>JAABUZ0100000169.1_pt1 | contig 169619 bp, 155 predicted proteins | sample 5562091 | NCBI WGS metagenome assembly JAABUZ01 (sample SAMN12813069, study PRJNA571459) | rock metagenome | isolation source: Antarctica rocks | place: Antarctica: Victoria Land, Linnaeus Terrace sud | collected 2015-12-21 | reverse complement strand
CGTCGCGTTAGCATTCGCTTATCTTATCTTATCTTATCTTATCTTATCTTATCTTATCTTATCTTATCTTATCTTATCTTATCTTATCTTATCTTATCTTATCTTATCTTATCTTAGCGCTAACTCGATTGAGCTGGCGCAAAATTCAAGCTAGCCCAATTAGGCTAGTGCAGGGTTCATGCTAACCACATATGGTTAGCGCGTCACGTGACGTCACGTGATCGGGTGGGTCGGGTTGGACACTCGACGCGCATTCTTCGCCCGTCCCACCCTGTTGGGCTAGGAAATTTGCCTGATCCTAGGGTCAAGGTTGGGCGAGTTAACTCGATCGAGTTGAAACCCGACCCAACGATCACACTATTCTTTCTTCGTACTCTTGTAACTTTAATTCTATCGAAATCTTTTTCGCCATACTTAAAGAATAAATAAAACAACATAAATAACGCGCAAAAGATTACAATTACTTTGTAAAGTTCTTGCAAAAAATTGTTTTAATACAAGAGCAAAATCATAATTTCGACAAACTTTTCAAGATATTAAAAATAAACTATTTACATTGTATCTAATTACTTAAAAGTTAAGAATAAACAAAAAATAATATTGTCTAATATTGATTTTAAAGAAAAGACAATAAATGCTAAACTAAAAATATTTGCTTAATTACTTAATCTTTTTGCTAGATAAAGACAACAAGTTTATCTTAATTAACGTATTTAATATTGCGAAAAAGAATAACAATATTATCGAGTTTAACAAGATATTGTTGTGGAAGAAAGTTTTAACAATAATACGAAGGATAAAATTGTAACTAAAACGTTTAACTCTAAAATAATAAATTCTTCTTGTTTTATATATAACTAATTATTTAAATAAGAGCTTTATAACTTGTAATTTTCTAATTGTTCTTATATCTTTTGTATTGATTTCTTCTCTTTTATGTAATTTAACAAGTTGTTGTTCGAATTCTCGTTCTTATTTGTATCTCTATGCGTTAATATTTTAACTTAAGTCTTGTTCTTGTTAATTGACAAAAAAGTAGATAATTGTAAATAAATTATTAATATTTGCGTTTGCGTTTGCGTCTTTAATTGCATTTAGAAAGAAGATTTTACTAAAGTTTTATTTATAAGACTTTTCAAAAGCAATTGTGATATAATAAGTAAAATATTGTTTTAACAAATCGAAAGATCTTTATATTTTATAGACTTATTATTTGTAAATAGCACTAGCTTTATCGATCGACAAATAAATAAGAATTAAGATTTTACAACAACAATAATAATAAATTAGCAAATATATGCTTAAGAATAAGATTCTAAATTTGCATACAACTTTGTTGAACATTGCATTATCTTAATATTTAGAATGTGATTCCTTCTCGCAACTTTTGAAAATTAGTTTTTTTTTTCGACGTCGAATTGCAAATATCACTTATTTCTCAACATCAATTCTATTTTTCTATATAAAATTGATTCTAAGTAGAAACACTATATCTAGAAACACTTTAATAGCACTCTTATTTTATAATTCAACTTGAGACAAAAGTTATTTGTGTAATTGCGTTTATCAAAGCTTTGTCTCGACACATTTTGAGCACTTCTCAAATTCTTATCAAGTCTCTATCAAGTCTCTACCAAGCTCTTATCAAGTCTTATCAAATACGTTCGATTAAAGTCTCTCGATAGCAATAGATACATACGATTGTAACTGCAATGCTCAAATTGAATCAAAATTAATGTATAAACTATTATTAATACTTTACTAGAATTTGTAGCAATTTAGATGCATTAATGTTGAGATATAGATGATGTTTGTAATCTAACTTCGGAAAAAAAACTAATTTTCAAAAGTTGCGAAAGAGAATTACATTCTAAATATTAAGATAATACTAATTTAAGATTTAGTTCTTGCAACGTTAAACTTTATACAATTAAACTTTGTTAATTCGCAATATTGTTAGCAAGTTTTAATTATTAAAAATCTTTCTTTAAGCAACGCTAAATCTAATAGAGATATTTTTTATTGTTGCAAGTATCTTACAAAGACAAACAATAATATAAACAAGAAAATAAAAGATTCAACTTATTATTAATTTCTTGTATAACTTTATTGAAGCTTCTATCAATTGCTTTTCTATTAAATTGTCTAGTTCTTAAATAGTTCTTGTAGACTTTAATTTTATATACAAGAGTAATATCAATCCTAAGTAATATATCGATCGATAACTACTATTTAGTATTTGTTTTTTAACTCTAAACTATTCGCAATATAAAGAATTGCTTGTTTAGAATATTATTTGCTTTTAATATTGCATCGCGAAGAGCATTATTAAAAGTAAAATCTTTCTCGCGAACAACTTAATCGACAAAGTCTACTATTATAATAGACTTATCAAAAAATATTTTAACAAAATTGCTTAATAAAGTAGCAAAAAGATTGTTATTTGCGTTAGACAAACGTATGTAAGCTCTAAATTTGTCGCAAGAATATTCTTTATTTATATTACTAGTTGCCTGTTGTTTGCAACGACAATTCTTAATATACTTTTATTCGAAATCAAGTTTTATTTAATGTTCTCGCTTATATTTATAAGTTCTAATCTTTTGCTTGCATTCGCAATTCTCTATTATATTTATAAGACATAAATTGAGCATTGTTTTAATTAAATTAGATATAGAATTAGTCGACAAAATAAATATCGAAACAAAAATAAAAGTCTTAGAAAAGACATATTTCTTTTCTCTTAATATATCTCTTCTATTATATAGATTGCTACTAAGTTCGATTATCTCGCAATAATATTTAACGTAGTTGAAAGACTTACTAAGTATATATTAATTAATTGTGTGCTCTTTAATTTAGTTATTAATATTCTCCTAATTAAGTTTAAAGTGCTTGTTATTACTTAAATAGCATTTTTCTTTGTTCTTGTTTATACATTTACAATTTTTGTATTTGTGTTAATTTACAATCTTTTTTGTTATTGCAATCTTATTATTTTTAAGTAGATTTATAGTCTTTGCTTCGCAAGTTGTTTTGTTTTTTGTAATATAATTGTTAAATCGAATCGAGCACTTTTTTCTTAACTCGATTTATTGTCTTGAGTTTTGTAGAATTAAGTTAGAATTAAGACGCGAATCCGATCTTAGAATCGAATTTTGTCAAGTTAATGTCAAAAATTCAAGCTAACTTTGTAGTGTTAACATTCGCTTATCTCATTTTGTCTTATCTATGTGTTAACTTGATTAAGCTAGCGTAGAGTTTACGCTAATCGCATATAGTTAGCGCGTTACGTAACGTTACGTAATCGAGAGAATTAAGTTAAGCGTTCGACGCGTCTTATGCGTTCGATTCACTCGATTAAGCTAGAACTTTTGCTCAATCTTAGAATTAAAATTGAGCGAGTTAACTTGTTCGAATTGAAATTTAATTCGTCAATTACGCTAGTTTTTTGCAATTTTTGTTTAAAGCATAAATGTAATAGACGATTTTTTTGAAAAAGAAAAATTCTTTAGATATAATAAAAATATGTTTAATTTAATTTTACTATATAAAAAATATATACAAACTACTATTTTTTGCTTTTTAGATAACGCGAAAGAAACTAGTATTTAATGAGCAAAATTATATTAAATAGAAAATCTATCTTTTTTTTAAGTTTTGTAATTAGTTTTTGATTAAATTTTTGTTCTTTTTAGAAAATTATCGTCTTTAGTTCTAATTAATATTATAGAATAGCATTGTTTTTAGTATATAGCATTGCTAGTGTAATTGTTGAACTAGATCGAACACTTTTTTTTTTGTTTAACCCGAGGATTTGAACAGACTTCTTTGTTCAACTCGAAGCTATATTAATTAATTCCGTTATGTAGACTAGTTTAAATCAAGTAATTCTTTTTTTGTTTGAAAGCACGCTAAACTCTCTACAAAACAACGTAATTTTAAATAAAATATCTATAAAATACAAGAAAGTTATAAATTTTTAAAATTTAAGGTTTTTTAAAGTTAAGCTTCCCGAGCCCGATTACTTAGCGATTCCCCCGCGAAATCGAGTCCAACGATTAGACTAAGTATTGTTCTATCTTAAATACAAATCTAAATTGTTGTATAATTTCTACTTTCGATATTACAAACAACAACAAACTTATTGTCTTATTCAAAGAGAGTACTATTGTCGAAAACAACAATATAAATTAACGTATAATTCTTTAAAACAAGCAACTTATTTTTCTTCTTTTTTTTTATTTGTTTCTTTTTTTGTATAGTTTCGAATTTCTTGTTTGACAAACGACGTTCGCGACAACTTGCAATTTTATTAATAATAAATTTATCTTTCTTATTTAAAGAGATCTTTGTTACAATTGTTGCATTAATAGACGTCTTGTTATTTGCATTATTATCGAAGAATTTATTGTTATTAACAATAGAGTCTACGTTAAAATCAAAAAATACGACGATAAATAAGAAAGTCTTGTTCGCGAGTTTCTTTGCAAGAGTAAAGAAGCTCGTTGTTAACGTATTTTTGATTTTGAGCTTCAACTTTAGACTAATTGTTAGATCGAAAATCGATATCAACTTTCTAATTCGACCCAAATACTTGATATCAACATCGTAACTCGACTCGAATACTCGATATCAATATTGTAACTTAATTCGATATCAACTCAATTTCTAACTCGATTTAAATTATCGACTCGAATTGTCAAGCAATCGAAAATGTCGTTATAATGTTAAAAATTTCTATTTTTAAATTTATTACGTCACGATTTTCGAAAGATTTATGCGTCAAGAACGAAACAGTTTTCTTCTTTATTATCTTCTTGTTATTTGCATTATCTTATTGCATTATCTTATTGCATTATCTTATTGCATTATCTTATTGCATTATCTTATTGCATTATCTTATTGCATTATCTTATTGCATTATCTTATTGCATTATCTTATTGCATTATCTTATTACATTACTAGTGTTTATCTTTAAATAATTTATTATTGTTATCAAAATTGTTATTTTTTGCAAAATATATTGCAAAATATCTAATTCTAACAATGCATACAATTTATTAATATCTTCGATTAAGAAAGAGTCTAATTTCTCGATATTGCACAACTTAATCTTAAGTAGTCTTTATTTTAATTAATTTGCAAGTTGAAATTTATAAAGTATTAATCAATTCTTTTTTGAAAACAAAAGAGCTCTTCAAGAAGCAATTAATAGAATTTGTCAAAATAATTCTCTTTTAAAATTAAGAAAGAACAACGAATACGTTAAGTAAAGTCTTGATATTAATACTTATTTTCAACAATAATAATTACAAACATCTATTGACGAAAGTGTTACAAACAAAACTTAAAAAAAAAATTACTTTAAATTAAGAAAATTAAAACAAACAAATAATTCGATGTTTAAAATATATTTGTTTAAATAATCTTAATACTAGAAGAATATTCTAAGATAACATGCAAAAATTGTCTCAAAATTCTAAATTATTCTATAGCTATAAATAATTCTAGTACAATTAATATGCTTAAACATTACAAAACAATTGCTTGCAAAAAACGAAAACAATCTAATTCTCTTTTATAGTTTAAGTTAACTTTTGATTGTATAAATTTAATTTAATAATGCAAATAAATAATGCAAAGTTAACAAATTAATAAAAGAAAAATTATATCAACTTAGCGTTTCAATTTAATTAACAAAATTGAAAACAAATATTGTGTAAAATCTTTATTGTCTTGAATTTATTTTTTCGAATTATTAAAAATAAGCATTTTCGACAATTATTACAAATGCTTCGCCTAGATCTTACTCTTATACATCGCACAAAATTGTTATTTATAATTTTCTTAAAATACGATAACATTTGTATTAAGATAAAGCAAGATTTAAAAGAGTTACAACGTGTATTTATTACATTAAATATATAATCTAGTTCTCAAAAAATCGTCTATCTAGAAGTATTAATATATTGAATAAATATTGCATTTTAATATTGTAAAAATCTTATTAAATTTACGTCTCTTTAAGTTAAATATATTGATTGTTATTCAATGCAAGAGCTTCTTAAAATCTTAAATATATATAATATTAAAAACAAGTTTTTTGATATTGTTACAAACAATGCAAGCAACAATAACACTTAAAAAGAAAAGCTTAAAAAGACGTTTAATCGACGCAATACTTTATAAAATAAAGCACAAAATTCGATTTCTTATATAACTTATACTATCAATGTTGTAACTTAGAAATTTATTAAAGTTATTAAATTAAAGACTTTAAATAACAACATTATATTGTTATTAAAAAACGATCAAGTTAAGAATGTAATTACAAGTAATAATTTGTGCACTATTGTTAAAAAGATATTTTTTAAAGTAAGTAATGCAAAGAAATAATGTATTTGCTAATAAACAAATTAGATTTGCGCTCTTACAATTGCTATCAATAATTATTTGATAAAAACTTTGCTTTTAAAAGCTTCAAATTAAAGCTAAAACAAAATTTCGAATATTAATATAAAATATTCGCATTTGTTAAAATTCTATTTATTCAATGTTTTAACGTATAGATTGATCGCGCTAACCCGGAAATGTCACGTGCAAATGCCAAGACTTAGGTCAAAAAAAATTCGAAGAATCGAATCGCTTAAAGTAGTTTAGTCGATTACTATAAGTAGTTTAGCGCAAAGCACACTAAACTACTTTGAGCGATTCGATTTCAAAAAATTGTCGCGACCCAATCTTGGCGTCGGGTCGAGCTAGAGGAATAATATTATAACTCGATCTAACGATTAGTCTATTAACGTGCATATTAATTGCGCAACATAATTGATATATAAGTCGACAAAATTTTGAAAAATTTAAAGATTCAAGCTATTCGATTAGAAAATAACAAATAATTACTAATATTGCTTGTTAACAATATGCTATGTTCTTTCTATAAGTTAATCTTAATTATGTTTAGAACAACTAATATTAATATGCGTTTAAAATTTCGATTGTTTAATACTTTTTTCAATTATTTTAATGTTGTTAAAAGAATTATATGCGACAATGCGTACTTTTCAAAAACACTGTTATTGAAGCTTGCGAATTAATTTTTACAAAACTCGCAAAATACTATTCTAAGACTAAGAACAAAGACAAACTAATATACAATTTCGCTATAATTTTAAATTCTATTTAAAAGTTAAACTTGTATCGAGATTAAAACACAAAAAATATCAAAAAGCAAAACTTTAATAAAATTGATTATTTTTATTACGACAAGTATAAAAAAGAATTTAAGAATTATTTTAATTATTATTATAAAAAGAAAATTACAACTTTAAGAGTCGAAACGCAACAAACTAGCAAAATTAACAAAATAATGCAAACTAGTAATGCAATTGTTTATTTGTTAATAATTATATAGTTTGTTGCAATAATTATACGAACTCTTTTTTAATAAAATTAATGTCGATCTTTATTTTTAAGCGAGAATAATTGATATCTTCGTACTAACATTATTGTTAAAAAGACTTCAATATAAGAGTTTTAAAAAATAACGTCTCGAATTTCTCAAAATTAACTCAAATAATTAAAAACGTTCTTTCGTGTTTAATATTTTTTGTAAGTATCGAAAGAATATTTAATCTTGTTAGAAAAATTTGTCAATAAGATTGATTACAAATAACTTTAAAATCGATTAAACAAATAATGCTTCTTAAGTATTATAATTGTATTATAAACTTAAATTCTAAAGAGATTATTATCGAAACGTAAGATATTTATCGAAAAAAAAACAATAATTTAACAATTAAAGAATTTAATAATTTTTTTAAAGTAGATTTGCAAGATGTTTTGCGTTTAATTAATATTTAGAGATTCAATATTATTATATTTGTTAAAGATTTTGCATTGTTAATATATGTTTCGAGACAATACAATTAGAAGATAATACAATTTAATAATGCAATTTAGTAATGCATTTAAATTACTTATATTGCATTAAATTAATATATTTGACTTTTTAAAAATTATGTTAAATATTTAAAAATATTAGATTTTTATATATTTTTAAATATAATATTTTTAAATATTAAAGTCTTAATAACTTAATAATAACGCGTTTAATTTACAATAATAATAACACATTATTTATAATATAATTTACGAGAGCATTATTGTGCTATCTAAGATTATATTGTAGATTATATATCATTATTATCGCAAGTTAAAAAATTAAGAATTCAAATTCTTTTTAAGATACAATATTTCTTTTTTTTTTTGCAATCTTTAATAAGATAATATAGAATAAGATTGTCGAATTCTTTAACTAAAAAAGTTAAGTTAATAATTTGATTATAACTTTTTAGATAATTTGAATGCATTATTATAATGCATTTTTTGATTAATATATTTAATAAAAAAGTGCATAATATAATTAACATATTTGTTAGAAAAAGTATATAAATAGTGCACTTTTTAATAAATATATTTGATAAAAAAAGTGCACAAACAATATATATAATAAGATAATGCGTTTGATAAATAATGCAACAAAATAATGCAATTAATAAATTACATAACTAGATAACTCAAATTCTTGCTAACTATTTTTAATTTCGATTATCTTAATTAACTAGTCTAAGATTGTTATAATTTTATGCTTAATTTAATTCTTATTCTTATTATTTTCGTCTTTATATTTCGACAATTTATATTTATTTTCTATTATTTTTGCATTATCTTCGACTTTTTTGTACTTGATTTCAATTTTATTATTATTTACTTTAATCAAATTCTTCAATTCGTTATTAAGAATTAAGAGAATTAAGTATTTTACAATTTGCGACATTTTTGTCGTTAAAAAATATGCTTACAAATTTGTTAAATTTATTAATTACGTCTAAATCTTAAGCTACTTTTAATTTATCTAGTTCTTTATAATGCAAAATACGTTGCTAAATAATTTAAATAATTAATATTATATATTTCGATATATTAATATTGAATTCGTTGTAATTTGTAGTAGTTTAATACGTATATTAGTCTTATTTTTTATATTAAACACAATATATATTTGATCAATAAAAGTAGACTTTATTACATTTAAATATTAACTTTCAAATGCTATCTTTATAATTATCGCATTAATAATTGCTTGCTTTGTAGCATTTTTCTTTCTAATTTTTTTTATCAATTTTGTCTCGAAATATTTAGCTATTATATAATTAGTTTTTTGAATATATATGCATTAGTTAAATGCATTATTATAGAGATTCTTTTTAACTCGTTTATTAATAATAAAATCTAGAACATTGTTCTTTATATTTATTTGCTTGTTTTTAGATGTTTTTTAATAAATACTTGTAACTTTAAGCTTTGTTAATTGTTTATAAAGAGCTACTCGATTTGCATTCTATTTAATGTACAATAATTTTTAATTTGCGTCTTATATTATAACACGATTTCGATTAACAATTAATTAAAAAAGAATAAAGAAAATTGACATTTTGCGCTTTCGATTAATCTTTATAATAATGTATACAAATAATGCAAATTAATATTCTTACTTAATTATGTAAATCTATGCAATAAGTAATTAGAAATTGTGTTAACTAATATATAATTTGTGAAAAAGAAGAGTGTCGCGATTATAAAGTAAATTTTCGCACTTAAAATTAAAATTAGAATTAAAAATCTTATCTTTATCTAATATTATTACAATTGAAAATTATTACAATTATTATATTATTGCTTCTAATTAAGTTATTTTTTTTATCTTATATTGCGACATAATTAAGCACTTATTTTAATTATTTAATTATATTATTGTTTATTAACTCAATTATCTTTAAGTTAATACAATTCTTTCAAATAATTAATATAAACAACTTCTTATTTATAGTCTTATAATAATGCGTATTAAACAAACAAGTAATATATTCAAGTATTATATTTTTTGTTACGAATTGCTAACATACTTAATGCAAAATATAAGAAAATCGAGAAATTAACTTATAATAATATAATATTACAAGATTGCAACAATAAAGAAGCTAATAAAAGCAAAAACAAGACTCTACTTAGAAGTACGATGTCTAAAATTTAAAAATTAATACAAACAAATAATGCAACAAGTTATTATTAACTAAGTTTTTGCAATAGAAGAAGTATAAATTTAAGTTTAGAATTGTAATTTTAAAAGAAATTTGTCAATATTAAAAGTTTGCGAATTTGTTAATTTTTAAAAGATCTTTCGAAAAACTAGTGTAAGAAATTCTTTAAAATAAAGCTTCTAACAATAGATTTAAAAACGAATTAAGTAATAAAAGTTACAAAATTTAAGCTTTAATATTAAAAACACTTTAGAAAATTATTAAAACGTTTTTAACTAAATTCTTTTTTAGTAAGTGCATTTATTTATTTGCATTATTGTTAATTCTTTACAATATTTACTAATATTTTACTTTATATATATAGATAGCAATTTGTTTGTTATTTACGCAAAGCGTAAGATTATTTAGCAAAAAAATATACAATTAATAACGCAATTAATAATTAATCTAGAAATTTACTATAATAATAATAAAAAGTAAACATTTGTTGTAATATTCGAAATTCTAAAATCAAGATGTTTTCGTTATATTTAAATAATTAAAATTAAGAATAAATAGCAAGAATACAAGCTATTTAGTTATATAGTTTATCAATTGCATTATCTTGTTACATTATCTACTAAATATATTGTTTTATTACATACATTAATTATGCACTTTTTCGAACAAATGTATTAACAAAATTGTTGTTTAATTATACACTTTTTTTAACAAATGTGTCAACTAAATTGTTGTTTAAATATTTACTTTTTTTAATAATAATAAAGCTAATCGAGAGATTACAATAATCTTAAACTAATTATTACACAAATATTAAAAAAATCAAATACATTGTTTAATTGCATTACTATGCAACATTTTAAGAAAAAATTATAAGATTTAACACACAATTTATGTCTACAAATTCTACTATTAAATCGCTTTATGTCTTGGCAAGTCGAGTCGAAAATTCGAGTTAATATTCGATATTAACATTGTAACTTAACTCAAATACTTGATATTAACATTGTAACTCGAATTGACTTTTCGATATTAAAATTCTAACTTGACTTGAGTCTTGACGAGTCGAGAATTTGGCTCGAACTCGATAACCTAATCCGACGCGATCAGTTTATTCAACTTAGTAGCTTTAGACTTTGCAAATTGCGAGAGATTATTAAAGACAATAACGACGATCTTTTTGAAGAGCTTCTTGATTCTAATAGACTTGCTTATAGCGACGACAACAAAAGAGAATTAAGAAAGCTAAAGAGATTATTGACAACAAAATAAAGATAGATAAGTATATTATCTATACAAATCTACTAAAGACTTTACAATTGCAGGTCAATTAAACAGGTAAAAGAGATTTTAATCGAATTGCGCAAAAAATTATTATTTGTGTGATAAGGTTATCAAAATCTTGGCGTCTTCTCGACTGCAATCAAGAAACTAGCTTTGCACAATACACGCTTTCCTAAATGTTGGCTCGCCTCCTATCTATATAGGATTTGGATCTATCGTGATAGACGACTCTAATGACTTGATCAAACTTATCTTCGAGGTCGTAAAGAAGTTCGATCAGCGTGCGTTAGTCTCAAAAGGCTAGGAAGGATTTGGAGCTAACGACGTTTCTGCTGACGTATTTATGCTTGGTAACGTATCTGACTTTTCAAACGCGTGTCTTGTATTGTTTATCACAATAGTACTAGAACAACAGCTGCTAATATAGCTTTAGAAAAATCTATTGTTGTAATACTCTTTTTCGGTGACCAACCTTTCTAGAGCGCAATAATCGCTAGAGTTGGTGCCAACTCTCTATCAATAGTTAACAAAGAGTTAATAGCAAACAAGCTAACGATCGATATTCTTAAGTGTTTAAAATCTAGCACGCTGAAACGAGCATAGAAGCTCGAAGCGAAAATTAGCTCTAAGCAAGTCACAAGCGTTGACGTCGAGAGCTTTCATATAGATTGTGTTGTCTCGACGTCTATTGATTCTAATTGCGTCTCTATGAATGTTCGACATCAACGTTGCAAGTTGGCGCTTGATTTTGAAAGATATGCTCCTAATTTCTTGCTATTTGAAACATTGCTAATCTCGAAATAGTTTAGGCTAGTCTTGACATCGAATCGCTAAGATAAGCTCTCGCGCTCAATCGCATAGCTGTCTGGCGAATAAAGCGAACAACTATTAGGCTTAGCGTCTTCGCAGTGGCCACTTTATACAACGAGAGTCTCCTAGATCTAAACGATCTCAAGCTCTATCGTCCTCACGAGTGGGATGTTGAGGGCGATCCGTGGGACCTTATTACAGGAGTATTAGCTGAATTCATGGACACGACTGGAAGTCTCATGATGGGTGTTTCTGACCTTCCCAAAGGAGCCGTCAGAGCGATGCGCTTCAAATCATCTGGGAACGGGGATAAGAAAGCTGGAACCTATGATGTTGTTTGGCAACCCTTCTGTAGTTGGCAACGTCAAGTCATCTGCTGAACACCCTTGCAGCTTTCTGAATTTTCGATCAATGGACTAAGGCCTTGGGTCAATGAACTATAAGATACAGGGAGGCCAGCCCGGCTAGATGGAATAGGTGTCGGCGTCATGCACGGATAGTTTCAGTAGCATGGTCTATCACAATGCCTATGGAGATGGGGACGCAGCCTCTTCGTCCACGGTATGGAACATCCACTGGGAGTGCCCGAATCTGATCGTTGGAGGCTTGGCTTTGGGACCAGTGGGAGGTCGTCCCAAACTACTCAATTGTCGCAATCGTCGTCGCCGTCTAGCCAGGACGGCGAATGAGAAAGAGATATAAGATAATAGGAATATCCACGAGTACAAGTTGAAGAAGAAGTATGAGAGTCAAGGGTCGTTCGCGTTGTTGTGGGACGGAAGAGTAAAAAGAGGTCAACGGCACGTGCACCACCTGCAGGATTTTAGCGGCATACTTGTATATCGTTTCATGACGCTCACCATAATGCATGTTTCATGATCAGAGAGGCGCCTGGAGTGGCGAAGTGGACTGCTCGCGCGATGATCCAGCGCATCATTCGATCGTAAAGCGGCACTCGCGCGATCCTAAGGCGGGGATGAAGACGGGGCAGATCTTCGGGATCTTGGCGTGACTTCATAATAATTTTGCCGAGATTGTCAACATTGGGAAGCCTCGAGTGGCCCCATCAAGATCCTTCTCACTGTCTCACAATGATCCAACGATATCTGCTACGCCAGTCGTTATTAAGGACACTAACGTCTCGATCTATCTTACGCACATCGTTACTTGCCCCTCCCCAGCCTTCCCCGTTCCGCCTTCCAGTATCATCTATCTCAAATCGGACAACTCCAAAACATTATTCTACCTCCCCAGAAGCAGCAACTGGCGCCGAAGCTTCTCTTACGCAGGCAAGCGCGGCAGAAGGTGAGAACCCAGTGGATGACCCCTCGAAAAAGGAGCTAGAGACGAAGAATAGGGAGATCATTGATTTAAAGGTATGGCTTTTATACTGAATATTCCTGCTATTGGGTTCTCGTCACTGAAACGTTCTGTTCCATCTAGGACAAATATCTCCGCTCCGTCGCCGACTTTCGTAACCTCCAAGACCGAACGAAACGGGATGTCAATGCTGCCCGCGATTTTGCGATTTCGAGATTTGCGAAGGATCTTCTGGAATCGATAGATAACCTGGATCGAGCGCTCGAAACTGTCCCTGCTGATAAGCTTGGCAAGGATGAGAGTAACCAAGATCTTGTGGGCTTGTACGACGGGTTGAAGATGACTGAGTCGATTCTGTTACAGACACTCAAAAAGAATGGACTTGAGAGATTCGATCCTAGCGAGCAGCAAGAAAGGTTCAATCCAAATCTACATGAGGCAACGTTTCAGACAGCGGTTGAGGGCAAGGAAGATGGCACGGTTTTTCTGACGCAGCAGAAAGGATTTTCTTTGAACGGGCGTGTGATCAGAGCTGCGAAGGTCGGCGTTGTCAAGAACTCGTGAATTGCTGTTTGCTAGCGCAGGACTAATCTTGTGATATGTTGGGAATTCGGACACGAGATGGCCGCCCAGGAGCCTTTGTTGTGTATATACCCGCTCCTCTCTCGATTTGTTTATTTTGTGTCTATAGAATTTCGAAGTGGCACGGGTTCATGTCGTTTCCAGATTCAGACGGAAATGCTCAAGTCATGGACAAGCCATAATTCACATCGGATCTCTGAAGCTGAAGAGAGTAAAGTATTTGGTACTATCGAAGCTCAACCCCTAGTCTGTCGACGAGGTGGGCTTTCAAACGCTCATGAAGATCGTTAGCCTCCTCATTACGCAAAGTCCGCTCTAGACTTCGATAGTTGACCCTGTAGCAAAGACTTTTCCGACCTGTGATTGGATGGGAGAACTCGTCAACGAGCTTTACATCTTCAACCGAGTCACCAGCAACGTCTCGGACAATCTCCATGATATCGTTCTCGTGGAAGTTTTGGGCATTGATCCTTGATCCACCACCGGCGCTGGTGCTTGAGCTCCGCAGCCAAAACGACACATCTTTGTAACATGCTGGATATTTAGAGAACGGGACGAATCGCCGCATGGGTCTGCTCGAGGAGAATTGTGATAAGAAGCGGGTATCCTGAGACCAGAAGAGACGGATATCTGGTATCCCGTACAGTAGCATGGCAACGCGCTCAAGACCAATCCCAAAAGCCCAACCTACCTTGTCCGGCACGCCAGCGCTGATAGGCAGCTCTTGCTTGACGACACCGCACCCAAGTATCTCCAACCAGTCCCCTTGCCAAAGCACCTCGAGCTCCCAAGAAGGACTTGTCCATGGGAAGTATGCCTCGATCCAGCGGACCTTGAGCGGCTCTTCTACGTCGATTTGGGTGTTTCCGGCTGCAATTGCAGCTTCCCTTGCTCTCGAGAACAGCGTCGTAACTACACCCTCCAGCGATCTTTTAAGATGGGCTGCAATAGCTTCGGCTTCTTCTATGCTATGGTAGGCGGCCTGCAATGGATTCCTCACAGGGTGAACCGTGGGATTTGCATCTTCAACCTTCAGCCCATGCCTTGGCACTTGCTCCAAGTCGCGCCACACTGCCATGGCGATGTCATTCCCGAGCACTCTCCGCCGACTCCACATCCTCGCCCCTTCCATTTGGTGAAAAACCGGATAATGACTTCTGTCGACGGCATCCCTCCGATAAACATCTGCACTGATTGTGTAGCCATCGCTTTCGTCCTTGCGAAATATATCTGCCTCATGGGCGCTGGTGTGGGTTCGGAGAACCGTGTCCTTGTTGACGTAGTAGGTGTCCGTTCGGCTTCTTCCAGGGTGGTCCGGAGAGAACCCTAGGGAATCAAAATTCTGAGCAACAGTCACAACAGGCGGAAGTGTATTGTAATGGGTGTAGATCGGTGGGGGAAACTGGGATTCGATGAGCTGGCGTGTAAGGGAGACGGGGTGGGATGGCTCAAGATGCAAGCGGCGAGGAAGAGCGGCAAGAATCGAGGATGGGACGTTAGTCCAGGAGTCGATTGGGTACTTTGTGTTGTTTATGTGTAGGTATGAGTCTCTTGCCAAGTTTGGCACCCCTCCGTCAGTCGTCCTTTGCGGTTCGGTCGATAGGAATCTGCAGTAAGCCGCGGTGAGAGGTGAACTGCATCGATACGTAAACCAGGGTCTTTTTGTACCCGTCCATTTCAGTTGGGCACGAACGGCGATCCTGGCAGCCGTCAAAGACCCCATTTCATTGTCATAGCCAGCAGGAATTCAACAAGAAAGGGGTTCCGCGCTTGAAGCGTTTGACGCGCTTCAACTCGGGCCGGATATTTGCAACGGCTGACGAGTAATACGTCGAGCAAATCATTGCTATTCCCAATAAGAAGCGGAAGGCAGAGGAGCATTACACGTCCTGATAACGGGTCGGACACCTCGACCAACTCAGGCCCACAGGGAAAGCACACTTGAAGTGTTTTGACCTGGATTGAGTGTGGGACTTCACGTTGAAATTCGCTAAGTGTGCAAGCCTCCACCAACGGTCGTGCTACTGGAGCGATAGACTGGTAGCCAGATCAGATGTCACAATGCCAATCCTCGGTCTAGTCTCCCGACGGTCCATCTATCCCTTTCCAGGAGCAATAGGTACTGACCTTTCCCCCATCGCCTTTGGATGAGCCACACGAATTTGCCAGCCAACAGCCAATCTCGTATTCTCAGACACTGCGATTGCAGAATGGCTCACAGGGCTCACAGAGCTATCCGATTGGCTCAGCCCGTGTGCAGATGGCCTCGGTCTCAGCCGTATTCCTCCAATTCTTCTGTCAATCCTACTGAGGTTTCACACTTCAACGCCCTTGCCTCCTCGTGGTGGGAACCCCATGGCTCCTCGCGTCTGCTACACTTGATGAACCCTTTACGGCATGACTTCATCTCCACCTGTTTTCAATCTCAGCCCGAAGGTCCTCCGTCGAAGAAGCTACGATATCTGGATGTCGGCTGTGGGGGAGGGATTTTCGCTGAGAGTGCTGCACGATTACCCACTACGGCTGGTGTAGTGGGGATTGACCCAAGCAAAGATGTTATTAGAGTGGCCAGGACACACGCAACTCACGATCTTCTATTGCTGGAGTCCGGGCGACTGGAATATCGGAATGAATCAATCGAGAACCTTTCCACCCCGAGGGGCCCGAGTCAACAATTCGACATCTTGACTCTATTCGAAGTGGTAGAGCATATCTCTAATCCCGCACCTTTTCTGTCTCTCTGTCTGCCTTTCGTCAAGCCCGGAGGGTGGCTGATCTTGAGCACAATTGCGAGGACCTGGACTAGTTGGATGGTCACCAAGCTAATCGCTGAGGATATCATCAGGCTGGTTCCAAGGGGAACCCACAATTGGGGCCAGTATTTGAACGAAGAGGAACTACGAGCTTGGTTTGGCAAGCAAGGCGGCTGGGGTGGGCACGGAGCTATCAAGAATACGGGTGCTATATACGTTCCTGGATACGGTTGGAAGATGGTTAAAGGAGGTCAACAGTGGGGCAACTATTTCTTCGGTATAAGGAAGCATCCCGAAGAAGCTGCCCTGAATAAAGACGCGTAAGGATTATTTCATCAGATCAAGATGCTTTAGACGACCCAGCAGGCGGAACCTTTTTACTGTAGCATAGCGCGGTGTCACCTGCACAGGCATATTGGAAAGGCATCGGTGGACTTCCATGCACATAATACGAGAAGCTTCAAATTGCATTCTATGTTCGGGTATCTTCAGGGACTAGGCCGCTCATTCATAGCGATCTACCTTCGAAAGCGCCAACGCTATGCCGATACCACCAAGCCAGGCCCCTACAGTATGAACGTCAATCAGTCTCCTTGCCCATTTGCTTTGACTCATTATTTCCTCATATGCGAGTAGTCCCTTAGCATTCCCTCCATATGCTTGTTGGTCGTCTTACCGCCCTTCCTCGGTGCTTTCTTCTTCTTCTGCTCCTGAGGCTTCGGCGTTTTTGGAACATGCCGGGTCTTATTCGCAGGCGTCAGCCCTTCGCTTTCCAGCGCATCCGCCACGGCCTCTGGAGCGGGGATTTTGAGTTTATGCCATATGTCTTGAAATTCTGGATCGATGATGAACTTTAGAGACGGGTCATCTGGCCAAACCATCCGTGCGTGGTTATCTTTCTTGTTGCTTCGCGTGGCTAGCACTTTTCCCTTCGCTTCAAGCTTGTTGATGGCCTCCTCGGCACCGGCCCAACCATCCCGCAAGTCTTTGACCGGGAGACCTTGCGCTGTATGTTGCTGTTGTAAATAGGCGAGGAGCTGTTGTTCTGAGCGGATGTCATGAAGAGGCCGGTAGCTATACGTGCCTTCTGTTGGATTGTAGATGACTTTGTCATGATTCTTCAGGATCGTGGCTACTGTCTGCTTGGATTCATCATGATTATGCAGCGATAGATAACTGGCAACGTCTTTGAATTTCTGTGGTGTGCCTGCATTCTTAAGGAATTCGATGGCATAAGTGACCTGGACCATGACATGTTTCCCAGTGCCAGTATCTGCCGGTTGCGAATATACCACATTTGAGGCCTCGGGGCGTTTCCGCTTTTGGTCGATCTTGTCTGTAGCTGAGTTGGGGGTTTGTGATGGCGCAGGCGAAGGTGATGGCTTTACACTGGTGGCAGTATTTGGCTTGCTCGGCTTTGCTGAAGCTGCGGCGAGGCTTGCTTTGAACCCACCGCTCTGTTGGGGTGGTAAGCCAGACATGTCGGACGCCTCTCGGTCAGTCTAGTCTCGAATGTTGGGTACGAGTAGATGCAAGCGGTGACACAGAAAATCCTAATCTAATGGCTAGCAGAGCAGATCTCGAGTTCCGATAAAGTGGCTGTCATGTCAGTGTTTGATGCAGGTCCGGTGAAAGTGAGAGTGAAACAATGAGTGAATATGGCTCTAACCGGATTCGGCGGCGAGTTTTGGGGCTAAGTGAAGGCACGGTCTGAGAGTGAGGGATCGCGATCTTTGAACGGACAGTACAGCGAGCAGCACTTTCTCTGCCCGAATGAACCAGCGTGCAACACTTGTGACCAGGAAGTCCGTCATCACGAGCTAGCGCGTGAAGTATGCTACGGTCGGAATTACCAGCAGGTTGCCTCGCTCTCCCAATCTTGCCAAGGAATTTTCATTGATCAGCTTCTACGAATATTCCTTGAACAACCACCTAAAGCTGCGGCCGGACTCCCTTGAATTCTACGAATGGCCTGATCCGTGGTGCTCAACTATTTGCCCTCTACGATGGCGACCGCGGAGGTGCTGGACATCGCCCAGCTATCGACCTTTTGCTCCCTACCTCAATCGTCTGTGCAAGCTTTGTTAGACGCCCCCACTGCCAATCTTGTCCGGACGCTTCTTCACAACATCGCTACCAAAGCTGGCGAATTTGAAGAAGCCAGATCTGTCAAGCTCAAAAGCTCCGTTGAGTTGGAAAATGCAGTCCGAGGGGGTGATGCTAAAAACCGACTGTTGAAAAGCTCCGTCGACAAAGCTCTAAAGGAGTCGGCAGACCTGAGGCAAAAGCTTCAGGATGAAGGTAAGATCCAAGCCTGGGGGGGATTTTGCACTGTTACTCACTTGTTGCAGAACAAGCCAGAGCTTCATTGGAGGCCGAATTGCAATCCTTAAAATCGTCTACCTCCTCTTCAACGGAGCAAGTGAGCAGTCTTCAGGCGCGTATAGCCTCGCTCGAATCCTCCAATCGCGATACCGTCTCCGTTCTCGAATCAAAGTCGACTGCCTACGATAATCTGGCGGGAGAACTAACGGAGCAACACCAGAAGACGATCGAACTGAGACGCGAGCTTTCGGCGTTAGAGCAGTCGGTCCAGGCTGCGAGAACCGAATCCAACAACACGAAGCTCAAAGAACAAGCCTTGCGACAAGAAACTGAGCATCTCAAGCGCCATAATGACTGGCTAGATACTGAGCTTCAGACAAAGTCTTGCGAGCACACCAAGTTCCGGAAAGAAAAGAATGCTCGTATCGCAGAGCTACAACGACGAAATGACGATCTGTCAGGCAACCTCGATGCCCTCAACAGGACCGAAAGAACTCTCCGGACACGACTTGATGAGGTCAGCCAGAAGGCCGACGACGCGTTCTCTCGGATACAGCAGTTGCAGGAAGAAGCAGCTCGCAAAGAAGAGGCATTCGATGTCGAGCGGAATGCAGCGAATCGTCTTGCTGAGCTCATGAAGACTTCGGCGAACACGGAGCGGCAACGACAGCAGGATTTACAGACCCAGCTCGAGGCAGCCAAGGAAGAAGCCTCAGAGGAAATTGGCAGGATCGCTGCAGAGTGCGACACCGAGCACCAGGAGAGGGAGGCTGGAGAACGTAGAATTGCCGATTTGGAACTCCAAATTGAACGATTGGAGGCAGATGTTGCGAGATTACACGACCAAGTATCCTCTGGCGACTCTCCAGCCCAGGGTGTGAACGGATCACTGACGCCCAACCGAACCGGTTCTCGTATGGTTTCTCCAAGTCCAGTACGACTCAAAGGTGGCATGAGCGTTACCCAGCTATACAGTGATAACAACAATCTCAAAGCGCAGCTTGAGCAGGAGAAACGCCAGAGACAGAAACTCGAGGAAACCATCGATAGCATGATGCAGGATTTAGAGGCAATGCAACCCCAGATTGACGACCTTCGAACGGATAACACTCGTTTGGAGTCAGACTTCAATGAGATCTCTTCCCTATGTGACGCTGTCGGAAAAGAGCGAGATCAAGCCGCCAAAGATGGAAGAAAGGGACAAGCCCAGGTTGCAGCGAAGATGAAGGAAGGAGAAGTCTTGAAACAGCAGCTTCGGGACCTGAGTTCACAAGTCAAAGTATTACTCATGGAACTTCATCTACGGGATCAAGGTGTCGAGGAATTTAGTCCCGAACGTCGTCTGCAGCTTGAGCGCTTGGCTCAGGGTCAGATCAACGAAGACCAGATGGATGACGCAACGGACACGGATCGCTTCATCAGTCAAAATCTAGTTACTTTTAAAAGTATCGTCGAGCTTCAAGAACAAAACAGTAAACTGGTAAAAGTAACGAGGGAACTCGGCGAAAAGATGGAACACGAAGAAGCGCTACGGAAGGACTCCGCGAACGCAGCGCAGAGTCGCGAAGACTTGCAGCTGAAGTACGACCGATGCAAAGACGAGATTAAAGCCCTCGTCACACAGTCTGAAAGTTACGTGCGCGAACGTGACATCTTCAAGCGAATGCTCTTCCAGAAGGGCCACGATGTCATTTCAATCTCTGGTAAGTCCATTGATGGAGACCTACCCACAACGCCAAGTCGGTCTATCATGGATAGCGTAGAACGTTCACCCAACTCCAGGGACATGGCAGAGTCTGCTAGAGTCTTGAAAGATATGCAAGCACACCTGGATTCGTACCGCCAGGAAGCTGCTACGGATCGTTCGACCCTAAAGCAACAAGTTGACAGCCTCTCCAAACAGAACAGCGAACTACGTGGTGAGGCGTCGAGGAGCGGCAGTCAAGTTTCGCTAGCGCATGAGCGTTATGAGATGCTGCAAGCCAATTATGGGATGCTCAAGACAGAAAACGCCGAGTTACAGAAGAGGTCCCAATTCTACTCCGAAAATGCGGCTAAGCAGGAGTTGCGCATCCAACAGGTCACGGAGGATCTCATAGAGGCTAAGGGACTCGTTGACAGTATGCGTAATGAGACAGCCAACCTGAAGGCAGAAAAGGAGTTCTGGAAAGGCATAGAAAAGCGGCTTTCCGAGGACAACGGAACTCTGTCAAACGAGCAAAAACGCCTTAACACACTAAACGCAAATCTCCAGAATCTTTTGAATGAAAGGGAGCATTCGGATAATGAAGCTCGCCGGCGGCTACAGGCGCAACAGGAAAACCTTCAACGAGAACTAGAGGTCGCCAAAAGCAAGCTCACTGACGAGGTTGAGGAGAATAAGCGGGCAGTCTCTCGCCGAGAATACGAAAACCAACAGAACCAAAAACGAGTTGATAATCTGGTCTCGAGTCTCGGGTCCACGCGAGAAGAATTGGTTGCTGCGAAAGTCACTCGAGATCACTTACAGGCGAGGGTCGACGAATTGACTATAGAACTTCGAAGTGCTGAGGAGCGAGTAAGGGTTCTACGACCAACCTTGACAGGTGATTCCACGGCCGGGGCCGGCCAAGAGCTCAGCCATGACTCTGCTGGAGAGGAGGCATCTCATCTGAGCAAGGAACAAGAGCTTGGTGTTCAGGTCTCCGAACTCAAGCGTGACCTCGATCTAGCTCGAGGGGAATTGGACAGTGCCAGGAGCCAGGTGGAACAGTACAGGGCCATCAGCCAGGCCTCTGAAGAAGAGTTGCAAAGCTTCAACGAAACGCAAGAACTGTACCGTCAAGAAACGGACCAAGCCACCGAAGAGAACATTGCCAAAATCACAGAATTGGAGGACCGCGTAGCGGACACGAGCGCGGAGCTTACTTCAAGAGATACAGAACTTTCAGAACTCCGCAGCTTGGATTCAGAGCATCGTCGACGGTTGGAAGAGCAGAAAGCAGCCTTCGAGAGCGAGAAGGCACAATTGAAGGATGAAGCTGATCGGCAATCGAGTGCGGCGCACTTCTATCAAGAGGATCTCAAAGCTCAAGCAGATATTGCCCAGCAAGCCCAGCAAAACTACGAGAACGAGCTTGTCAAACATGCTGAGGCTGCCAAGACCATTCAGAAGGTGCGAAGCGACTACAACCAGCTTAAGCTTGAGATTGTGGAGTTGAGGACGGAAGCTGCATCGGCGAGAACGAACTTGACGCAGAATGAGCAAAGCTGGGTAGAGTCTAAGGAAAGATATGAAAGAGAAATAGCAGATCTGAAGGTAGGAAGAGAAGGCCTTACTTCGCAGAACAACCGACTTCTGCAACAATTAGACGACGTCAGCAGCCAGATTACGAAATTGAAAACACGCAAAGATACCGAACAGAACGAGGAGTCGGTCGACGCTACGCCATCCTCGAGTTTCGAAAACATGCAAGAAGTAGTCAAGTATCTCCGCCGCGAGAAGGAGATCATCGAGGTGCAATATTCCCTCTCAGAAAACGAGGGCAAACGATTGAAGCAGCAACTCGACTACACACAGTCACAACTGGACGAAACTCGACTCTGCCTCAATCAGCAGCGACGACTGGAGCAAGAGAGTGAACGGACTTCGCTCAACCACAACAAGTTAATGGAGACGATCAACGAGTTGAGCACTTTCCGAGAGAGTAACGTCACTCTTCGCAACGAGACTCGCCAAGCTCAGGCTTCGTTAGCGCTCAAGTCTCAGAGGGTCGAAGAATTACTAGCGCAGGTTGAGCCACTTCAGGCAGAGGTACAGGAACTCAAATTTCGAGTTGAGACGCGGACGGGCGAGGCAACCCTCTTGCGAGAAGACCGCGAAAGATGGCAGCAACGCACTCAAGACATCCTCCAGAAATACGACCGGATCGATCCAGCAGAAATGGAAGAACTGAAGCATAGGCTCCAGACACTAGAGACTGAGCGCGACGAGATTGCATCTTCGAAAGCCAGTCTGCAAGAGCAATATGACGGTATTGCCGGTCAGGTCGTGCAAGCCCAAGAGCAGGGCGATGAGCGGGTCACAGAGCTTAGAAAGAAGCTTACAGAACAGTTCAAGGCTCGATCGAAGCAGCAGTCCGAGAAGATAGCCGAAAAGGAGTCAGCGCTCCAAGCAGCTCTGAATGACAAGGAGGACCGCGAGCAGCGACTAGCCAACCTCCAGCAAGAACTTGATGCTGCCAAAGCTGAAAAGGAAGAGCTTGTTGCCAAAGCTGCAGCGCTTAACGGCCAGCCTGATATTGAAGACGGACAAGTTGACGATATTGCCACATGCAATCCTGCGACCGAGGACTTACAAAACCTACAAAGGCAGCTACTGACCGCTGAGGCAAAAGCGAACGAAGAGATCTCCCGGTCCTCCTCCCTACAGGAGCAGATCAACACCGCTCAAGTGAGAGTAACAGAGCTGGAAGCCCAGATCGTGAGTCTGAAAGGTCCAATATTATGTGCTCATTACTAATATTTGCTCACAGGCTCAGATGCAGCACACCATTGACGAAATGAATGTCGAGTTAATGGAATTACGGAGTCAGCAGCAACAACAAGCAACATCGTCTTCCATAGCTTTGGGAGAGCGGATTGAGGAGTTAGAGCGGAATCTGGTCCAGGCTCAACAAGAAACCGAGAGTATACGAGCCACCGTGTCCATCAACGAGTCTTTGGGCAGCATGTCAGCGGAAAACGGCGATAAATCGATCTCGGACCAGCTCACAGAACGTGTAGAAGAAATTCGTGCCGAACTCGAATCAAGGCACAATGAACGTTTGGCACACCTTGAAGAAAATTACGACAAGCGAGTAGATGGTATGAAGAAACAGCTGAGCACCAAGCTTGCGGAAGGGAAGGAGAAAGCGCGACAGTCCCTGGTGGCCGAGAGCGAGCGGGCGATGCAAGTGCTCAAGTCAACGCATGAGCACGATCTGGAAAAGCTCCAGACGCAGCATCAGAGCGAGCTTGCAGAGTTGAAGCAAAGCGAGGAGTCACGCTTCTCGCAATTCAAGGACGCCTGGATGTTTGAACATCCTGCCGCCGGTGGCAATGATTCATTGGCCAAGACCGAGGATCAAGCAGGCAAACCAATGGCTGAAATCTCAGAGCCGAACGCAAGAATTTTACTCGAGACCAATGCCCTTCTTCGAAGAGTATTCAAATCGAATGTCGATAAGAAACTTAGCGAGGCGAAAGAAGTAGTTGCGCTCCAGCTTAAAGAAGAGCACGAGAGGGATCTGGCCGATAAACTCGCTGAAACTCAATCCAAGGCTAATACTGCGAAAGAGCATGCTGTATCGATGGAACAGAAGCGCAATCAGATTAAGCTTAGTATGTCGGACAACAAAGCCAGGGTTGCGCAAGCGAAACTGGGCGTTGTGCAGACCGCAGTCAGCGACACGCCGCAAAAGCCGGTGGTCGATGTCTGGGAGATCGCGAAGAACGCGAAGCCTGAAGTCGCTGCAGCACCATCGTCAGCCCCAGCTGGCATCAGTGTTGGGCAACAGCCAGCTTTAAATCCTGCAACTGAAAAGCCAGCTGCCCCATTGGCACAGAACACCCAGACTCAGGGCCAGAAGTCAACGCCTGGGGTGCAGACCCAATCTCAAAAGTCGCTCACAACATCCTTTGGACAACCATCCGGGCTTGTCCAGGGCGCGCAGGTTCTGGGCCAAAAGCCATCTGCGTCCTCTTTCGGGCAAGCAAGTGGCTTTGGGCAGCCGACAAGCTTCGGTCAACCGAGCCACGTCCTCCAAAGAACCCAAAGCCAAGGGCAGAGGCCAGCACCTATCACTTCGTTTGGTCAGCCAAGCATCAAGCAAAACTACCAAGCTCAAGTTCCGAACAGTCAAGCCGTCGCCCAACAGTTGTCAGCACAGCAAAACCAGAACACTGCATCACAAGGCTCAGCTCAGCAACGACCCTCGGTTGAGTCCCCTAATCGAACTGCCATTTCTCAGCCAGCAGCCAATCAGGCCAACGACGCCGCATCCCGACAAGAGTCAAAGCCAGTCAACGGCACGCAGCAACTAACACGGCAGCCAGCAGCTCAATCACAGCCAGGCGGCAATATACCACAAAAGCCGCAAGGCCAAAACAACCCATTCACCCAGGGATCTGGTGCAGGTGCCGCGCGACCTCTGCAACAGTCGAATCTGCCGGTTGCAGCTAGAGGGGGGTCTACTCGTGGTGTAGGGAACCAGAGAGGTCGAGGTCGAGGTCGAGGCGGCAATCAATCCGTTGATACTCATCAAGCACAAGGACAGCAGCAAGGGAGGTCGAGTCCGACTAATGCCGGCATGAACCCAGGCGCGAAGCAATTTGTGCCCGGGAACAAGCGTCCTAGGGACGAAGGACAGGAAGGGCAGCATGGTGATGGTGCTGGGAATGGGAAAAGGATCAGAGGAGGTGGCGGTGGCTCGTAACGGGGAATTAGATACTCGCGCATGATTTGTTCTTCCCAGGTGGCTGTCTTACTATCTATCCAGCGTGGCGCTTCTGGAGGGAAATACGTTGTATGCAGGCATCGGCCTGTCAAGATTGCATCAGGCGCTTCAGCTGGGTTTATGGGTTTATGTACCACTAGCTGCAACATCAAACTGCAATCGATCGAATTTCGGTTTACATCACACCAGACCTGCTAACCAGCCTGCTCTTCCCAAGCCATGTTGGTTCGGTGTTCCAATCTTCTGCCAGTCTGAGTTTGCAAAAGCACGCAATCCGTTCATCCCAGCGCCGCTCAAAGCCACGTTGGCTTCAGATTTCGCTAATATCACGGCCGTCGAGGTCGCACGGGATAAACCCCTATCCCGCACGAACATCTTGCCGGGTTTATCCTCCTTTCCTTGCAATACCTCTGCACCCACCAACGAGCATCCAGCCCCCCGTCCCTCTTCGTCTGGTAGCACCATTGCTTCCCTTCCCTCAAAATCCCCCCTAAAAGGCCATCCTATCTGTACCCCCCCCACCGCTGCACCTTCACCGCATCCCCATACCCTTCAAAGTCTCCACATGCTTCTGAACCGCCTTCGCCCTCAGCTCCTCTAAGCCGGCCTTCTCCGTCCGTCGTTGGTTCTCGCCGTAGACAACCGTGTAGTCGGACAGGCTCTCGTCTTCGGCAACGCGGTTGTGCGGGCAAATCTTGCAGTACTGGCCATACGGTAGACTGTCAGAACAAGGGCTGATCGACGGATCGGCTGTGAAACATGGAGTGAGTGGAGTATATGCAAGAAATTGGAACGAACGCAACCAGGGAGCATAGTAGGGTCGTCATGCGACACGTGCAGGAAAAGCAAAGAACTGGAGTGGCTCGCCACGGAGTATCTCTCGAACCCCCGATGGCAAACAAAGGAAGTTGTATAGGGTAATGCATGCAGTCGACTCAAGAAAAAGGAGAATCAGCAAATCGACCCACCTTCCCCACCACTGCCCCTCTCCCCACAACGCCCCCCGCTTCAATCACCGTCCCCTCCCCTACACTCCCCTCCACCCTCGCCCCCGCCTCCACTACTACCCCATTCCCGATCACCACCCCAGTCTCCCCCACCCCCTGCAACCCAACGACAGCTCTTTCCCCGATAATACACCCGTCGCCGATCGTAATGGTGCCGTGCGCCGAGGTCAGCTTGGAGCGGAGATGGATCACGGTGTTGGCGCCGATGGTGACGGGGTGGATGCCTGTTATGGCGACGCCGCCGGAGAGGAGGGATGAGGGGTGGGCTGTTAGCGGGGGTTTGGGGGGTGGGGTGGAAGTGGAGGTGGGGGGTTTAGGGCGGGACATTGGTTATGTGAGATCTTAGGCTAGATTATGAGAACTGTTGGGAGGAGAGAAACATGGAAAGGATGAGGCGAAATCGAAAAGCTTTGATTGAGTAGATGCGGAAGAGGCAAGGTGTCTAATGCCCTCAAATGTGATTTCAAGGGTTTTTCAGAGTATGGAATCATTATACGAGTGGTTGACATTGATGTTTTGAAGTCGGTTCTAGGTCGTGAATCTGTTCTACTTCTAAACGTGTGGCGTCCTGTCTATCTCATTATAATCTTCCAATGCGTTACTCCGCTGGATTCTAATCTTCAGCGAGAGACCTCTTCATGTGTGGCTCTCTACGGATCGATCGATGCCTCGTCTTCAACAAGTCGGTTTTCCGACTAGTACCAAGGCATGGGTGGCGGCGATCTCCATCAGCGTCGAGGACGCAACTCGATTGGTGATGGACATGATCTGTCAAACATTAACATTAGAAGAATGAGGCTTTTGGGCAGGGGACGATTTGAGGACTCACCCACGAAAACGTTAGGAAGTGGAATCCGAGGTTGGCGCCCTCCCCAACAAAGCCTTCTTTGCTGTTGCCTCCAGCTCCTTCCATCATAGTTCTCTTCCCCCCTTCCCTCTACGCCTCCTCCACTCTCTCACCCCACTATCGACCTCCGCCCTCGTCAGTCCGTCCCGCACCAACCACATCGTCACACCTAGCACCTCCACATTTCGGTTCCTTGCCTCATCGTCGAAGAACAGCATCTCGCCATAGTCAACTCCCGACTGCTTCTGTATTTTCTCGAAATGCTTCTTCTTGTCCCCAGGAAAGATCTGCATATAGTCAAAGACATCCAATGCTCGCTTTGGCGTGTTTAGCGAGGAGGAAAACTTGGTCGGCGAGGACCTGCCATTGGCAGGAGGATCTAGCGGTGACTGAGCCGGTAGAGCTGGGAGGTGTAATTGCTTAAGCAGTGTGTGGGCCAGGTCAGGGGCGTGCGTGCGGGATGCTGTGCCTAGTAGGAGGGGGCCTTGGGAGGTACATTTGGCAGCGAGGAGAACCGAGGGGACATCAGGATAGAACGTAAATGATTCACCCAAGCTAAGTAGCGTTCAACATTTGCATCAATGTGGAGGTAAAGGGCAAGGCGCATACCGATCTGTGCTTTTCGTACCACCGTCTTTAGCCTTCAGTGGAGGCGTGACATGCGTGTCTACCCAAAACGGCCAGAGCGTGTAGTCGAGGTCGAACACAATCATCTTCGGCAGTGGGAGGCCGTCGGTGAAAGTTTCGGGGGCGCGGAATTTATCATTGAGGATGGCGGCTGGAACACCACTTGTTGGCGGTTGGGCTTGGGTACGTACCATCCTGCAGTGGAGGAGGGAGGGCAATGCAATTGCAAGGACGAGGACGTAATTCGGACGAGTTGCAAGACGCCTCTGAAGCCTCATACACGGAATTCGTTGGTATCGGATGAGACGTTGAGATCATGGTGACGATGAATGCCAAGAAACCAGGATCTGATAAGATTCCTGAGACCCCTTTTACCCCTTTCCGTTGGACACCAAACGGTGTGTGGCAAGTGTGGTCTCTTGCTCGTTGTGACTTTCAATACTATGTCCTCTATGGTCGCATAATGCTTGAGAAGCACTATGAACCAGATAGTACTATGACCGTCTCAAGCGACAACCCGTCCTCACCAGCCTCAACCCAGCACGTCGCTCTTCCTTTCTCAAACATCAAATCTTCATTTTGTGAGCCAAGCAACCTGTTGCATCCAGGACCTTCCATATTTGAGCGCTCTTTGGCTTTCCGAGAGACTCGATCTCTTGCGCCAAAGTTCCTCTATGCATAGCCCAATCTACCATACCCCCTTGCTGTTCTTCGCTCATGACGCCGTCTGCATTAACAGCGTAAGCTACGATCCGCCGCCAGACATCAACAGTGAGCCCGAATAGGAGGTCTGTCCGGTAAGGGACTCCGAATTTTTTAAGTGCTGTTGAGCTTGGTGGTGGTGGAGTAGGTGGTGCAAGTACTGCTGGAGCGACGGGAGTTTTGGGGCTAGGCAAGATGGGGGTGAGTACCAATTTACCGTTGCGCCATTCTTGGCCGAGGCGAAGCGTGAGCGGTTGATTTGGATTGCGGTATGCCAGTGGTGCTGGCTTGGACACAGGAATGAACGTGGCGATAGAAGCAAGGCTTGGATCTGTGGCAGCAACGGGTTCTTCGGGCCCATTCTTGACCAGAGGCAGTACGTCTTCCTTATTCTTCGGAGCAGATGGCCCGTCGTGCTCTATGCATGGGCACAGAGCTCTGCCTACACACAGCATCTGCAGAGACGTTCGCCAGAGCTTATTGCTTGAAGGGCCAGCATCTCGAAGAGCGTTGCCCTGGATCCGATGCCTTACTCTTTCTAGCTCGCCTGTGACAGTCCTCATCTCGGAGCCCTCATGGTCATGTATAGGACCTGTGGTTCCGCTTCGCCGTCTAGCGCCAGATGCTGTTGGACTAGACCAGGAGTCTGAAGTACGTTTTACGGAGCTGACCTTTCGAGCTGGTAGCGGGCTGGCTTCACTGGATGCTTCGTCCATTTCATCTAGCAAGCCCCTCCTCACTGTTTCTGCTAGTCGAAGCGCCTTTGTGCCCGTGCTTCCAAGATTCGCATTGGGATAGTAGACGATGCCTTGACAATTTGTGTCCACGTCGTAGTTGAGTAGCTGCTGCATTTGTGCACCGGCTTTTGCTGGAGGCACTTGCTGCAACAATTGCTCAGGTGTGCAATGCAGTGCGACAACATACGACAAGTGCAAAGCACAAGTCTCAGTCATGCCAGTCTCTGGAAGGACGATGTATGGGACAGAACGCAGACCGCGGCTGGCTTGATAATGCCTTGGGCTGTCGCTTTGTAAGCTAGCTGGGCTTGCCTTGACTGGCGTTTTACGTTCTGCACGATTGACCACGTAAGCTTGGATCGCACCTGTCATATGGCTGCAGACAGACCTTTGCGAGCGTTCTCCTGCACACTTGGTGCTTGATCTGTAGCAGCGGTGTTTGGATCATCAGTATGTTTGTCTAAATCAGAAGAGACGCTCAGGTTCTTGAGTCTCTTTTCCACCGATGGAGAATCAGCATTGATACTGCAGCCCTTTGGTTCGTCGTTCTCAAGTTTCTGACACAAATTCGCTAAGCTGACGGGGTCAACTGGTTCTTCTTGGCCATAGACCTTCGTCAGTATTTCAAACGCCTTCGGGTTCAGTTTGTTGCCACTTAAATCGAGCCTTCTCAGAACGCAACATTCGCCAAAGCACCTCAAAAAATCCTCAAATACTTGTGCTTCGCTATCCGTGCTCACGCTGATTAGGTTGCTCGAAACGTCCAGGTCCCTAAGGTCCTTCGCTGCGTGTCTGATCACCTGACCTAGGGCTGGTAGAGAAGAGATATCAAGTCTATTATCCCGCAAGCAGAGCTCCTCCAATTTGACGACCCTCCCATGCTCGGCGTTGTACTGAATCGAAGTCACCAGTGCAGCTGCGACCTCCGCGAAGCCGTCGTTCCCGAGGGACTTTCCGTTTATGTCAAGCTCGACCACAGGATCTCTGATCGCAGCTCTAGATCCGAGCCCGGGCGAGATGCGCTTGATCTTGGAAGGTGGTCAGCACGCCTTCTACCCTTAAGTATGCAACTCCGGAGTAACGTACAAGATCCTTTGCTACAGCTTGGCCAAGCTTGATGCCTTCGATCTTGCGCTATAGAAGTCTTCATCAGCCTCTTGTGCCGCAACAAACAAACGAAGAGGCTCACATTAGTGTAATTCGGCCTACCCATCATGCAACGTTGTGCGGTAATCGCGTAAGGACGGTGCTTGCTGGGTGTGAAATTTGATGACGACTCATGGGAAGCGGCAGGTTACCGAATTACTGTTTTGCCGCGGGCCTTTGCAGGTCAATCAGCGTGTTTTTGCAGTGGACCATTCGAGCCTACAAAGAAGTTGAGTTTAGGTGCTTCCTGCAACAATCTGGCGGCTAAGGTAATGCAAGAATCAAAGGAAGACTGCTTTACGGCTTGTGAACCAGGTAAAGCCATGGGTTATTATCGTTCCACACGCGCCATTATAAACGCCAGATTCAGTCCTCTACACTACGGTCAACACTTTTTAGGTGATAGGGGCCAACGGGTCAACAACAATATCACGTAAGAGAATTTGGAATCAATTATTGTTACAGATACTAACAACTTGGTAGCAACTGATTACAGCGCAGAACCCTGCACTTTGACCAAGTAGATTAATGCAAGGAGAGGGAGGCCGAGGCCGTATGCGCTCGCTCAGGTGTAAAGCTGCAAACAGTCATCTAGGCCTTGCCAAAGAAATCTTAGTAGCAACATAGCTCAAGCTCTCCCCGAAATACTAGCCTATGAAATCGTCATACAAATTCTACGAGATGTCCATACTCTCTCAGAAAGTATTCGACGAAGGTCGGATTAAAGTCCTTCACCCAATCCGGAAGGGGTCTTCCCCCGTTGGAAACTCGTTCTGGCGTGGGCATCTGGTATGCTCCGGAAGTCGATGCCTTGAGTGTTTGACCGCTGTCCTCCGACTCATGCAGGCTGTTTGCGACTCCAGCCAGTTCGATTGCATCCTCGCCCGTGCCAGAGGCCTTTCTTCTCTTCTCTGCTGGCTCGTCCACAGGGCCTGGAGATGAAAGATCCTCATCTAGCATCGCATGCCGCCTTTTTAGTGCAGTTGGAGTCTTCTCAGGGCTGTCAGTAGACAGAAATAGGCGCTCTTCCCGTCGTGAAGCTGTGGCAGGTCCGGCTTGATCAAGTGCGGCAGACGAGAAAAGATCTGGGGAGCAACTTCTCTTCTCATCATTCTGTCCAAGGCTGCAGCCATTATTCCCTGGTTGACATCCTGCCGCAGAAGTCTTACTGGTTTCGATACGATGGCTAGCCATTGTCCGTGAATCATCCAAGCCAATCAAAGTGGCTTCAAGGTCCGAGACGTCTTCTTCGAACGGGGAATAAGCTTCTTCTCCGAGAGCGCCAGTGGATTCTGGCAATCTTTCCGCTGGAGCATTGACTGGGCACTGAGTCGAAGTGCTATTGGGTCCCTTCTGGACGTGTGTCTTTTGTCCCAATAACACCGAGGTTGAGGGAAGATCATCCATCCAACCATCGCCGTAATCGCTTGACGTATGGTCGGTGTCCATCGGCATCCTGCTGGTGCTGCCGAGGAATGAGATTTGTGGCTGATCTCCTTGAGTATATGAAAATTTTGGCTTAATTTGCGGGAGTATACGTGCAGGTCCCGGCTTGTTCACTTTTTGATGGAGACGGTGGAGGCTTTTGTAATCTCGTGGACCAACCTTAGCGTATTCGTCGTCGTCGCAGACATTAGTCATGTCGACAACGTGTATATCCTTTGATTGTCCGCCTGATGATTTCTTCCTTGCGGCTAGGTTGCTCTTAATTGGTTCTGCTGGTCGAGCTTCCCAGCCTTTCTCTTGCTTGGCAATTTTTGAGCCCTCGCTGGGAACTTCGGTAGATGCTGAAGTCGTTTTGGGTGGTTTTGGCGGCTTCTCAACTCCTTCGCGGCAGCACAAGTGCTTACATCTGGAAACGTAAGCCATTGACCGATTGAATCATGGGGTCGCATACGCTGTCTTGTCCTTGCACTTATGGTTACAAGCCCAATTGCCATTGTCAAGTTGCGTCGGGTTCCACGTTGCCTGATTACGGTCGAGTGGTAGTGTTCTTATTGGGCAAGAACTAAGCTTAGTGCTATTCCTTCGTTTGCTCGCCGTATCCTCTACATACGCATCAACATCGTTGAATTCGGTGGCCTCTGCTGCACCTAAGGTTCGTGACAGGATTCCAAGCGGAAGGGTCTGCAGACTTACCGGCTTCCATCAAAGCCTGGTCGTCCACCTCTATATCCAGGAACTCATCATTTTCAAGCGCCCCTTGTGCGCTCGAGAACTTTGAGATGGGAGCATGACTAGGGCCGATTCTGATACTCAAGTCTCGCTGGTCGCCAAGGTGCTTTGATTGCATCTGACGTTCGAGCGGGTTTTGCGAAGCTTGTAGAAATATTGAAGCTGGCAGCTCTGGCTTGAGCTCGGCGCGGCGCATAGTGCCGGCTATGGGACACTCAAGTTAAAACAATGTCGGCTCTACCAGACAACATATCACCCACCGATCTCGTCGCACATCACATAGGCTGTGATGTACTGTGTATTAGCTGTCAACTCTGCGGATAGCAAGATGTCTTGCCCATTGGCCAGCTTCGTAGCGCTGATAGCGGTCAGCATCGCGAATCCGCTGTCAGGGCTACACCTACCTCATGCGACGGAAGTCCACCAGCAGTCCATCAGATCGCTCAACCAGCAAGCACACATAGATTGGCCGACGGTGGAACACGGTTGGGGGACGGTCGTTGAGGAAGCCGCATTCGGCTTTGATTCTAACCTTGACTGGCTGCTTGGGCTTCACGTCCTTGATGTGCGAGCGTCAGCTCATTGCTTGTACCTTGGGTGGGAAGAACAAAGACGAACCTTGCCCATCATCTTGACTGACACACGAAGCTTCGGGAAGTCTCTCGTGCTAGCGAGCAATTTCTGCCCAAACGGTGGATTTCTGCTCATGAGCAATTCGATTCGATGTGGTTCGGCTGCCTCCAATGCTTCGATACTGTTGACCCCGCCCATTACTAATTTACGTATAGCCACCGAGCCAACATTTGGCAATTGCTTCATTTGATGTGGAGAATGGTCCCACACCCTTGCAGACAAGCTCCTTGCTAGCTCTAAACCATTGCGAACGGTAATGGCGTCCTGAAGATGGATCTGACAGTCGATCACACAACGTATCAAGCGATTGATGTGAGAAAACACAAAGGCCTTATCCTGGTTGTATTGCCTCTTGTGTTTGGAATACTGTTCGTCTGTCGGAAATTCCACACCCCCAAGCTCTGCCTGTAAAAGCAGACTTCGCTTGTGGGCATGGAGAGCCAGGTCGACTTTGATGGGAAACTTGATGCCGTTGGCCTTGTTCAACTCTTTGTACAGAGCCTTTTCACCACCCTTCAGTCGGACCTCGCGAAATTCTTCCGCTTGTGACAGAGCAGAGAGCTTTGAGCGTAAGAACGTCAGTGCTGCACGCCCAAGACACAGAAGTGAGGCTGAGAGCTTACCAGCTCTGACATCTTCGACTTTTGTTCAAGGCTTAGTAGTATCTTCATGGTGTCAAATTTGACATAGTAGCGCGCCATAGCGTCGCCAAACTCGGTGGATTTGAATCTTGCATCAAGAATTGTGGAGCTCAAGAGGTCATGGTCTCTGAGCAGCTGTAGATCGCGTTGACAGATTCGTTGTAATCTGTCATCCAGACTGCAGCTGGGAGCATCGCCATTGATTTTGTAGTGATCCGGGTTCCGACTCAGTCGAATTGCGAGAAATGTACCCCCGAGCCATGTCTTCGCAGACTGCAAGTCATAAATGGTCCCAAGACCTACTTCAGCATTCTATTGTTGGTCAGCGTTCAGTATACCTTTCTCACTCTTGTCATTTCAATCACCAAATGGTCTATCAGGTTCAGGTGCAGACTACTTGGAATTAGTGCAGTCCTGGCATTTTTCGTACAAGGATTGCGAACCAGCTTTCCAACACCTCCACACCAGAAATCATCTTTTCGTACTTTTGAACCTTCTCCTGCTTCGTAATTATGACTGCGACAGCGTTGTCGTCGTACTGTGGCCTACGCGGTTCAGTACCTATAAGACGATGCTGACAGTAAAACTGTACCGTCCTGCTCGTCCTAACATCTGCATAATCTCTAGATCGGCGTACTCTTTGATGCCGTCATCTTGAAAGCAGACGGTGTTCTTGATAATGACGAGGTGACACGGTAGATTAACCCCAACTGCAAGCGTTGACGTACAACATATAACATGTATCTGGCCCTCCAAGAAGCCTTTTTCAATGGCATGTCTGTCTGGTAAGTCAAGTCCAGCATGGTGAAATGCGACGCCCGACGTCAATGTGCCTGAATAATTTTAGTATCTCCCCAATTACATCTGCAACGCGTCGCCTACCTTTCAGGTCAGGGTCTTGAACCGCCATCCGGAACGTGGGACCTGGCCACAATCGATCTTGAGGTGCCCTTGTAGCCCAAAGGTTCGCTAAGAGTTTAGCTGTGGATATGCAGGATCTCCTAGTAAAACAGAATACCATCATCGGCTTCTTATGAGTGTGTTTAGCAATAATATCGGGAAGCCTGTCAGACATCAGTAATGAGCTGCATTCGAGTGCCGAAGAACCCTCACCTCGGATCACAGGCGGCCTCGAAGGCAAAGTCACTGCCTCTATGAGAGATACCGTGCACGAATCTCTGCAACTTCACAGGCCTGAACTCTTGCCCGAACCGTTCTTGGCGTGCTGGGAGTTGCTGATTGCTTGAGTCCTTGCCCAGCCATTGTGCGATATCTTCCGAATTAGGGACAGTTGCGCTCAGTGCGACAAACCGTACGTCAGTCCCTACAGACTTCATGCGGGAGACGACTGCTTCGAGAATGGCGCCACGGGTCTCTTTCAGGATGTGGACCTCGTCGATTCTACAGCCATATCAGCGCGGCTCCGACTGAAGTTCCAAGGGTGATGTTGCACACAGGAAAAGCTTGACCAGCTGCATCAGCTTGGCGTGGTCTTTCCACTTTCGGGTCATGCTGTCCCACTTTTCCGGTGTGGTGATGATGATACTGGCGTTCTGGACATGCCGTAGCTGTGCATGGTCGGTATCACCTGTCAACTCGGCACAATTCAGGCCGAGAGACGAGAACTTGGCTTGCCAATCTCGCTGCCTTTCAGAACACAGTGATTTTGTTGGCGCCATGTAAACGATTTTGTATTGACCTCCTTCGCATTTCAACAGTGATCGGCAGACAGCTAATTCCAGGATCACCGTTTTGCCGCTTCCTGTGGGTGCTGAGACCACGACATTTTCATCAGACCCGTATACTGTGGTATAACATTTGGACTGGACGGCGTTGAACAATGGGAACGAAAAGATGGATCGGAAGCGGTCAGGCAGGTCATTCGGAGCGACAAGTCGGATTCCTTGCACTATAGGTGGAGCGAATTCAGGTGAGAGCTGCTTGGGCTGAGCTCGAGGGTGTGTAAATCTAGGAAATGGAAGCACCGCTTGTTGTCGGCCAGCCATGTGATGTCCCTCTGGTGCTTTGCGGCGCTGAGTCACCTCCAAAGAAGGACTCGATGGCATGCATGTCGGTGGGGAAGAGCTGGGATCATTATTGCGGTTCGGAGGAGTATGCATCATAAAGTGAGCTACATTCCATCAGCCTGGGGGACCTAATAATTCATTCGAGTATCAAATCCACCCAGACTTGACCCAGGTTGTTGCTGTATCATAGCTGGGAAACATCAGCGTCGTTAGGTTGTTAGAATAGAGGATGATGAACCGTTGCTACGATTACGATCCCCAGTGGGTCCAGGCGGTTGCTTGAGCATGACACGGCCATCCTTGATATGTTGATTATCTCTAGGAAAGGTTGTCCTCGCTAGCAGAGCTCGATCTGATCCGTTAGCAAGAATACCTTGCCCAAAAAAGGACCACGTACCGTAAGCATCAAGATGGGCATCTGACTGGTTGAAGAGAGTGCAGCCTGACCCCTGCGTGCTCTGGGACTCGTATAATGGCGCTTGGTGTTGGATACGATCTCGGACACTATCCTTTCGTGGAAAGCGTTCGTAAGTATGGCGAACGTCAGTAGGAAGAATGCTGGGTTGAGTGTATGGCAAAGACGCCTGAGGAGCATGCTCGCGGTAATACTCGCTCCCGTCGTCAGGGTGGAGTTCTCGCAGCAGCGCGTGGGTGTCGGAGTGTGTAACATCCATGGTAGACTTGTCGTAGATGCAACCCCTACATGATTCTAGACTATGGACAAGGGAAGACGATGCTGTAACGGATGGTCGCTGACACTAAGGTGAGTGCAGGTGGCATAGCAACTCCATTCCCGTATGAGGAAGAAAGGGAGGGAAAAGGTCGTGGAAACCGGACCGAAGAGAAGGCGTAAGCGAAGCCGCCCAGGCACCACTTGATTCTGGGTGAAGACAGATGGACGACATGCGAATGAACTTACCTATGTACAAGGCTCTAATAAATACCATAATAGGCTATGTACAACCTTTCTTCCTGGTATCCACATCCAGCCATCTACCCATGCCAGCGCCGGGATGCTATCGTGATACGGTAGAACATGGACAGTGAAAATAACAATGTTGGGCCTCCAAAAAGCTCGAGATGAGCTACGCCAGCCCCAATCGCGATGCATCTTGCGGTCTCGCTAAGTGAAAGAGATTGACATCACGCCCGGAATGGTGTTAGTCTTGATGGTTTTCACCGTAATGTCCTCTGCTAGAACCAACTCGTACATGGTGACGGACTGGTGAACCTGGCCTCGACGTAGACAAGCCGCCTTCGCTTTTCAAGGGAGTAATCGGCATCTTGAATGATGGATCTTTCTCACGCGCGGACCGAGTGTCGACCGTAGTCTTCTCGTAGCTATGGATCCGAATGGGTGGTGGACGGAGACCTCGATCGGAGCAGTTGTAGAGGTATGTTGCGGACAACACGATCGAAGTACCAACCAAGAACTGTAGCAGCTAATATTAGCCCTTGTTGCTCGGAAACTATCCTTGTTCCGAAACATGGCTGTATCCTTCCACGAACTAAGAGTGCCATTAAAGCAGAAAAAATTGGATGAAGCCATGATTCGGCCCTAAGGTGAGCTTGTAGCTTCCCGAGGCAAGATGATCCATCCTGGTCACGAAGGAAATGGGACATGCTTACGTTACGAGTGACCTCAAAGTCAAAAAACCAGACACTAATGCACAGACTGATCAAGATGCTGATGCAGATGGCAAAGCTCTTGGCAATGTTGTCGGCATAAGTAACGCAAAGAGATATGAGGATGCCTCCCAGTGCTTGCGAAGCTACAGTGACCCACACGATCCAATTGTAGCCGCTGAAGAATCCGTTCTGAGCAACGTGCTCACCGTCGACAAAGATTACGCCGATGAAGAGGGCGGGAAAGAGAGAATAGAACGAAAGCTGGACGTTTCTGACCCACAAAGAAACCGGAGTGTTCGAGTCTTTGACTATGCGCTCGAAGTATACAGACGCCGCTGCAGATACAATGCAACCCGAAATCGCGGCGGTCAATCCAAGCGGAGTATTGAGGATCGGATGCTCCAGTCCCTCGTCTTCTGCGATCCCCTCGTACGTAGCTGATCGTTTGTGCAGGATGCCAGGACCGGCGTTGGCGCGCCATCTCGTCAACGCTCGAGGAAAGTTGATCCGTGGTGGAGCTTCCTTTAGCGAGCTCAGTGTCGTAGAATCGGAGACAGGTAGCTGGACGATGGCCACACCAAACATCAGTAGCGCGAGAGCTATCCATTTGCGCGCTGATAGTTTGCTTCGGAGGAGCAAGACGCTGAAGAGCGCGGTTGGAAGGATCTTGAATTGATACGTGACCTGATATGTCGCGGAGTCAAGGTTTGATATCGCAATATATTGCAGCGAGCTCTGTAGGACGTATAAGCATGCAGGTATAGCCAGTTTCCAACTATCACCCGTAAAGACTGAGCCTGTGAGGTTGCTAAATAGGGAAGTCGCAGGCAAGCCAGGCGATGAATTCCTAGCAATGTCGTACAGGGCGATGGTCAAGCAGACTGTAAACTTGAGAAGCTCATTGAGGAAAACTGCGGTAGATGTAATGTATCGTCGGCCGCCAACCAGTGGCATCTGACGTGAGTAGTGTAAGATCTGGTATTGAGGTCAGGCGCGCCGCTGGGACGATGAAAGCTAGAAGTTCTAGGGAAGCGGCATACAAGAATGAGTGCGGAGTTCTGCAACGTAAGCTGCAAACCGATTAGTGGTAGATTTGGAGTTATCATACATGACGAGCTCACTGACAGTGACCAGGGAGGCTTTCTTGACGGAGACCCCCATCCAAGTGGCTCGACGAGACACTTCACTCATGGTTCCCGAGGGCGATGCTTCGGGCTATACTGCTGCAGGACAAGATGTTGGAGCGCGATGGTGTATCACCAGATGATTCGAATAAGGAGTGACCATTGCCAATTGAAAGGAGTGTGAGGGAATGCGCTATTGAACGTACTTCTAGTCAGACCTGTGCCTGCTTTCCAGCCAGACACCGTTAGGTCACACTGCCATGATCCATCTTCAGCGCGATCCAGATTACGGGAGGGCTAGCCTCCTTTGGGCCTCGGCAAAGATTCCAGGGCACTATGGCTTGGCCAAAGAGAGCAGGAGCAGCCCAATTACGCGCTAGCTCACGTGGACGCCACGATCTATCATTTGACGATGTGGGTCCACCAGACATGCGAGGCATGGTTGGCGAATTACGTTGTCGTCAGCAGAGCAGAGATCCTGATCGAGACAGAGCACAGGGCAACATCGAATCGATGATAATAGGAGTGATTGTGACTTCCCTACCTTGTCAAGTGTAGTGTTTGGCAGAAGTAATCAAGCAGGCCTTCGTTGTCAGCATTTTCGCAACAAGCGGAAGCAGAGGGTTACTTGGGCCAGCGTAGATACTGTCTTCGATTCAGGTTCGGACCCTCGTACTCAATGGGTCCAACAGCTGAGTAAGTGGTGATGCTCTGACTGGTTGCCTCTTAGACATGGGTCTTGACTGCTCGATCACGTTGTTGTCACTGCAAAATCAGGTGCCAAGGGAGTGGTGCACCAATACCGGAGCACGGGATAGCATAGAGATGAGGTGTTTCAATATCTACAAAGATAATTATATCGCCAAGCCACACGACGATGCAGTAAGGTCCCTCATAAAGTAGTTGTTCGGCAATGCAGCCCCTGGTATGAATATTCCCGATGTCCACAACGCCCTACCCGAAATATGCAGGTGACGCTGCGTATGCATGATGAGGACCACCTACATGAGTCGGACATTACCATCTGTTCATTGCCCAGCCCGTGATTTCGTCTTCCTCATCAAGCTGCTGAGCTCTCTGCTCAGCCCCATCCAATACAACGACACTGCTGCTAACAGTCCTCTTTCTTTCATGCTTATTTTGGTTCGCGAGATATACCGGCCGCGATGGCGAGACCACATACTTGCCCGATTGCGCATCAAGACAGCCCATGCCGGGTGGAGGGGTGATGGGAGATCGGCGACTGCTGGGTGTCGAGGGCACGAGATCGGAGGCGCTGAAGCTGAGGCTAGGCGACTGCTTGGGTGGAGAGCTCAGGCTGTTGGGACCCCGTAGCCGCGCCGGTATGTCTGGCACCTTTGGAAATGCGTAATCGACGTCCCGCGTCAAGTCATCGACTGAAGCAGCATAGGGTACACTGAGGGATCTAGCTAGATCATCTGGCACATTCGGTGGCGCTCTTGATATCTCGGATTCGAAGAACCGCGTTCGCCCCTCGGCACCCGCTGTCCTTGGACGTGCAGTGGAGTCTTCAAGATGAGCTGCACCCTTAGCGAAACTTTCGGCGAAGACGTCTTGTCGGATACTGGCCCTCTTTCTCCGCATCCCCTCGAGCAGCTTCTCCTCGTCTGGAGTGACCGCCATCATCTTACTCCCTGACAAATTCATTTTTGACAGGCTGCTCAAGCGTGAGCCCGTGCCAGAGTCTTCCGACTCAAACGTGCCGTTGTCGGCGTAGTTGTCCAACGCCGATCCGATGTTCTGGTGTTCCTGCCATTTCATCGAGGATACTCTTGGGCTGAGCTTTCGCCTCGCTGGTGTACTAGGCATTGGCGGTACCGCTCCAGACCCGCTAGATTTCGATCGTCGGCGTGTTCGAGTACTGACGAACGGCCTTGGCTTCAGAGATGTTACTCTTTGTGCATTGAAGACTTGAGTCTCTTCGCCCTTGTCTGCGCAGTCGATGCTCTCGCGGATGCAATGTCTGCGAAATCTGGGGTCGGTCGGAACGCTATCTTCGCTCTCGTCCTCAGAGGAAGATAGTGACAGTACACTCTGGTTCAGGAGATCCATCGTGGACAGTGCCTCTCCGCGTTCATTATTGGAGCGGATAATTGGTCGACTTGCAGAGCTTGGATTGCTTCGAATCTCACAACTGGACGGTAGAGCCCCGTTTTGTCGGTAAACTTGTGGGGGATTGGATTCCAGACGAAGATTGGTCGAGCGTTGAGAGGCAATGCTCCGCTGACTGTAATTTCCAAAGCTACTGTTCCTCGATCGACTGCGCCATTCTCGCGATATTTCATCGTACCCTGCCTTCAATGTCATCCTTGGGTCTTCTGGTGGTTGAGGCAAAACAGCAAGTCCATACTCTACAGCCGGACCATTAGTGGCGTGATTAGCACCTTGTTCAACGCTTTTGAGATTATCGTGGGCGGGCTGACCAGGTTTTGACACATTGAGCTTGTACGCCGGCGGGTCATCGGCTGGAGGAGGGATTGATGGCAGCCTCTGGCTATCGTGCACTTCACTGGATCTTGACTTCTTCGTTTCCCAGCCAAACCATTTTGGCCGCCCTGAAGTGGACCTATGGTTGCTGGATATCAAGGACATCCGCGCGGGTGACCTGGTGATCAAATGTGGAGAGTTGAGCGGAGGGTCAATGGGTATAGGATTGGGGAACAGCGATGACAGGTCAACGTGCGCTGGTCGCCTTCTTGCAGGCTTCACTGTGTCTTGATCAACCTCCGGACCTACGTCTACCGGCGATACTGGCTCTGATGCATCTTGCGCCAGAGGACTGGAGACATTTGGCATGCCCTTTCGCAATGCCATATCGCGTACCGAGGAAGCGGACGTCTGCTGAGACACTGCGAGAGGAGATCTTGCGGGGTCGTAGTAGGGTTGCAACGTCGTAGAGGACTGCGTATAGTGGACTTGTGGGCTTGATCTGTCCGAGCCACGACTCCGGTCGTCAAAGACAGTGGGGAGAAAGTGACCTAAGAGAGGAGAGGACGGTTGGTTTCGCGCGAGGGATGAACGTCGATCATACGCTCCCTCTCCTGGCGTGGACATCCCTGACCGAACTTCATCGTCTCCTCTGAGAGAATCGCTACCCGCATCTGATATCGTTACGCTCATGAAACTTGGATACTTTCGTATGGCGTTCTTCCGTGGTACATCCCCCAAGCCATCACTGTTCGACGCAGATGTACCGAGAACCTCTTCCGCTTTTGCTCCAGGACTCGAGAGAGGAATGTCGCCCGCGTTGTCGCTATACACCCGCTGCGGCGCCGACGGTTGCCTGTCGGAGCTTAATTTCCGGCGCGGCAAAGGGAAGGAGAATTTGAACGTTCGAGCCATGAGTGTCTAGAGACGGCCCTGCGAGGTGTTGAGAGGCGGAGACGAGAGGGTCACGGATATACCGGCGCCTTGGAGCGTTCAGAAGCTTTGACGATTTGGGTCTCGTGGTGTTAGCTTTGACTTGGAATGCTTGGCTTTGTCAACGATTTCATGGCTGCAGAGTGCTGAGTGCAAGGTGCGGCGAATGAATTGGTAAGGAGGAAGTGACGGTTCACAGCATGGACGGTTGTTCAGTGCGAGACGGGGATGCGCCCAAAAGGAGCTATTCTTCAGATGGGTGTGGAGAAGGGGCATGACTGAGGTGGTTTACCGTCAAATGTTCCGCTAGGGGCTGAGCTAGCTGCTACGGTGCTACCTAGACTCCTAGTTCATCGTCGACGGGCCAGCCTCGAACCATCCCACTGGCTGCGCATCTATCGCACCGCATGGCTCGAAACATTTACTTGCGAGCATCGACCTCAATAATCTTCCGTGCACTGCCATTTATGGCATTGGCACCTCCAGATCGGGATCTTGGAAATTCTCGGATCCATACAATCATGACACGCTCAAGAATGTAGAGCTATGTGCCTACCGGCAATGCGTTTCTTCGGTGCTTTGAAGGTAACATCCCACTTACTTCCAAGTTCTACCTCCCTGCCTTTCACCGAGTAGAAGTAGAAGTACATACCCCAAACACTGGCAAGGATCCAACCCACTAAGCTCGGACTAGGGCGCTCTAGAAGAACGCTCGAACATCGACTTCTGGTGCATATTAGATTTGATGGCATTTCATAGTCGATTGAAGTAGCGTGTCCATCGGCAATACCGTCAACACGTGATTGCGTCGGCTTGTTGGGTATTCGAGATGTTCTTGGCTGCCGCTGGGTACGGGAGACTATTGCCGCTTCCTTTTCGAGCATCATCCATGGCGACAGCCGCCTGACGTTCGATAGCCGCAAATGCAACATTCATGACGAAGACGGATCATCAGAGGACAAGCCAAGGCGAGAACATCATCAAGTAAACGAGCAGCGCTGAAGCCGTGACCAGAATACCCAGAAGAGGAACGAGCAGAAAGCCCTGGCTACAAAGTCCGGCACCAAGCATTTCGATTTTCGAGGAGACCGAGTCATCGACGGCTTCTTCATTCAACGCTTGCCTTGATTCTCATCACTTCGGGGTCGCTTCGTAGCTAGTCCTCGCGATGTCTCGGCGGGAGGTGAGGGTGTTGTGTCCTTCACAGCCTCGTACTGGGAAATCTAGTTGTCAACATACGATCCAGTCATAGCAATGGTCTTCAAGCCTACAACTTACCAGAATAGCCACGTGTGTCATCGGGTTTCCAAACCTTTCATGCCTCTTCTTGATCTGATCCACGCTGTTCACAAGCACCAATCTGGTGTCTTCGCGTGGCTGAAGGTATCCCTCCTCCTTTAGGCTGTTCAAGTACCGTTCTGTCGTATCACTATCATATCCTATCGAGTCTCAGTATTACCTATGACAGGACCCTCGATCTTTGCTCGAACCTAGTTTTTTCGCCAATCCATGATTGTCCGGGTGCCAACCCTGATCATAAAACAGCCAGAGCATTCGTCTCTTTTCCGCTAATGATTTCAGAGCCTTCAACCGCGGAGCGTACGAGTCTTCTTGGAGTAGGCACAGGTAGCATACGTGCTGTCTGACTGACACGTGCGTAAGGAAACCGTAACAATGGCGGTGTTGCTATTCGACCATCAGCACCAGCCCTTTCACGCAGGATGTAAGTATTGCCTACTAGTTTATCACAGCCAAGGCATCGAATCTAGGATATCAGTGGATGACCGGTCAGAGGTGCAATGTCAATGTCACTTACAAGTTCACCCTCGCTCTTGATCGAAGAACATTGACAGCGAATCACATCTGCCTTTGTCGCATATTTACTAGCCGGTGAATGGCGCCGACCTCCATTATCGCGTTCTTGTATTTCTTGCATCTTCGCTGGCTTCAGCCGCCATTGGGGTGAAGGTCGATGTCCATGAAGGTTTGCTGGGAGCTCCTGCGTCGTCACCAAGCTGTTTTGTGGACTCACGACTGATGGCTTTGACTGTGGAAAATAAGCGACGGGTCGGTATTATGTTGTCTGGGACCTACTGATTCCAGTAAAGGTGTTTTCTTGCCATTAGTCTGTATGGCTTTCGTAGCATGGTAACCGTTTCTGGACACTGTCTCGTGGCCAAGTCTATCCAGACGAGCAAAGCGCTGTTCTGTTTTGTTATGGAGACCGCGTTCGCGCAGCGTCCTTGTTGATGCTAATGATGCGAGGCATCGCTGATGCTCTTCTTGATCGAGAGGCATTGCAAATCTCGGCAGTACTCGGGTACATTCCATGTCTGAAGGGATCTTCGTGCCTGAGCCTAGGTTATCGATCTCACTTCTGATGAATTTCACATGGGCCACACTGAGTGCAACCCTGGATTTGTGAGCTGTATGTTCGATAGTTCCAATGCAGTCATGACTCACATATCGACACCGGAATTCCATAACCCCATGTCAAATTCAGTCCATCGCCAATCGTCATTGTCAGGCACCAGTATAGTCTGAGCCCTCCTCTGTTCAAACCCTTCCAACATATAGTTCGTCGAATGTTTTACATGGCATGAGAGAAAACGTTTGTCTTCGATAGTCAGTGAACCTTGTTCATGCATCTGATAATGTCTGGGACTAACCAGGTAGCTGAGGAGGAGTATGCATAGAGTAAAGAATGAGTCGTTTGATAATCGGATCCAGACCCTCCTTGACGCCTGTGGCACCCACTGGCTGACCTAAAGACCCTGACAGCGACATGCCGCTTAGTGACCGTCGTCCCGTCTGAAGATCTGTCCGATACGCGAAGAAAAATGTGTACGACTCGAGCACACTCGATAGATCTTCACCACCTTTTGTGATTGAAAATTGGACGGCGGCCACCTTGTTCTCCTTGAGCCCCTCATTTATGACCTCCTAAAAGCGAAGTCAACCTCGTGTCTATACTCCGCGGCCGTCTACGACTGAACAACTTACCAACCAGCGCATTAGTTGATCACATTGGCTTGTACGACCATGGGTCAGGACCATTAGATTGCACGAGTCGTCGGTTATCAACGTGCTCAAGGAACTGCGCTGATTGGCGGCCGTCGAGCCTGGGGAGCTGCGTTGGGAGAACATCGTTCCAGCGGTGGCTGGTGAGCTCCCATATCGAATCTCATCGTCAAGGGACGTAAAAGATCGCTTCACAAAGCAGTCCCCTGGGAACAAGTCTCTACGAGTTCGTCAGTACAATAGTGTACGCCCTTTTTGTACCCCATGTAAGCCTGCCTGATCCAGCAAATGCTAGCTATCTGGCACAGGTCGTTAGAGCAACTAAGTCAGAACTATCAGACGACCTACAGAAACTCGTAGCATTGCCTGTATAGCCATAAAACTTTGCTTCTCCGTCATATCAACATTGCTGCCTACAGCAATGCCTCCAACCGATGATATAGGTTCGGCAGCATCTTGCCTTTTGCGCTTTTGAAGGGTGGTGGACTGTAGCGCCGCCATGACGCCTTAAAGTCGTGCTTGTTACTGAGGTCGTTGAAATTTGCCGGATAAGAACCACCTGAAATTGGAGATTACTAGAGAGACTTGTGCTTGTGTTCAGAGTTGCTGAGCTTCAAAGACACGATGCCGCCTGGGTCGAGTGAGGAGAGGTGGTGTGGGAATCGAATCAGGCGAACTAGGCTAAGCGAGACGTAGGGTTTTCTCTAGCATCAGCGGTAAATCGATAGAGTAAGATAAATGTGGTCTACTGTATGGTCAAATATTCTCAACTCACGCGTGCATAGATATGAGACGAGTGCTACGTTACAGACATCAGCATGATGGAGAAAACATTTGGTCCTAGGTTGGACTACGGTCCGTTGTACGACATACACCGCTTTGACTGTTCAGGGCCTCCTGGCTGGCTGGTAAGAAATGGTGCATCAACACTTAGCACTTTCCGAAAGAACGTCTCGACAAAGCGGTCATCGGCTAATCAATTAAGGATGATGTATAGCAAAAGAGGAAGACATTACTCGCTCAAAATGCTGCATAAGACACTATCGGAAGAGACATTAGAACGCATGAGAAGCGAGGACTTAGCCACCTTCATCGGCCCTTGCACAGTGCAATTCGAGAAGCTTCGTCCTGCCATTTTTCTGTCTCTATGGGCAGCGCAACCTGTAGTTAAATCCACGCGGCCACTCCCAGAAACATTCATGATCTCAAACTTCCTAAGTGAGCAGTGAGCCATTCTCCTTCTTGCGTGCCTCCTTTGCTGAGACTGACAGACAACTTGAGTTACAAACACTCGGTCCTCTTACGCAGCATACGATTAGTACTGGACCGCAGATGCCGCATCTCCCATCAGCCATGATCCTAATCCTCTCCGTCAGTCTTCACGAATTCGTAAGAGAAGAGCCGAGCCCTAAGCTATCGACAACGCCCTTCAACCGGCCCACTATATGCAAGTGTGTAGGGAAATCGTCAATTTGCTAACTGCTTAGGCGTATTGGCGATACCAAAGGGACTTTTGTCGTAATAGAATAGGCTACCTACTTTGGTAATCGTAGCAGAGCGCACCTCACGGAATTTCAAGCCAATATAGGGCGACTGTAGGATCTATGGTCTTCCGCCAGAGAATTCAGGCTCGATCAGGCAATTAATTAGGCGAACAACACATGTTTGAAAAGAGAAGAACCTCAGAGACAGGAGGGTGAAGCCTTGAAGGCAAGGATCTGGACCTCTTTCATAACATGTGGTCGCAAGGGAAAAAGTCGCGACGTTGTAGGGACTCGAAGTCAGCACTTCGGATCTTGCAACCGAGTTGGACCTGGACGATGCTTGTACTTCGGGCTGTGGGATGACAAGCTATTTCAGACACGTCAAGTGATGCTTGATTTCAAGGGCATCCTCAACGATGACCCAGAGCACAAGCAAGCAGCGGTGCTTCTCTTGAACCTTCTCTGTCGAGCTGTGATAGTCGTGAGCAAGCGCACCTGTTACCCTGACGTTCCGTCCTCAACCTTTGCAGGGAGCGGAATAGACGAGTACTAATATGCAAACGCAAAGCCTATACTCAGTCATACTGAGAGCGGATCAAGTGTCATGATCAGAGGAATCAGAGGTAGTACCTTGGTGAGAAAGCGCTCAAGCGTTGGATGATGAAAATATATGCTAGAAGTCTTGACGGCCTAGGCGCGCTAGGGCTTGCCGAATCGGGCAACTTCAACCCGCCTTCCATTCCGTCACTCATTATCACCTCAGCAAACCAACACCTCCCTTCCTTCTGTGTCTCGTCTTTCCTTCAAGTACCGACAGATGGCAGAGCCAGACATCGAAGCATCCCTCGACTCCAACTCATCGACAAAGCTGAGCCGCCTCTAGAGATACGTTCCGCACTGTCCCGCAAGCTGAGCCGCATTGCTCTACATCCTTTCTGTGCCTACATACGACGAATGCACCCTTGAGATCGTGCCTCGAAGACGCGATACACATATACCGAAGAGGTTATGCCGCAGCACAAACTTGTGTAATTCGTGCCTACCTTCCGTTAGGCAAACGCGCCTGGCCCCGTGTCATCTTCGTGTCATACCGCCTTTTCATATCACACCTCCATGGATCCCCCTCTCCGGAATTTGAATACTCCACCGCCGTCTCTGCCGCACAAGCAGGCCAGCGAGCAGTATCTTGCGAGCAACGACATGGCAGCTCTGACACCCACTGTCTTCTCACCGCCAGCCGTGTCTACGTCACAACGGCGCAAATATCTAGATGTGTCCGAGCTTAACAAACAAGCAACGCAAGACTTGAGCCCCGACGATATACTCGGACAGTTTTCTTTCGCCCCAACCACACAGACGACGGTCGTCACAACGACCACTACAACCACAACGAGCTTTCCACCCTTGAAGATCAAGGCTCCTAGTAATCTTCATGAACTAGACCCGAAGCTCTATCCATTAGCATCTGCGCCGACCCCACAGTCTATGAAGAGGTTCTGCTTCGATGTTGGGGGGAAGCCTACAGTCTTCCAGGAGGCAGACAATACACTGGACACTTACAGAGAGGTACCTCTCCTTCTCACACTCGAACGCTGATGAAACTGATGTGTCCGTCATTACAGGTAAAGCAGCAACAGGATGCGTTACGGAAGTCTTACGGCGTTTTACGTAATGTTGCTGAGTTCAAATCAGACCTCGTGACACCACAGTCAAGCGCTCCAAAAGTCCAAAGCCCAGATCATGCCTCGCAAGACGCCACACCAATAACGAGAACAACCCCTATTCAGCAGCCTGCATCTCCCATATCTATCTCTGAAGCGGCCAAATCAGCCAGGCAGCAAGCGTCGCGTAAGAGGAAGCATGATGCAATGCGAACGGCACAGCGGCCTGCAATTGTATCGGCTGGCTCGTTCCCAGGCTCTCTGCAGTCGAGGCTCAACATTTGTCAAACTTCAACCCCAATCACACCTTCTTTTGACAGCACAGAGACTCTAAGAGACCAGCAATCGCAAGCACCGACGCGAAGGTCAAGCGGCGAATTCGGGATCGAGGACCATTCGGATGATACAGTTGTAAATGTACTGCCCAAAACAGCAAAGACTCGGAAGCTCAGTGCCCACCATGAACCTGCCAGGGGGCTTGCCTTGAGTGAAGGCGTTCCCGGCCATGAAGGTGGCATAGGAACAGTTCCGGAGAATCCAGCATTATGGAACCACACAAGATATCGAAGGAGTACTACACCTGACCTTTCCCATGACGATGCAAACGATGCTCTTTCTCCATTTGAAGTTCCAGATCGTGCCAACCGTCCCCGACCCCAGTATATTGATACCACTGCTCTCCAGGATGCCAGCCTTCCCAGTCCCAGTCTATCACCCGTCACCGCCGCTGCGAACTTACAGAACCGAAGAGGCTATTTCGAGGAATCAAGTGTTGAGAGCGACAGTCCGTACCAGAGCTTCAACGTTAGTCAAGAGCATAGTCAAGAAAGCATCAACATGCAGTCTCTGGAAGACAACCGACCAAGGTCGTCACGAGGACATGGAGAAAATGTGATCGCTACGAAGCCTGGAACCTCCATGGCAACGAATGAGCAACTCCGCACACCATCTTTGATGAGTTTCCCGACGATACTAGATTCATTTGAGGCGATGCCAACAGAGATGAAAAATTACGTCATGTATCAACTTCTCCGACGGTGTCCTAAGGCGGTTCTCCACACGGTCGCCAATGTCGTCAATCCCGCATTGAAGTGTGACTTCCTCTCTCTACTACCCATCGAGCTCTCCCTCAGCATCGTAGGCCGTCTAGACGTCAAGTCGCTCTGCTCTGCCGCTCAGGTGTCTATGAAATGGCGACAGATCATCGATTCTAGTGAGAGGGTCTGGAAGAATCTGTTTGATAGTGATGGGTACGAGCTTCCCGCATGGGAACTCCAAAGGGCGATCCGTGAGGGGTGGGGTTGGCAACATGCTTCTCGGCCGGATGACTGGGAGCAAGACCTGGCAATCGCGGGTCAAATACCATCGGATACGGAGTTCTCTGCACGTGGGGCGAGTGTCGACAACAATGAGACTGTTACGACGACCAACAAGCGCACCAAGAGGAAAGCTGGAGGGAAGTCTAGAACAAAAGCCCGAAAACACCAGAAGCGCAACAATGAAGATGCAATCCACTTCGATGCGGATGCGTGGTTGGAGAGCGGATCGGCGGCCGAAGGGCCCTATGCAGCTGCTACCGCAGCCGCTGCTGCGGTGCCTTATGCTCGTGAGGGCTTGCCCACCCTCAAGAATTTGCACCTTTTTAAGTCGATATATTTAAGACATCATATCATAAGGAAGAGCTGGATGCAAGACCAAACAAAGCCCCGGCACCTAGCGTTCCGAGCACATCAACGCCATGTCGTTACTTGCCTACAGTTCGATACAGACAAGATCCTGACCGGTAGTGATGATACGAACATCAACGTGTACGATACTCAGACCGGCGCTCTTCGAGCGAGGTTGGAGGGCCATGAAGGTGGGGTCTGGGCGCTACAGTATGAGGGCAACGTCCTTGTATCAGGCTCGACCGACCGATCCGTCCGGGTATGGGATATTGAGCGAGGAGTGTGCACTCAGGTTTTCCAAGGCCATACCTCCACAGTGAGATGTTTGCAAATCCTAATGCCCACTCAAGTTGGTACTGGTGTTGACGGCAAACCCGTTATGAAGCCAAAGCAGCCATTGATCATCACGGGCTCACGCGATTCCAACTTGCGGGTCTGGAAGCTACCCAAATCTGGTGATGAACCCTTTTTCCAAGCAGGACCAGCACCTGATGATGCCGATTGCCCTTACTTCGTCCGAGTACTGACTGGCCATCATCACTCCGTGCGTGCGATTGCCGCCCATGCCGACACCCTGGTCAGCGGGAGCTACGACTGCAGCGTCCGAGTCTGGAAGATATCTACTGGAGAGACTACTTACCGCCTTCAAGGGCACACCCAGAAAGTCTACAGCGTAGTGCTCGACCACACACGCAATCGCTGCATTAGTGGTTCCATGGACAACCTCGTCAAAGTATGGTCGCTTGATAATGGCTCTGTTCTGTTCAATTTGGAAGGCCATTCTTCGCTGGTAGGTCTGCTCGACTTACAAGGCGACCGCTTAGTTTCCGCCGCAGCGGACTCGACGCTTAGGATCTGGGATCCCGAGAGCGGACATTGCAGAAATACCCTCAGTGCACACACTGGAGCAATCACCTGTTTCCAGCACGATGGCCAAAAGGTGATCTCAGGCTCTGACCGGACGTTGAAGATGTGGGACGTCAAGACTGGGGAGTTTGTCAAGGACTTGTTGACAGATCTGAGCGGGGTGTGGCAGGTCAAGTTCAACGAGCGGAGATGTGTAGCTGCGGTCCAGAGAAACAATCTAACATACATTGAGGTATGCACCCCCCTTCGCACAGCAAGCTCACTCATAGCTGACCCTCTATCTACAGGTCCTCGATTTTGGTGCATGTAGGGACGGTGTTCCAGAACACAAGCGCGGTAGACGAATCGTCGTGAATGCAGAAGGGCAGGAAGTGGCCGACCCTCACGACACTACTATAGAATTGGACGCGGACGACTAGCCCTGCCACTCTATTCCAGGCTCGGCGGAGATGGTTGGCTCAGGATTATCCTGAACGAGGTAGGATTGCCAGTAGAGGAACAGCGGCGTTTTGAGAAGGCATTTTGGGACGAGCATTTCATTCCAACAGCACATGGCTCAGCAGAATACCCTCAGCATGGTTCTTTTCGCATATTTCTTTACAGCGGAGCAAGAGCATAGCGATGGCTTTTGGGGGGCCTTTCTTACTGAAGTTGCATTAGCTGCGTGTGCTTTAGGTAGTTGACTAGAAGCTGGAAAAGAATTGTCTCAATGAAGCTTCTTTGACTGCTATCGGTTATGTTGTACCATACAGGTACCGCCAAGTAGAGCTGTTGAACCGATAGCTAGATACGACACACAGCACCAGAGCAAGCAATCCCAGGAAATCTCTTCGTATCCATGTCCTGTTGTCTCAGCTCTCCCAACGCAGCCCACCATATTTCTCCAGCAGCAACTCCCTCAGCGCCCCGCCATCCGCGCACAGGTCCGCGATCGCGAGCGCCTTCTCCGCCCAGCGCCTGCATTCTGCGTCCTGGGACGAGCAGTAGAAATCGACGGCGCGGTTGAAGGTCGTGGTGGCGAGGTATTCGAGCTCTTCTGGTGGGTAGGTTGCCGGTGTCTAGCGTGGTTCGGATTGGGGATTAGCTAATGTTGCATCGTGAATCGAGTCGGAGAGTGGGGGAGGGAGACGGATTGGGGAAACGAAGAGCAACGTACGGTCTTTGCGCCATTGGCTATGGTGACCACCTGCGAGAGGAGATGCTCCGCGAGCTCAGGAGCTGATGTCAGAGCGAGGGAGAAGAGGCAGCGGATCCAGCGCGAGAGGTTGGGGATGTTGTCGCTGTTGTTTTCAAGGCGCCAGGTGGCGTTGACGATTTGCTGGTTTCGTGTTTGAGATGAAGGTACTGCAGAGACGAAGATGGGGATCAGGGGGGACGTACCTGCAAGGTGGCTATCGTGACTTCGGTGGGTGCTTCGCACGAGAGGAGGATGTCGGCGACGATGGCGTAGATCTTCGGGTCTTCGCTTTTCTCCCCATCCTATGCAATGCGGCATCAGTCTCGACCCCAGACTGTCCGGACTGGGAGGGAGAGTGTACACTGATGAGCTGCTCAAAGCTGTCCCACGCCTTCAACCGTGCTGCCGCCTCGAAGTCAAAGGCTATGAGACTGGTGTGCTTGCGCGATAGATCATCCTTGGCTCCACCTTCAAGTAGGTCAAGCTGTGCTTGAAGGCGTGTTCGAAAGTCGTTGGCCACTTTTCGTACGTCAAGGTAGTGTTGCAACTTCGCGAGTCAGCCTTTTGCTATACATAGGCGTTGGTGTGGATATACCTGCGTTTCGATGTTGTCCTCACCTCGCGCCATCACGATCAGAAGCGAAGCGCTAAGGAAGTCACAGAAGAGTCTTCGGAGTGAGAGATCGGCGAGGACATTGGTATCCATGTCCGAAGGGTAGAGGTCGAGAAACTGTAAGAGATTAGATACGGTGGGTGCGATGGCGAAAGAGCTGCGTGCCTTCAGGCAAGCAGTTACCAAGCGTAGCGTTCGATGGGGCTCCCAGTCTGTACAGACTTTCAGAGCGAGATTGTAGCTATTCCTTGAGAACCAATTGAGCTCAGAAAGTGAGAAGAGCTCGTCCTTTGCGTTGCGGCGAGAAGTTTTGGCTTGTGCAGCGGCTTCTAAATGTCAGCTTCCCGTGTCGCTGAAGAGGTTTTCACGACATCTTGCCTCCTTCGAAGAGCTTGCACAATTCATCGACGCCATGCTCGACCCCGGGCTGAGCGTTTTCGATCTCTTGTATCAACATACGTGCCGTGCACCTACATCGTAAGAGTCCTGTACCACAAGGGTGCTTCGGAACCATACCGGAGAAGAGCGGGAAGATGAATTCCGCTGGGAGCACCATAATCGTATTTGTCGAGGACTCGTTGCATAGCGGCTACGCTTTGGGTACGATCGCCAGCACGCTGAGCCTCCAAAACACATGCGTAGAGGAGTGTAGCATCTTTAGTCGAAGCCGTGCATATACTGTCTAGACACTCTGTTGCTGTAATGCTGCAAATTTAGCCTCTGGATGAGCGGCGCGGTCGGGTTCGTACCTAGCCCTGTGTTCTGACATCTTAACGCTACTTTGTATACAAGGTATTGCGACGATGGATGCTGTTTATTCGTCTCCGACATTTCTAGATAAATCTCCCTTGCCCTTTGAGGGTTTGACATGCCAAGGGCGCACAAGATGAGTTTCCTAGTCAAAGTCAAGAGATGCCTGGATCGACAAGGAAAGACGATGCACCTTTGTAGCTTTCCTGTATTGAGCGTCCCTGAGCGTGCAAAGGTCGGATGTAGCGAAAGCGTACACCAGCTTTGGGCGTTCTCATACAGTCCTTGATTATAGCTGGCATCGATACGTCGGCACAATAGCTATATGCGCTGTGAGTATTACGAGCCTCGAGGAAGGTTTCCAGTCGGGCGATATAGGGAACGTACAATCTGTGCGGCATGAGTAGCTGACGGACTGATTGCTTTTCCAAGGTTCGTGTGCAAGGTGTTTAAGAAGTCTCCGAGGAGGCTGATCGCATCTTCCAATTCCGTGGATGTCGTGCAATTCCAGACAGACGTTATTAAAGTCTTCTCTAGCCACTCGAAATTTTCTACGTCCAGCCGCCTTTCCGTCGTAAGAGATACCAGAACTGTATGAGCCATTCGCGCGTTTCGAGCTCTGAGTTTCTGCACGTGGTGTAGTGCCGTCTTGACGTTGGTGTTTGTGAGATGCACAGTCCGCACAATCCTTTGAAGGACGTCACAGTAATCCTGGGGAGGAAACATCGGGTTAAGCGCATATAGATCGAGCTTTAACAATAAAACCGCCAGCTTCTCGCTATATCTGATGTCCAAATCCTGAACTATGTTCCATGCTCTCGCTATGTTCTCGTCACCACCCAGGGCCATCAAGGCTTTGACCATGCTGTGCATAATGCTGGCTTGTAGCTCAGGCGCATCGCTGGTCAGCTCGTCCAAGTCTTGGCCCGATATTGCTTCGTATGACTTTGTCAGCCATTTCAGCGCTTCTGTAGGATGCAACTTGCCGATCTGATCCTTTCCGATTTCGAAGAACAGGTCGGCCTGGATCTCAGCAGTTGATGAGTCGCGATCCGGTGAGCACGAGTGCATTTTGGAGAACATAAGCTCCGCCAAATCTAAGCGGTCTTGTCGCCATGCCTAGAGTAATCAGCTAGAAGCAGTCTGTCGGCCTGCTCCCTAGCTTACCAGAGAGATGCGCAGGATGTGGTACTCCTGCGACAAGCATTGAATTTGTTGCAGCTGCTCTTGTGTTGCCTCCTTCCCAAGACTTGAAAGCTTCTGTTCATAGCCAGCTGCTGGCTCAATAATTCTCTCAGCCGCATTTAGTTGTCGCTGTTCTGTCATCTTGATTAGTCAGGTGCATCACAAACGTGCTCCGTTGGACTACATACCTAGACAGTATTTGGCAGCTCTCAAGGCCGATTTGAACACTCGTATGCTGTCTGACGAATGCGCTGAGTCCGTCCGTCATTGCGCCATGAAGCATGTGCTGATGCTTACTGTTTAGAGGGCCTTGTGAGAACCGTTGTGCGCAATCGAGCAGGAGGCAAGCAAATACTCGAACTCCTGTAATGAGCAGTGTCCTCGACTCATATACAAGTGGAACGCTAACCCAGACACGTAAGCTCTGGCGTCGCTATATTCCCCTTTTTTAACGTGGAAACAAGGTTCCAAAGCCTTGTTCCTCGGGCGTCCAGATCATGGGTACGGTTCGCGCTAGCAGCGCCTTGAAGTAGAATTATCTTGTCGCATTGCCTGTATATTGCAGCGACTTGCGCGGGTGGTACCTTGTTCGATCGTAGGCTGTTCTCGAGGTCGGTTGCAAAGGCTACCAGATGTTAGGCATTGCATTTCTCTCCAGAGGTATAGATCGTATTCACCAAGTATCGTCTTCAGCCTGTCCTCCTTGACAGTGCAATTCACTGCAGGACCCATCGGTGTTCCTAGGCTGAAGTCTTGCTAATGTGGTTCTTGGGGATGTGTGAGAGAGGATGGACGGGACCTCTTTCTCTTGGCAGTCTATCGGCTATTGGTCCCTCCCAACCACAAGATATTGAGGACACACGCATATGATGGCCTCATGGGAACTTTATGATATTAGAATCATTTCGGCGGTAATGGGTCATCACTCGGAAGGTACGAGAACAGCATGGATTTGAGAGCCATGCAAGACACCACACCGGAGCAGCGTCAGCGTCCTAACGACAAGTGGCTCCTGCATGGCTTAAGGCTTCGTTCCGTTCCTTCTGAGGGTCCTTCGTATAGGATGACAACATACTGGCCGTGATCACTGCTTCCTAGACGTTTGGGGTAAGAAGTTTCCTACAATAAGCGCTGGACTGAGGGCCGTTAGTATGCACCTTTCCAACGTTACACAGGGAACCTACATGTTGTGTGGATCTCGTCGTATGGTGAAAGAGAAGCAACAATGGATTTCAGGGTCTTTGGAGCCTAAGTTGGGGTTTTTCAACGAGCAACTGGTCAACATGGCTTTCTGGGTATTGTCAAAAGCAATGGCGCCAAACTTCTCCCAGTAGCTGACAAGATGCGTCTCCACAACAATTTCATGTAGAGCTAGCTTCCCCTATGATATGGTCAGTGAATGTCCAATAAGTCGCGACTGTGTCCACACGTCTCTGAGTTGTTCGACTGGCACATGTATCAACTCTGCCATTTCTCTGTTCCCACGAAAGATCTCGCCCGTTCTCCGCCAGCAGCACGCAGGCACAGCCATGCTCGCAAAAACGCGGTCGTATTCCATCAAGCTCCGCTCGAACCACATTTCAGCGAGCACCAACTCGATATCCGTCAGTGCATGCATACGCTCCCGGAATCTAGGCCTGAACATCTCGAGTTGTCGTGCGATCTTCTGCCGCGACACCGGCTCCATATGCTGGTCCATGTACTGATTGAGACGTGCATATCCGTTGACGTAATTGAATGGTTTTAGCAATCCTGCGTCGTATTTGGCCTTTAGCACCTTGCCCATGCGTTCCTCGGGTGTATCATTCCCCGAGGGGTCGGCCGCGGTCATGTAGTACGCTTCTTTGGCTTTGTCGGTCATTGTGCTTGGGTTGCGGATCTCCTTCCCTCCTTGAGCGGTAGATTTCGCAGGGATGTCCGACGACTGCGCCTGTCGCTGTTGCTGGGATATGATTTGTTCAATGTTACCATTCGTGCTGCCCGCTACAGTGTTGATCAGGCCTGGGTCAGAATATAAGCCTTGGACATCGTCACCAGAGAATAGCGCGCCTTCGTCCAACAAGCTCGCACTTAAGAAATCGTTAAGTAGATTGTACTCATTTGTAATCTCGGGCGCATTGAACATATAAGACGGGTGGTAATTGTGCATATCATGGAATTGGTTCTGCCCACCAAGACCCCAATCACCGTGGTCGACAGCTTCAATAAGATTAGCAGATGTAGACGGGCGTAAGGGCATGAGCAAGCTTACTCTGCTGGCTCTCTACTTCAGGCAATTGGTTCTGAGCAGTCAAGGCCGGCGAGGACGGTGTCAGCTGTACAGGCTCCGCTCCGGTAGACGTGGGCAACGTAGACGTGCTCAGGTCCAACACAGGTCCCTGCAAGATTTGCTGCTCAACGGGCGGTTGCTCCGCGGTGCTCGAAGGCCCATTTGCACGTATCCCTTCGTGTTTGAGAAGCCCTTCGCCGCCTCCAACCCCGTGGTCTTGCTCGACCTTCGTTGCTTTGGCAACCTCGCGCGGCTCGTCGTGGCACAAGTGGCCAATACTTCGCTTGACACATCTGGCACATGGTCGATCCTGTACGCCATCGGAATGTCCCAGTCAGTCTTGATATGGAAGGTTGAGGTGGTTCGTCAGGCACCCATCCAATCAGAGGTCTTACCAGGTCGCATGTCATATGCTGTTGTTGGCGCAAAGGGCCCTGAGTCAGCCTCTCGTATTCACAAGACCAAACTTTAAAGGGCAGCGCATGTTGTGTAGCATTGGGAGCGGAAAGCTATGGTCGGAGCGCAACCAAGGCCGCTCACCGAACGCCGACAGTAGATACATGCTGCCAGCACAGCGGTGTCAGCGCATGGTTCGAACGGGGCCCAGAAGGAAGTGGATTCCACGGCATACCACGATTCACCTTCCGCCGCTTCCTCGAACTCCCTTGGTCGCCTGGAGCTGGAGCTTGGACCTGCGTGCTTTGCCCGGCGTCCATTGCATTATCGCGTTTGGGGATTACCTCATTCGGCCGTGCTTTCAGATACTTTAGCCTTTAGGCCTGTTGCCTGTAATAGATCACAGAGGCGGATTGAGAGCAGCTGAACGCGCGCGGAGGTTGAACAATCCAATGGGGGACGATGATCGTCGGGAGGGAGTCCCGGGCTGATGCATCCGGGGGAGGGGATGCTGCACTTGCTGCAGCTCAACAACGTGCTGCTAAATGCTCGACCGCGGGACTGTGAGCTTTGGAGATTCTTGGCGCGGGCTTGGATGAAATGACTGGTTCACGGCTCAGGGCACCAACAGAGCTTTCCTGTTCCGATATCATACTTTTGCGCCTCATGCGATCGCATCCAATTAGAAGTCCAGAGGACTTTGGCGCGTCCCCACAGTCTGGCTCGACCTTCGTTCCGACTGTCAAGGCTCGAAAAACACCCTGTCTACGACAAATCCTAGCTTGATCACGATGCCCATGGAAATTGACTATGACCTGCAAGGAATGATAATGGCTATGTATCTAGAGGACCGCAACACCCATCCATGCTCCGATACGAAGAGATCGTTGTGTCAGCCTGAAGCCTGAATGCTCACCATCGCTTATTGTCAAGACCGTTGGCACTAATCAATACGCCTCGGCAAGGCGTCGTAGCCATGCAGTACTAACAATTGAGCTTGTCGAAGGCTCAAGTGGTTCAAGGTCTGGGCCTTCGACGTCAAAGTACTGATGAAGCGGAGCAATAGATAAAATAGCAGACTTCAAGCGGCGATCGAGATCCCGCTGGACAAGTCAGCAGATGCGCATACGGACCATGCGCGGTAGACCACTTGCAGGTTTCTCGCACAGAAGCAAAGTCAGCTCCTCTAGCCTTGAGAGGAAATGGCATCCGAGGGAGGCGCTTCTCCAGCCTATCTCATCATTGTCAGTAGGGAGACACCTATCTCAGCGAATGGGACAGTTGTGCTCAGTGTGGCTTGCATGTTGACAATCGCTCCAGTAGCGTTTTATGCGTCGACTGCCCGCCCTTCTCGATCTTAGATCGACAACAATGGAGCTCCCTATAGTCCGTGAAAGCTCCTCGACCTTTGATTGCAGGGGCTTATCGAGATACTTCCATTTCTTTGGACCGGTGTTCAGAAGACGTAGATAACGTCTTGCTCAAGATCTGATTTGTTGGGCAGGGCAACAGTCTCAGTAGATGAATGTGTGGGAGCCTTATCCGACATATGATCGTTCGTATCCTCAAAGGATGTCGACAATGATATGGTAACGATAGCACTTTCATAGTACGATCGTAGATAGGATTTATGATAGGTTCCTGTCGAGTCCAGAGAGCGCGTCGCTTAAAAGAGATGTACGCGTGTTCACGTGATACGGATCACTCACCCAATGTACTTGTCAAGGGCTCTTCCATCAAAATGGCTTTCCTGAAGGTAGCTTCGATGCTCGGCAGCTTTGACTGTACAGTTAACGATACACAAAAACCAGGAAGCCCGTGATGTCAACTCTGGACATCACCATCGACGGTTTTCTGGTATATCATAAGTTACCGCTTACCCAGTATCCGACGTAGGCTGAAATATAGAATCTCTTACCTTTCCGTCATCGCTCGCTGCACGCTCTAGTCGCAAAGCGAGTCTCTCGTCAATCATCTTCGCCAGCCATCCATCTATCGAGCCGTCCTCATTGGCTCCGCCGCTTGCCTGCTCGTCGCTCCTCCTTGTGGTGGCCTTGACCGCATGTATCGTCAGAGTAAGCTCCCTCTCCACCTGTTCGGCCTGGACGGAATTAAGGGACCTGGACGAAGCACTAATATGTCCTCTGTACTCGCGAAGGGTTTGACACACCTTCTCCGATAATGACACTAAGTTGTCAGAGCACTTAGTCCCAATTTGATATCGTGGACTTGCGTTCGAGGAGGAGCGCTTGGCCCGAAACGCTGCGGACTCCTTCTTAGGAGGCTTAGTAGCTGAAGGATGACGGGAACCTTCGAGGTCCTTTGCTTCTGATACAGAAGGAGTTGGCGAATGCTGCGTGCTCTTCGCCCTCATTAGGGCGTTCTGCTTAGGTGTGCTTGCAAGAGTAAGCCGTGATGTCTTCTTTCGTACCCGAGAAGAATGGTTACTTCGAGTAGGCGTGCAAGGGTCCTGAGGAGCGTCTGAAGGATTCTGGAACCCCAAAAGCTCTGATCTCGACAGTATCTTTCGTAGGGGTTTAATAGACATCGAGCTTTCACTCAACGTGGTCCCGCAGGACACAGTACCGTCCAAGCCAACCTGATGGTTAGCCTGTTGCGAGAGATCCCAGATTATAACAGTGCCATCCAGACCAGTACTGACAGCGTGATGGGACACACAACCGTCCGCAAGCGTCCGCTGAAGATAAGCAATATCACTAACGACAAGTTGACCATATTCCCGGGCGAGCATTACTCCTGTCTCATTATCGTAAGCTCTGATTGACTTATCTGTCGACGAAACCCCGAACACGATAGGTACATGATAAGCCTCGCTGTGCAGATGTACAACCGTGATGGAAGTCATGATGACCGACTCGATCTTCGCTGAGTCGGTGGCTTTGAAGGTATGCATAAGGCTGCCCGTTCTGAGATCGAAATTATGGATTTGTCTATCCATAGTGGAAACAATGAGCGTATCGGAATCGTCCGCCATCGTAGTGAAAGGAGTAGGACTGGATTTCAAAGTTATGACCCTCGTCGGAGACAAGGCTGCTATCAGACTGCTTCCGATTGCCATCGTACGTATAATGATAGTACGGTCTGCAGAGCCTGAAATCAGCATTGCGCCCTTGTTGACAAACATCAGACTGTTCACAGACGCGGCATGTTCGTTCTCCATGGTCTGCGAAATTTCTAGGCTGTCGCCAGTCAGTTGGAAGAGCTGTAACGTCCGATCTCTGCCACAGCTTGCAACTAAAACCACGCCATCCGTTTTACGCGCAAGGGCGAGGTCATTGACCTCTCCGTTGTGCGCTCTAAGAGCGTCCAATGGCTTCTTGACGAGACCAATATTCCCATACCTGTCTCCAAAGATAAATGTATCGCTAGATGCTCTTAGCAGTTTCAGCTCGTTCATAGTGCCGTGAGGTCCGGATGGCGACTGTTCTAGGCTTACTGCAAGCTTGTCTTTGCAGACGCCGTCCAAAGTCCAGAACAGAACAGTGCCTTGCGAAGACCATGTCATGAAGTCGGCTTCTTGAGGGTTCGGCTGTGATAAAGTATTTACTCCCCGCACAGCACTCTCGTGGGCCGTAATAAGCTTTGCATCAGTGTCACTGAAAGGGGAGAACTCAAATGTACGTGGCCTCCTGATGGTGATTTGATGACTCGCATCAACAGAAACAACGTGATCACGCAAAAAACCGACAGCCAAAATGTCGCTACACAACTCAGGCCCTCCTGAAGTGGGAGAAATTGGACAAGGGCTCTCATTATTAGAGCCTGGGCTCGCACCTGGCACCAGACTCTCTATTGGCAGTTCCTGTGTTTTTCCGTCCTTACCTCCCAGAAAAACAGTACCATTCTCCTTATGCACTGAAATGCAGAAAACCTTGAACGGAGCGATTGCGACTCTTTCGAGCCGCTGTTTCTTATCTGTGTCGTCAAGAAGACAGATATCGCCCCGCTCGGTACATAGTATGGCTTCCAGGTCGGACAACGCCGCCACACAAGTAAACGTCGCATCTAAAAGTGAGCCCAGAAGACAATTTCTTCCGGAAAAGGTCTTCGGTGCAGGGCTGCCAGATGATCCATCATGTAATCTTGACATGTCAGTGCGCATCTTCGTAGGCGAAGCGGGCAGCACATGCTCCAGTCTCCAGACTTTGACATGGCGGATGCCAACACTTATGACGCTGTTCCCCATCCAGGCGATAGCATGGACCGTTGATATACACTTGTTGCTTGAATGTAACCGGGCTGCGCCATGCTTAGAGACCGACCACAGAAACACAAAGCCGTCATTCACATCGCCCAAAGAGCACAGCCAACGAGTATCAGGCGAGAACGCAAGGGAAATCAGACCAAAGCTGTGCTCGTGAAGAACTGTTAGCGGTACATCTGACCCATCCTCTGCGATAGAAAAAATATTGATCCTTGGATTGTAGCCTGTCTACACCGATCAGTAGATATTTGACACGCTGCCATCGCTTTTACCTCTCCAATCGCGAGCAGTTGGCCGTCGGCACTTAAGGACACGCAGCTCGCACTCCTAGTCCTGGCGCTCGCTCTGGATCTTCCAGGGGAGACCGTGGAAGCATCGCCGATCGCAGCAGGGCTGCCAGTCCCGTAATTGCCATGTCTAAACAGGGTGCCCTTGGAGCTCTCACCCAAGATATTTGGTGTTGGAGGACTGTAGAACGACGTACTAGGGTTGACGGTGGCAGCACTAGGTCCAGCTCGATAAAAGCTTTGGATAATGTTGAGCTCTTCGTCGACCCGGGCTACGATAACGGCGGATCCGGCACATACGGCATAAGTATTCAGCTGCGGCACACTGTCGAACCCATTTCCAGAGTCGGTTGTTGTCCCAATCACTGTCTTCAGTGACAGACCAAGGCTTGTATTGTCACGAGAAGATCTTACGTGTGGCTGGGTAGATTGAAGTCTACATTTTGGAGTAGGTCTCGAGCTGTTAATAGAACCCAGTCCACTCATTCTTAAAAAAGAGACCAAACAGCGCGTGAGCTGCACCAGCGAAGAACAATTCGAGCCCCAGAAAACCGCCCAAGGACATGGCGATATATCGGCATAGGGTCTGTTATATGCCCAACAGCCAAGCAGCCCGGATAGAAATTAGATATTATTGTTTGATAAGACTTGACGAGAGTGCAGTAGTAGACGAGCAATTTCCAAGACGGATTTTCTTCAGGCGACACCTACCGTACCTACGGTAAAGTCAATCTCTCTGAACCCTAGTCGAAACCCTAGAGGAAGCCTTCATGCTTGTATCATTTGCCTAGATAAATGTAGACATCTGTTGATGGAGAGTTGTCTCTGCTTTGTCCTCGATGGAGACAATTCTGGATCCATGTCTAATAAGTCCTCGTCGTGGAGAACAAGGAAATACTTATAGAATACGACTTTGCTAGGACTATGACTGAGAATCGCCTCAGGTCGCGGACAGAAAATGGAAAGGAAGAAAAATCATAAAAATCATAAAAACTTTAATTTGTGATATTCTTGTACATGTCAAAATAAATTCCGGATTCGCCTCGAACCGAGCGAATGTAGAAATCATTAAAAAGGAATCAAATGGCGTGGAATGTTGCGACATCAATCATATTGCTGAACAGCTCTTGAACTTGATCAACATGCTCCCAAAGAGCCTTATCCAACAATAGCCGAACACAATCAGTATGCAACAGCCTACTGCCAAAGCTTGCAGGTTCCTCCTCTCAATACCTGGCTGCTTGAGACCGGTATCAACAGGATCCTCTTTTCGCGTCTTCTTGGAAAGCTCCGGAACATATTTGAATTCGAAAATGGTTTCTTCTCCTAATCCACCCTTGTTCTCGATGATGATGGCCCAGAAAACCCTCCGTACAAGCTATCAATATCCATTAGCGAAAGACACATCCCAAGCCGTAGTGCTAACGAACCTTGATCTTCCTCCGGTCCAAGTAAGGAATCGATCTGTAAAAGTAGCACACTGCCATGAAGAACAGACATTGGCCCGCCGCCAAAGCCCAATAGTAAAGACTAGGTTTTCCAAGCCCGAGAGCGTCGCAAAGGTCGTTGCCGTTCAACCAACGGCTATTAGCTTCAAGAAAGGGCCTGGAAGCGTAGCTCGGTGGTTGGGCCACGAGAGATTGAACCACGTTATTGGCTAAGATTTTCGATGTTTCGCTTGGATTGACCTCGTAAAGGAAAAGGACCTCCATGATCATCTTGGACTTCTCCGGTGTCTCGAAGAATTCTGTCGGTGTACCCATCAGATATGCTACATATCGGAACAGATGGGTGTAATCTGCTGCCTCTTGTTGGGTCAGGAAGATTCCTTGCCGAGGCAGGCTCAACCATATCAGAGTTGCAGAGAAAGTGCCGATGGTCGCAATACAATCCAGATCGTTGATGGGGACTCCTAGGCTATGAACATCGTAATAGTCCGGTCTCTCTTGCGCGAGCTTCATTATCTTTCGACGGACCGCAGCATGTAGCAAACGCACACGAACAGCAGAAGCATGGCCTGCGCCGCCGGGCTGGAGGGACTGAAGCGACTGGGTCACCTGGAGAAGGAACTGGGTGGTCTCGAACAGGCGATGTCTTGCAACTCTTGTAGAAAAGCCGCCCTACTTGACAAAATCGGATCAGCTGTACAATGATATAAAGAGTCTAGGGAAATCTGACTGTTCGTGCAAGTACCTCAACCACCCTAGTCGCGCCCTTATACAGGCCTTATCAGCCGATAGGTCTTGGTTTTAGTGGCTGACGAAACTTACCATCCCTCCTAGTAACGATTGAAAAGCCAGTCCTGTGAGAACAGGACCGCCATATCTATAGAATACGTCCTGTCCACGCGCGACCTGATCCCAATTCACCCACGAAGGTACTGTATGGGCTTCGGTCCACAATTGACCAAGGACCGGATCATCTTGAGCGTTGTCGCGAAGTATAATATACAGGTCTCGCTTTGGTGCTGTAGAAGAATCCTCCTTGCCGGGGGAATTCTCTCCACATTTTCCACGGCTCCGTTCCTCGAATCCGGCTGAGGTGGTCCTTGGAAGTAGAGACTGCGGTGCTTGGGAGATGGCATCCAAACGCTCCAAGGCTTCACCTCCCAATTCGTCAAAGGATTGTTTCATTGGAGCAATCTGTTCCGGCGTAAGGTGATCGCTCGTGAGCTGGAAGGTGTACCCCCAAGCCGTACGTGTGTTCTTATCTCGGTGGCGGAACGGATTGGGCCAAGCCATTGCGAATGGTAGCGACGTCGGCAACAACACCGAGCTCAAGTCCTAAAATGTCCCTTGAGGAGTAAGCGTCACCTGTCCAGCCCGGTATTGTGGCAAATTGCACTGAACGAGTCCGTACGAGTGCGTAGTAGTGAAGTATTCGGACACGGACAGACGTGTTCGTCCTTGAATCTTTGAAGACTCTCCATTTTCGTTCTCATTCACTAGACCTTGTTCTCTCTACTGGAGCGCTAGTAAATGTACGTCGTTCTATCAGTGGGTCATTACATTGAGATTTGCATCTAGATTCTGGAACCTAACCGCGGTCTCTGGGTACCGAGGGCACGTGCGAAAGCTTGGCGAGACTAACGATCTTGAGCTTAATTGTACACCATGGAAAGGACTTATTGTACTTGACAAGCACAAAAACTTGAGCAGCCTCGACCTATTCCTCACTGATGTCATGCTCGCCGTGTGCGACGGGTTCATTGCGCATCTTCCTTCGTGCAATCGTGGGTCTTGACGTCCCAAGCGCAAACCAGCCTCGTTTGTTCACCGCTACCTACTATCACCGACGGTGTTTCCAATTCAGTCGTCCCTTAAATCTGGAACAATCTTGCCCAACTCTCGACACTTCTTCAACCTCCAGTTTTGCTTCATCGACGAGCCTCGTTGATACCTTTGTTCCATTCGAAGGGTCGGGCGTTGGCCCAAGAACCTACAGGCAGAGCGGATATCAAGCTGCATCTCAGGATCCGTTTTCCGTGACATCGCCCGTCTCAAAGAGCCACCACTCTACAAAAACGACCTTGAAAGCGAACACCCACAACCAACTATTTGTTGGCGAAGAGGACCCAGAGCCACGAAATAAGTTCTTGAATCTTAAAAGAGATTGTCCTAGTCTTCCAAAGGGTGACGCTGCGCCGGCTCATGTCAGAGCGCTGTCGAAGCCGAGTCACTCTCAAGCAGGCAGCAAGGGTGTGAGCGTGAGACATTGCGTGACCCCAGCGGCAAGAGACCCGGACAGGAGACGATCGACTCGAACTGCTGAAGCTCCCTGGTTGGACCGCGGTGATAGACACAAACGAGAGTTCTGGCAGGTCCAGAAAGATGCTCTGAAAGAGAAGTTTGGCTCGTCGGGTTGGATTCCTCGAAAGCGACTTTCGCCCGATGCCTTGGAAGGCATTCGCGCTCTTCACGCCCAATTGCCCGAGAAGTACACAACTCCTGAACTAGCGAAACAATTTGAGATCTCTCCGGAGAACATTCGCAGGATTCTGAAAAGCAAGTGGAAACCCAACGAAGAGGAAGACACCAGCAGGCGCCGGAGATGGGAAAAGCGGGGAGAATCTATATGGAGTCTGAAGGCCGAGCTGGGAGTCAAACCACCAAAGAAGTGGAGAAGGAAAGGCATTGGGAAGGATCAGGTAGCCTATCATAAGAGGGAAGGTCACAGATTCGAGCAAGGCGTGGGCACTGAAGGATCCAGGTCAACATCGGCGACAGCAATATCTGAAAGACGTACAAAGCCGTCATTGTCGCAGATGATACTGTAGAATTTCCTGCAGAATACTACAAAATCATATCAATGCTTGCGAGTGATCTGCAGCATTCGTGAATCGCTTCATATCCCAATTTTGTGAAACATCTAGATCTCGGTGGACGCGGCGGAGTTGAGTTCCAGCGCATCCCTCCTGTCTATTTTGGAATACGATTCTCGATGCTATGCAAGTCGCGCTACAATTTCACACCTGCACCATTACCTGAAGTCCAATCTCTGCAAATGTCTTAATGGTCGTAGACTATCCCGATGAATCTGGCTCGAAGAACGCCGAGTCACGGCACATCACTTGCTTAGATAGCCCCCTGTTTCTCATGGAGGATGACTCTCCTTTTCCGCCTCCCGCATAATGTCCGATGTCCACGTTTCGGTACAATGGAAAAGCTCCGCTGTGTTTGCTGGGGAAGACCTCGAATGCATAATAACCTTCAAAAATGTGTCGCAGGCATACCATGTGCAAAGTTCATCCTCACCCAACTTTAATCTTCGTGGTCAAAGCACTGCCCGAGAGCGGTGGAAAGAATCTTTACCACACCACGGCCCAAGCAAATCGATAGGCCACACTCGCAATAAATCGATCTCTAAGAGTGATCATGCTCAAGAGACCTCGAGCACACACTGGCCGTCATCGTACTTAGCCTCACCAGTCGACCCGAGACACAGCATCGGAACCGCCGAAGCACAGTCTGCCAAGGGGGACACGAAGCACGAGAGACATAGGAGGTCGGTTTCGATTGTGTCCCTGGGGAATGACGTCCATCAAACACAGAATACACGAACGGAGAGTCAAACGCCTACTGTTCGAAGACCTGGGAAAGGTCATGCTCGCGCTGCCAGCCTGCAAGTCTTACCATGGCGCAGTGGTGTGGTACAAAACGGACCTACGTCAAGTAAGATATGCTGCTCTAGGAGTTTTTGCTGGGCTAATTGTCGTTCTTCAGCTCCGGCAAATGGTCGGATGTCTACACTACCCTCACCGCTACTAAGAGCATCAACGTCAGTGGGAAACCGAACCCCGAGTCCCAGCACAGACATCTCCAAATCACCGAACCTGGGGCAAGAGATAGGAGCCACTCCGCCTAGGGTTTCTCGGACTCCATCGAATTCCTTTTCATCCAACTACAGATTCCCCAATGTGCCGGCTGCTATACCGGAGGGCCAGGCCCAAAACACATTGGGACAGGCTTCAAGGTCGATATCATCACGTCCAAAGGAAGCTGTCCATGGACATAGTCACACCTTCCCTGTGACAAAAGTCCCCTCTACCACGAGTATTGAGGGTACACCTAAAAGTAGTCTGGACTTCTATTCGATGAGCAACAACTCCACAGAAACACTGGCATCAGAGTGTATTCATCAAGACAGAGCTCGTCAACATTTACGATCCGCCCATAGCCGGCAGATGTCATCACTCAACCCAAATAAACCACCTAGGCTACCTGAGACTTTGATGATGGGTTACGGCCACATAACGGGGTCCTTCACACTCGACACGTCTCTGGTAAATCAAGGTGCCTTTGAGGAGGTGAAGAAAAAAGCCATTGTAGGTGACCTGGGTGGAGGAGGTGTGGTAAGGGTGGAGTCAACCAAACGAGACAGTGGACTGTTTGGCTTTTCAGGATGGGGAAACATAGGAGAATCTCTTGGAGGACTCCTAGGTGGAGACGAGCTAAGCAGTATCAAGGAGTCGAAGTCTAGCGGCAACGCAAGGTCAATACCGATTCTCTCAACTCCCCAATCCGTACTATTCGTCGATCTACAACTCGCACCTGGGGAAAGTAAGAGTTACTGCTACAAACACATACTACCCAGAGGTATACCGCCAAGCCACAAAGGTCGGGCCATGAGAATCGCTTATAATCTCGTTGTCGGATCACAAAGAGCCGGGACGGCTACGCACAAACATAGTCTCCAGCACGTAGAGATTCCCTTTCGGGTCTTGCCCGGAGTGAACGGTAAGTGTGTGTGACCTGCTTCCATGCTATAGCTGAAACCTCTAAGCGCAGGGTGACACGCTGGGCTATGACTTGATGTCGCCACACATTTTCTTGAGAGACGAAGCTCGCATTCGCAGTGTCGAAAAGCAACAAAAAGGCAAGCCTTGGGCAGGTTATGGTACCCATCGCAAAGGGAATTCATCTTCTCAAGACTTCCTCACATATGTCGAAACAATGCTTGAAAGAAGACGCCAAAGCTCCGGTTTTGGCCTACTTTCTCCATCGGAAACCGGCTATAGACCCTTCACGCCTACTTCTGAAGAGCCTAAATCCATGAAAGAAGCTATCGACTTTGCGATCTTGAAATGCAACTTGGCCAGCTCGAGCAAGAGAGGTGCCAATCGCTTCGAAATCTCACGAGGAGGTGATCGTATAGCTGCCATTATGCTTGCGCGGCCCGCTTATCGGCTAGGGGAGACAATTCCAGTCGTCCTGACTTTCGACGAGTCAGACATACCATGCTATTCTTTGCGCGCCACCCTGGAGTCGTCTGAAACAGTCGATGCTGCCATCGCTCTGCGTTCAAAGGCTAGCATACAGCGTGCCACACGTTGGGTCCATGCCTCGCACACTGAGTCTACTATCTTCGCAAGAAGAGTCGTCTTCAATCCAGTCATACCTATGAGCTCAACCCCTGAATTTCTTACTTCCGGAGTTAGTCTCGAGTGGAAACTGCGCTTCGAATTCGTCACACATCGATTGAGAGAAGGTGAAGAACCAGAGAGCGGCTTGGATGATCTGATGGAAGATTTAGCACAAGATGAACGAAGTAACGAACGAGGCAGCATTGCAGCTGGAGTCCAGATGATGCCCTGCGAGACTTTCGACATGACAATCCCGTTGCAAGTTTACGGCGCCACGGCAGCATTCGACGAAATGTACGAAGTAGGAGACTATCCAATATGATGTTCCTTAAGCAAAGGTAATCTCACAGAGTCTCATGTGCTGTTACAAACGGGACCGTCAAGATCAGTCTGAGAAATTATTCGCACTGTTACATATTCGCATCATGAAAGTCGGAGTCCTTGCGAAGTAACTGGGCGGTCTTGGTCGGCCTTTAGGCACAGATACCCTTGTAAGCGTTATCAGCTCGCAATTGCCGCATGACTTTGGCGTCCTCTTTGCTCACCGATACTGAACATTGTCTTCTCCATCTGCGGTCGTGGGCAGTGGCGTACGATCCTGCTAGGGGTGCGGTCAATTTATTTGTTATGGTCCTGCCTGACAATGTCGAACCGAGTGTTCTCTACATCTTGTCGTCTCCGCAGCCGTGATGTATGGAGGGTCATCGTAAAGGAGCCAAAAGCTCTTATATTCATCGGAGTCGGAGAAGGGGAGCTTGGGTACGGTAAACTAGCGCGGATAGATTCCCAGTTGCATGATTAGAAGGCATGTATACATGTAGACATATGATTAGATTTAAAACGTTTCATAGTCTAACAACATGAATACGATACCTACCTTAGGACTGCGTGTGACCACTCAAACCCTGCCAGACACTTAGGGGCTGATCTTATCTAATCATGACCGGTATCCAAAGTCAACAATGGCAACGCATCCCAAACACTACCATGCACAGCGGATTACTCCCAAGACTGAAGAACTTAAGCAGAAGTAATTTACCTTGTAAATAGCTTAGATCTTCTAGCTAACTTCACTGTGGCTTCGGTCCCTCGACCTTTCCCCGCTCCAGACCATGTCCTCCTTCATTACCACAATGTTCGTCTCTACCCCCTTCCCCAACCCCTCTCCCAAGGCGCTGCCTCCGGTCTTCACCTTAGCACAATCATCCTCTGTTCTCTCATTGAATAGCCACCATGTTGCATGCGAGCCAGAGGAGCATGTCTTCCACTCACCAACAGAGCTGGGCTCGGAACTGTCAAGCTTACCCCCTCACCTAAACAGAAATGCGCGTACGAGGAACCAGTTCAAACCGCGCAATACGAACAAAGGCTCGAGTAGCTACCAGCTTCGACAGTTTGCTGAGGCGACGCTTGGGAGTGGCAGTTTGAGGAAGGCCGTCAAGCTACCGAAAGATGAGGACCTGAATGAATGGCTAGCTGTCAATGGTAGGCAACTATGAACGATTTGAAGTGTCGTACGACTGATTGGCTCGAAGTCGTCGACTTTTACAACCAGATCAACCTACTCTACGGCTCGATTACGGAATTCTGCTCTCCGCAGTCATGTCCAGAGATGAAAGCTACGGATGAGTGAGTGCTACTGCGGTTCCCAAATGAGACTTGTATTTATACAATATAGGTTCGAGTATCTGTGGCAGGACTCAGAGAACTACAAGCGTCCGACTAAGATGCCTGCACCCGAATATGTCGAGCATCTCATGGCATGGGTTCAGAGCAATGTCGACAACGAATCTATGTTCCCTAGCCGCATTGGTCAGTCCCCCCTTCTTTCTCACCTCTACTCCTCACCTCATGTCAGACGATCGCTGACGTATTCAACCCCAGGTGTCCCATTCCCCAAAACCTTCCCCACCCTCATCCGCCAGATTTTCAAGCGCCTCTACCGTGTCTACGCCCACATCTACTGTCACCACTACCCTGTCATCGTCCAATTGGGTCTGGAACCCCATCTGAACACAAGCTTCAAGCACTACGTGCTGTTCATCGATGAGCATAGCTTGGCGAGCGGCAAGGACTTCTGGGGCCCGTTGGGAGACTTGGTGGATAGCATGTTGAAGAGTGATTGAAGGACGATTGTGGTTGGGCCAACGGGTTTTGGGGCACGACCATGGCGTTGCTGCTTTCGGAGGGATCGTTGCTTGCAAGGGAGGTATTGGAGGATATGGTTTGGGAGCATCATGATTAGGACAGCATGAATTACGGAGGCAAAACATGTATGACACGAGCATATCTGAGGTCACTTCTAACATTGATTGTATTCCGAAAATTTCAACCAGCGCCTGCCGTGGCTCGTATGATTCGGTGGCGTCAAGAAGTCGTGATAGAGGATGTGAGACAAAATCTTAAACACGCTCTACTTGCGTATTGTTCAGTGATATCGAAAAGGCATGAGCTAGTTCGCGCAATGCGAGGATGAAATCATCCCATCCATGTCACCGCCACCCTCGCTACCCTGGGTGTCCACTAAACACCAACATAAATCAGGAACGTGCAAAGGGGTGCACCTTTCCTGGCTCCCTCATACCTTCCGAATGGCCAAGCCTCTGGCACTCATGCCTCCGCCTCATCATCACTGACTTGCACCTTTCCTCCATTCCTCATGACGGTCACGACAGGCCTCTGAATCTCCACCTTCCTTGCCCCACATTTCCCCTCCAACTCTTCAAGCATCATTCTCTCCATCCTCGCCTTGCCTACAACCTTGACTGCAAATACTTTCTCGACCTTCAACGCTAGCAATGCCTGGCAAAGCACCCCATCTTTCAACAGACGGAATGGGTTCCATCCATACCACGTCATGCCAAAATCCTCCAGCCTAGCTCCCACAAACATCTGTAGTAGCTGCGCAACCCACGTGTCTTGCTCGATCTCCTGCTCTCGGCTAATGACACACACTTTGATGTGTCTTAGCAGAGGGAGATACTTGGCTGGGAAGGGGATTGGCCTGGGCTTCTCTTGGTGGTCGCTGCGGAATTTGAAGATGTTGCTGCCGTACAGTATGCCTGTCGCTTCATCGTGCACTTGTCGGCTCGTGGAGAGGATCTCGAGGAAGATGGTCTTGAAAGCCCGGCGTTGGCGCTTAGAGTGGCACTGGGCAAATTGGGCGGAGCGTGTCGCGGCGGTGCGGCGAGTAGGTGGTAGCTCGATGGGGGAACCGTGGGTAAGGAGGAGGCTGTAGACTTTGTTGCGGAGTTCTGGAGGAAAGTTGAGGAAGGGGAATGGAGTGCGTTTGGGATTGGGTTTGCGTAAGGTGAGAGGCGTCGAGGGCGAGCTTGTGGAGGGTGTCATTGAAGGGTTGGTGATATCGATCCCCAGCGGAGATTTGAAAGAGGTGCTTGAGGTCTCACTGGGTGACGTTGAAGAGAGAGCGGTCTTCGATGCTTTCCGTTTGGCTTTCTTAGAAGTAGCTGCTCTCTCTAGATTGTCTGCCCTGCGACCCCGAGGGGTCGTGCTGCTGGCGCTTTCTTCAGGGCGAGGTCGGAGAAGCTCGATGAGAGAGGACATATGATCCTTTGGGGCATTCACAGGGGGTTCGTCGGGATCATCGGTCAAATCAATGACTTGCTGTCCCCCACTTGCTGATTGAACAGGGTGCACCACTTCCGGCTTAGACGTCGCCATTGCAGCAGAGGAAACCCTGTCTATACACGGTGGAGCAGGCGGTAGAGTCTACCTCAACGCCGTAGAGGGCAAGTCTTACAGAGGGGTCTGAATCGGTGGCCCTCCGTGAAGTTTGTAATGAAGTGAAGGAGGTGGAGTGATTGCGTGGAGCCGTGGAGCGCGTGAAAGACAGCATGGGCCCGTGCACGCTAAGATATGTAACCGTGCCAAGCTCCGATAAGGTAGGTGCTCCATTCCGTTCGATGTTTCAACAGAAGTGAGAATGAACAAGCTTTCTTCCTTCGACCGCAGCACCTGTGTCGTACTTGCTGCTTTGATCGAAGGCCAATAGCCACCTGTTGGGTAGAAGTTTGCTCTTCGCTCCGTTTTCGAAATGCATCTTCCTCAGCTCTTGTGCATCGCTTCTCCTAGTTCCCCCATGCTCATTCTTAATTCTCCCACCTAGTAACATAGGCTTAAAGTAGTCTAGATTGAACCTTGCATCACTCTTCTAGATCTTGGGCCCAGCCAGAGCAGCTTGCTTTGTCACCAGTCAGGCCGTTGCTACCATGGTCGTCGTTGATCAGCATGAGTACCTCAGTGAAGAGGAGAAGCGTCTGAAGGAAGACAGAGAACGCAAGAAGTACTGGAAGAAATGGTACACCAATTCCGACGCCCTGCTTCCTCAGGTTTGACGGTTCTATGAAGGGGTTCTTACGTGGCCGAACGGCAGTGGGCCACAGGTAAGCTGACTTCAGCTGTTCGGCTGGCGAGCAATTGCTGACCCTTCATAGTTAGAGAGGATTACTCGTTAGTAGCATCGATTTGGCAAATGCTGAAATTCTTGCTAATCGCTTGAACAGCGAGAACGGAGATGCGTGGAGCCGTAAGTTAATACAGCATATGGATGGGTCGCACGAGCGACTGCTAAGTTGTTGTAGACTTCTCGTACGACCATGCCAGGTCCAGAGCTTATCGATGGGGTGAGGATGGCATAGCCGGAGTGTCGGATTCTCATGGCATACAGAACATTGCTTTCAGCTTCTGGAATGAGAAAGACGACTTCCTGAAAGAGAGGTTATTTGGGCTATCAAATCCTCAGGGAAACCATGGTGAATCAATAAAAGAGGCCCATTTCCACCTTGACAACACACCTACCCACTCCTATATGAAGTACCTCTACAAATACCCCCAGAAAAAGTTTCCCTATGAAGATTTGATCGCAAGAAACGCTAAGCGTACGAAGACTGAAAAGGAATACAACCTCATCGACACGGGTATATTTGATGAGGATAGGTACTGGGACATATTCATTGAAACAGCGAAAGAGACCGAAGAGGAGGAAGAGCTGCTCTTTCGGATCACGGCATACAACAGAGGACCTGACCCGGCGCCCTTGCACATCATCCCTCATGTCTGGTTTCGCAATACGTGGACATGGAATCTGGAGCAAAAGAAGGCCAAACCGATAATTCGTCAAATCGCGCCGCTGACTGCGCAGTCAAAACACCACAGATTAGGTGATCGCTTTCTCCAACTTTCGCCCTCACCGGGTGCCGGTAGCAGCGGTGAAGATGTTCAACCGAAGATGCTTTTCACCGAGAATGACACCAACTTCAAGGCCCTCTATGGCGGCAAGAATCAACAGCCGTGTACGTCTTTTCGTCCTCATGTTTCGTTCTGTAGGCAAGGCGTGAAGTACGAAAATGTGTCTTTGCGCTACCAATTATAAAGTGTAGCATTGATGCCGTTTCATTTCCTTCTCTTCTTTTAGCGCTTCCATAGGAAGCGAAAAGCTAACTGGGAGTTTGCCGGTAGTCGTCAAAGACGCATTCCACCGTCACATCGTTGATGGGGAGATTGGCACAATCAACCCACATTGTCGAGGGACCAAGTGTGCCGCTTGGTATGCTTTTGACGAAGGCGAGGGAGTGCCATCCGGCGAGTGTGCGGTTGTACGGTTTCGCTTGTCCAAAAAGCACCAGGGCTACCTTGACGAAGAGCTCTTTGATGATATCATTGAACAAAGAAGGACAGAGGCCGATGAATTCTACTGGCGCATCAGCCCTCTCCCGATGGCTGACGATCTTCGCAATATCCAACGGCAAGCGCTGAGTGGGATGATGTGGTGCAAACAATACTATCACTTTGTCTGGGACCAAGTCAGTATCGTTCCTGTATAAGAAACGGTGGTCCAAAAGAATGGTTACTGACATTTGAATAATGTAGTGGGCGAATGGAGATCCAGGACAACCGCCTCCGCCTTCGGGAAGAAAAGGGGTTCGTAACGAACATTGGAAGCACCTGCACCTTGACGATGTCCTCTCGATGCCCGATTCATGGGAATATCCGTTCTTTTGCGCGTGGGATACTGCGTTTCACTGCATCCCGCTGGCTATGATTGATCCAGAATTTGCAAAAAAGCAGCTTGATATACTTACCAGAGAATGGTACATGCATCCTAACGGGCAGCTGCCAGCTTACGAGTGGAATTTTGGAGATGTCAATCCTCCTGTCCACGCTTGGGCAACTTTTCGTACATTCAAGATAGAAAGGAAGCTGTATGGACGTAGCGACCTTGATTTCCTGGAACGAGTGTTCCAAAAGCTACTCCTCAACTTCACCTGGTGGGTCAACCGTAAAGACTTTGACGGCAAGAATGTTTTCGAGGGTGGCTTCTTAGGTCTGGATAATATTGGACTCTTCAATCGCTCAGATCCATTACCAACGGGTGGCACACTTGAGCAGGCCGACTCGACCGGATGGATGGCTTTCTATTGCCTGTCGATGTTGAACATCGCTTTGGAGCTTGCCAAGCACCGCCGAATATACGAAGACAGTAGGCTTTTGCAAGCCTTCGACTGCATTCCGTACTAACGTCTCGACAGTAGCGTCGAAGTTCTTTGAGCACTTTGTTCTGATCAGTGATGCAATGACTTACAAAGCGGGAGGTAAAGAAACCTCACTTTGGAACAGCGACGATGGGTTCTACTATGACGCGATATCGTGGGGTGGTCCGTATACTCAGCAGATGCCCGTGCGGTCGCTCGTCGGACTCATCCCTCTGTTTGCTGTCCTCACCCTCGAGCCGGATATGATCGATAAATTTCCCTCCTTCAAGAGGCGCCTAAATTGGTTCATCGACAATCGCCACGACGTTGTGGAGCGTAATATTGCTAGCATGAAAGTTCGTGGAAAAGGCGATCGCCTCTTGTTATCACTGGTCAGCAAGGAAAGGTTGGTCAAGATCCTCAAGAGAATGCTTGATGAAACAGAATTCCTGGCAGACCATGGTGTTCGATCGATGTCGAAGTTCCACAAGAACCATCCCTACTCGATGAATGTGAACGGGCAAGAGTTCAAAGTCGAGTACCTGCCTGGTGAATCTGACAGTGGACTCTTTGGTGGCAACAGCAACTGGCGAGGACCTATCTGGCTCTGCGTCAATTTTCTCCTCGTCGAGTCGTTACTTCGCTATTATATGTTCTACGGGAACTCCTTGGAAGTCGAATGCCCAACCGGCTCCGGTGACTTTATGCACCTGGGTCATGTTGCAGAGGAGATCCAGCATCGCCTTCAGCATCTGATGGCTCGAGGAGATGATGGTCGGAGAGCTGTCAACGACGGGAATGAAATATTAGACTTCGATCCGCATTGGAAAGATTACCTCTGGTTCTACGAATACTTTGATGCAGATACTGGGCGTGGCATGGGTGCGTCACATCAGTGCGGCTGGTCTGGACTTATTGCAAAGATGATCCATGATACAGGGTAGGGCTTCTATGAGCGCTGAGACCACGTAGTGTTGCTGATCGATCTGAGTAGGGTAAATTGTCGTTTACCGCAGACGCCACGGACACCTACGTCAGCAGCAGCGCACTACTTTGATGATGTTTTCACCCGCTCTTCGAAGCCCAGGGGCGAGCAGCCTGGAGTCAGGCGTTCGTCTACAAGTAGGTCCATTGGCAATCGAAGTAGCTTCAACGTATCGGCCAATGGTGACGACGACGCTCATTCAGCTGATGGCTCCGCTTGTACTATTGGCGACGAGAGGGTAAGACGACAAAGCGAAGCCGACCAACATATTGCTAAATTCGTGACGGACCAACTTGAGCGGATCCGAAGCAACGAGTCTGTTTTCGACGAGGACGAGTTCGAGGCGCAATTGGAATAGAGATACCCAACCTTCCCGGCAATGCGCAGGAAACTTGCTTTGCGCTCGCTCCTGGACTGAGTCTAGGTGGTAGACTGAGCGCTGGTGTTCCGGGAGCCCGGTGTTAGATATAGAAGTAGAGCGATTCCAAGTAGAATGTGAGCAGCATCAGATGGGAGATCCCATCATCTTGCCATCTCAGCATGATAGTGCTTCATGGAATAGCCAGAAGGTCTCTCACCGTCCCACGACTTCCTAGCGTTCCCGCTATATTAGGCAGCTTAGCCGACCTTGCCAAGCCCGACTGATGCACCTCTGAACAACCACCGATCGTCCTTCAACTCTCCGGTCTCCCCTAACGCCTAACAAGACCATTGACTTGCCCCCGTCCTACCAAGATGTTGTCAAGGCAAGCCAGGACCATTGCGTCGCGCAATGCGGCTCAGCCCAGCTTCTGTGCTTCCAGAGCCCCGTTATTCCGGGCCTATGCAACACCAGCATCTGCGCAGGACACAAAGCCTCCCGTTGCCGTCTATGGTCTTGATGGAACTTACGCAAGCGCGTTGGTACGTAGGAGCGAGACTAGTATTCATTGACTGCACGGCGAATCAATCCACATCGTCCGACGAGCCCTCTGAGATTGCATATACTGACCCGCTTTATCTCCCGAAGTACACCGCAGCCGCCAAAACGTCTTCCCTCGATCCGACAGCCCGTGCACTGAATACCCTTTCCGATATCTTTAAAAGGGACCCCAAATTACCTCTCATCTTGAATGCTCCAAGCATGTCTCCAAGCGACAAGTCACAGATCGTGCAAGAACTACAGAGACACATGGGCAACTTGGAAAAGGGCGAGACGGTCAAACAGTTCCTCAAGACCTTGTCGGAGAACAACCGACTGGGAATACTGGAGGGTGTCTGTGAAAAGTTTGCCGTGTTGATGGGTGCGGCAAAGGGCGAGCTGGATATGGTGGTGCAGAGTGCTAGCGTAAGAACCCACCATCACGTTTGGATCGGCAGGAACAACGCCTATCGGCATTCTTGAGCAGGGTATACTAACCTGGGGTGTGGCAGAAACTCGATCCCAGGATCTTGCAACGATTAGAGACGGTGGTATCTAAATCGGAGTATAGTTATGGTAAAAAGCTCAAGGTAGTCACAAAGGTATGTTTGTTAGCAGACATGTTCTCAAGGATAGATGCTGAAACACGTCTACAGATCAATCCAGACATCGTTGGAGGCTTGATTGTGGAAATCGGCGACCGGACGATTGATCTTAGTGTATCTGCGAAGATTGCGAAGATGAACAAGCTCCTCACGGATACATTATAGGTGACGCTGTACATTCACACGCCTTTTCTTTCGAACTTTGGGTTGGTTTAGCGGTTTCGAGCTGATTAAAGCCAAGACGTGTATTCTAAGGATCTCTAATCGAGTCATCCTGGTTCCTGGTCCGGTGATAAACCGTCACATCTTCTTGAACTTCAGACGATGCACTCCACCCCAGATTTAGTCGATCTCTATTGCATTGCCCTGAGATGTAGTCCGTCAGACGATGTGCTTATGTCGAAGAGACGATATCCTCCCCTTTTCTACGGCAATCCTTCTCCTCGAGGCCCTACATCCAACTTCTACAGGCAGTCCTCAAAACGGCCTGCAGAAAGGTTCAAGCACCACGCGTTTTAGTAAGACGTGCACCACTTCCTCCACAACGTTCATCTCTGGACTGGCTTGTCAGTCCACGCCAATTCGCGTTGGAGTGATCGCAGCAAATCTCTATGGTGAGTTGCTCGTGACCTCACTTGCTAGGACACAACCGCAAGCTCAATCGCTCAGCCCTTCTTTCCAATCCACTGCTCTGGTAGATCCATCCCCACCCTCCTCGCCGTCAACCGCACTTTATCCTCCTCATCTATCGACATCCCCGGGTTATACCTCTCGAGTAATGTAGCATACATTCGTTGCGCCTTGACGTACTGCAAATATTGTTCGCCTTGCTCAAGCTGTTCTGTTGGGTCTCCAGCCGAGGCAGAAGAGATGCTCGACCGGATGCGTTGTTGAACGGGCGAGGGAGTGGAGAGGGGGCGGTGAGGCAGCTCGCGGAGGAAGGAGCGGTAGAGGGAACGGAGGTGGGAGGGGGAGGTGGAGGCTGGCATGACGGGAAGGCCGATGAGAGTTGTGGCCGATAAAATTGAGAGAAGGGCTCATGGTGTACGTCGTGAGACTGGGTCCGCGGAGTATCTTCGGGGAAATATCTCCAGGCCTGGTCAGCCCTGTATCTGTAGCTGAACAGTTGCTGGTCATCCGAGAGATCACCAGTCGTCGTGTGCATGCTCCGTGGATCGCAGGCTGCTCTGCAGCATCTGACATCCCACCATGGACATCGCCTGATGCTGCATGTTGCTTGCAGCGGAAAGACGGCAATATCCTACAGATCAGCAGTCACGGTAGCATCTCCACCAGCACCTCCAGTATCCACACCTGCCCCAAATCCCGCAAAGCATACAATCAGCTTCGGCGACTACTGGGAAACGTCTCCACCCTCGTCCTCTCAATTGCGGGATGCAGAACGCTTCTTCGATCGCGCACCTCCCGAGCTCCTCTATTCCACAGCTGACTTCCGTACCATAAAGATCTCTGCTGTACCTGAGGTGGCATTCTTGGGCCGTTCGAATGTTGGGAAGTCAAGTCTCTTGAATAGAGTCATGGGCAGGAAGATTTGCTACACGAGTAGGAAGCCGGGCAGGACACGGACTATGAACTTCTTTGCTGTAGGTGGAGAGGACGGAGCAGGGAATCCGGGGAAGTTGGTTGTCCTCGATATGCCTGGATATGGAAATGGAAGCCGTGCCGAGTGGGGAAAGGAGATCATGAAGTATCTTGTGGGACGGAGACAGTACGTTGGGAGAATTTCGATTGAGTAATGGGAAAGCTGATGGCAGTAACTAGGCTAAAGCGAGCGTTCCTCCTCATCGACTCTCAGCATGGCCTTAAGACCTCGGATGCAGAGCTTCTGCGACTTCTCCGCGAAAATGGCATCCCACACCAGGTGATTCTGTCCAAAGCGGACAAGATCGTCTTCCATGGATCGAAGAACCTGAGCAAGCATCAGCTTAAGAACAATACCCAGAATCTCAAGAAGATTTGTGAGGGCTTGCGGGAGAAGGTTCAGCCTGTTCGCTGTGAATACCCGGTGGCGCTAGGCGAGCTGATAGCCTGCAGTGCCGAGAAGTCGGTTGAGGGAAAACGTATTGGGATTAACAACCTGAGGTGGGCGGTACTTACTGCTGCTGGGTTGAATGACTTGAGGAAAAAGACGCCCGTTTTGCAATTGCCAGTGAAGAACATCGAGCTGGACGAGGTACATCATAATATCGTTCCCGACTAGCTCATACATCCTCCAGATCTGACAGCGGAAACAAGCTCTCTCCTCGCTCTTCCACTGGATTCCTATCGGCACCGGCGTTGTCATGGCGCACAAAGCAGTAGGATGCCTCCTTAGCTTTGTTCTTTCGCCCCTGAGACTTGTCAGCAACTCTCACAGCTAGTTGCAAAGACGAGCCTACCGGAGTCCTTCAGCAGAAGGCTCGTCGAATCATCAGACCTCAGATTTTATAAAGCCTACGTCGCTTGATGAACAGCCTCATCCGGATCCAGGAGCACAATATCTTCTTTTTGGCTATACAGTTCCCGATCCTCCAATGTCCCAGAATGTCTGACTCGGTATGGAATTCTTGCTATTCCAAGGAGATATCCTTCACAGAAGCCGGGTCCTTGAGTACAGCCTGAAAGCAGCCTCAACCTGCCTCAAACAAGGCCTCCTGTTAAGCTCCACAATAAACCCACATTCCGCATCTGCTAGCGAGAGGTCATCAGATGGTCGATCCAACAGCCTCGTGAAGAGACGCTAATAGAGACCTCAGCCCGGCGGATGGTGTCATGAGCGGCCTGGCGGAACAACAGACCTATCGGTGTGTATTTTCCTACTGATATTGATGGGCGAATGGAGATTGGTTTTTCATATGATCTCCATGAATCCTACATGAATTCTCGCTCGGACACCATTCGAGGTGTTGGTCGCTTGAGTAAGTAATTCCGGAGATTTTTTGGAACGTTTCCCGTCTGACAACCAGGAAGAGCAGCAGCAATTCAGAAACCCAGTCCCAATCGTCGTCACACCGTTACGGCTATCAGGCAGAGCGTCGTTCCGCTGAAGCAGGGACTGCGGCATGGTTGGAACCTGCCCTTGATATATGGCTGGTGGATGGTCATAAGAAAGCGGGTTGGCGTTGAAGGATATATAAGGCCAAGGACTTTTCGAATTCCAAACCCCTCCGTGAGCGACTATGGGCAAGTCGATAAAGTGGTTGTTGCATTGCTGAATATGACACTCTGAAGGACTCGTCATTCTTCTGAACCTTGTGTGCTGATCTCAGGTTCGCTGGTCATTCAGATATATAGATATAGCTCAAGTGATATATTCCGAGGTGTACATCTGGCTTAGTTCTGATTGTGATGTGCTGTTACCTACAGTGGCGAGATTTGGTGCTCCAGGTTTTTGTCAGCGGAACGAACGTATGAACAGCGGTAGGAAGACCAATGAAGACTCATCTGAAGACAGACAGACCGCGAAAAGCATGTACTTCGCTCAATGGAAAAATCCAGCGTAAGGGTGAGGCGAAGGCATTGAATATGTGTCAGACTCAATGAACCCCTGAGATTGCAGCTTGCCACCTGATGGAACAGCATCATGAATGCAGAGGATTGATCAGAGCCCCGGCTTCTGCAGCTACTTATCTTACACCGGTTCCCCATTATCTTCTCAATCATGAAGTGTATTTCTGCTGTCTACTCCGGATAAGTACAATCTGTTTCGAACCAACTCACACACCTCCCTGGTCCCTCTTCAGCAGGGCCACAGCCTCCTCCGCAGCCCTGGTCTCCACCTCCAGCACACTTCTCCCGCCGAGCACACACACAACCTCCCGCTCCCCAACCCAAACCCTACATCCCAGCCTCCCCTCCCTATCATCACCGTCAACTCCCTCCCCATCATTGACCACCACCTTAAAAACCTCATACCTCACGCTCTCCTCCCCCGCCACAACGCCCACCTCCTCTTTCGGATGTTTCACCGCCACCACCCCCAACCCCTCCCTCCTCATCACCCGCAGCGCATACGTCATGACCCCCAACCTCTCTAAAAACCTTTCGCACGCTTCCCACGACCCCTGGGTATCAATATATATCGCCCCGAGCACCGCCTCGACGACATCAGAGAAGAATTTCGGAGCATCGAGCGCCGCGAGCAGCGTCCATGGGTACTTGGGCCCGGATTCCAGAGCCGTGAGGATGGGCCCGCGAAGGGCCTCACAGCGCTTGAGGCAGGCGGCTTGGGCGGCGTGGATGGTGGGCGAGGAGTGGCGCATGAAGGTCCAGAGGGGGAGGGGTCTCTCGGTTTGGATGGCGGAGAAGGTGCGTTGGTTGGCGGAGGGGATGATGTCGCTGCGGGTGATGGTGGTGAAGAGGTTCATGCACAGGAAGGCGAGGAAGTTGGCGTTGACGAGGGCGGTGCGGATGAGGTGCAGGGTGTGGGTTTCGATGGGCGGGGTGTGGGCGTAGGTGAGGGTGGTGATGATGCGGTCGAGGAGGGCGTCGCCGAGGAATTCGAGGCGTTGGTAGGAGGTGGAGGTGGGGGAGAGGTGGGAGGGGTGGGTGAGGGCTTCGAGGACGAGGGTGGGCGTCGTGAAGGTGTGGTTTAGGAGGTTCTGCAAGGGGAGGAAGGGGGGAGGGAGGGGGTGAGGGGACGTGTAGACTGCGTGGAGGGTTGAGTTGAGCTGGGGAATGGGCGTCCAGGGGGTGGATGGGAGGAGGGCCTGGAGGCAGACGAGGGCTTTGGGGAAGCCGCCGTCGAGATAGGCTGCGCCGATGAGGGACTCGACTACGTCCGCAAGGGTTTTGGTGGACATTTGGCGGGTTTGCGGCGGCTGAGGCGTTAGGAGTGAGGAGATGTAGTGGGGACGCCATTTGTGGCCTGTGAAAGGTTTGGTGAGGATGTATCTGTCAAGGCCGGCAGAGAGGGCGCTGTGGGCGAGGTTGGCGTTTGAGACGATGTGGTCTTTTTGATGTGATAGGTAGCCTTCGTGCCAGTTGAGATGTGTCGATACGAGAGTCAAAGATGTCAAATACTTTAGGATGGAGTCGCCGAGAAACTCAAGGCGCTGGTAGTTGGTAGGCTCTTGAGCTGCGGAAGCGCTGATTGCTGTGAGGACAAGTTGTAGGTCGTTGAACTGCACGGTAGGTAGGACGTTGATGCAGAGATGCTCGGTGAGCATATTGATTTCCACGACGTGTAGGAGAGAAGGTATGAATAGGGCAAATTGGGAGTAGATGAAAGGCAGATTGTCCACTTCGCACTCGCTTACGAGCAGATACCTAATCCCAGGACCGACTTTATCGATATTACCCGTAGAGATTGGATGCAGGAAATCCGTGCGTTTCGGAAACTTTTTCACTCTGAGGTAGGCCATCAATTCGGCGCTCTCTGTTTCCTCACTGCTGAGCATGGCTTCATCAAGCTGGTCGACCGCTAATCGAGGTTGGAGATATTCGACACCATGGAAGATATGAGGCGTCCCATCGTGCAAAAGATCTCGAACAATACCACTACCGTCTCCGGGCAAGCCCTTATCAAGCAGCACGTCAGCCTTCTGGGCGCCCTGGTAATTCCTAGTCCAGCTTTGTAGATCATGATCATTATTTGGTCCAAAGACAGCGATGTAGTCGTTTCGGTCCTCCTCGATTCTTCCTTTGAAGACAGATCGAAGCAGTAATGTGGTCAGTGCAGCAGCGTCATCGCGACTGTAAAGTACTTCGATACCCGGCTCCACAATCGCCCCTAAAACCGTGGAAGCACTCCAGTACAATGCAAGACGCATTGCTCTGGACAATTTGCGGGGAAGCAGCATCCACATGTGTACTTGCACCTCTTCATTTAGGGCAACAGAGACAGTCGAGGCATACATCTTGGCTGATGATTGCCACTCACTGGCCACTTCAGTCCAGATGTTGAGCTGCTCTTGAACCTCGATAAGACTCGCAATCTTCTGGACCGTAGCTTGCGCATCGGCCACAGCGGGGTCGTATACACGTAACGGCAAGAGATTATCAGACACCAATCCTGCGCGATAAAGATTGACATAGGCTTCGAATGCAGCATCTCTTCTCGCCATCTTCTGAGAAGCCCAGCCGCAGCTGCTAGAGGCCTCGCGGACGGCAGCATCGACCGAGCTGGGTAAGATTACCTTACTGTATATCCCACCGGCTTTTGCATCTCCAGAGAAGGTAAAAAGTGGTCTGAGATCCGCATAAGGGTCTGCTGGTAATGTGGCGCAAAAGTGGTACAGATGCTGTACTGCATCTTCAAGCGTAATCTTTGCGCTATTCGAAGAAAGTAAGCGATATGCACATGGATCCACGCATTGAATGCAAGCGTAGATGCCTGCTGTGGGTCATACTTTCCTCTTTCAAGAAGGCATTTTAGCGGAGCAGAAGGAGATCAATCTCTGACGTACCCGGTAGACTCTACCTTGAGCTCCCGATTTCCATTGTCTCCCTCTTCCATCTTTCGAAGCTCTTGCAGCTGCCTCATCTCATCCATATACAGTTGCCGCATCTCCTCCTCAAGCCGTTGCCAGGTTGCCAGTGCATTCTTGGAATCCCCCTCTGAAAACATGAGAACGTACTTCGACTGCGATTTTCTAGCACGACCGCGTCGTTGTATGAAGGACTTCAGGTTTGGAGGCTTCTCGAAACACACGACCAAATTGCATGCTGACACGTCAATGCCTTCTTCTAGGGCATTCGTGGTAATAACGAGGTTCTTCTGGCCACGACGCAGATCGTCAAGTGTATCTTTCTGGTTCTTCACATCCACCAGCTCCCCAAGATCAAATTTCTTATTGGCGTTTGCAGACATACCAACGAAAGTGCTGATCCGCAGGGTGTCCCTCGTCTGAACGTGCACGGAAAGAAGATGCGCGAGTACTGCACAAGCAGCACGTGTCTTCACGAAGACCAGTCCAGTAAAGTCTGCACTCTCGATACTCATGAGGAAATTTATGAGACATTGCACTTTTTCAGACAGATGTAGCCCATTCTCCAAGAATGTTTGTTGTGGACTTGGGTTTTGAAACGAAAGCAGTATGTTCTTCAGATACACTTTCTCCGCGTCGTCAAGCGTATGGAATGAGAATACGCTGTCGGTACCCTTGGAACAGAACTTCTGAGTGATCGAACTGATGTAATAATCTGCGGCCCATGACCCCAGCTCGTCAAATATGTCCTTGGATTTAGTGAATAGGCTTTTCAATTGCTCCTGGCAGTACGTCTTCTGGCTGAAAAGTACCTTAGTAAGATGCGAAGGATTAGTGGCTGGATCGGATCTCAGCTTTATCATGTACGGGTCTTGCTCTATGTCAATGGATGAGTAGAGGTCCCCTAAGCTCTGCAGCGCTTGTGAACCTAAAGAGCTTAATACGGCACCGGGGTAGAATAATGGGACTAGCTCCGGCTGGAACACATGTTTAAGCAGCTCTTCGCGGGCCAGTCTGGGCGTCCTCGCAATGGCATTGAGGTTGGCTTCAATGACACTACCAAGATCAGCGTGTCCTTATGCCGTATCGTAGAGCGTTGCGACCAACTCTAGAGACTCGGCCTTGCTCGTCGTAACTGGACTTGCCGTCAAACCTAAGATCGCAGGCTTCGAGGATGTCCTGGCGTGATAGAAATCACGCATGATTCGATTCGCGGGGTGGGATTGAACACAGTGATGCGCTGTTTCTTAGCCACATGATTCCCGTCAAGGTAACGGAGGCTGCAATTATACCTTCGTCGAAGACAATAAGCGCTAGATTGGTCATGTGGATGAAGCCATGTATGAGCGTGTCGAGAAGTATCTAAAGCGTCAACGTCTGAATGTGTGAGAAGTGACTTCTCCAAAAATCCTTACTTGATAAGTGCATACGACCACCCGGACGTTGGACAGTACTTCATCCCAAATCCATTGGGCTCGCCAGCGGTCCACGCCATCGGCTCCGGACAAGAATTTGACCTGCACGGACGGTAGCTGAGCAGCGATGACGCTGTTCCATTGTGCCGCCAGAGCTACAGTGGGTACGAGGACGAAGATGAACTGGACTAAGTAAATAAAAGGCACCAATGGCATGGAGAAACTAATCCACTGACTTGATCGGCTGGGCAGCGTTCTAATTCGTACTGTATCCGTAGAACTGCGCTACAGCTGCCTCAGACTTTGATCTTTGGAGACGTCGAACGTGCAGTTACATTAGGGACTTCCCACTCCCCGTGTCCATCTATTTATTGTCAGCAACGGAAGGCATCTCCTAGTCCGGAGTCGATTGTACAGCGACAATAATGTTTCTCTAGCCTATAGATCAGTACACAGGCATTGAGGCTTGGAATGTCGCTGTCTTGACGAACCTTGAGACTCGCCTCCAACATCTCCGTCTGGTAGCCCCGAGGCGATAGAGATGGTGGCTCATCACCTTCAGTCGTTGCAGGGTCAGATCCTCCGATTTCCAAGGAGGTTGTTTTGTCCATGATGGCTATGTCAAGCTTGCTCTGTGTCTAGGACCATCAGCGCCAGCCTTCTATCCTCGCACAATCACAGACCAAAATATGGATTCTCCATTGAAACAAATCAAGAGAATTGATTTCAAGAAACAGGAGTGTATCGTAAATGCCAGCACAGCGTGAAAGGACTTCGATTCCATATCATGCAAGGTTGCATGCAGGTGTCCTGAAGCGTGAGATGGCCGAGGTCCATGCGTGCCCAACAAGATCCATGTGCTCTAACCTCCCGAATAACACAGGCATCACATTTTCACAATTTGCAAGGTTTAATTTACGCGTCGCTGGAAGTAAGGTAAGACATGGTAGTCTCGATATGGGCGCATACCTTTAGGGTTGTCGAGAATCGTAGGTCCATAGCGCCAGAGCTAGCCCGATTTGACACAATAGGGGTACGGTATAGGTAGAGTGGAAAATCCAGATTGTAACCGCTGTTCATACTGATATGTATTCCAAACATAACGCTGGGGTATATCCTCAAATCCTCATAAACTCATCACACGTCCATCCCATAGGCCCCTTTTATACGTTCAGAGAAGGCACCCCACATATCGCATCATTAGCCCGTTAATTTCTCGGCATCGTAGTCATAACCAGCATCTTTGTCGGATAGATCCTCGTGCTCATACAACCTCTCAGGCTCCACGTGCTGCCTCATCAGATAGCGCTTGATGAAGTAGGGTATCTGCCTGAGCCCGTATGCTATGTGCGCGTGGGTCGGGACCGAGAAGACCTGGTCCAATTCCTCAAGCGTTTTGCCCTTCGTTTCAGGCATGAAGAGCAGGACGAGGAAAAAGCCGATAATGTTCCACGTCGCATACCAGGCAAACCCGCCGGGGGTTGTGAACGTCGCTGAAAGACTGGGCCAGGTAATTGATAGTAAGAAATTGAAGAACCATGTAGTCGCTGTTGCTAACGACATGCCGTACGCACGAACATATAGCGGGTATGCTTCAGCCGAGTAGGTGAACGGTACCGGTCCTGCTCCCGGTGAGTAACAGATGCCGAAAAGGTATATACCAAGAGCAATACAAGCGATTCTCGCTGTATGCATGGTGTCGGAGGGAATGTAGAAGCTGAAACCGGTGAAGAACATGAAGATCGACATCAGTGGAAAGGTCGTCAAAAGAAGGTTTCGACGGCCAAAGGTATCGATGGTGTATATGGCCGGAATAGCGAATAGCCAGTTGATGAGTCCGAAGCCTAGCGACGCTGACAGAGCAGATATAGGGCTGAAACCTCCGTCCAGAAAGATCTGAGACGAGTAATACGCTATCACATTGACACCACAGAACTATGTATAAGTCAGAAAACGCTGTTCAAGGATGATAGAGACAATCTGATTCTCACCTGCTGCATGAACATCACTATCTCGGACGCGATCAGAGCTCGGCGATTTCGTGGTACGGTGATCATCTCCAGAACCTTGTTCCTCCCAAGCTGGATATCATTCTCCGCCTCCAGCAGGGTATACATATAGAATGCATCCCTGGCGGCCTGCACCTTCAGGTACCGCAATTTGCACATTGACTCGTATGCTTTATAGTGTCGGCCTTTACTCATGTACCAACGGGGCGACTCCGGGCACAGGAAAACGAAGCAAACCACAACGACAGCGGGCAACATGGCGGACGCCATCATCAGTCGCCAGTTTAGGCCGATGATCCCGGAACTATCTGCGACTTTGTAAAAGGCCAGATCCGAGACGTAACCCAGCATGATACCAAAGGCAGTCCTGCGAAGCACTCAGAGTCAGCAATCTATTTTCTCTAATAGACCTTGAACTATGCAAAACACTGATATAGTTGGCGGGTCCGTGGTATGATGGGATTTCCACGGTATTCTTGGTATCTGGCGCCATGTAACAAGAGTACTCACCACATCTGCCACTGCATGACCTATATGAAATCGGAGTCAGCATTCCCTTCTTGAATCCAGGAGAATAATGGCACAAGCCATGTGTTTCCGGCGGTTACTCGCTCGACATGTCTTAAGACTATGGAAACGCTCATGCAAAGGGGGGTAGAAGATGCTTGGAAAGGATTACGTACGAGAGCTCCTCGGATTGCCGGTGGTGTTGTCTCTGCAGCATATATCGGCACAGTCGCCGACTTGGGTCCAATCCCGAATCCGAGGAAAAACCTAGCGATAAACATATGCCACCAGGTATTGGTAAATCCTTGCCAAAAGCAAGCTAAAGCAGAAAATAAACAGGTAATGAAGATGGTCCCTCTCCTGCCAAACCAGTTGTTGAAGGGGACCGTCAGCCAACAACCGATTACAGCACAGCACAAGTAAGGAGCGGAGTTCAAGAGGCCTGTCAGCCAAGTCGACCGGGAGTCATTGCCGCCAATGCCAAATTGAGGTCGGTAAAACAACTGGCCGCCATTGACAACGGTCTCGTCTATAAGATGTCAGTTGAAGCCAATGCCCGTAGCCGTCACTGATTCTACCTACCCATTCCCTGAACAGCAGCGCAGGTTGAGCACAGTAAGATTACAATATACATAAGCTTTGGCTGCGACCACCGATTCGTGTACTCTTTGTGCAAAATTGCCAACTCTTCCTGTGTCAAACCCTCTACCGAGCTGTACTTTGAAGGCGCTTGAGCCAGGCAAGCCCCCATCTGAAATGCACGGATGTCTTCCTTGCCTCCGATCTGATGTTTCAATGCGTAGTTTTTCCCCATGTCCATCAAAGCAGTGTGAGTGATGCGAGCGAGGGGGTTCGCCAGCTTCGCATTGATATTGCGTCTTGCGCGCTCGGCAGCGCTCATGGAACCTTGTCTCGTGATATGTTCGCCGACATGGTTGAGCTCGTCGTGTTCGGGCTCGCAGTCGAGCTTTGGGTGCGATATTCCTGACGAGTTGCTGTCACGGTGTGGCAGATGAGTAGCCATTCTGGAGCTTCACGTCGGTGGGAGCCTGGCCCTATTGGAGACAGTCGGTCACGAAGGCTGGCAGTCGGCCTTACGCTTTGGAATCAGCCTGGCTCATATGGTATTCAATCTCGAAAGATTGCTCAGTGGCATGCGAGTTGTTGATGAACCTTCGTAGCTGGTAGAGACATGAGAAGCGCGAACGTGTCCTGGTTAAGAGAAGTATATCGACTATTAATAATGAGAAGAAAGGTGAGACCGTGAAAGGGCGCAAAGAGTCGAAAGAAGAGGTTGGACCCACCTGTAGTTCTCAGCCTGTTATATAAGCGTAACATTACGGAGGCCGATTTAACACAAGGACAGGCTCGAAAGCGGAGTTGGACTTAGTGAAACTTGGCAAATGGGGCGCAGCGTACGGAGTATGGGACCATGAGTCCTCTCGCGGAGGCCATGGCACCCAGAACCTGGGGTATCGGCAGCAGCCGACACTAAGTCTACGATGACACAGTAAAAATCGAGATTCAGAGCTTGAAGGTCTTTTGTACAGGGAAATGATGGCCTCCAAGCTCGTATTTCTACACGGCCGGAGCCTAAAGACAAAAGACTCAAGTACGTAGTAGAAAGACGGGAACAGTAAGAACGAGAGAGCGGTCTGGAACAGACGAACATCTCGCTTGAACTTCGATATGAGAGGTCCGCGATTTACTGTGCGGAGATTTGCATCGTCTCGTGCATGAGCTGAAAGCTGTGGCAGCCTTGTGCGACGTGATATTGCGAAAGACCAGTCTCCGCTGCATGCTTCCTCTTCGGTGTAATCCGGGTGATGCCTGGACATGGAACACGAGCCACCCAAGAGCCAAACGGAAGCCAACCTGAACAGGAGCTGAACTCCCTAGTAGTGTGCGAGCACGGCGAAAAGAAATGCGCGAGGAATGGAATCATTTGCGATTCAGCCTACCTTACAGCCACCAGCAGCAGGCGCAAGCTAAGGTGATATACTTTACATTACATACTGTATTAGATTGTTATCTACTTTAGAGGTAGGTAGTCCCTCCCTCTGAAACACCCTACCTTCGCTTTCTGCTGCCCTGTGCGTTATTGTGCCTTAAGACCTCGAGTGCCAATGTCGATGTGGTCGTGCGACGGCAACTGAGGCTCATGTTGGCATGCTAGAGTATGAATGACGTACGACATTGTTTGTACAAGCTATCTCAGGAGCGCTATGGTAAAGCAATGCCACGGGTTCCCTCCTTAGCAAATGCATCTTCATAGTCCGTCTCAAGTACATAATGCTCCTCGGTGTGCAAGCGTAGAGCCCACAATATGCGATATGATATCTATTTCTTTCCTTTGCCCCTCGTAGCACCCTTCGAGGGCCTACCTTTCTTGGGCTTGACATCCTCTTCGCTCTCACCGTCGTCTTCGGCGCTCTCTTGCTTTGCCTTTCCTTTGCCCTTGCCCGTGGCTTTCTTTGCCGCTGGCTTCTTGTCTGTCGCCTTCTTCGCTTTCGGCACCTTAACGAATTTGTCCTTTTTGAGGTCCAGCGGCTCCTCTTCGTCCTCCTGCGCCTCCACATCCGAACCGAGGAAGGCCGCATCGTTCTCATCCGACTCGTCAAGAGCCTCTTCGATATCCGGCTTCACCTTCTTCAGGTTCTTTGGTGCAACGACCTGGCTCGCTTTCATAAACGGCATGGGATGCGCTTGCTGATTGTAGATGCGCGTGAAGGTCGCTTTGGCCTGCGACTCAATCTTGACGTGTTCCATATCCATCGCGCCCACACCCAGCTCGAGAATTGCGTCCCAATCGTCTCTCGTCAGGTAATAACCGTCCATCAGCGCAATCACATCTTCGACAGCCTCCTTGCCATGCTGCTGTATCTCCTTAATTAGCCTATACCACAGCAAGGGTAGATACTGCTGTCTGATTTCATGTCGATCACCCGAGGCTCGAAGACGCATATGACCTTGGATCTCCTTGATGTAACGCATGAGCTTGCCTGATGAGACGTCAGCATCAATCCGCGTAGTTGAATGACCTTCGTACCATGCTTGGCATTGTTGCCGAGCCAAGTAGTGAATCTGGTCTGATTACCGGCTTGACTGCCCGAGACGAAGCTAGCAGGGCGTACGAAGCTGAAGACAGCATGCGTAGGCATCAAACTCCACTGTTGCTGCGACCCATGAATCAAGCGGTCGACCAAATCCCCGTCACTGATGCTCTCTGCGGCCTTATCGGTGAGCTCGAGCATCTTGAGATTCTTCTCCTTTCCAGTATATCCGTTGGAAAGCATAGGATTAGTTCCCAGATAGTTTTCCTGTACCATGAGCGAGCTGAATTCGTGGTCATTGAAATAAAGCTCAATCTTGTCGTTGAGAGTCGAGTTACTGCTTGAAGCGAACATACCTCCGCCAAGGATCTTGCTGACGATATCCCAAGGCTTCAGGATGACATGCTTCTCCCAGGCCTTCGACATGGCCTTACCTTTGTCAAAGTCCATAGCCGTCTGGTCAAGCTTAGCGGTTGACAACATGTTAATGATCTGACGGATGTCTGCGCGGCTACCTTCGATCAGGGCATTGATCACATGTGGTGGAATCTGTAACCCTTCTCGATAGCAGATAGTCATAATCCTTGCTCGGACCTGGTCGTTGGTAGGTTTCCTGAATGGCAGATCGAAGGTTACATGGTCAAAGGGCTTCATCTTTGGTAATTTGCGATCGTTGCATATCAAAATCAGGGGGATGTGGGTTTTCTTGCAGACAGCTGCGAGAGCTCCAACACCACCACGATCCCCTGCAGACATGCCGTCGACTTCATCCATGATTAGGACCAATTTCTTTCTCTGAGCTTCAACTTTCTTGCCGTCACCAGCAAAGTACCCAAGCAAGGATGTGGTATCAAGGACACCCTTCAGTCCAGTCTCAACCAGTTTCTTACTTCTGGTGTCGCTGGCATTGCTTTCGACGACGTCGTACCCCTCTAATTGGGCGACTAGGTGAGCTGCGGTCGTTTTTCCGATTCCTGGAGGACCATGAATCATTATTGCACGGAAAATTCCAGACATGTCGGCCCCAGGCTTTTTGAAGTTGACCTTTGCATTCGAGGGCCACGCTCGAAGCCATCTCTGCAGCTTTTCGACCTGGCCTTTGTTGCCACATATCATACCCATGGCTGTGGGCGCATATCTCACAGTCCAAAGCCGGGTATCCACATCTGAGGAGCTCGAGCCGTCAGATCTCTTTGGTGTCTTCAGACCCGCGCTTCCGATCGTTGAGGTCTCTGTTTTCTTCTCTTGCTTAATCATCTCTTTGGCAGCTTCTTGTACTTTCTTCGCCTCCTTTTCCTGTTTCTCTTTGAACTGTCCAGCTGCTTTGCCGTCGCCCCCATTAGCAGGCAATCGAAGTATGAGTTCGAATAGACCCTCTTCATCGATAGTCTTCAACTCGAATTTCGCAATGGTTTCAAGTTTCTTTGGGCCCGCGTCACTGCCTATTACGACGTAATTCGTCTTCTTGCTTGGTGCTGATGTTATTTTCCCTCCGTATTGCTTGACAAGCTCTTGCCCTCGGTCGCGACCTAGCCTACTTAGTACGCCCGTGAACACGAATGTGAGGCCAGCTAGACAGTTCTCGGCACCGACCGGCATCTCGACAGACTCGGAAGCCGGTGGAGGTTGCGCATTCTGAGCATGAGCCCGATAGTCGAACTTCTTCGATTCGTCCCGCGGCGGTGGTGTCGGCGCTTTGACGGTTGGGATGCTGTCGAATATGTCCTGGACCTCGGCTCTCACGCCCTCTTGTTCATCCTTCTTCGCTTTCTTCGCTGCTGGCTTCTTCGCTGTGGTCTTCGACTTAGCAGCACTCGATTTTTTGCCTCGTGGACCGACATCCTCGTCCTCTTCGTCATCGGAGAGTTCGATGGATTTTCTTTTTCGGCCTGTTGTCGATTTCGTACCATTGGCGGCCCTCGACCTCGCTTTCGGCTCTGGGGTAACGTCTTTCATTTCAACGTCCTCATCCTTCACCGGGGCGTCTTTGTTTCTCCGAATCTTCTTCATAGCTGGTTTGACGTCTTCATCCTCGTCTTCGTCACTTTGGTACTTATCCATTGCTCTATTCTTGCCACCCCGGTACTCGGCCCCAAAGATATCTTCACCGGAGGCTTCATCGTCCTTTATGACCGTTGGAATAAAGCCGCTACCATCTCCTGCGTCGCTGAGCTCCTCACCATAGCTCGGCCTAGCTTTTTTCCTAGTCGAATGCCCATTCTGCGCCATTGTTGCCTTAGTTGTGGCTTTTCCAGCAGGCGTAGACTTTGCAGAAACTGCTCTAGACGGAAGATCGGTCGACTTGGGCTTTGTCGGCGTAGAGCGAGTCGGCTTTGATTTGCCACTTGCCGCAAAATAGTCGGAGGTAGTAGTAGCTTCCCCAAGTGGTGATTCTGGCTTTCTGTGTGGGTTTTCAGCGGCCGTCTGGAGGCTGATGGATCGGTCACTAGTATACTTACAGTCGCTCCTTTGCAGCGGGCTTCTTCGGGGTCGATTTCTTGGTCCTTTCGAATCTGTCAGTGCTGAACAAGCTTAGCTGCGATATTTGGGTAGACTTGCTTGACCTCCTGAACTTCATCGTCACTGTCACTGAGGACAACCCGCTTGCCTATGCTCAATCAGCTTGCGGATGATATTTGCTATGAAACGAAGCCCCACCTCTGCCCTTTGGTTTTGTAGCCTTCGCCTTGAATTTCGAAGCGTCAGTATCCGCTTGCTAGATTTCGCGTAGATCATGAAACAACGGTAATGGACGACAAGAGAAGTCTATGATCTAAAGCACCCTCGGGGCTAAGTTGCGATGTCTCTGGCTCAAAACAGCACTAGGGACTCAGTGTACAGCGACGGATCTGAATCCCACCGTTCCTTTAGTACGTATCTGATTCTCCATACATACAGTCTCTTTTGCAGGCGTGTTCTCCTGGCTCGACATCGTACCCCCCTTCCCTCCAAAGAAGTTCCGAATGTCTGACGGCATCTTTACTATCGAGCCACCAATTGCGGATACAGACCCATGGGGCAGAGCCTCTGAATGGCGGTTCTCGAAGCGTGTGAGCCTAGTCGATCAATTAGGAATTCGGAAAACCTTGGGAGAAAACAATATAGAAGAGGTCAAGGTAGCAACGGGGTCCAACTGGAGGAACGCGCTTCGCGTAAAGTGATGAAATCGTGACGGGGAACGGCAAGCCTTGCCGAGCCCGGAACGGTCACGTGTCTATGCAATGTCTCTTCAGCTCTCTCTCAAAGAATTCTAAAATATATGCACAGCACCATGAAGCCTCGATTACAATGGCCAATAGGCCTTCGTATGCCTATCCAATCGTCTTCCAGACCTCGATTTCTCTGTATGATGCTCTCCTCTATTGAAGTTCCCAGTACACAGGGGTATTAATCTAGAATCAGGCCTCACAATCAAACCGCCCTCCACAGCTCGCACCTTTACCACCTCTCCCACCCCCCACAACTGGCTCGCACCAAAACGAGGTCACACAGATAAGAACCGCAAAGGCCGCCCGCATGTTTCAATTGGCGGCTCAACGCGCGGTACCACCGTCATCTGGGGCGACTACGGCCTCCGTATGCGAGATCACGACCGACGCATCTCGGCTGCGCAGATGAATATTGGCCTAGAAGCGATCAAGAAACGGCTACGAGGTCAGAGATACAGACTCTACACGCGGGTATGTTCGAACATAGGGGTGTACACCAGCGGAAACGAAATGCGGATGGGAAAGGGAAAGGGAAGCTTTGATTATTGGGCTGCGAGGGTAGGGGTGAATCGGATGATTTTTGAGTTGAAAGGGGATTTGCATGAGGAGATCGTGAGGGATGCTTTTAGGCTGGCGGGGAACAAAATGCCAGGTGAGTTTTACACTTCACTTCTTGTTTGATGGACCGGGTCCTGGGAAGGCGTAGTACGTGCTGATCATAATCAGGACTCTACGAGTTCGTACGGAAAGGCGACGCGCCCATTATGGGCATCACGAAGATGGAGAATGGCATTACAAGAGAGGATCTGATACGACCAAGGGTGAAAATGCCACCGCCGCCGCCGATAACGATATCTGCTGCCAGGATACCAGCAACTAGCCCTCCATAGATTACACGCATCCCATCACATCTCTTCGGCGCGCATACAAGCGTGTGCTCCGCATATCGGGATGGTGAACGCTTTATGCTCCGACTCCCGAGCCAGGCCCATAGCCTTGTTCCCGCCGACTCTCGACAGCCTCAGCGTCGCCGCCGTTGCCTCTCTGTTTCTCAGTACCACCATAGCCAGTGTCTGTTGCCAGTCCAGTCAGCTCTATCCATCGTCACCGACTCCAAATGACAGACACTACCCACTATGATTCGCTCCACCCTGTCCTTCGGTCGTCGTGCCACCCATGCCACCCTCAGAGATATTTTGGCCGTATCTGACATTCTCCGCAGTCTGCGCGCCCTTCTCTGCTTTCTCCTGTTCTTGCTGCGCGTCTACGGCGTCAACCTGGGTCTCCACGTCTGTGGCCAATGCATAAGCAATTGCGAAATATTGAACATAGTTTGCGCTGACCGCCCATCTGCCCACCTTGCTTCAAGTGGGGCTCTGTGACTGTTTTGATAGACTCGTATCTGCCAGGGATTGCTCAGCTGCTGGGGGAATCTCTTGAGGAATCGAGGAGCCTTTACTGTGAGGTTTCACCACCAGGAGCGGTGTCCATCATGCCTGATGACATGATTGTGGTTTTTGGTGTTTGAGTACTCAAAGTAAGGGTATAATCTAGTACAGCAATCTAGGGGTTGAAGCAGAATGCAGTGACCTTCGCAATCGTTGATGCTTGGGTGAGGCTCTCGAAATCGCTAAATGACGTACGTTGGCGTGTTGAGCAAAGCTCTGCCGAGAAAGACCCACCCGTTAAAATGTCGGATTCTTGACAACACCACCTTAGATCAACAAACCCACCAAACTTCGTACTGGTGTTCATAATTCGATCAGAACTCCATTCCCATCAGGTAACTGAAACTCGTTAGCGGGAGCCCTCCCCCGTGGGTTCTGGTGGACTTACCTCTCTAGGATCCTCATAAACTTCGCTACAAAAGCCTCGAGATGAAAGATATGTTTCTACACAATTCAGCCAATAGCAAAAGCATTTCATAAGGCGGTACTTACACTACCCATCTTGATCCGGTGTTCATAGAATGCAGACCATTTGATGACATCTCCCTTAAGGGCGTCATCAATTTTCGGTATCAGCTTGAAAGTCAAGGTCTAAAGTAAATCAGTCTTGAAGGAGCGTCGAAAGATCCGGTGCCTGCGATTTTTACCTTGAGGACAGTCGTGGCGGGTACGCAGTGACTGAGTAAGTCATAGAGCTTTGCGCGGACTTGCAGTATCCTCGCCGGTGTGTGCTCTTCCATTATCTCGTCCGCTATTTGGGCGATCAAAGCTTCCCAGTCTGGTGGTGGAATTGGAGTCTTGTCCGTAACCTTCTCACTACGACCCATACTGTCAGCAACGCGTAACATGATTGCCATAATGCACACGTACTTCTGCGCATGGACTGCCTCGAACATGAGCAAGGCTCGCCGTAGATTTCTCCCACTTTCCTTGGCTATCCTCCTATTTAGCCCCTCCGCTTCTGACCAATTCTCTGCATTTCCCACTTTCTTCAGCACTTTACAGATATCATTATCCGTAGGCGCAGCCACCCTGACTAACAGCGTCCTTGAACGAATAGGCGCGATGATGTTGGCCGTACTATTGGCCAGCAGTATCAATCTCAGATTGGGGCTGTATTTCTCCATGGTCCTCCTCAGTGCCGCCTGTGCGTCTCTGGTAAGATGATCTGCCTCGTTGATGACCACAACCTTGAACCGTTGCCGTGCCGATTGATCCACTTGTTGTGTCTGCGCAACCTCCTTTAGAAGGTCTTGTACTACTACTCGATCGAAGTGACCGACGTCCGAAGGCGTGATCTCGAGATGGTAAACAGAAGCGACGATGTTGAATTCTAGCTTGCGGTTCGACGTGGTCTGGAAAACTCGAGAATCTATCTTGATTTTCTCAACGCCCGGCCCGTACAGTTCCCTGAGAGTTGCAACGATACGGGTTTTCTTCCCTGCGCCGGAGGGGCCGTAAACGAGAAGGTGAGGGAAGTCGCCGCTTTGCGCCTGAGGAGCGCATTCAGTATAGCTCGAGTCGCGACACTTGGGGACTTACGAGACTTCGCAGTCGTTCCGAGAGGTCCTCATGGTAGGTCAGAGTTTCCAGAGACCGTGGCCGGTACTTGTCGACGAGTAAAGCCATGACACTTCCGGTTGTGAATCTTACGGGCTCATCCGGGTAAGTTGGAAGACGCGTTCAGAGGATCGCGTTCGGCACTTTGGCGGGTAAACTTCGGATAAGTAAATTCAGAAAACAGAATTATATGACGATGGACTAAATTCTTCCTTGAGTGTGCGCTATTGAACTATAGATGTCTCCTTTCGAGACGCCTGTGAAGCTCGACTCGTACCCAGATCAAGGGTGCCACTATGATTACCATCCTAGGTCCCTTCACGGTTAACTCGACACATCAACTTGTCCCCTATTCCAGTTCGGGCTCGGGACGCAAGGCTTGTATGTCCATTATGTGACACAGGTATAGGTCTTCCTTGGTTATCGTCGTTTAAGGAATTCAGGATCCACCGAGTGTGGATATCTCCTTACGCTGAACAGTCACAACCGTAATTTCCGGCGTATAGACTGCAGCTCCAAGACATCTCCTGCTGACCAAGGTATGGCGTCACGTCTCTTCGTTCACGTTACACATTGTTGGGTCAGAGGCGCCTTCGGGAATTTAAAGCGCCTCTTAGCAATTGATGGCGGCGTAGGATGCCGGAGGACCGAAACAAGTACGGCGCCAGGGAGGCTACCGAACAGCTGATTTGGGAATCCGGATGTCATCGATTTCAACCCATGCTCATTGGCATTGGTGTCAAATTTCCATTCTTGTCATATCGTGCTTCTGCAGCAGCGAGTCAGCCAACGCACAATTGTTGATATTGTGTTGGCACAGCTGAGGGCCGAGATTGCTCAAAAGACTTACTGAAGAAGGTGTAGGATAACGTAATGGTGTCGATCTTGTTCATCGTAGGATCATTGCAGAAGTCCGGGTCGATGAAGAAGAAAACCGGCATGTCGACGGTTTCTCCTGCATTGAGACGCTGCTCCTCGAAGCAAAAGCATTGTATCTTACTGAAATAAGGTGCTACCTGGGCAGGCGTGACACTGTACGTAGCGACCCCTATGATGTCTTCCTCGCTCTTGTTTGTAGCCGTATAGAATGCTAGCGCTGTCTCTCCCGGCAAGACGCGCACTTCTCTCTGCTGGGGGGTGAATTTCCATGGCATGACATCCGACACTGATCCGTTGAAGGTTATTCGTAATCGACGAGAAGAGGTCACAGGCCTTAGACGGTCTGCAGGGTCCTCCGCGTTCGAGTGGATGGACGCCTTGATAGGCTGGCCCCCCCAACCGGTCTGTTGGCATATCTGATAAGTATGGTAAGCCTTCATCCATCTGAAATCTTCGGATTCTCGTATACCATCTTGTACATAGGGACGGACCCATACGATAGCGCAACAGTTCCCAGGATGACGCTTATGGTATAGTAGCTAGATATTGTGAGCAGGTACAGCTTGAACGAAAGGAGTCTTATTACAGCGTGGAGGCGTTCTTCTTGGAGGAAGGCTGCCGTAATTGCTCCAGAGTTGGGGCGACACTCTGTCTCGCCTTTTCTGTGCTTGAAATGTGCCTTCGTTGGGAGATGAGCCTAGCTTTTGGTCCTGTAGATATACGAGCCTGCTGGATGCATAAGGCACAAGAATAAGTCCGAGCCAAAAGCGCTCGAGAACAGCGCATATCGAACTGTCAGAAGACAGAATAATCAATGCAAGATGGTGATGACATTCAATGTTCGGATACTCTACCCAAGAACGCTTTGCCGAACATTTCCCGATTGGTGGAGCATGTGAAGCCCAGAGCATAATGTACCGTATGTACAGTCGCAATGCGCAGGTGACTGCACTACATTCCTGCAGTAGAGCGTCTTTGAAATGTACTGTAGCTACACCTCGGCTCGACTTCGCAAGTACATTGAACCTATACAACGATGCTAAGCCGCCAGAATGCCGTGTGTTATCCTACCAAAGACTCCCCTTACTTTATCAGGGCTCTGATGAGCCCAGGTTAGAAGCGTCGCAGTGCTCACTGAGAAGACAGCCCTTTCGACCCAAAAGTACTAGAAATCTTGTCAAATCGTGGCGTTGCACCTCTAAATTCGAAACCTTACCTGCTCTGGGTATCGCCGTGGGAAAAATGTGGCCGCTGCCCTAGGAGCGACGAATAATGCGAGTTCCTGTCGCCTCTTCTCCACCTCGGCAAGGATGGACCACCCGCACAACAAGCAGCCTGCCCGTACGCAAAGCCCTGAATCCCACATCGTCGGAGTAATCGTGTTCTTGCTAAAGAGCCTAGGGCCAAGTCTTGTCCGCGAGAGACACACTCCGCAATAGAACAACGCAATGAACGCGCCCAGAAACGTGGACGAGCGCACCGCTTCCTTACAAGCCTTCCTCAAAGCCGCAAATGAAGGATGATTTGCCCTCAGCAATAATTGCAAAGGCAAGTACATCGCCATCGCGAATTTGAAGGCTTTGGCGAACCGCACGAGAGCATGCCAGTGACACGAAGGACCTGTTCCCATGTGCACCATTTCGCAAGGAATTGGGATGACCTTGGCAGGATCTCCCCAGTCTAGTGGCCAGCTGTAGTCCTTACACATGCCTATGATCAAGTAAGTGAGTGGCCAGCAATGACAAAGCCGCAAGCTTTTGAGGGGCGCTCGACACCGAGCAGGCTAAGGAGTATCTCCATTTTCAGAAAATATCAGTACAGCTTGCACTTCATCGACGGGGTCTGAAAACAGCAGGCTTCAAAGCGCCTGAGCCACGAAAGCTAAGCTGGCTAATGCGTGACGTCCAGGAGGAAGCTGTTGAGCACCTCGCAACACGAGGCAGGGCAACGCAGACTTACTTTGTAAAAGCGGCGCCTGGCCAGTATCCTCTCCATATACGAGTTGGCCATGTCGAACACGCCGTAAAGCCTCAATCAGGCGCTCATCAACCTGTGCAGCTGATTTGATCCAGGCTCTGTACGCACGAGGTAGCCGATTTGGGAGGTAGAACCAAGCCCACATGACTGCCCCTGCACTAGTCGCGAAGACTAAAGCATCTGTATGTCGGGAAATGATTTCATCTATGGCAGTCCACCGATTTCGCAAGATCCTTGACTTCCGACGGCGTACCCACAGGCCATACACTATGGTGTCAACAGCCCGAGAGGAGGCGAACAAAGTAAGATCTATTGATCTGCCAACAATACCAGACGATGTTTGTCCAGATCTTTCTATATCCTCCGTCCGAACGAGCGTCCGATCCGGGTCACCCTCGGCTAGGGACAGAGAAGTCTTGCCTGGTTCCGCTTCGTTCAAAAGGCCGATCGAGAACCACGCAGAGCAGAATCCTGCGAGAAAGCGAGACACGAGCAAGATCACACTCCGATTGTCTCGCCATCTTTTGGCCTGCACGTATCTCACGATCAATCTCAATAAGATACGCAAAGGGATCTGCAAGAGTGTGTACCCGCTGATCAGAGCAGCGCAGAAGAATGGAAAGTCATGTACACTGCATGACCGAATCAAGATGTCGTATGCCTGTCACAATGTTCAGCTTTAGATTTTAGTACTCGTAAGCAACGCCAAGGTGCAGGGATCATAAGGCATCTGCCGCAAAACAGAGTTTCTATAAGGAGAATAAAAGAATCAATACCGATTTCAAGCAGCTGCGAAAGCTAGGTCTTTGTTTGCGGAGCGAGTAGAGAACGTCCAGGAGCTTTGGGCCGACTGTAGACGTATACGCAAGGCCGTAGGCTTTCAGGATACTGTGATATGGATGCTTCAGCGGTTTTATCAGATTATACAGACTACCGGCAGGAGGCCCTAAGCCCTGCCTGGATGTGCTTTCCATGGCAAAACTCACGGTCTAAGTAGTCTTACGGCTGATCGGTCTTTATCAGCCAAAGCCAGCAGTGACTTGGTCATTCCAATCAATAGCAGCTTCTGTGTCCTCAATAGCGTGATATCCGTGATCAATGTGATTACGTATTGACGGGCAAACGTTCAGGCCTGGAATCCCTTTGTAGATGTATGTGGGCTAGGATGGCCGTCTCGCAGCTAAAGATCAAACAACCCAGTCAGCTTGGCGACTATGCTGAGGTGAAGCACTCACTCGGTCATTGTCACGAATACCAAACCGAAGCTCCGCTACGTTGGGAACCGGCTTGGGAGATTGGAACAGGATAGAACTTCGACTGACCTTTCCTAAACATGAGGTCGCTTTTTTGCATGCTTCAAGATCGGAAAAACTGTGCATTAATGAAGAAGATCGCATGCTTCCGTAGGTGTGCAGGTAGAAGGAAGGGAAGGTGAATTTGGAGACGCGTATGTCGCGTGACTGGATCGGGGCACAGACCACCAGCATTTAGACGCGGCAGGCGCGCCGTGGAGTAACGAAAATTTACATGTGACAGGATCCGTTGGGGATCCGCCGAATAGTGTCTGTGGAGCTTCCATGTCAGATTGTGACAAGGCTCCCTGTACGTTGAACACTCTTGCTCAGTGCTTCTACCACCAATCGGACAGATGTCTAGGGTTCTTTCTCGGTCCAAGCGGCGACTTCCCTTCCACCACCCACAAAAGCCCTTAAAATCCCGTGTTTCCGGATCCTTGACATGACAGATCTGCATTGGGGAGTCTATACCTAGACCTACAAGGCTGGTACGTTAAAAACGATCCACGGTTCTCCCTACATACTAATTATCCTTCGGTAGCTGTTTCCACCACATAGCACACCGGAATGCCCCCTGAGGCGCATTCTACGAATCACTATGCAATACCGTCTGAACTAATCGAGGCATTTGGCTGTAAGTCTTGCACAGCCGATCTGCTGCTTTATATTGACTTTAGAATAGACAGAAGGTTTGAAAGCGCCCAAGATTTTCCAGAACCACCACCGTTCACCAACAGTCACCACCAATCCACTTACCAGACCCTTCAACCACATGGAGGGGACGATTGGATCGACGGATTCCTTCAACTCCCACCTGAACCAGATGGATTCTTCGAAGAGCTACCGGAAATGTTCGTTGGAATGTCTACGACGCTCTCTCCTCAGCAAAGCGATCGGGTCTTGGCCGGAGCAACTGGGTACGTCAATGGCACCCAGAGTCCGTTTCAGGTAGCAGCAGCAGACACCATGTCACAGGTGCCCAGGAATACTCAATATAATCTTTATGCGGGACTTCAATCTGGAAATAAGCATGGGGACCCCAACCGGGGCTCTTTCAATGGTTACGAGAACTTCGAACCTCTCTTCGGACAATCGTCAATCACCTACGACCCTAATTTTGCCGCGACACAGAACAATAACCCATTCTTTCCTACACCTCCTCTATCGACCTACGCTCCGAACTTCTTTGACAATACCAGTTTCGGTTCTCAGGCACCCAGTCACAGAAATGTGCAAACCCCTAGGCAATTACAATTTGGCTCCGACGCCCGCTTCGAAGGCCAAAGCTTCGTAGCTCCTCCAGAGCAAGAAACTCCCGAAACTGTGGAGAAACGTAAGATGAACCACCTTGAGTGCCTAAAACCTGAAGACAGCCCTGCCAGCACGCATCCGTCAAGCCGTAAAGCCGGCACCTACACCGCCGACTACCGAGAACCGCTGATCCCTATCACACAGGAAATGGACCAAGACGAAACCATCGCAGAGACGCCAGAGCCCAAACCTCGAAAACGTCGAAAAACGAATCCGGACTCGGACCCAGACTTTGAGGCCTCACGCAAGCCTACCCGTCAAGCCTCCAAGCGCGGCAAAACTTCATCCGCAAAGAAGCCTCCGCCACCCCTGGCAAAAACCTCTCAAGAGAGCTCGCCATCGAAGTCTCGATCCTCGGACGCCAAGCCAAACCGTCAGCACCTGACCGAAGACCAGAAAAAGACAAACCACATCATCTCGGAGCAGAAGCGGCGAGACCTTATCAAGCAGGGATATGACGGTATTAGGGAGATGGTGCCGGCCCTGAAAGACGTCAAGTACAGTAAAGGTGCTATGCTGGAAGCCGCAGCCGATTGGTTGGAGGACATTGTGCATTGTAATCAGGTTCTGGAGGCTCAATTAGCGTCTTTGAACTAAAGGTAAATATCAGGATATGGAAAGGGTGGAGGGAAGAGAGACGTTGGATGGTGTTTTTCCCATGATACCCGGCCGTCAATGGCCTTTTAACTGCTGGAGGTCTTCTGTTAGATTCGGTGCAGGGCGTTGTGAGGCTTTTTGCGGCCAGTGTGGCTCCTGTAGCTTAGCTTCGCGTGCTGGGAGCATCTTGCTTCTGCTTCTACTTGTGAAAAACATTTCTTTCTTCCGCCATCTAAAATCCCCAAGTGTTCCCTATGCAAGCTTTGCCAATTATTCATGATCCCCTGGGTACTAGAGAGAAAGGAGTCGAGGGCTCCCAGGTTTACCGCATCTCAGTGCGCCGGCAGCGTGCATTCTTCAAGGGTCATCCCGAACGCTCGTGGCACTTCGATGGAAGCCACTGGTTTTCACGGAATGGCGTTGCGCTTAGGACCAACGACGACCCATAGCTTAGAAAAGCAAACAGCTAAAGCTCATCGCGTACTGGTTCCCAGCAACCCTCGAAGGATCTTGCGTTGAAAGCAAAAAAAGAAAAGGGCCATCAGATTTTGGCCTGACTAAAGCACATGCCATTTTTGCCGGCATATGGGATACGAGGCCATTGAGATAGCATTCAATCCGGTCTATGCCTACCAGTCATCCATTTGTGTTTAACACATCATCGCAGATCTGCTGTCACGGACAGCTCTGTTCGCATGCACTTTATTGCGCTATCAGCCTATGGTGTACAGTCTTACACCAAGCTAATCTACAAGTTATCTATTCGCAACCGACCCCGGTCATTTTGGCCTTACAAGTGGCCTTCCTCACTTGATGAGCACCTCGCAACCAACCCGGTCACTTAGGTCTCGGCCCTTCTTCAATTGATGAGCACCCTCATCCCCTTACTGTCCAGTCTAGGAGAAGTATTGAAGAAATCATGCACCGTCTCCACATCGCTCTGATCCGTCTCAAAGAGCTCCAGCTCGAACCTCCCCGGCCAGAACACCGCAGCGAGCGTCATATAGAGCTCAGCATATGCCAGGTTCAGCCCCACGCACTGTCGAGTGCCTCTCGCGAAATGGTTCAGGTATTTCTTCAGGTGCGGCTGTTCCAGAAAGCGTTCCGGCACGAAGGTTCGCGGAGCTGGGAACAGGGTCGGGTTGTCGTGGAGGATGACGGTTGATATGCTTACGGGTGTCATTTTCGGGATGCGGTAGTCGCCGTACCGGAGTTCGAGATCGGGGAATTTCCGGGCGCTACGGTGGGGGATACCGTAGCCGATGCGGCAGGCCTCGGTAATGATGGCTGTGAGGTAGGGGAGCTGCTCCAGCTGCTGCCATTTGGGTGGGCCGTCGATGCGGGTCATGAGGGACTTGAGTTCGGCTTGTAGTTTCTGGACAATGTGGGGTTTGGAGAGTAGGTGGTAGGTGACTATCGTTAGGATGGCTGCTGTCGTGGCGGTGCCGGCGCCGATTAACGATTGGGCTTCGTCCTGCAGGTAGTCGTCGGTTTTTTCCTGGGGTCGGACTTGAGGGTTGGAGAGCACGTCATAGAAGATAGTGGTCTGGCCTTCGGGCTGCTCGCCACGGGCGATGGAGGCTTTGATCCTGAGGATGTGCTTGAGCATGTTCTCGCGGAGCTCGAGAAGGAGCATAACCTTCGGCGATACGATCTTCACGAGCCAGAGGGGCATGGCTTCTGTAAGTGGTTGTATCCAGCCGAACTGCTTGAGCAGATGTCCGTTCGACGAAATATCCATAATGCTTTGCTGCCAGTGCGGCGAGAAGTCTGGGTGGTCGAGGAAGCCAAAAGTCTGGGCAAAGGCATACTGGCCGATGACATCGGCAGTTAATGAAGCGAAGACATGATAGAAGTTGACTGGTTTGCCGGAGCCTTTCAATCCTTCCAGCCGGTAAATGAGGGTGTCAAGAATGGATTGTATCCCAGGTTCAAGTCGTAGCAGTGAAGTCTTGGAAAAGTATGGGCTTATAGCTGCTCGGCGGATACGATGGAGATCATGGGATTCTGTCGTGAAACCGGCACTGCGAATACCAAAGAATCTCTGAGCCCAGGCATATTTATAAGTTTGCACCGTTGAGCCTGGCTGAATTTGGTCGATGAACTCAGGATCATTGATGTGAATCTCATAGGGACTGATCCGCACAATTGGTCCTACATTGATATCAAAACGAACTTCTCACAACCTCGGAACAGAGCCCAGGGGCCAGCACTTACCATACTTCTCGTGCATGCGTGCGATCTCCCATGTGTATCGACCTTTCTTGACTACGTCATAGTAGAATTCGTACCACAGAGTCGCAGCTGCAAGCTTTGGACCAGGGAACTTTGATAGGGGATCAAAGAAAGCTCGATACAAGAAGAGTAAGATCACATAGACAATGGAAGCATATCCTATCAAATAGACACTGGCTGCAGACAGGAGCGCCATCTCCGCTTCGTATTCGTGACAAGGGGAGCAATGGTAAGGATTACTGTAATGAAAGAAATGGTGAGAAGGACAGAGGAATTGCGGACTCTTATGTACCTATCTCGTTCTCTTCGTCACAGATGGAACATTTATGTCACAAACACGACTGACAAGCCACAATACGAATGGAGTGACTGCGGGGATGTTGACAGCTTATGACAGGCATTGGGAAGGCCAAAGAACAGTCCCATATGAACACTGTCGAAGCAATGTGGCACCAACAGATAGGCAGGTTGCGCAATATCGGAGGAACATATTGCCAGCATTTCGAGGTTTCTCCATTAGCTTCCGTCTACTCTAGCTTCCGCAGCCAGAACATCAGAACTCTGAAATATCTCAATTTTCGTTCTTTACTTGGTGCACTTTGTGTCCACGCAAAAAATGCGCCATTGTACAAGTTATTGCGATAATTGCACAGATTACAAAGATTGCTGTGTGCTTTCTATTGACGCAAGAATTGAAGAAATCGAGTTGCTCTTGATAGAGAGATACGTTATCAAGATAGGGTAGACAATTGAGTTAATCGTCGCGGATTGTCGCTAGACGCCAATTGAATTACTCTGAATTGAATTACTTCCTATCCACGGGATTAAATAACATCTTTGGACAGGGTTTATTAAGGTGAGGGCTAGGCAAAATGAGCCCTGTCCAAAATAACATTTAGCCCCCCTAATACGAAGTACTGTTTCAAATTTTGTAATAGCGATTTAATTGCCAACATTACTCCTTTGGGCAAGCCATATCCTTACTTTTCCACTACAACTCAACTTGGTAATTCGTCAATTGAATCACTGTTGCAATTGGAGCAGCGCAACCTGTCTTTATTAGTATCATATAATAATATTGTTGAAAGCTTTCTGTATCATTTCTTCATTAGGATTCCATCTGCAAGATCATGTTAGCGGACGTATCTAGCATCAAGTTTTCCGGCCCTTTATCGCCTTCAAATGCTCGAAGACGAGTAAAGCCCGAGACTCGTTGAATAGAAAAGCGCTCTACAATTGATCGCCCCAGTATGGAGTGAATCTTCAAGGCGGTCAAGAGGCGTGGTGGTGCGACTCAATCCCCTGAAAGCCGCACCATTTCGAACAGACTTTTTCCTGCGAGTCAATCATGCTGGGCTAGAACTACAAGTAGAAGTACTACCTTAGCCTGACTATCAAACACGTGATCATGAAGGGCGGATGATCGGCAATCAGCGCCGAGCTATCGGACCCTTTTCCATTTTGATGTTGGGTACCTATGATGCGCTTGCTCTGTGCGGCCTCGAAAAACTAATGGCTCGAGGCCAGCCGAGCTTTTATGCTCCTCCAGCATGGCGCCCACAATTGTCCATCTACCCAATGGCCAGACACTTACTGTCTCCCCCGTCTTCGCGGGGCTGTCATTCAAATCCAATGACTTGAATGTCCACCAATCGGTATTTCCTCCCGGATGGACGATCATAATCGAGTCGGAGGAAGAGCTCGAGCCCAATTCGGGATCGGACGAAGAAACCAATCTTTATGGGCGCAAGAAGAGCCATGTCCACCGCTATCGAAGTCCAACCTTGCACAATGACAACCTCTTCATATCCTCCATTTCGAACCCTAGCAACATCGATTTCAAACCGGCGACTTCACCCACCCGGCAAATAGCAATGATGTTATGGGCTACTCTTTGGTGGTATTTCCATCAGGTAATCCTAGGCACATATACCTGAAGGTGACAGACTAAAGCCACAGCCAGCCCCCGCCCAATCCGCATCTTACAGCAGGTGTATCCTCAAGTATACCGGAGGCTGGCCGACCCAAAGGCGATTGGCGTATACACATCAAAAGAGAAGGCATATTCAAGAGCAAGCTTCTGTTCCCGAAATTGGAGCGAATGGGGCTTATCAGCAGCGAGGAATCTTGTGTAGGAGACAATACTGATAATCGAAGTGGTCATGGCTGGAAGGAGATGTTCGTCGGCCAACGCTCTTTCTGGCAATTGGATGCTCGCATATTCTTATTCACACTTTCGCCGACAATGCATTCACCGTTCCCTGGCGCTACTCCTCTGCCATCTAGACCGGGTTCACCAAACAGGGATGCATCGGGTCAGGTTTCGCCGAGTCGAGAGACACCAGGAGCAGAGCCCTCGCATGGCCTTTGGTCCCCTCCTTCGCCTGGGCCGTTCGCATCGAGCAGCCATCTACCGACATTCTATCCTCCACCTCCTCCCCAGCACATCATGACCCACGGCGTTAGACATCCTGTTCGACCAAAACCTCCAGCTCAGGGAGAAGTCTTCTATACCCGCTACATTCCTAGCATTGGACAATTTTTGAGTTTTCGAACCGCCTCGCTTTCACAGAAAGCTCCCACTCATCGAGGACCTGTCTCTACCGCTACACCACCCAATTTTCTCCCACCAAACTCCGCATTTTCATCAACTGTACCAATGTTGGGAAATCTCGCTATCCAACCAAGCGATACCGAGCTCCTTCACGAGTGGATGAACAATCCTCGGGTCAATGCTTCTTGGGGCGCAGCTGGGCCGGTAGAGACACAAGAAACATTTCTGCGAAGAGCACTAAACAGCAAGCATAGCTTCCCCGTTCTGGGTTGTTGGGATGGGAAACCTTTTGGGTACTTTGAGATCTATTGGGTTAAAGAGGATCAATTGGGTAAGTATATCACTGGCAGGGACGCCACTGACTGGGATAGAGGCTTTCATGCCTTGGTAGGCGAACAGGAATTTCGCGGCCCACACAGAGTAAAGATCTGGATGAGTGCTTTGGTGCACTACTGCTGGCTAGCAGACCAGAGGACAGAGAATGTTTTGGTAGAGCCAAGAGTGGATAACGAGAAGTGACTTCCCTATCTGACTCCAGCAACAATGTGCAGCTCATAACTGACGATGGCGCCACAGGTTCATCTCGTATTTGCTCCAAGTCGGTTTTCACCAAGAAAGGGAAATCGCTTTTCCTTTCAAGCAGGCAGCACTCATGCAGATCTGTAGAGATGCTTGGGATGCGCCAGCTTTGTAAGCCATCTGCAACATCAAGACTAGCTAAGATCTACGTAACATGATGACTGAAACCAAGGATCAACCAGGTGCAATTCAGTCTCGCGTGCTATAGCCAAATCCTCCGCACCGGCTCGCCTCGTCATGGGGAAATCGAGCTCGGCAACTACGAGCAGTTTTCTTCTCTGGAGCCTCCTTTGGGTTGCGTATTGCAAGGTTTGGTACCTTAATCATCTCGCGATTTCTGCGCGTATCAACGGCGGGAATAGGTCTATATGGCTTTTTCTTATCCAAAAACCCGCGCAAGGAGCACCCACTGAGGCGGCCGCTACCCAAATCCCCTTATCAATCACTGATACAGTGGTTGATTGCAACCCCTCCTGTAGAGAAGACGACTCACTGTCCAAATCAACCCCTGCAGGTCAAAGCATGCCAGAATGGAAATATTCTCGTGACAGCAAGAACAACGCATTCACGTTGGGGAGGTCATGCTGCACCTACGAGGATGTGCATAGATCTTCATGCCGGCTATTCATTTTCCTGCCTACTATGGAATCACAACGTCTATCTAGTCGTCGAACAAATCTCTGGGCCTCTCAATCGGTTCTCGTGATCCTACAAAGACTCCATCATATCTACAGCCTCTCTGAGGCACTTGTATTGCTTTGGACTCGATCGCTAGGTTTACCACATAGTTAAGATTGCATAACTCATCTCTTTGACTTTCCGCATTAGAAAGAGGTAAGAATACCCCAGGAGTTTTTGCCGACAGATGCTTGTTTACTCCTCAAGAACCTCACTCACCTGATGCTGACTGGAAGAAGAACGACATTGGGTTTAATTTTCGCCAGTGCCTGTCGTCAATTTCCTGATACTGTGGACCCTTACACTCGTACACTGACTTTTGAGCTCTAAACCTCACTTGGCTTTGAACAACCCTGCGCCACTCGGAAATGCTCTGCTTTCGCTCACCTGCCGGAGTCTCCTCCACACCTTCTACAACCTTACCTGACATCATCGGCCTGGATGACTACACACAGCCTAATAATTTTGAGTCCAATCGTATGCAGCTCGATGATAGCAGCAGTGCGGACAGCCTTTACAGCAGCGTCGAGAGTAGCGACTTGAGCAGTGGTGAGACGACTGCCACAGATATCGAGCTAGACAGTGGCAGTGACGGCGGTAGCGAGAAAGGTGATGACAGCCAGGAGGAGGCTAGCACAGAAATCGAGCTAGACAGTGACAGTGATAGCGACAGCGGAGAAAGTAGAGGTCGGGGGGATGAGAACGAACAAGAGAGCACTGAAGAAGAGGACTATATGATCACAAACGGTAGATCTCACTCTCTCAGCATCGATTTACTCGCCGAAGCCTGACGTATGGACAGGTATATCCGAGCCCAACGAAATGCCTTTACAACGAAGCAGTCTGTCGACTTTCCACTCCGGAAATATGCTGTTGCGCAAAGGCAAAACCGTTGAGCTGAAAGGTGGTGATTTCTTACGAATTCGCCTTATCGTTCAAGCCGACACGACGGAGGTGTATCTTCAAGGCCTTAGGTTCCAGCGCTCGCACAAGCTCGATGGCATTGTCACAAAGCACGCAAATGAGGTCATCTGGGTAGAAGAAATATTCATAGATGGCTCTGTCGAAAAGGAAGAGATACCACTCGGCGAGGTACTCCGCATGCGTAAGCTTAGGATGACCAACAAACGCTACGAAAGTCTGAATGTCAAGCATACCATGAAGTGGCCGCCTACGACCACCCTCTACAAAGACGAGGGTATCCTTTTTTGTAGGATGAAATACGAAGTTCTCTATAAGGAACAAGCCCAAAAAGCAAAGGATAATTCATTCAGCTTCGTCGAGAAGTGCGTTCGTAACCTGGCGTCAGAAGAGACTGACGGTGAGTGTTGGGAAGATCCTACAGACTTACGCGCCGACTACAGAGGCGACGAGTCGCCTACTATGAGGCGGCTGAGACGCAGCGTCAGTAGCATGACGCTGCTTGGTGAACCTGAATTGAATGACGACGACGATGTTCAAGAAGTCCCTAATCCAACAGCACGCCACAAGCCTTACACATTCGGTGATGTGTTCTGCGGCGGTGGAGGCATGTCATGTGGTGCTCAACTGGCTGGACTAATGGTACGCTGGGGCCTAGATTTCAACATTGATGCTATGCGGACCTACCAACTCAACTTCAAGGACGCCACGGGAGAATGCACCTCGGTCGAGCACTTCCTTAATGCTTCAATCTACCCTCCAGCACAATACCACGTGGACGTACTCCACATGTCACCGCCATGTCAGAGCTTTAGTCCGGCGCAGACGGTGAAACCGGAAGATTTTGAAGACAAGCAAGTCGTCATACTCGCAGTTAACGATCTGGTGAAAATGATAAAGCCAAGAATTATCACCATGGAGGAGACTTTTGGCCTTCTACATGAAGTCAACCGAAACTTCTTCAAGTGCGTCGTCAACAGCTTGACGGAACAAGGATACAGCGTGCGGTGGAAAGTCATGAACTTCATCGAGTATGGAGTCCCTCAAGCTCGTCGTCGGGTGGTACTCATTGCTGCTGGGTAAGTCCATCCACTTTCCGTCGTCTTGTCATCCGATTCTTCTGGATGGATTGACCGTACCCTCACCAACAACACTCCGTCAACTCGTCAATCCACTGATAGACCTTCCCTCCAGACCCGGCGAGACGCTCCCTGCCTTCCCTGCTCCAACCCACATCAACAACCCTCAGACTATCGCCTCTACGATCAGCAACATCCCGCCGAACGCACCTAATCATCACCCCAAGGACCTGCCCTACCCTAAACGCCCCTACGATGCGAACAACCCGCTGCGAAGCCTGATTGCCACTGCCGGAGGTGATGACAACTATCACCCTAGCGGCCACCGGGGCTTCACAGAGCGTGAATTTGCTTGTTTGCAGACGTTTCCGCGAGGTGAGTGGTGCTAAACATTTCTCAATCTCTCTTGGAGTGTGCTATGTGTACGAGAAATCATAGGCTGAATTGACTGATTGACTTTACGTAGACTTCGTCTTTGTCGGCACTCGTACGGCAGTAGTCAGGCAGATTGGGAATGCGGTCCCGCCACTGCCGGGGAAGACGATTTATGAGGAGGTCATTAGGACACTGAGGCGGACGGACGAGGCGGACAGGATGTGAGCGTTCAGGGCTCGGGCGGTACAGCTTGTCCACCATCTCACTGACTGGCCTTTGGGGAAGGTGCTTGGAGTCACTGGCGGTGGGTCATTAGTCCTGTTGGCCCTTGGCGTTCTCGGAAATACTGATAGTACTGGTTTTTGCCGTCGTGTGCTTACTCACATGACATGCCGGACGGACTTTCTGCTGCCTACTTTAGTCCAATGGTATATGTTAGGGCTAGTAGTCTCTTCAGGCGTAATTTGCCCGACAAATCAGTTATATCAGCGGTATTAGGCTTCCACGCTTTCACGCCTCCACGCTTTCACGTCTCCACGCTTTCACGCCTCCACGCTTTCACGCCTCCACGCTTTCACGCCTCCACGCCTTGCCAGTAGCGAATCTTCATGATCTGAACCACAATGTATGTGCGGTCTGCTACCATTTATGTATCTGAAGCTAGGAGCGCCTCGTATCTATATTACACCGTCGAACCCCTCACGTAGTAGCATTCAGTGCTCGGTATGACCGCATGTCGGTCAAAAACCCGCACACCAGTGCTCAAGCACACCTCATCCCTCAACCCTACGCCACCATCTATAGATCTTCTTATGCTGTTCCAGAAACAGGAACGTAGCAATCGTATGCGGCCCCAACCGTATAAAACTCGGCACCCACCCCCTAAACATCCACCCCACGCCCTCCGCCCTCCATATCCTCGCCAACAGCCGCGGCAGACTCTCCTTCTCCTTCGCGCTCATCACCCTCGTCTTGATCACATCCACAGGGCTGCATATCGTCGTCGCCACGAACCCAGCCAGGAACGACGCGCTGAAATGCGCTGTCAGGTTATCTTCCAGCGGCGTGTGCGAGAGTAGGATGCGCTTGAAGCCGTCGTAGGACGCGAGTTGTGAAGCTGTCATGAGGACGGCCCGCGCGCTGTTAGGCCAGACGCCGCGGAAGAGACTGCGCCAGCCCTCTTCGCGCGTCATTCTCAGGATGCCGTCGATGGCGTTCTTGTAGTTCCGACGATCGGCAGGTGGGAGGGCCGCGTCGTGCTGCATGCGGACGTTCAGCACGTCGGCGGGGTTGCCGGCGACGCCGCCGAGGAAGCCGGAGGTGGAGGCCATGGCGACGAGGGAGAGGAAGGAGGGGGTGGAGCGGGCGGTGGTGAAGGTTTCTTTGAGTTCTTCGTAGACTCCGAAACGGGTTGTGGAGTAGGTTAGTTGGCGGAGGAGGGAGGCGGAGAGCTGTGTGTGGGGTAAGAGGTTAGGGGGTTGGCTCGGATTGGGAGTATGTGGGGGGATGGGGGAAGCTTACGCCGTTGTAGAGGCCGAGGAAAGAGTCGTTGCGGAGGATGTGGAGGAAGGTGTTGAACATGCCTTTAGGGCCATCGGGGGCACGAGTTTGGAGGCGGACCTGCTGATGGTGAGCAAGCTCTTTTGCTGGAAGGAGTGGAGGGGCTGCCATTGAGGGTCCTACCTTGACTATGTATCATGTTAGCTTCATTTGAGAAGTACAGCAAGGCATCAAGGCAAGAGTACTCAGGTCCAAAGGGTGTGTCACCGATGCAGCAAAGCACGAAGCTGATCCTCCAAACCAGAAAGGGTAGTGGACATGGAGGGCGCGCTGGATGCTTGGATCCTTCCTCCTACTGATACCATTTGAGGACATCTCCTGGCCATCCCGCTACCTTCGCGAGTAGAATGTTACTTAGATATTACCGGGATTGCAAAGTATCAGTAAACTCTAAAAATTCTCCTGCCATCTCGGCAATATCAGTCATTCGGAGAAATTGATCTGCCGTGGCGCTAGTCCAGATATGTCAATGTATCGTTAGTTTCCGTCAGGGGTATTGCATGACCAGAGAGCGTGGAAGATTCACTTCATTAACTTGACCAATTCACACGACTAAAACTACATGCTGTAATACCGCCTCGAATCAATTTGACTTGAGCAGAATTTACATTGACATATTGCTTGCAGAAGCTCAGAGAGACAAGTGGGATTACACAACAGCCTACGAGCAAAGACCGTACGTGGATCGGGAGAGATTTTGTATACCCTGCAATAGCACCGATTATTGAATGGAACTTTTAGCTGCTGGCGCTGTTGAAAATACGATCATAGGGACAAACCATGGTGTAGAACCAATGGTATGGTTTGGCTTGCAAGGGTGCAAGCTCTCTGCTTCGGTACTCGCTTCAGGTGTGTTCAAACCTTCCATGAAATAGCAAAAGAGTTCGGAGATATTTGAATCCTACATCTCTCCGTAGTCTGCAGGTGCCTGGTCATCTGAGGGAGTGTGAAGTCAAGGGGTAATTATTAGATGAACGATTTGGGGGACACAAGAGGAATCGAACCGACGGCGACGGGTATTTAATTGAATTGCCGAAGATGTTGTGATGAAGATAAGTGGGAAGTGCATGTCTTGCCACGAAGAACAAGCGATTCCACTCGACCAGGTCTGCGTCATATCTACGATTACTTCAACAGGCCACAATTTTAATATATGTATATACTGGAGATCCCTGATCCTAGTCAGAGGGAATCACTGCAGAAAAACTTCGAAAATCCCGCACTTTCTCTCATTGGTTTCTGTGTTGTACACCTCAGACAAATCTTGGCAGTCTCCTTTGGGGAATAACCAGCTTCTCAAGTATGGGACGGTTGTGAGTCAATTCTGACGATTGCTTCCTACTTGATAAAGGTTTTTCCACGCTCTTCTGATCTCATCTCTTACAACATCTCTCATCGTACGAAAGCTAACAAGATTACACGCAAAAAACTACCGTCAAGCTCGCAATCACTTCGGCGTTGAATTTTTCAACAACGGTCCCCCAGAACTCCATAGCCTCTACTCCAATCTAGGAAGATGCCAAAGAAAGCGCGTGTCAAGCAGTAAGTTCAGCATTAAAGATACTTCGACACTATGAAATACAATGACTTACAACAAAGTAGGCGTTCAGGAGGCCCTGCTATCAAAAGGTTGCCTGATGGAGACCTGCCGAGTTCAGCAGACAGTAATTGGATTCCGACTGGCAATAATCTTTTGGAAGAGCACTACTGACGAGCTGCAGGCAACGGTAACAAGCGGACAGCCCGCTATATTAAAACAGAAGAAGACATTGAAGGAAACATGCGCCGTGCACAACTGTGGAGCATACCTGCCTACTTGGGAACTGCTGATCCAGGAGAAGTCCCTACTACCGCAAAGGCAACTGAGTCCTTTCGAGACGTCAATACAAGAGCACGCATCCGTACCCAAGATCGACAAATGCAGCAAGCACAGAGTACGCAGGGGCTCCAGCAAAGAGAGCGTCCCATACGTCGAGTCAACTGCAGGCTTAGGATCCCAGGCACCGACATGGTAAGATATGTGCACAACGCCAAGACGTACCACTGCCCAGATGGGATCGAGCCATGGCTTGCGAAAGACCGTTGGATGTTGGAGCCCGATCGCAACATCTTCAGACGATTTGACTCCAAAGTCCCCTTCGTCGACCACAAGGTGTACCATCACTATACGGAAGATCCATTTGGTCCTTACGGAAAAGTTGCAGGAGCACTGCACGAGAAGCGAAGAGCCGAGGGAACTTTACAACTTTCGCCATCTTGATCAATACGCGCACGTACAAGAAATCAGGGATCTGGGTGTTCTGGGAAGTCTATTGCAAAAAAATTTCACGGCGAAGCACTTGCTTGGTTATAGCTGCACGCTTTTGGGGCTATCAGCTGCGCACAACCATTGTCCTGTCTATGTTGATTGCTTTTCCGGGTGTACATACTTGGTCAAGAATATCTATGTCCATTGTGCATCTTGTTGCCTTGCCGGTCCACCTCGGCTCGTTCAATGCCTGAAGACGCTGAGTACATGCGAAAAACGACAATTGTGTCTTCTGAGGTCTGGCGGATGAGTAGGAATAGATTTACGACTGGTATGCAGCGAACTGGAGGAACGGAGATGGGATGTCGTCGCTCTCAGCAGGGGTACTCGGCTTATCGTTCTTCCATCCGAACAAGCTCAGCGTCATTGGAGCATGCTGACGCAGGCTGACAGTATCTTCGGATTCCGACTTGCCATATAATTGTAATTTATTTACATGTTGCTTTTCTCAATTCTTAGTCCTTCACTGCCTATCCCTCTTGTGGTCCCACTTTGATTGTGCATCTTTTGGTTTGCTTGAATTTGTAATGATCCTTGACCTAAAAGCAGCCCGCCGGAACAGCAAAGCCAATTGTCCTTTCTAATCGATTTCCACCACACCAAACGCATCCCATATCCCGATCTTACCCTTCACTTTGTCAGTACTCGATCGAGAGTCTGCATGTCCATCGATGGCGTTTCGAAGCTACGCTTCGACAGCATCGAACAGACCATAGCAGCCTTTGGAGATGGTGAATTCATTGTCGTACTGGACTCTACGGATCGCGAAAACGAAGGTGACCTCATTATTGCCGCGGAGGACATCACTACAGAAAAGATGGCTTTCATGATACGACATACAAGGTAGCTTAATCGTTCAACGAAGAATGGTATGTATGCTGAAATCTGCGTTCACAGTGGCCTCATCTGCGCTCCAATACCCTCGCATACCTGCGCTTCCCTATCACTTCCTCAGATGGTCAATAGCAACGAGGACCCAAATCGAACGGCGTATACTATCTCTGTGGATGCCTCTGACCCTTCTGTGACAACGGGTATATCTGCACATGACCGGGCACTCACATGTCGTACACTCGCCGCTCAAGGTTCTACATCCTCGTCATTCCGACGTCCGGGGCATGTCTTCCCACTTCGCGCACGGTATGGCGGTATCCTAGAGCGAAAAGGACATACAGAAGCAGCAGTGGAGTTCTGTCGGCTGGCGGGCAAGCGGCCGGCAGGCGTCATCTGTGAGCTAGTGGATGATGGTGAAGAGATCGTAGGATCGTCCGAGCGAAGAGGTGGGGGTATGATGCGACGGGATAGCTGTCTCAAGTTTGGGGAAAGATGGGGTCTGAGAGTGTGTACCATTGAAGACCTAGTCGATTTCGTGCACAGCGAGCGAAAAGATGGAAGTCCCAACGGTCTACAGAATGGACTATGACGGGGTCTTACTCCCTCAAAACCGGATCTCCCGGAAGGAAGAAACTGATCGGTCGCAAGGCTCGGCCAGCGATATATGACTACATACCGGCTCGTTTGCCAAAATGTTTCAGTCCCAGTAAACGGATTACGTTCAACCATCCACCTATACGATCGAAGGCCCAGATTCAAATACACTATTGATGCATCAAGCTGGGCTGTGGATGAATCTTTGAGGCTTCCTGATATCTAAGGTTGGTGGATCACACTCTCGCCATCCTCTGCAACGCAACGCTATCATCCGTCAATGGACGAATCATTTACCAAAACAACGATACGATGAGTCGCCGCAGGGATCTATATACCCATCTCACATCAGAAGAGCAGCTAGGCGTCAATTCTTCGCGCTTTCCACCCTCGCCGGCATATCGTGAAATGCTGGGGCGAATTCCCTACCAATGGCGCCGACTGCGCCCCGCCAGTGCTTCAGATGTATACCCCTCGGACCTTATAGTCTCCATTCGACATCTCGACCGTGCCTCGGACAACGTTATCTTCCAGAGTACGACGAAAGTTTCGGTGCCATCACAGTACAGCATATCGATGAGCACGTGCGAGATCAGCTGGTGATAATTGACCCTTGCAGCATAGGGCAGACCGCTTACTCGGACACCATCTCCTTGCGTTGGATCGCTCATCAGATGAAACGAGTTCTTTCCAAGCTGTGTCCAGCGATTAAGAGGGGACCATCAACGAATCATGATACATGTGTGACATGATGTTCAAAACAAGCGTCAGATTTAAACCCAAGCACGAGAATGTCGACGAAGCTGGAGTGCCTAACCAATACTTTCGCCGAATCCATCGGTACAGCCGCCATGTATAGAGCTCTCAGGCACAGCTACCGCCGATACGTGGTCCGATCTGTTGTTGCACAAGCTTGCCATGAGCACAGTGTTTTTACGGGGATCGATGAAGATTACGACATCGACGGGAATATACGATAATGAACTCACTGATATAGGGTACTTCCAGCTTGTATGGGTAGTAAGCTTCAGAATGAGAGAATCTGAATACTGAAAGGAATATGTGTCAATTGGAGGAATCAGAGACTTATGCTCAGAAAAGCCATATCAGCCACGTTGAGTTTTCTGTGGCCCAACAATGAATGAAAAGATTTCTCTCGTATTACCTCAAGCTGCACAAGACCTGTCTTTTATACAAGGTGCACTCCCCACCTGTCTCTCAAACACACATATCATACCTCCACATCTCTAGAACAGCTTTCAATATCTTCAATCGAGCCTCTATAGATCTGAAGATACAGCAACTTTGATTAGAGAAACTACCAACAATGGGGCAGACAATCTCTGTAAGGTCCTTTCTGTCACCACAAACAGCACCATGCTAACTCAGCTTTGAAGGTTACGATCGATCCAGACATGACCAAGGTCAATGACACTGTAGAGGATGTCGAATCACAAGGACTGACCCCCGCCGAATTAAGCAAGCTTGCCGAAGAAATCGAAGAGGGAGGAGACGTGGTTCGACAACACGAAGCTTGTGCAAGGCTACACGAAGAATGCGCAAGACAGCTTAAATGCGCTGCTCACGTTTTCCGTGCAATGAGAAATCTTAGTAAGGCCGGTGCAACAGAGACTCAGATCGAGTGTATTGGGAGGAAGGCTCTTGATGGGTGTCTGTCCGAGCTCGACAAAGATGCATAAATCCTTCCGGAAGACCATATGGCCGGTGTGCTTATGGTAGCTGAGCGACCAAGTTCGGGATGCTCCATCCGGCTCACCATGGATATGGGCGTCGTCGATGTTTGTGGGAGACTTGATTGCTGGGCTTGGACGGCGTAAGGTGCTTCTCGAAGGTTGAATTCTGGTCACCCGTTTCCACTCAATATAAATGTAATTTCCTCATGCTGTTTGAGCCCGCTACTTTGCTTTGTCAATCCGAATAGATCCCCATCCGGATTGCCTTGAACCCCCTTGAACGCCATGCTCATGCCCTCCAAAGTCCCAGTCGCTATCATCACTGCAAGCATATCGCCAAGAACTCCTCCCTGTTGATTGCCCCATCCCCATCGAGATCAAATTCCTCAATCATAGCCATGAGCTCCTCCTCTTCCAAACCCTCTCCCAGCTCCCTCGCCACCCTCCTCAAATCATTGAGGTTAATCTTCCCCTTTCCCCCTTCATCGAACAAATCAAACGCCCGTAGGATTTCCTCCCGCGGATCTCGCGCTAATATTTTTTGCGTCATGACGGTCTGGAAATGCGCAAAGTCAATGAGGAGGCGGGGCTGGTGCAAGGCGTTGGGGTTGTTGGAGGGTGGTTGGGAGGAGGAGCCGTGGGTTTGGAGGATCGAGAGGATTTCGGATTTGGGAATGTCGAAGCCGAGGGCTTTCATGGCGACTTTGAGCTCGTGATAGTCGATCTTCTGGTCTTTGTCTAGGTCGAAGAGGTTGAACTACCGCAATGCATCATTAATGATCATACTTTGCCAACCAAGCCTCGAGAATAGTGTAATTTGCGTTGGTGGATGTTGCTCACAGCTTCTTTTATCTCTTCTCTTTGCTCCTCCGTCAATTGGTTCTGCTCCTCCCGCTCGATACGTTCTCTTTCTAATCGTTCGCGCTCTCGTTCTGCCCGCTCATGTTCACGCTTCTGTTGCGCTGTGGATGCGCCGAACGTGGTGCCGAGAGATCTGTCCGGGAGCTTGCCGAGATTTGAGCCGTACTGTCGCGAGGGGAAGGATGGGTGCGCTGAAGATGCCATCGATATTCGCCTCGACGAGCCGCTTCAATTCAATTAGCAATCGATGTTGTGTCTATAAAAATCGAGGACGTGATGCGGAGGGGTGATGGAAGACGCGCCCAGAACGCGCCAAGCCTTGCTCGTGACGATCTACAGCCCTAAGCAAGCGAGGCTTCCAATTGATCGTTGCGCGGGAAGCCTTGTTCATTTCACCCTCTTAAGACAGTCACAGAAGAAGAAAAAAAAGGACGCAAATCCGATTACACTAACGCGTCTGGATGTTCCTGAGATAAAATGCGCATGTTTGCCTTTTAGCAGCTCATTTTGTATGCTGTGAGCCTTGGACGTCCGGTTGAATATTGCCCTGGACCTATCCAATTATCTACATATTTCACCGCGGCCTAGGGGAGCAATGGCAGACACGGCTATCCAACCTTACAAAGCTGCTTTCCTCCAATCTTGCCTGGACGCCAAGGTCTTGACATTTGGCACATACAAGCTCAAAAGTGGCCGCGAATCACCGTATTTCTTCAATTGTGGCCTCTTTCAGAACAACGCTACACTGTTTCGCTCCGTGCAGACGGCTTACGCTCAATGCATTGTCACATATGCATCTGCCAACCCCAGTTTCTCTTTTGACGTTCTTTTCGGGGTCAGTAGTCGAAGCCAACCTTGGCTATTTCCTCGATAGTCTTCCTACATATCTCCTTTGACCATCTCTCAGACAAGCGAGACACCGAACCTTGACGCAGGAACGCTGACTCTGGATCTCCAAGCCTGCTTATAAAGGAATACCACTTGCCGCTGCTACATTTGGTGAGCTAGCTAGACTAGAGCCGGGGAAATTTGGACACGTCGGTTGCACCTTCAACAGAAAGGAGGTGAAAGCCCACGGCGACGGAGGGAGTTTGATAGGGGCACCCTTACGAGGCAAGCGAGTAATGATTATCGACGATGTGATTACGGCAGGAACAGCCATCAAGGAGGGCATTGATATAATCAATGCCGAAGGGGGTAAAACCACTCCACATTGTCTACCTCACAAACTTCAACTAAAGGATCCTAGGCGAGCTTGTGGGAGTCATTGTAGCTCTCGACCGCATGGAGCGCATGCGAGCCGATGGTGGTGGGAGTGCAATCCGCGAAGTCCAGAAGACATACAAGGTACCAGTGTTATCCATCATTGATCTGAACGACTTGATCAAGGTACTGGGAGTGCAGGATCAAGAAGTTGACATGCGAAGGGTTGTAGAGTATAAGCAGCAGTACGGCGTAACTGAATAACAGGTTGGAGTATGAGGTATTCGATTTTTCAGTTTATACTCGACATATCCTCAAATAACAGCGCCCAATGGTTGCCATCCATATCGCCCTCTACCTACGAGCAGTGGCGATCAGATATCGATACAGCTACCATCGCACACAAGTCTGCACGCCTTGTCTCTGCGAGAAGATGGGACTATGGCGAAAATTGTTGGGGAAGGTTGCCACAAAACATCCGCACCAGTCGATCAACCCACGCCACCTCACGGATCGTCTCGGCTAGGCAGCGCCATGGGAGGGCTCCTTTTAAAGTCCAGAGAGGCGACGACGATGCTCCACATATCGAATGAACCGATCCTTGGAACAGGGCTTCACCTCGTATAAAGGCATTATGAATAACGGCCCAGACCACAACTGGCACACAAAGTTGGAAGGTGGAGCAATGACGATCAAGTACATATCCATGCGCAAACATCGATATAATTTGCTCGACCCATCCTGCAAAAGGTTTGCGAGGCCGTCCGTATGTTTCCTATGAAATCCGGTACCTTGAGAGGGACGAAGATCCGCTCGTTCTGATATTCTGGCCTAGTGTACGCACATACATGCAATCGGGATCAGCTCCAAACCATACCACAACATAGAAAATCAATGTCAAATAGCCAAAGCACTATCATGGGTTCGAAGTAGATTGAGGCAACGGTGGTGACGGCGTCGACCCGAAATAGCTTTGTCATAAGCACGCGAGAAGGGCATGCACGATCACGATGATCCAACCGTATATTCAGATCTTGTGTCGATAAGCATAAGGTACCTTAGGGGAGTCATACAATCTTTGCAGGCTGCAGGCTAGGTAGGCCCAAGTGCTGTATGCCTAGGGTTGGTTCTAGGCTTGGTGACGGTAGCCTGGGATTCTGGTGTCGGTGCCTAGTTCTGTGCTTATCGAGCGTATTTTCCAGACTCATTCCACATCTGCCTTAGCCGACTTCAACGTTAAGATCAAAGAGCGCGTCGTGCTTCACAGTACTACCATTCATCACTCCCACAGTCTTCCAACACTTTCACTCCCGCTCTACTTCTTCAATCGACCTCAATCCACGTCAATTGGTCATGGCCGACTCTTCTCCTACAATTCGTACCTAAAGGAGTCATCCCTGCGCTCCCGTCGCGACACCCAATCGAAGCCCACACACAATATTGAAGTCACTCCTTCCCCAGCTGTTCTTACAATTCTGCTCCCGTCGTTGGCCGCATCGGATCAACCATCATGTCTCTCTTCGGAGGGGGTGGCTTCGGCCAGCAGAATAATCAGCAGCAGCAGGGTACGGGCTTTGGAGGATTTGGGTCTAATAACAATACGGGAACCGGTGAGTTTTTTCCTTACTGTGTTGCGCCTTCCTGGACTTCTGGATATACGACGCCATAGTGCCAGTTCGAATGCATCGTCCGTATATGGTCTAACATACATACTCTCGCGCCCTCTAGGTTTCGGTCAGCAAGCGAACGCTGGCTTTGGCGCAACACCTAATAACACTGGTGGGGGGCTCTTCGGTGGTAGTCCAAACACTGGCTTCGGATCTGGAGGTACGTTGCAGTTTGGTAACTCGTCTGCATTGGGTTGATTCGTCCGTCCCTGAAATCTCAATAACCATGCTCTATCGGATTTTCTATGGGAAAAGGCATGCCCTGTCAGTTGCTCTGATGTGTACATCTTGGGTTTCATTTTGTCGGGCGAAGAGAGACTTGGTCAATGGCAGTCTGCTACCGCACCGCAAGTGGCTGCAAGATCAATGAAGGCCCCAGACTGCCTGTCCATTCAGGCATTGTTATCGCATGTTTGTTCACTGGTCATAAATAGTACATTATGTCTAGACTTACTCTTCGATCCCGCGGAAAGGCATCGTTCGCAGATTTACGACATTTTGCTTACAAACATCATTAATCCAGGCACCGGTTTCGGATCAGGGAATACGGCGTCTCCCTTTGGTGTCAATCGGAGTGGTTTCGGCGCCACAACTAACACTACGAGTGGTGGTGGTCTTTTTGGCAGCAATACTGCGACCAGCGGTCCTTCGACGGGCTTCGGCGGATTTGGCAGCAACGCCAACAACGCCAATTCTGGTGGAGGCATGTTCGGTGCTACCAACAAGCCTGCCTTTGGTGCACAAAACAACACGGGAGGCAGCCTGTTCGGGGGCGGCGCCGGTAACAATACTTTTGGTCAGAACAACAACCAGAACACCGGCGCCTTTGGCAATACACTGGGAGCTGCTCTAGGTACTAGCACCACCGAATGTCAAGGTACTGGCAGCACCCCGTTTCAAGTCGTGCAGGAGAAAGACAACGCCGCTGGTACCACGACCAATCATTATCAGAGTGTCACTTTCATGCAGCCCTATAAGAACTTCTGCTTCGAAGTAAGTATCATTCCCCTCAATCAATGCTGTAGCCACTGACATGGCCTAGGAGTTGAGATTGGCAGACTACAACCAAGGTCGGCGATTCGGCAACGGTAGCGGCCAAGCTGGCGCATTTGGGTTTTCTGGTTTTGGTGGGCAGACGAGCAATGCTACATCCAACTCATTTGGTGCTCAACCAGCCAATACTTCTTCGCCGTTTGGTGGAGGGCAGGCGAATAATGTCTTCGGAAACACGAACACCGGAGGCAGCCTATTTGGTCAGGCCAACAAGCCAGCAACAGGAGGCCTCTTCGGTAACAACGCACCTACCCCCCAACCAAGCGGTGGACTTTTTGGGACCTCCAATAACACTAATGCCGGGTTTGGCGGTTTCGGAAATCAGCAACAGGAGCAACCAAAAGCTGGCTTTTCCTTCGGCAACACCAATCCATCTACGGGGTTTGGCTCTGGGGGTACAGGATTTGGCTCCAATAACACGAACACGAATACTGGTGGTGGTTTATTCGGTAATAACAACAACCAGCAGCCTAACACGGGGTTTGGCAATAATCAACAGCAACAGCCAGCGTCAAATCCTTTTGGCGGGTTTGGGGCCAATGCTCAGAACCAAAACCAGTCCAATACCAATCCTGCTTTTGGCGGGTTTGGCCAGAATAACCAACAAAAACCGGGTGGCCTCTTTGGCAATAATCCCACGACGAATACTACGGGTGGTTTATTTAGCGGCACACCGACCAACCAGCAGCAGCAGCAGCCTGCAGGAGGACTCTTCGGTAACAACAACAATAACAACACCCAGCAGAGTGGCACATCTCTATTCGGAAAACCCGCAAGCACAGGTACGAGTTTGTTTGGAAACAACAACGCGACCAGTGCGACCAACCCTGGGACCAGCCTTTTTGGTGCAGGCCTCAATAACAACAATGCGAACCAAGGCCAACAGAACCAAGGCGGAGGCCTGTTTGGGAACAACAATAATCAGCAGCAGCAACAGCCAGGTGGACTCTTCGCAAATTCTAATTCTACTGGCGGAGGCTTATTCGGCAGTAACAACAATCAACAGCAGCCTGCCGGTGGTTCGTTGTTTGGGCCTACAACCTCCAACAATCAGCAGCAGCAGCAGCCTGGAGGACTGTTTGGGAGCTCCAACAATAACAACGCAAGTGTTCTGAATACCTCACAGCAGCAGCAAAATGCTCTGGCTCCACCACAGACATTGACAGCATCACTACTGGATCGTTATCCTTATGGCAGTGCGTCGATTTTCGATGGCCTTCCGCCACCACCACAGGCTAGCCCGGTACCGATGGCAACCCCGATCAACGGCAGCAAAACCATTCGGAAGAGCGCTATCCCACCAACTTACAAGATCAACCCTACCCAATCAACATCTCGACTAGTAACACCTCGAAGACCTGCTGGCTATGGCTTCACATATTCGACTTACGGGACTCCTTCCAGTGCTGCAAGTAATATCAGTACCCCCGGAGGTTTCAGTAGCAGCCTCCTGCACAGCAGCATTAGTAGGGGCCTCGGCAAGAGCTTGTCAACCAGCAACCTTCGCCGATCTTTCGATAGTGATGGGGAGAGCCTACTTTCTCCCGGTGCGTTCTCTGCCGGCAGCTCTCGCTACTCGGGCGGCGGTAGCTTAAAGAGGCTCAACATTGATCGAAGCCTTCGTACTGACCTATTTGGCAACGGTGGCGCAGCAGCAATGCCAAGTCCGGATAAGAGTGACCAGTCGCGGCAACCAGGAATTCTGAAGAAGAAGGTCAGCTTTGACACTAACACTGTTGGTGGCAATGAGAACGGCGAGGATGGAACTTTGACCAACGGCACCACTGCAACCGACAGTAACAATAGCGCCCAACCGAGCGCTCAAGAACAAGGCTTTCTAAGGTCCTCACGTGGCGGGAACAAGTTTGGTGGTGCAAAAGTGAACGGTATCTCCTCTCAGCCTGAAATGGAACAAGTGAAAGGTAACGAGCTTGCAATCGTTCACGAGGATGGACCTCCAGAGACTACCGCTCCGTCCAAGGAACGGCTCTCAAGCCAAGTGTCTCACGAAGATCCACAGCCAGGCGAATACTACATGCGACCTTCCAAGGCCGACATCGATAAGATGTCTCGAGAACAAAAATCCAGGGTTACTGATTTTGAGGTGGGCCGAGAGGGCTGCGGTCATGCCGTCTTCAACGAGCCAGTGGATCTCAACAGTGTAAACCTGGAAGACATCCCTGACAAGATTGCGCAGATAACACTTCGCTCACTTACCATATACCCGGACTCGACCAACAAGCCGCCGGTGGGCATGGGGCTGAATGTTCCATCGACCATCTACCTCGAGAATTCCTGGCCACGTCAGAGAGATCGCAAGGCAGCAATGTACGAGAAGAGTGGTCCACGATTCAATAGGCACCTTGAAAAGCTTCGGAAAGTACCCGGCACGGATTTCGTGAGCTACAATGCAGACACCGGAGTGTGGGTGTTCACGGTGCCACATTTCACGACGTACGCTCTCGAATATGAAGATACCGCAAGCGAAGGAGATACATTGCAAATGAGTACGATGAACTCAGATCAGAATACACCGACTCCAAGATTGCGCCATGTTCAGGGTGGCTCTGGCTCATCTAAGTTGACATCTCTGCGCGACTCTACCGTCTCTTTGGACCCACCGTCGTATGCTAGCTCCAGCCCCGATGACACGTTCGAATTTCGAAAGAAGAAACTTTTACCTGGCGCGTTTGATGACAGCGCCGCAAGTGACGAGGATGATGATATGGAGGACGCATCACAGACGGAAAAGTCTTTTTTAGAGGATAGCTTGGCCGCTTCACCATCAGAGAGTGGTATTGACGAGCCAAGCGAAGTCCAGGCCGGTACTGGTGGGGTCGAGGACAGATCACTTGTGATTCGAGACGATGATATGGACATGGCCGGGTCTTTCCCCCAACCAGAGCTTCATGAACGGCGATCGCTTCTCGGGCTTTCTCAGCAGGACATGGACGTACTGGGCACTCCGAAACGTTTAGAGTTCAGCGTTACAGGTGACTGGGCGGATGATTTGCAGAGGACCATAAGTCCTCGAAAGCAGGATCGTCAAGCACTTCGTGAGAACCAGGCATATATGAAGGATGATTCTGTTAGCGAGCGAAACGAGACGCCGAAAGTTGAAGTGGCCTCGATCGGCACTGGCAATGATCTCGCAACAAGCATCGACCTGATGAATTCGATTTTCGGAAAAGAGCAGGCACGGAAAAGCCAGACAGGGCTGAAGCAGTCGAGCAAGGGAAAAGGCTTTGAGGTTTGATTTCCTTCCCTTCCGTTTGAATATCAATCTCAGAAGTCTTCGCGAGGTGAAATGGCAGGTTGAATTGCTTGGTTTAAACAGTCATGTATCTAGAATGAAATCGAAGAACATTAGCTGAGCATACCTTTCTTTACAGTGGCCCTATCCTAAGCGATCAAAGCTCGATGAAAGCAACATGGACGAATCAGACAGGAATTTCCATGACTCCCTCAAACCCTCTTGGGGCCCAGGATCGATCCTCCTTTATTCGAAGCCAAGCCAGCTTCCTCAACGGAACGACCAGTCGACACAGACAAGTGACACTCTCGTGAGGCAGCAGGATACGATCTCTTCTGAAGGACGGGAGATTGCTGTGGCTAAATTGGTCGCCCCTACAGCAGACGTAAGCATCATCGCTGTTTTGAGGCTCAGATGCACAAGCTTACCGGATGCATAGCTCCTCCCAGAAACGCTTCGTAAGCAGCGAAGCAACACCAGAATCGAACAAGATGAAGACGGTGTGCCATTCGCAGAAGCACAGCCCCTTCCACTCAAAGATATTGCCTCTGAGGTCCAGCATGATTCACCCCGCGAACGAAGCGTCTGGGAGCTCGCAGCTATTCTGTTCGACCCGCTTGACTTAGCGGTTCTTACCGACCTGCCGACGAACGGTGCGGAAGGCTTTAGCGACCGCATTCGCAAAGTGATCCTGGCAAGCTTTTGGGAAAAGATCTGTCAGCCCGGTGCACGAGACGCAGCCTTAGCGGCCTCGAATGCTGAAGAGCGTGCTATTGCGTATCTCTCGGCAAACAAGATCGTCGATGCCTGTGACGCTCTCACAAAGGGAAAGGACTATCGACTAGCAATACTGATGTCGCAGCTACCAAGTGACAGATCCATGCGAGAAGACATAGCTAATCAGCTCAACCAGTGGAGAGACCTGAAGGCCTTGTCTGAAATGACCGAGCCTATCCGAGCGCTCTACGAGCTCTTAACCGGTAATGCATGTTTTTGCGAAGGCAAAAAGGGTCCTGCGGAGGATATAGCTCGACATTTTGTTATCAGCGAGCGCTTCGGCTTGGATTGGAAACGTGCATTCGGCCTCCGCCTCTGGTATTCGATTCTTCCAGAAGATCCCCTCGAAATCGCGGTTCAGAAATTTAAAAAGGATCTTCAATCCAACGAACACAGGGAAAGGAAGAAACCAGTGCCCTGGTTCGTGGAAGAAACAGTACCTCGTGACTGGCAGGACCCGAGCCCCTCCTCACGAGAAGATCTCCTGTGGGGACTCCTCAACCTCTACGCCTCATCCGATGCTCCTCCCCTAGCGGACATAGTCGGCCCTCCGAACGCTACCGGCAACCCGCTCAATGCCCGCCTGAGCTTCCAACTCTATCACGCGCTCGCCCTCCGCTTCCCCCAAGCCAACAACGGCAAAGGCGACCAACTAAGCTGGGACTTTGCAACCCAGCTCGAGTCATCGGGAGAATGGCTTTGGGCGCTGTTTGCCACCCTACACCTCTCCGATCCAGAACAGCGCGAGCAGGCTATCCAATCACTACTCGCTCACCACGTTGACGCGATCACCGATGCAGAATTCCAGACTTTAACGACCGAGTTCCTGATTCCCACATCATGGATCTGGGAGGCTAAAGCCCTCCTCGCGCGCTCGCGGGAAGACGCCGTGGGAGAAGTGCAGTATCTGCTGCGCGCAGAAAATTGGAAAGAGGCGCACGCCGTGCTTTGCCGGACTGTTGGCCCACGGGCAATCATCGAGCAGGATTACGGCACCTTGCAGGATCTCCTGCAGGGCTTCGAGGCCGCAGGGCGCCAGCAGATCGAAGGCTGGGAGGAGGGCGGACAGGTCTATCTGGACTTTGTGGATCTGGTGCAGGAGAACTTGGAGGATGAGACGGAGGTGTTGAGAGAATTGCTGAGTGCATTGCCGGCGATGGCCGACTCGGAGATGGAGTTTGAGCAGCGGGTGGCGGTTGCGGAGATGAGTGCTGTGGTGGGGAGGAAGGCGTTGGAGGCCGAGGACAAGGTGTGTTCAAATCAAGTGAGACCAGAGGTGTGGTGACTAATGGAGAGTAGGAAATTCAAAAGGCGAAGGTCCTTGATCTGCCCATGACGGATGAGGTGGGCTTGGAGAGCACGCTGGAGCTCAGCTTTGGGCATTATAAGGCCGTGATGGCTGGTGGACGATGATGGGCAGAAGTATCAGAGGGGGGATCATTATAAACTTCCGAGACCTTGTTCTATGGAAAATGGTTGGGGGTCGCTTTGCTTTTCATTCAAATGGCTTTCGAATCCACGATAGCTGAATCGATCGATTGAGCTCTTCTTTGAGTTTTGCGCTTTCAATGCTCAAGAGCTATCTTGTCTGCTTAATACAATGACAGAAAGGAAAGAGATTTATAAATGAACACCACTACAGTGACCGTATCTCATTCTCAAACTCCGCCCCTTTTTCCCAGCGCACCACACGCCCACGAACCTCACCATCTCTAGACAGTTAATCCAAGGAAACCAGGTAAGTCTCGCTTTCGTTTGCTTGAATGGGAGTAATGCGCGAAGGATTGAGAACGTCTTCTGTATGCTGACTGGAAATCATTCTGTAGACCTTTGCTAATATAGTGGTGAGGGAGTCTACAAAAATGCTCTCATGTATCCAAAGCACTGTTGGAGTCTGCTTTTCCTCGGGAGTACGGTATGTTAAAGACTTATGGGCGCGATGTAGAAGGTAATTTGGTCGGTGTAGGATCCCACGCTAAGAATATGGCACACGCAATGCAACAGCGGACAAGCCGTGTGTAGATGCGGCTATATGGTATCATTGGACGATCCCTGAGCTATGGGATTGGGAACCCTTACGTCCAGGATCGGCGCAGGAAAGAAAGCATGATTTACTGAAAGCTAATTCCACCTCTGCGGCTTTCTTCGACCTGAGTTCGCAACACGTTATGTCCTGTGGGTCCGGGAGCACCTGCGTCTTGTCATAGCTGGGACACAAAGCTCTCCGTTGGGGTATCTGAGCACGGAGGGCTGCGGCCAAAGCGATAAGCGCATTACGATGTCAATGCGCCGATGTCCCCAGGCGACTCGCGTGTCCCCGATATGCGATTCGGATATGTAATATATCATCAACATTTCTTGGCCTTTTAGATCAAAATGTCGTTGTAGGGTTTATTGGGCCTTGGAGTATACCTTTCTTCCGAGTTGATCTGTCAATCCTCTTCAGTAACACGCTACCCAGGAAAAGGAGACCGACGACTATACAGTCGACCCTGGTTATAAGGAGTCGCTTTAAACGTAGTTCCGGGTTAAACGCCTCCAAATGGCTCGGAATTCGACGATTATGCGGTGTTTATCGGAGTTTCAATCCACAGGGAGAGGCGATAGATTCTTCGCTTATTTTGGTGGGACTCCTTATAAGAAAAGTGGAAAAATCCTGATTTTACCCCTGTGAATAGGTCGAATCTCACTACGATTGCGCGTGCACGTGACCTTATCTAATCCTAAGTTGGGATCTTATCGGATTGAGACCAAATTATAGTAGCTAAGATTTCAGGATCTTGCAGAGTGCCAAGACTTCCGTTATAAGCAGTTCCGGGTTATACGTAGCCATTGGTCTTGGAATACTGACTCCTTATAACCAGGGTCGACTGTACCGAATCTTTTGCTTCTTGTAGCTACGTCAGGACTTGTCTCAGCACTGGTTCTCCCAGACCTAACCCTTCCTACAATACCTGCGCCGATGAATCTGAGCATGGCGGCCACGAACGGCATGTCGATAGAAGATTGGGCTACAGCAGCCCTTCAAGGCCCATATCGGCAGAGTCGCGAGCAGCAGCTGGCAATCCATACATTGGAAGACGTGTTCTACGGTAAAACAGGCGCAGACCTCGCCGCTACTACAATTGCCTCATTGTTTGATCCATTGCTTGAGCACGGCTTCACCGTCTCCCCCGTCTTCGAGCTTTGGGTTAGCGTCTGCGAAGCTATACGGATGCTAGGTGGCAACCAGGACATTGACGGGCGCTTGATAGAGCTGCTCAATGCCATTGCGAAGCTGCCGGATGTTAAGGACCAAAGCGGCAGAGCCATTGGTCCTGGAGGTGGGTTCTCGGGAGTACACTGGAAGGATCTGCCAGGCCTCGCGATCACGTTTAGGGAATATGCCATTGGTACGCTCCCCACTTCGAATCGTAGTTTGGTTCATGCATTGTTAGAGGGGTGTGCTTAAGCGAGGCAGATATCGAGCCTGAAACAACCGAGATCCCAGACGAAGGCGACTGGACTGAGGCTCAGAGAGCGACGTTGATGAAAGTCGTCACGTTCGGCGCGCTATACCTCGTTCGTGGCTATTCAGACATAGGTATGTCATTTCATGCTGAGGTCAGCATCATGCATGGTGTCGAATCGCCATATCAGACGCCTGAGCAACAACGGCGCGCAAAGACCCTGGTACCACCCGCTGCTCAATGGATTCATCTCGCCGGTGAGAAAATATACGAGCTTTGCAAGCATGGCAGAGATCAACAGGGACGAGGTTACAGCCTCTATAGATGGGCGCTTTGGAAGAGGCACTTTGTGGAGATTGCAACGAACAAGGGACTAACAGATGATGTTAAGCACATTGCTTCCCAGGCAGCCGTCAAGATGGAAAAGATCGAGGGCTAGTTGCAAAATGATCAACCGAAGCGTTCTTCGCCGTAACTCTTTCAGTCGTCCTTGACTCCCTAGCGCTCAAAGCTCGTCAAAACAGCAGCTTGAACTCTGAAGTCTGTAGATGCGTGGGAGGTCGGGCCTGAGAAGCCCCAAATTCCGTCCAGAGTCACCAAGAGACGAAGATCATGGAGACCTCAGTCAATCGGTTGAGATAGTTCATGGCGATGTTTGTCCCAAGCCTAGTGTGCGAGTGGTTGCTTTTTGCATCAGTTTCGTCTGTTCTTCTTTCGGCAGTGCCACAAACTCGTCATCTCCACTACCAAAGCCGTGGCGGTGAGAAACCCATGCGGGCTCCGTGGCAACTTTAATACGTCTCACACAGGCGCCAAGGGATGGCGAAGTCATAGTTGAAGGCGAAGCCGAACCTTGAAGTCCCTCCTCTTGGAATTTACCGAGAAGGCCCAAGCTAGAATCGCTATAGTCTAGCTGGATACTGGCAAATTGACGGCAGCGTGCCAACTGGAGACAGTCATGGTTGACAAGTGCGAACGAAGCCAGATAACCTGGTGTAATCCATCACAGAACCACACATAGGATCTCGGTTGGCAATCTAAGCAAAGGAGCTCTAGATCGAGCAGGACGGCCCCAATTGGCGCGATCAAAGGATAGTGGTAGCGGAGGTACAACTTCACTCCTATTATCGACCTTGCTGCCGGAAAACATGCCCATTAAGAAGTTCAAGATGTCTGTGCCGGGTCTTTCGGTCATTATATGAAAAATCCCTTGTTCACCTCAAGGCGGTCTTTCCGGGCGGGCCAAACTTGATCACAGAAAACCGTTGAACCGTTGATCGTTTTGCGGCCACCACAGCAAAGACAGGGTATCCTTGTGCAAACTTGGTTGCTGCACACTGCGAATGACCTTCGTCCGCCGCAGTCGAATCTCCGGAAGCTCTAGCTAGGGACAAGTTCCTCGGGTGTAAATGGACGACATAAAAAGCAGTTATAACCCCTGAGATAAGGAAAGACGTTAGAGCATCTGAATGGTCCCAAGGATGGTAAAATGATTTCTTCCAGATACATAGACCTGTGTGTCCTGATGGTGCTGGTTCAATGGTGAAGTCGATCTCTGTCTCCTCGGTGTGAGATACTTCAGTACTAGATTTATTAGCTGAAGCGCTGAGCCTGATATGGTGAGAACTTGCCAGGGCACTTCATGCCCACTGCATGGAATAATCCCACTCACTGGCAAGAAATGGTGTATCGATTCGTGGCACACCTTGCGAAAGCGTTTCGACAGAACGAAAATGAACCGAGTGGCCAAGGATATTCCATAGCAAAAGACAACCGTTGATCGGTCAGGGCGCTGAACAAAACGATCTTGGAGAAGACGAAGCTGCAAGATTCGTCGGCCCTTGGAAAGCGCATCATACCACCCAACGAGATGGACTCATAGAACGATGTGAACTTAAGGATACCGATCTACTCCTACTCCAGCGGAATGAAGTATGTACACTGAAACCATCGGGAACCGTGCTATCATGCTATTGACCGGGTGATATCAACATGCCCTTCTTCTGCGCATCATGATCCCAACCTCCTGCTCTCGCCTCTCCGCCATGCTTTTCCGCATAGCCCTTGACCCTCTGCTCAAGTTCAGGACGGAAATGACGGACTAGACCTTGTAAAGGCCAGGCGAAGGCTTCGCCAAGCGCTGTCGGCAACGTTAGCTGGCATTCTGAAGAATGTCTAAAACAAGATGAGTAATGAAGAATAACATACCACAGATCGTATGCCCCTCAACCTGCTTCGTCAGCTCCTGCAACATGTCGATCTCCCTCTCCCTTGCTTGCCCCCTCTCGAACCTCTTCATGATCTGCTCCGTCCATTTGGTGCCCTCCCTACACGGCGTGCACTGTCCGCAACTCTCATGCTTGTAGAAACTTGACAACCGTGAGATTGCCCTAACGACATCCGTGCTCTTGTCCATCACAATAACTGCAGCGGTGCCAAGACCAGACTGGCTATCTTTCAGGGCGTCAAAATCCATCAGCTGCTCATCGCAGATGTTCCTCGGTAGGATTGGTGTCGAGGAGCCTCCGGGGATGATGGCTTTCAGATTATCCCAACCGCCACGGACGCCGCCGCAGTGTTTGTCAATGAGCTCTCTGAGAGGTATTGACATTTCCTCTTCAACGGTGCAGGGGTTGTTGACATGGCCGGAGATACAGAATAACTTTGTCCCAGCATTGCGCTCTCGGCCGAACGAGTTAAACCAATTGCCTCCGCGGCGACAGATTGTTGGGGCTACGGCGATAGTCTCGACATTGGCAACAGTAGAGGGGCAGCCGAAGAGACCGACCGAGGCGGGGAACGGAGGCTTCAGACGAGGCTTCCCAGGCTTGCCCTCGAGGGACTCGATGAGCGAGGTTTCCTCTCCGCAGACGTAAGCGCCCATACCGCGATGAATAAATATGTCGAAGTCATAGCCACTTCCACAGGCATTCTTGCCGATCAGACCCTCTTTGTAGGCTTCCTGAATTGCTCGTTGCAGAACCGTGGCTTCATGATAGAATTCGCCTCGGATGTAGATATATGCTGCGGAAGTATTCATGGCACGGCCAGCGACGAGACATCCTTCGATAAGTTTATGGGGATCCTTGCGCATAATCTCGCGGTCTTTGCAGGTGCCAGGTTCACCTTCGTCGGCATTGACGACAAGATAGCGGGGTTTCGTGTCCTTGTCCCAGTCTTTGAAGTTCATGAATGACTGAAGTTTTCAGTGTAGGCTCGTAAAGGCTCTCAGGGAAGTGGGCATACCCATTTCAAGCCCGAGGGAAAGCCGGCGCCACCTCGACCGCGTAGTCCAGAAGCTTTTATTTCTGAAATGATCTACAAGCCATACGTTAGCCAGATATTCTTAAGTCCTTCCCTTATGAACCTTACCCAGTCATGCCCCTTGAGTATGATCTCCTTCGTCTTGTGCCAGTCACCATATTTCATGGCACTCTTCAGATCCGCCCCATGGTGTCCGTAGAGATTCTGAAATATCCGGTCCTGATCACTCAATCCTCCATGTTTCGTCTTCCTTGGAGGAGGGCTATCCTGAACTGTGGCTAGCCCTCGACTTTGCTGCCGTGGTGCTGCGGGTTGGAGTGTGGTTGTTTGAGAGGCGGTGGAGGCGGCGGGGAGGACACGATGAGAGAGAGAACTGACAGCCTGCAGATTCGTCGCTCTTGAACTTATCATTGTGAAGATACAGACCTGTCAACTGAGTGAGCCTGTCTCGAAGATTACGAGGGAGGATGGGAAGTCGTCGAGGATGGTGAGGCGGCGGAACGAAAGAAATATCCTTGACAGCTGATTGGCTGGTAGAATCCGATCTCGCATAATACACGTCAACGACTTCATATCGTGAACAAAGAACATCAAGAAGGTACTAAGGTCTCTTTGACAAACGTAAATATAATCATAAAGTCATGCGTAAATGTACAGAGGTCGGCTTCGACGATTGACTCCTCTCAGTATCCAGAATAGCAATCCAATGTGCCATGAGCCATCCACAAATCAGTCAGCGCAACGATCACGTCTGAATCTCCCTCTGATTGGGCTGTTGCTGGCTACGCTTCGCTTTTGATTTGCGCTCCTTGTCACCGTGCCCTCGCGAAACAGCCTTTTCCCTTCGCTCATCGCCATCATGGTCACCCACTTTTCTTTCGCTTTGACCCTTCTGTCGCCGGCGCCGCTTCTGTGCCTCTTCGACATGTAGAATCTTTCTTCTCTGCTCGTCTCTTACGCGCTGGCGATCCTCATGCCCTTCAGCGTTCCTTCTCGCCCTTCGTTCATCCTGCTCGCTGACCACCCACGGCTTGCTCAGAATGTTTCGTCGGAAAGCAGCAGTCTGAGCCCAAGCTTCGGCTTCCTCGTTGGTAGTGCGCACGAAAGCTGTGAGGCCCATCGTCAGAACTCCATTCATGCGCGGACAACAATCGGCGTAGCGTCCTTGAGCGGAGAACGTTGACAGAAGTGATACCTACTGAGGCGCTCCAATGTCATTTGTTTCTCTCCCCTGAAGCATCCTATGCCTCCCTTGACCTTTACAATGGACCCGATGTCGACACCTGTCAGATCAACATTGTTGCGTTGGGCGGTGTTGCCAGTCATCCGAGCTTGCTCTCGTACGGGTGCATGCCCGGTAGCGACATTGATTTCTCCATTTTGTACAGCAGGTGAAGCTCTTCCACAGGTGACTTCTATATTGGCGCCGCTGCTGTCATCCAGTACCATGATGAAGCGATTCAAGTATGCCTCGAAGTCCACAACCACTCCGACTAATCGGATCCATTTGATCGGGTGATTAAGCTGAAAATATATCTGCTGCCCTAGTAAATGATCAGTCCATGGTATAGCTATGTCTCAGGGATAGAGAGATGACCTTCAAACTCAGGCCGCTCTCTCAGCGCGTGTACATCGGCAGCTGTCAGTCTAGCCCACTCGTTGTACGTAGGAGACAGCGGCCTGAAGCAATAGGCCTTGTGAAACGTAAGAGGGGCCGGATCCGGACTTTGCATGGCATCTTCGGCGATATGTTCCTGTAGATGAGGCTGAATACCTAAGAGTAATAATGGTGAACAGAGAGAAGTAAGATGTTGTTGCGAGGCGCAACTCCGATTTGGGGGACGCGAATATTGGAAACGCCAAGAAGATTGCTAATCCAGAGAAAGGTTTCTAAATCACTGTTGTTGAAAGTCCTAGCGTAATAGGGAGGTTGCGCAGCTCCAATTGTAACAGTGATACAATTGCTTTTGCGGGGGCTAGCTGTAGGGCTGTACCGTACTTTACATTAAGCGTCGGGGTGTTTTTTCTCCGTGCCAAGTCGACCAAATTGGGTAATTCGGGAAGCTTCACCCGTACCAGAAATTCTGAACATCAAACGATGTTCTTCTTTGCACTTCTTGTACACGCAATGCGCTATCACAAAATTTGTTAAGATAATCGCACTGTTTATAAAGCTCGTTCTACGCTTTCTATTAATGTCAAAATTGTAAAAATCGAATCGCTTTTGAGAGTAATAAAGTAGAAAAAATAATTAAGTCAATTGTTTCGGGCGTCAATTGAATCACTTTCAATTGTATTATTGTTTCAAATTTTGTAACATTGATTCAATTGATGAATTGCCTCTTTGGGCAAGTCGTATTCTTGCTTTTCAACTACAACCTAATTTGGTAATCCGTCAATTGTATCACTGTTACAATTGGAGCTGCGCAACCTCCCTAATGATCGAATTGAGATCTGACTAATCGAGGGCTGCACCTCGATAGGAATCGCCAGCCGTGATGTCCCAAGGGGTGTGCTTCCAAAAATACCCACCTTGGTGTTCATCTACTCTCTGGTGATCACTACCACTCGTCCCATACTGCTTGTAAGTGCTAATTTACTTACTGACCTACATCGACAATGTTTCCAGCAAGCGTAGACTGTTTGCTTACGATGTTCGCATTGCACGAGAAATGCTTACCAGCACGAGCTCTCCAAAATTGTACAACACAGTCTTTACTCCAGACTCTCACTATTGTTTGCTCACAGCAACCATCAAACTTCCTTACAACGCCATACATCCTGTAAACCAGGATCTTCAACGAGATCTTGCATCGATCCAAGCCAGCATGATAGCAATCAACAATTCAACGGCTGGCATCCATAGTTTCTCTCGCTATAATTCAGTCCAAGCGTGATCTCTTTTCCTCTTCTTCCTTTGCAGTCTCGAGCACTCAGTGCTCGAAAGTTTTATTTCAGAGTATATTCTACCAGCATCTCCGCTCGTTCAAAATGCTCCTCTTTCATAGTCTGCTTTCCTTATTGCTACTAGCGTTCCCCTTGTTCCGAACGATCAGCGCCGGCAGCGTTGTATACGTTAACTACCAACCAGCCGTCTACATCGTCGTCGCCAACACGGGACCAGGGAGCTCACCTCCTCCGTCTTCAGGCTCAGGCTCAGGCTCCTCATCTAGCTCAGGCACAGGTTCAGGCGCAGGCCCAGGCGCAGGAGCCCCCCCCTCCACACCCCCAACCGTCCCCTTCTTTCCAGCAACACCTCCCGTATGCCCCTCGGATCACCAGTCCTGCGACACCGTGGGCGAGCCCAGTTGGTGTTGCACGACAGCTCAGCATTGTGCGTTTGATGACGGGGGGGATGTTGCGTGTTGTCCTGTTGGGGACTTCTGTCGGGGGACGGTGAATTATGGGAGTCCAAATGCTGGGGGGCCGGGGAGTGGGGGTGGAAGTGGAGGGGGTGGAGCTGGAGATGGGTCAAGCACGACTATCACGGCACCCGGAGGCGCAGGCCTTCCAAATGGCATTAGCGTCGGTCAAACCAATGGGCCGGTCGTCCTTTCGAGTGAGGTCGGCCTGCTTCGAAGCAGATATGGAGCAACAAAAGTATTTGGATTGGCTATATTGCAGGGACTGGTGGCTCTGATATGATGGGATGGCGAAGTTCATTGAATAATGCATGGAGCTATTGAATAATATCTGATACTCGTGATTTGCTTGCGTACAGGCTATCAAGAGACAAGCATCTTGTACCCTGCTACTGGTTGCCTCGCTTCGCATCCTCCTCGTCAGTTTTTGGTACACTAATCATCTTCGGTACAGAAACCGAGTTAAGCTGACGGAAGATCTACAGCAATCGTCGTTAGCAAACATTCATGTACCAAATACTGCACCAAACACACGTTGGTGGCAGGCAAACAACGCACCTGCCACCACCACGTGTCCCAAGTAAAGCTCCAACCCCACCACAGCCACCATTCTCCGTAATGCACCCACCACCAAGGACTGAGCAGCTGGCCAAGACTTACATTGACAAAACTGCTATCGGGCAACTTGCCGTCCCACTTATCCTCGACCTTCGTGATCTTCCCTGGTGATTTGTCGTAGAAAATATGGATCTTGCTGTCGATGATCTGCTCCTTGCCAATCATCTTGACGACGTATCGGGTCTTGAGATTCATACTGATAGGATTACCGGCGTCGGTGACTTCATGGCCAAGCCGTTCAATCTCTTTGAAGGCAGACTGAAGGCCGTACTGGAGAACTATCAATAATGAAATACTAGACAATTATACGGATAATGCGAACCCATTGCGGCTCGTATTGAGAGCGTCCAGTAGCAACAGTGATTGGATCCTCGAAGACGCCGTCATCAGCCCATAATGAGAGCTTCTTCAGCGAAGTCGTCCTGCGAACAACTAGTTCCCAAGTCAGCTCACACAGAAATGTGATCGTGAAGGGACTCTATACGTCAAGCACGCTGCCCACGAGAGTCTTCTGGTGGTCGTCTAGTGAGACGCCAGAGGCTGTCTTGATATTGGTACTCTCAATGTTGACATCTCCACTGCCTGATCGAAGAAAGTCAGCTTCAGACCGGAGGTTTCAGGAGGACGGAGGAAGAATACCGGTAGCCATGGTGCGAATGTGAGTTGTTGCTGTCCTGTGTTTGAAATTGTTCAGGAGTGGTTTGCTGAAGATTGCAGATCTTTGAATACTTCGTTGAACAATTGAAGGCGTGATGGGAAGAAGCATGTGGGATTTGGGAGGAAAGTGGTAGGACGGCGATGATTTCGGCTCTTCACAAGACACAGCTGTTGGAGATTCTCATCATGGACTCTGTGACCTCATGATTCTAAGGATTTCCGATTAGCGAGCTAGCTAGCGTTGCCGCGAGAGCACGTGATATCAAAGATTCTCGTGCTCGGACGCGAATGGAGTGAGCGAGGATATACTTCAATATTGCAGTATCACGCCTGTGAGGAGGAGTCTGCATGGCCAGCCTTTGCGACTTCCAAGATCTCAGCTTCTAGTCCGGGCACGTGGATGCACACGACGCCAGCAGCCTCAAGCCTCGATCTTCCAGCGTTCTCTCCCACGAAGGTCTCTGGCTCTGAGACTCCAAGGTAGACAGTCTTGATACCACCATTGACGCCTTGCAGCGTCCTGAGAATCCTTTCCACGCAAGGTTCGTTGCCTATTGATCGCTTGTTGCAAGGCTCCATCGTTGTGTAGATGATTGTCTTTTGCGGGAGAACATCGCCAACCCTGTCTTCTGAGACGTTGTGCAAGGAAGCAAACTTTCTCAAGCAACACTGCTCGGCATGGGTATTGCCTTCCAGCTCAAGGGTGTAGCCAGTAGCAAGGATTTGGTTGGAGGCTTCGTCCACCAGGACCGCGCCCACTCGGAAATTTGACGGCTTCGGTGGTGAATTACTGGCTAGAGAAAGGGCAAAGCGCATGTAAGATTCATGGTCAAGTGGTTCAAACGATGGTCTCTCCGCCATTTGATTTGTGAAAGGGAAGGCGGATTCGGAGTTACTCGTATGTGACTGACAACAGAAAGCATTACCTAGAGAAATAAGGGATCAAGGCATTGGTTTTGGCTCTGAAGCAACCCTAGCTTTCTGGATTTAGAAGCAGGAAATGTACCTAAGTATCCTATTCAGACGGGTGAAATCGCTTTAATTCTGTGCTACCTACTGCGTAGGTCATAAGTTGGTTTCATCAACGTCTTACTGAGGACTAGGTAAACCAGGCAGTGCTGTGTGACGCTTCATGTCCGCAAGACTGAGACTCCCTTGGTAGCCAGATTAAAAAAAATGCCGGAGGGCTATGCTACCCCAGCGCCATCGCTAACATGATATGTTGAAAGCAATGCGTTACTTTCTACCTCCCGACGGACGCTTGGTATTGGCTCGCCTTCGTTGCACCTGGCGTTGTCGCGTTGCTTTCTTTGCAGGCTTGGGTTTCTCCCCCTTTGGCGCTTCCTCTTCCTCCTGTTCATCCTCTTCCTCCTCAGTGTCTTCATCGCCAAGACTCTCCTCTGCATCTGAATCTTCTGCAGCGGGTTTGACGTATGACGCCTTCTGAGTACGAGCGGCCATTGCCTGGAATGCCTCCTCCGGTGGCTCATCACTGGCTTCATCCTGCTCATCTTCCCCGCTAGACTCATCAATCACTTCTGCGGCTTTCCGCCTTTTGTGCCCCGTGCCGTTCATTTTCGAAACTTCCGCGAGTGGTTCGTCATTCGCCTTCCGTTTCTTACCATTGGGTTTGCCATTCACAGCGCTTTTGCCGCCATACTTTGTCTCTAAGTCGTCCAGAAAAGTTGTTGCCCGCTGTTTCTGCCTTTGCTGGATGAGGTCCGCTAAGCCCTTCTGTCCCCCATCCTTTGGCTTCCCATTCCCAAACAAGCTCTCGTAGACCCCGAGCTCCTTCGCATGCTCTGTAGCCTCGGTCTTCTCACGCTCCGCTCCCTTCTTCCGCGCCTTCCTTATTTTCTTGGCGTCGTTGACATAAGCGTCGAAGCCCTGCACCTCCTCCGCAGTAATCGCAGCGTCAATGTATTCTCGAAATCGATCCTCGTCCTCGAGCGCATTGCTCATCATTACATCTCGGAATACCTTATTCAAATTCCCCTTGTATCGCTTGTATGCATCCAGAACGTCGCGTTTCTCTTCCTCAGATCCTTGATACGTTGTTTTGAGACTATTGAGCTTGTCGACAGTGACAGTATCGGCATACTGGGCCTTGAAGTAGGAAGCCCAGTTGAAGTCATCTGACAGGGATTCGGAGGTTGAGCCGGTGGTGTCATATCGATCGCGTCGGGCAGTATCGGACAGGATTGCATAGGCAAACGCGATTTCTTGAAATTTCGTGTGTGCAGTTTTGCGGTGGGACGGAGCAACTTTATCTGTCGGGTGAAGAGACGGCGTGAGCCTGGGACGCTGGAACATTCACGAGGTGTCGTCAGATCACTCACCTGGATGGTGTTTTAGTGCAAGCTTTTTGTATGCCGTTTTCACCTCAGCGGCGGTGGCTTCATTGAGAATGCTGAGTGTTTTATACGGATCGATTCTCGTGGGAGGTTCGGGTGAGGCAACGTCCATGTTCGCTAGCCCAAGTACGAGCTTGATGCGCGTGTAAGAGAACAGGTTCCTGTATTCTGTGGCCTCTTCAGTCTTCAGATCAGGTGAGAATCGGATCCATGAATGCGTTGCGAACGACGCGACAAGTGAACTTTCGGGTGGACGCGACGCTTTGAGTCACGCTAGCTTCTTGTAGATTTCCAGCTCACATTGTCAAAGTGGCAAGCGAACTGCATGACATATTTAGACTTTCGCTCGATGCTAGTGCTCCTTGAGTTCTATTATCATGATCAGGGTGTTGGGATTCCATGTAAGTATTTCATTAGAGGGATACTTTGATACTGTAAGTGTGGGCTCCGACCAATCGGTGAGGTGTGCCTGCCATTCTGAAGTGGGTCGAATCCTACGATTAGTGCTTCTCCTTCTGATGCCTTCGGCATTGGATCTTGCAAGTAAGGCTACGCGGGACTCAATAGCCCTTGCCGTAATATGATGTACTGCTTCTATCATTCTAGTGCGGCGTTCAGGCACGTCTACAAAAAGCCTTTTGTGCTGTTCACCTTTGCCGCCCATCCTTCCAGTGCCATAAGAACTATGAGGAAGCAGGGATACAATATCTGAATTCGAATGGAGATTCCCTGGCGTCAGATTTTCGCGAATAACGCAAGATGTTGAACTTGCCTCGCATACTCTGGCAGCACAGATTGGATGGCTGACACAGACAAAATAAGATCACATATACTCCAATACTGATGGAACCTGGCACCCCGAGATCAAGATAGTGGATGAACAATATGCATCTACCTACGTCTCCGGGTGTTGAGATTAGCTCGAGCAGCCACACCAAGCTTATGAATACCACCCCGTCGATCCCATACACCACTCCGACCTTCTATGACTGCGATCAGCTCCTCCGCAACCTTTTGAGCAAACCCGCCCCTACCACTGCCTCTCGTTCTTCGCTTACTAGCAGCGTCTAGAATCCACATGAAGGATTGCCGTCTCCGCTGCCGTACTGCTAAAGGAACGGGTATCTGTAATGCAACTCCTCCACCTGCTGCACCTCGTTGAGATCGTATTCGGAATAGGGGCGCCACTGAGTCAATGGCAAGCGTCATGTAAAGGATTGGATTGAGCGGTAAGTGCGATGGGGGAGGAGCGCCAGGTACAAGAGGTCGAAGTGGGTTGACGGTGGGAGGCGAAGCTGTCCGTAAATGGTTGAGTATTATGCCCATGTTCTGCAAGAAGCGTCGATTAGCAAATTGTACACCCGAATGCTTGATTTGTTTAAAGATGGACAGTGAAACTGACGAGCGTACCCTCTGAGCTACGCCGAGCTTGCCATCTTGCATAATCAGCCCGGTGACTTGCTTGACGATCGGGTCGTATCTGTATTTAAAATTCGCGTTGCTAGGGATTGGCAAAGAAGGTAGGCCAAATATATGGCCTTGAGATAAGATGTCCGAGCCCGTGGATTCCGTCATCGCGACATCTGCCCTTCGCCTTGCGTACGTGGAGAAGGATCTGGTACCATTCGGTGCTTTGGTTTCTATGTTTTCTTTCAAGACTTCGGGTGCTTTGTCTTTGCTCTCTTCGTCACGCTTGAGAACCTATAACGATGTGTAAGTGGCAGGCTTTCTGGGGTGAGGTGCTGCTGACCTCTTGAATCGATGTTCCATGCTCATCAATGTCTGGGCCACCTTCCCCTGTGATTTTACCAATGGCTGCTGCTTCTTCGCTGACATGCGGTAACTGATTTTCGTTTGGCCCAGGTCCCTGGCCGTCAGTCTGTGGAAGAGGCTTCTCGTCGGCCGTTATGTGCCTTCTTGAGGTGGCATGGATGCATTGCGATGGCTGGACGCTCGATGGTCGATTCCGTACCGATAATCCTTGGATTGACCGAAGGAGTCGCAATGATTGCGGCATGTTAATACTTTCGAAGCCCTTGAGTTGCAACGGCAGATCAATCTTGAGAGCGCAGTGGCACTGGGGGTGTAACCGAAGAGCACGTGATCTACAGGCTCTTATCTCCGCCCAATGGACCGACCAGGAGAGAGCGCTGAGGCGACCTCGTTTTTTCACACGCAATCCCCTGCGCCCATGGATCCAATTTGCATGGTAAACCTCATTGAGACGTGCACATTGATCGATCAGAGTAATACTCCTTGTGGGCTTCCAGGTAACCCTGCCTGTGCCCGCAAAAGGTCGTCAAAGGCGGACTCCGATGAGGAGGTGATAAGGGTCGAAGAGGAAGGCAAACCTGCCGAATGCCATGAGTAGAATCAACTCTTCCTCTTCTCATCAATATCCATTTCTACTCTCTTCTAAAGAAATGATTGATATAGAACATCTTATGTGCACTGACTAGTAATCTCTGATAAATTATTGCCACTTGGTTGTTTTTCACGCATTCCCACAATGGCTCCAGGAAGGACAGATCCGAAGCCTGCTGTCTCTGATCAGAGCCTGCGTTCATTGCAGACAGTGACCAGTGACTATGATGATGTCCTACGTTTCTACCTCAACGGCACGAAGGTCGTGCTTGATGATTCAATAGATCCGGAAATCACACTTCTTGAGTACCTTAGAGGCATAGGTCTTACAGGGACGAAGCTGGGGTGCGCTGAAGGAGGTAAGAGCTTGCCTCTGAAGGTTGGATAGAAAGGGATCTAACAACAACCAAGGTTGTGGGGCTTGCACCGTCGTACGTCTCTCTGGATCAAGTACAGAGCTTCGTGCTCAGACATCCATAGGTAGTGTCACAGCTCAATCCTACTACGGGCGAAGTGTACCATGCAAGCGTCAACGCATGTCTTGCACCTTTAGTCAGCGTTGATGGCAAGCATGTCATTACGGTGGAAGGCATTGGTAACGTCAAGAACCCACACCCTGCTCAGGAGCGTATAGCACTTGGCAGTGGCAGCCAGTGCGGCTTTTGCACGCCTGGCATTGTCATGGTACGACGTCTGCCCGGCTATCTGGACATAGCTGATAGCCACGACAGAGCTTATACGCACTGCTAAGAAATAAAATTGATCCTACAGAAACCGAAGTGGAAGAAGCGTTCGATGGAAATCTCTGTCGTTGCACGGGCTACAGACCTATCCTCGACGCAGCCCAGACCTTTAGCAGAAGGGGTAAAGCTTGTGGTAAGGCTAAAATCAACGGAGGAGGTGGCTGTTGCATGGAGAATGGTAATGGAGCTGCCACAAATGCCTGTGGCATGAAGAACGGGGACAACGACGAATTCAATCATCCTATCAAACGTTTCACTCCTCCAGGATTCATCGCATACAATCCAGACACTCAGCTTATCTTTCCACCCGCACTGAGCAAGCATGAGTTCAAACCACTTGCTTTTGGTAACAAGCGCAAGAAATGGTACCGCCCGGTGACCTTGGAGCAGTTGCTTGACATCAAGGGGGCCTACCCGTCTTCGAAAGTCATCGGAGGAAGTACGGAGACTCAGATTGAGATCAAGTTCAAGGCAATGCAATATACGGCGTCTATATACGTTGGCGATATCGCTGAGCTGCGGCAGTACTCCTTTAAGGATGATCACGTAGAGATTGGTGGCAACGTCGTGCTTACTGATCTCGAGGAGATTTGTCTTAAAGCCATTGAACATTACGGCCCTGTGAGAGGCCAGCCGTTCAATGCAATCCATAAGCAGATACGTTATTTTGCTGGACGGCAAATTAGAAACGTTGGAACCCCGGCGGGCAATCTAGCCACAGCATCTCCTATATCTGATCTCAATCCTGTCTTTGTGGCTATCGATGCCGTTTTAGTTGCGAAGTCGAAGAATGGTGAAACCGAAATCCCAATGACAGAATTCTTTAAAGGTTACCGATTGACAGCGTTGGCACCTGACGCGGTTATTGCCAGTCTGCGCATACCACTATCCTCGGATTCGGGGGAGTTCATTCGTGCATACAAACAAGCCAAACGGAAAGATGACGATATCGCTATCGTTAACGCGGCCTTACGTATCAAATTGGATAATGCGAATGCCGTGCAATCCGTCAACCTTGTCTATGGTGGCATGGCGCCAACGACAATCGCTGCGAGAGAAGCGCAAAGTAGTCTCCAAGGGAAAGTCTGGACCGATCCTAAGACACTGGAAGAAACCATGCAGGCGCTTGAGAACGATTTCAATCTTCGCTTTGGCGTACCAGGTGGAATGGCAACGTATCGAAAGTCACTTGCACTAGGCTTTTTCTACAGATTCTACCACGAAGTACTCTCACAACTCAAGGTCAAAGAAGTTAACGTCGATGATGACGCCCGAGGCGAGATCGAGCGAGCCATATCATCCGGGAATAAGGATCAGGATGCTGTTCAAGCATACGGCCAGAGAGTCGTTGGCAAGTCGAACCCGCATCTTGCAGCAGTCAAGCAGTGCACTGGTGAGGCACAGTACACCGATGACATACCGATTCAGCGCAACGAGCTTTATGGTCATATGGTACTGTCATCAAAAGCTCACGCGAGGATTTTGAGTGTCGATCCATCTCCAGCCATGGACCTGGCTGGTGTAGCAGGATGGGTGGATCACCATGATCTTCCGAGTCCAGAAGCCAACAGATGGGGCGCTCCAGCGTGCGATGAGACTTTCTTCGCTGTAGACGAAGTATTCTCTGCAGGACAGCCGATCGGCATGATACTTGCGGATTCTGCGAAGCACGCCGAAGCCGCAGCCAGGGTTGTGAAGGTTGAGTATGAGGAGCTGCCGGCTATTTTCACTATTGAGGAGGCTATCATGCAGGAAAGTTACTTTGACCATTATCGGTTCATCAAGAATGGTGATGCAGAAAGTGCGTTCAGCACAGCGGATCACGTCTTCAGCGGTGTTGTCCGAATGGGTGGTCAGGAACATTTCTATCTTGAGACGCAGGCTTGCGTCGTAGTACCCAAGCCTGAAGATGGCGAAATGGAGGTATGGAGCAGTACCCAGAACCCTACTGAAACGTAAGTACTTGCTCCTTCTCTCCTTGATCGACCCGCTCCGTGAGTACTAGAGGACTGGGCTGGCTTGACCGCTTCATAAAGTCAGTAGTTTTGCGGCCACTGAGGCTCACTCGGGTCGTCATACAGTCACATCACTCAGTGCATTAGAATTTCTAATAACCTACTATCTCTTGTCGTACAATATCTGGTCTTGGACATCCAATGATATTCCGCTGACAACGCGCAGGCAGTCATATGTTGCACAAGTTACCGGAGTTCAGGCCAACAAGATCGTATCGAAGGTCAAGCGCCTGGGCGGAGGCTTCGGAGGGAAAGAGACTAGATCCATTCAACTTTCTGGAATGTGCGCTGTTGCTGCAAACAAGATGAGACGACCCGTACGATGCATGCTCAATCGAGATGACGATATAGTGACATCCGGCCAACGACATCCGTTCCTGGCGAGGTGGAAAGTTGCCGTCAACAATGACGGAAAACTTCAAGCATTAGATGCCGATGTATTCGCAAATGCAGGATGGAGTCAAGATCTTAGTGGCGCCGTTGTTGACCGCGCCCTTTCACACATCGATGGCTGCTACCGCATTCCAAACATTCATGTCCGTGGCCGAATAGCAAAGACGAATACAGTCTCGAACACAGCATTTAGAGGGTTTGGCGGGCCTCAAGGAATGTTCATCGCAGAGACATATATGGAAGAGATTGCAGACCACCTGAACATGCCAGTTGAGAAGCTCCGAGAAATTAATCTCTACAAACCCAACGAAAAGACGCATTTCAACCAAGAGCTCAAAGACTGGCATGTACCTCTAATGTACCAGCAAGTCCTGACCGAAGCCAACTACGCCGAACGCCGCAAAGCAGTCGATACCTACAACGCCTCCTCCAAATGGAAGAAGCGCGGCCTCGCCATTATCCCTACCAAATTCGGCATCTCCTTCACCGCCATCTTCCTCAACCAAGCCGGCGCCCTCGTCCACATCTACCATGACGGCTCCGTCCTCGTCGCCCACGGCGGTTGCGAAATGGGCCAAGGCCTACACACAAAGATGACCCAAATCGCGGCCCAAGCCCTCGGTGTCCCCCTCTCCGACGTCTTCATCTCCGAAACCGCAACCAACACCGTGCCCAACACCTCCTCCACCGCCGCCTCCGCCTCCAGCGACCTCAACGGCTACGCGATCTCCGACGCCTGCGGCCAGCTCAACGCCCGCCTGGCCCCCTACCGCGAGAAACTCGGCCAAGACACCCCGCTCAAGAAACTCGCCCACGCGGCCTACTTCGACCGCGTCAACCTCTGCGCCAACGGCTTCTACAAAACGCCCGACATCGGCTACGTCTGGGGGCCGAATACAGGGCAGATGTTCTACTACTTCACGCAAGGCGTCACGGCCGCGGAAGTCGAGATCGACACCTTGACCGGGGACTGGACATGCCTGAGGGCGGACATCAAGATGGACGTCGGCCGCTCCATCAACCCGGCCATCGACTACGGCCAGATCGAAGGCGCCTTCGTGCAGGGCCAAGGCCTCTTCACCACGGAGGAAAGTCTCTGGCACCGCGCCTCGGGGCAGATCTTCACGAAAGGACCGGGGACGTACAAGATCCCGGGCTTCAGGGATATCCCGCAGCAGTTCAACGTCAGTCTGCTGAAGGATGTGGAGTGGCAGGATTTGAGGACGATTCAGAGGAGTAGGGGCGTTGGGGAGCCGCCGCTGTTCATGGGGAGTAGTGTGTTCTTTGCGATCAGGGATGCGTTGCGGGCGGCGAGGAGGCAGTATGGGGAGGAGGAGGTGCTGAGTTTGCAGAGCCCGGCGACGGTGGAGAGGATTAGGGTTAGTTGTGTGGATCCGATTATTAAGAGGGTGAAGGTGGAGCCGAGGGAGGGGGAGAAGAGTTTCTTTATGTCGATATGAGGGATGGTAGGAGGATGTGGGTGGAGAGAGTTGTGCCTGTTTTACGCCGTGTGCTTTGTTCACGAGATATTGTGGCTTATGTTGGCCGGTCGATCCTTTCGCTGAGACAGCTTCTTACGTTGCATTCGCTGGGTGTAGTCCAACTAGACGAAACTTCATGAATAACGATAACGAATATTACAGGTCCCTTCGGGTTTCAGGTTTACATTCCCTCCACAGTATGTGCCTTCGATGTACTCGCCCACATGAATTCACTCTCGAGCCCCTTAGATCCTAGATACATCAAACAAGCTCTCTGACCTTCTCTCGCAAACGAAAACCAGCCAGAAGAATGAAACATAGACTAGACAGAATGAGAAGGGAATCACAGCAACATCGAAATCCGAAGAGGCATCTCATCGAGATCTTAGTCGCTTTGTTGAAACACTCTCTCTGGAAGGGCTTCAAGAGGAAACATGATGCTCGAATTGAGTTTTAGACGCAGTGACTTGCCACGATGAGCGATAGGTTGGATTAGGGAAAGCCAACCACACTACTTAGGAAACCATTAGGAATAGAAATGCATCCATATACCTCAACGGCACGAAGTCGTTACCACAAGGTGCCAACCCGAGCGATAGCAGCGTGAGTGGTTAGCACGACCAAGACCGAACATACAAGGCAGCAAATTCTAGTAGAAGCTGAGGTTGTGGAGAGATCAAGCTGCAGTGCAAGTTCATGAGGTGACGTACCAATATTCCTCGCCTGATCACACTCAACACCACCTGCACCCTCACTCTGCCTGGCCCCGGCGGCGATTGAAGTTCAATGCAACACCTACCTGCATACCCAACCAGTGTCTGGACCATCATCTGCTGGGCCCAAGCTGCTACGAGAGTACGAAACTCTGAGCACCCGTCCGGATGCCGAAAAAGTGGGTTGAGGCTGCCTTGGATGATGGGCGTATGCGTCGCGGTCACGTCGAACTGGATGATGGTTTACAGCATGACGTTCGCGTAGACGCTGTTGTGTGGGGAGAGTAGAGTGGTAGAGGCGGCGTGGCGGAGGATGAAGGCGCGATTGGCGGTGTAGATGATCGCCCAGCTGGCAGGGATGTTGAGGGTATTGACCGGGTGGGGAGGCGTGCGCTTTTAGAGCGCTCTTGTTGTATCATGATTACGAAGATGTGGTCCTGATGGGCCTGATCAATTCTCGGTAGCTTGAGAGGAAAGTGAAGAGATAGTAGGAGCCTCACGATCTGGGACAGCTTAAGGTGAAGAATATGCAGAGGAATCTAGGAGAGCCAATGCCAGACAGAGGCGAGAAAGGTATATGCTTTGTACAGTGATGGAAAGATTGTTGCTCTCAACGCGCGCAACGTCTGCGATGGCAACTCGGCCCATCATGTTGTCCTCATATTGACGGCAGCTTTGAAGTGATCTTTGAGAATGGAGGCGGCGAAACATCTTACTCGTTTTGACCCCTCAATGCATTCGACCTATCAATGCATGCGCTAGCAGGGGGATCTTAGGGTATAATATCTTAGGGTTAGAATAAAAACTCAACCTCCAGAAATCAGTATCCCCAGCCATCATGCAGAGCCATTGAAGCACCACCACCGCATAACTACACCTGATACTGATGCCTAAGGCCGATATATTTATTAGTGGCTTGCCAGATCGAGACGCACGAATTATAATGGCGATGGCGAGCTTCCGCGAGCTCCAGAACGACTACGAAGCCTGCTTGACTACCGCAAATCCCATACCACCTCCCAGTATCAAGGCGGTTGCAACCTCCTACTACATAGTACCGTCTACTCTATCACGTCGACTTGCGGAGCAAACGCAGCCTCTAAAAGACGCACATACGCATCGACAGCGACTTACTGAAGCGGAAGAGGCATCGTTGGCCAAGTGGATCGGATTAATGCAGATTTGGGGGTGGCCACCGCGAATATGTCAAGTTCGTCTTATGGCGATGGAATTCTTAGTCAGACGAGGCATCAACGTCAAGAAGCATCCATTAGGCATCCATTGAATACAGAAATTCGTGTCTCGACATCCTTTTCTACATAGCGGTTGGTCCAGGTCAATTGAGCACGATAGACTTCGATTTAATAAGCACGAAGCTATACTCGCCTGGTTCGATTTTTGGAAAGAGGTAAAGGAACGTTACGACTTCGATATCTGCGACATCTACAACATGGATGAAAAGGGCTTTGCTCAGGGCATCTGCGGAACTCTAAAGGTCATGTGTGATCGTCGTTTAAGGGCCAACGAACACGCCTTAATAGCTCATTGTGGTCGCCGCGAATGGACATCAGTTATCGAATGCGTATCTGCCGACGGCGAGCCACTTCCGCCTCATCTGATCTTCGCCGGTCACGATCATTCTGACGATTGGCTTGATATGCTTATAGAATGCGGATGTGCAGGTGGATCTACATCTGCTACAGAAAAGGGATGGACAAACAACGAAATAGGGCTTGCATGGCTGCAAGACTCTTTCGAACCTCATTCAAGAAGACGTCAACGCGGCGAGTATCGTTGTTTGATACTTGACGGACATGGCTCGCATGTGACTAACGAAGCAATACAATTCTGCATCGATCAGAAGATTACATTGGTCTGTTTGCCCTCGCATTCTACGCATCTTTTGCAACCGCTAGATGTAGGGCTCTTTTCGCCCTTATCTATATACTATAAAGGCGGCTTAGAGGCGTTTCTTCATGGTCGTCATGGATTTACAGTCGATAAGCTTAGATTCATCGAAATCTTTGCTTCGGCACATCTTAAAACGATGTCTAAAAGCAACATTCAAAGCGCCTGGACAAAGGCTGGCTTATTTCCTCACTGCCCTGACGTTGTATTGACTAAGGTCCCTAAGGATACGCGGCCGGAAACGCCTGTAGAAGGCTCTGTTACTATCACCGACTTCAAAGGCCTTTCGGTGACTATGTACATGTCACCAGAAAAGGCGACGATTGTTAACGAATGCGTAGAGCGCCTAAACGATTCGACTGACCGTGAGGCAGCCATGAAGCTCGCAGTTCAAGCTAGTCAAGCAATCGCCGACTGCCACATGTATAAAAGAACCAATGAGAACCTCCTTGAGGTAGCTAGATTGGAGGAGGAACGCAAAAGTCGACGCAAAGGAGTCAACAGTAAGGCGAAAGTCTTAAATGAATGGATACGAAGCGCGGAGCACATGGCGACCTTAATGGAGGAAGAACTAAAGGCGTTGCATAGTATCCACCTGGATGTCTTTAGATATTCCACCGTCGCTCAGAAATCTATTGATCAGGCTAAATTACAGGCTGTCAAGGAGGCTACGAAAGAGGCGGCGAAGGTGCTCACGATATCAAAGAGGCAGGCGGCAAAAGATCTTAATGATACGTGCAAAGCCTTCAGAAATCTGGCGACCATGGGTATATTTGAGCTGGAAAGCTTTCAAACTAGCCCCAGAAAGAGCCCAATAAAGACTAATGTTGATGTGCTAAATGGCCCTCATCTACCTCCTCCACAAACGTCGCCTATTAGAGCCTCCTCGCCGGTTGCATCACCTCTCTCGTCGTCCGTTTTATCACCTCCTCCTTCGCCTACAAGACCTCAAGCCGGACGGCGGCAACCTCCGCGTGTAAGAAAGAAGACGATGAAGGCTTTACTGTCCGAAGAGGAGGAGATTCCTATACAACCACGGCTTAGTCGAGTAGTCGTTCTTCAGATCAGAGCTTCGCGACGATAGCTACCTGAAGAACGTCTATTAAACCGCGAGTACACGCTCCACCGCCGTTGTTCCAGATAAAGCCATCACACGATACGAAGCGACCGCGTATAACCTCGTGGTTCTGCAGCCGATAGAGGAGGTGATGTTGATTGGCGAGGGTGATCCAGGCACGAAAGATACCGATATCCACGCATGCAACACCTTGTTGCCCGTTCGTATCACTAATTCGCAGCTCAAAGTCGGTAATATCATCGATCTGGGGCCGTCGATGACTAGTAGGATAGTTATTTGGGCAGTCTATGTGGTAATTAGCATGGAATGCGCGGGGGGAGGTGCATTTGACCCACTTACAGACATAGTTCAATTGGAGTGCCATTTAGGTCAGATTCTGAGCACTTGAAAAGATATGTTTCAGATCTACCCCTTAAATCAACAGTACAGAGAAGGCCTGTGAGATCAGGGTCTTTCTCGACTTATTTTGGTGGTGAAAAGGTGTAAATGGTGAGATTTCTCATGATGGCGGTGGTGTTCTCTACTAACCCTAACTAATTGACCCTAAGACCCCCTGCTAGCGCATGCATTGATAGGTCGAATGCATTGAGGGGTCAAAACGAGTATACCTTACTGTACGGAGGAGGACACCAAAAGTCCTGGCAGACGCTAGTGCCGCCACTAGTGTGGTCAACTGGAGGTCGCCGGAGCGACCCACTAAAGGCCATCACCGGGACGACTGAATCAGCTGCCTACGGGTCACCCATCACCCGAAAGCTCACCTATAGCCCCTGAAGAGCCCCTGTCAGCTCGGTCTTGGCATTGCCAGGACTTTTCGTGTCCTCCTCCGTACCTTGGGAGATGAAATATCGCGTTCGAACCACATGAGCTTGGAGGTCGTCTAGGACCACACCTGTAGACCAGGAATGCCCTTCACTGCCTCTCCGCACGATCTGTTGTGGCGCGTGCCATGGCTATCGACCAAGAGCATCAGTCCTGCACATCGATGCAAAAGGCCTCAATCGTCGTCAATAGTTTGAACACCCCTTGGGTAGAAGTAGATGCACAGGATAAATTATGGATGGTATTGACAGTTACTGGGCCAGCTATGAATCTCTTCTTCAACGCGGCGCACAAGGCGCCGACATCAATGAAAAGGACCACATTGGGTGTGGGTTGACCATCAAAAATTGCGGCCTAAAGGTCACCGAAGTGAACTTAATAGCTCGTACCGCCGCGATGTGCAATGCAGGGTTTGAATTATACCGAAGCGGCTTTATGATCCCGCCAGGTAGGCCAAGGTAAGTATGCGGAGGAGAGAGGAGCAGAGGTTGACACGGATGAAGTACCTGATGGCGAGGGCCAGGTAATCCTAGGGTGAAAGTGGAATCACGCTAGGGACTTGAAATTTGAGATTATCTTCTGGCCCGCCAAATAATTGGTCGCGTCAAGCTCGATGTAGGCAAACGGGCCTCGGTTTTCTGAACGCAGTTCACGTATACTTGAATAAACTACCTTTCCGCATCAGGCTGTCGCATGCTCAGGATTTAACACTTCTATTAATCCCAGCCACAACCCTTCAGCCAACACATTGTCCGCACAATGGTCCAAATCAGCGAAGTCAAGGGCAATTCGCGCGAGAATCGAACAGCAGCACATACACACATCAAAGGCTTAGGGCTACGGAGTGATGGCTATGCAGAGACGACGGGCGCTGGTTTCGTGGGTCAGGTCGCTGCACGAGAAGTACGTGCCAGCCGTTGAGACGCAGAGAGAAGGAACCCAAGGAAGACTAATTGGGCCATGGTTATTCATAGGCATGCGGAGTGGTCGTGGACCTCATCAAGACGAAGAAGATGTCAGGGCGGGCAGTATTACTAGCAGGTGGACCGGGCACAGGCAAAACCGCATTGGCGTTGGCGGTATCACACGAGCTTGGGACAAGAGTACCGTTCTGCCCAATAGTCGGCAGCGAGATCTACTCTACGGAAGTCAAGAAGACGGAGGCGCTGATGGAGAACTTTCGACGAGCTATCGGTACATCACCAAGCGTCTGCGCTACGAGGGTTGGGCTGACGGGAGCACAGGTTTACGGGTCAGAGAAACCAAAGAGGTCTACGAAGGCGAAGTCACAGAGCTCACCCCAGAGGAAGCGGAGAACCCCTTAGGCGGCTACGGAAAGACCATTTCACATCTCCTTGTCGGTCTCAAATCCTACAGAGGGACTAAAAAGCTCCGTCTCGACCCCTCAATATACGAAGCCATCCAGAAAGAGAGAGTCACAGTCGGCGATGTCATCTACATAGAAGCCAATACCGGCGCCTGCAAGCGAGTAGGCAGATCCGACGCCTATGCAACGGAATTCGACCTTGAAGCAGAGGAATACGTGCCTATACCGAAGGGGGACGTACATAAGAAAAAAGAGATAGTGCAAGATGTCACACTACATGACCTTGACATCGCCAACGCGCGGCCACAAGGCGGCCAAGATATAATGAGCATGATGGGCCAGCTCATGAAGCCCAAAAAGACCGAAATCACAGACAAATTACGGCAAGAAATCAACAAAGTCGTAACCCGCTACATAGACCAGAACATCGCCGAGCTAGTCCCCGGCGTACTCTTCATCGACGAGGCATTCCCCCCCCCAACTCCCACACCATAGAAACTCCAACCGCTAACCCAAGCCCCAAGGTCCACATGCTCGACATCGAATGCTTCACCTACCTCAACCGCGCCCTCGAATCCGCCATCTCCCCCATTGTGATCCTGGCCTCCAACCGCGGCCGCTGCACCATCCGCGGCACCGAGGACATCGTCGCCGCGCACGGCATCCCCCCGGACCTCCTCGCCCGCCTACTCATCGTCCCCACAGTGTCCTACACCGCCGACGAAGTCAAGACCATCGTCCGCCTGCGGGCCAAGACCGAGGGCCTGGCCATCAGCGAGCCGGCGCTGCAGAAGATCTCGGAGCATGGCGTTAAGGTGAGCTTAAGGTATGCGTTGCAGCTGCTGACGCCGGCGAGTATACTGGCGAGGGTCGCGGGGGCGAAGGAGATTGGGGTTGAGGAGGTGGCGGAGTGTGAGGATTTGTTTATTGATGCGCGGAGGAGCGCGAGGATCGTGGATGGGGATGAGAGGTTCATTTCGTGAGGGGAATCTGGGATTGGCAGCTTATGAGCAGCCATTCTCCGGTTGCACACGGCGCCAAAGCAAAGCAGTGGTCGAAAGACACCTTCCCGTCACAAATCTACGCAAGCTTCATCTTATCGAGCACCTGGAGTCAGCTAGCCGAGGATCTTAACGCGCGCGCTCGATGCTTGTCGGATCTGCAAGGCTGAAAGGTGTTGGATAGCTAAAGGGGGTCCAGCCTCGACCACATAGGCGCTCGCTGTAGGCTATCGAATACGGTGTGTATGAACAGAGTAGAGAGATACCCCAGAGCAATACCAAAAGGCCTACAGCAGCATCCAAACGCCTCTTTCAGCACAGAGTGAGGGCAACAACGTATCGAACCCGAGAGGATTATTGCGGTTCATGGTCACTATATTCTGATCTAGGCCTACGTACACTCCTGAGATCTTGAGCTGGCCAACCCCCATCTACAAAGCCTATTTCGACACACAGCTTATTCGTTGCATTGAATACTTCAACGCAGCCCGCCCCTACCATGCCTGCCCCGAAGTGCCGAAAAACGTCGTTTTCCCCACAGAAACCAGAACGGTAATCCCACAAACAGTACGCCAGGGGGTATCATGCATACAATCGACGATACAATCCACAGAAAAAGCACGAGGGAGACTGCATGCACTCGTGTCATCATGCATATGGTACAGGGTATAGTTTTCGGTGAGGCTCGGCTTTGGGTGCTTCTTCTTGTACGCTGGGGTATGCGGCTGATGATTCGCAGTTCGAAAAGGAATATTTGTTTTGGAGGAAGGTTGGGTGGTGGTGAGGACGGTGGGCGGTGGGTAAAGTGCGTAGGGATATGCGGAGTTGCGCGTTTGATTACGTATGTGTTTAGTCCGGTTCATCGTGGCTTCTTGCCCAGACCGTTGGCCAGCTTTGCTTTCGCGAGCCGTTTCGCGGGTGGTACGTTCTCTGGCTCGCTCGAGGCTTCAGAGTCGATAGAGGAGACGTCATCATGGTTGACTTCGTCTGCTGAGACGTCGTCGTCGGAGTCTTCGTCTGTGGAGACGGCTTCGTCGTCGATTAGGCCCTCCTCGTCGCTTTCCGAGCCTTCGTCTTCGGAGTCGGCGATCACCCCGTTGGTCGTGGTTGGCATCTCATCCTCATCGTCATCGCTTTCACAATCGTCGCCTTCTACATCGCTCTCCGCGGCTTCGCTGGCGCTATCCGCAGCTGCGGTCTTGATAGCTCCTTTGCTGATTGTCTGGCTCAATTGCACGGCATTCTCCGGTCCGTCATCGGAGTCAGACTCCTCCTGCCCTTCCACATATATCACTCCCTCCTCGTCGTCCTCATCGAGCGCATTCGCCGCTCTCGACCTTGCCTGCATGCTCTTTCTCAGGTTCATTTGTGCCTCCAGCATATCGAGCTTCCCCTTCAATGAAAGCAAGGATTGAAGACTGTTTGCCCGCTCGGCGACAACCCGATGAAGCGAGGTGAGCTTCTTCATGACCTCCGGCTGACTCGCTAGATATCCTCCATGGGCGACAAGCGTCCATTGTATCCAGACCATCAGGCTCCCTGCACGCCCTGGTCGGCTGTGCAAGCGCTCTGCTAACTTTTGCAGCAAAGTCGTCGCGAGCGATGAGTCGATCCGCTCAATGGTGGCGCGCACCGTCCGAAGATCCCTGACATGAAAGCAGCTTTCAAGCAGGTTGACGTCGTTCGTTCGTAGTGACTGTGTTAGTACGGTGCCCAGCGACATTCCAGAAGGAAGCTGGAGGGTTCTCTCGTCGGTTGTTGCGATAAGTTGTTGGTTTTGTGGAGGGAAGGACGTTTGGACGTCGATGGTTTCTTGAGCATTTGCTCGGATCATCTCGCCGAAAGTGGGCTCGGTATCGTCTTGGACTTCTTCTGCTTCATCCTCGTCTTTTCCAGCGACGGCATTTCGGTCCTCAACGTCTTGCATCTCGACATCCTCGTCTTCTTGACTGGTCAATTGCGACATAGGTTCTGCTTGGAGCGGCTCGTCTTCCTCGTCGGCTTCCTCCTCGCTAGACTCGCTCTCATCTTCCGCACTGGATACATCGATAGCCGAGGAAAGGTCCATTCCCATTTGCACATCTCCGCCGTTGGCGACTACAGTATGCGAATCGTCCACATGACTCTTGCCCATGTCTTTGACGCCATTCATGATCACGCCGCCGACGCCAGCGCCAATCTTGGCTTTCACAATCTCATTTGTGCCCTGCAGGACCAGTTTACCTGTGCTCTCATCTTGCCACCTTATCCTGTCAAACAAGACGTTCACGCCTCCTTCTGTCCAAGCCATCACAATGTCGCTGCCTTCGAAAGACACGTCGGAGATTGGGACCATCGTTGATGACTTATCTGGTCTGGTGATTTTGATGGTCGCTGTTGCTTTCTTTGTCATACCCTTCCTGCGAGCCTTGATACTTTCAAAGTCTTGAGTCATGGGGGCTTTGACGAATTCGAAGGGTGACGGGAAAATTTCGATCATACCCTCTTTGTTCACGGCTGCCAGGGTCTGCTCGGAAGGTTTTATGGCATCTGGGAAACTTCCATTTGGCTGATTCTTCTCAAGATTCTTAATGATTGGAGAAAGAGCGAGACATATGGTTCCAGCTTCTGGCACGAGTGTGCCCGCAAGCCTTGAGGTTGAAACGTTGAAGACATTGATGGTTCGCTCAGCGTCGGAAGCTGTGAGAAATGTCGATGGCGGTGAATTTTGGAGGTTCGAAGTCAACATAGTATGTACAGGATTACTCGAGGCTGTGAACGATAGCGGTTCTTTCTTTGTTTCCAGATCTAACAGGTAGATTGTATGTGAAGCACACAGAAGTGAACTCCCAACAGGATAGAGCGTAGCGATTGAGGGCACTGGCGCTCTCAGTGACCTGTACATCGTCAATGCAAGCTTCGTATTTTCCAGGGAAAGCTGCTAACATTGTGCTGTTCCCCGTTCGTAAGTTCCATTGTATAATTCTGCCATCACCACCGACGCTCCACCCTTGGCCGTTCGAGCCACCGTCGGCGAATTTGAAATCCCTTATACCCTGTGTGTGTTCCCCTCTCAACACGCGCACGATCTTAGACTCGCTTGGCGAAAATAAAAGTATTTCAGAGTCGCTTGTGCCGAACGCAACAACCGGATTAGACGGAGGACCATTGACCTTCTCACTCCTCTTCCTCTTCTTCTTTGATTCTTGGTGCTGACGATCGCTATGGTTCTCGCCGTAGTGGCCCCAATCTAGACAGTTTATGGTAGCTTTTGAAGTGATCGCGTGCTCGCAGCGCAGCCGACCGGTAACGGTGTCATGGATTCGAAGATGCTGGCCTTCGAAGCCTTGAATAACAGAGGCGAACAACGAAAGTTGGAGCTCAGAAGGCGAGAAGCGCGATCGTAGGACTGAAGATTTTTGGGCAGTCTGGGTTGCGTTTGTCGCTGCAGGCGTTGCAGACGATGCCACCTTCGAGGGCTGACCTCGAGCAGATTTGTTGCTAACCATCTTGCCTATTATCTATCAGAAGTTAAGATGGGACTCCTGAGCAAGAATGGTTGCGAGTATGCAGAGAACCGACGATCTCGATGTGTGTGTGCGGTGAGAGACTTGCCGAACTTTTTTTGTGATATCGATCTAAGCCAAGATCTTAGCCTTGACGATCATCCGGAGTTTTGCCTGAGCCTCTCTCCCTTCCGTCACCTGATGAGACTCTCGACCTGTGCGTCGTGCAACAAACATTTTGGCCTACCAAAATATTGCGGATCACAAGTTTGTATACTTTGCCATATCCTTACCAATCTACCTCGCAATGGATATCGCCTTCGTAGCTATTGCGTTCTTTTAACCATCCATGTGGGTTCGTGGTGCCTACAAATCTCCTTTCTCTTCCTCGACGTACGTCTCTGCTCAAGGCGTTACAACAAGCATATGGTTTTCAGAGCTACGTCCGTCCATCAAATGTATAAGATTTCAGCTCACGGCCGTCTGCCTTCCTTGCTCTCTCTCACTACTATTCGCTTTCCTATTTCTGCATGCTACTCGCCAATGGGGCTAGCTATCCATATCAGCGCCGCTGTCACTTTTCAGTCTTTTGGATGGCAAGGCTAGAGTCTCTCCAACATCCTCTCTGTCAGTCGCGTGACCGCCGAGTGAGGCTGATGGACGATAGCGGAGTGGCATGACGAAAAGCAAAGGTTTGACTCATTTCATTGGCGGGGTACTCTCGGATGCGGAGGAAGCGGAAACTGGATGCCTGCCGGACAAAGGTGAGCTCAACGAATGCCTTCGAACGGCGTTGAAACGAGGTTGACAGCTGGAACATGTATTCTGCACAGTGTGCAGTGACGGAGAAGGCAAGTATTGGGAGGGACAGCATGGGTAGGGAGGCAAGGATCGGGACATTTGATGCGACCTGTCCTTCTGCTGGAAGGAAAATAGGGGGACAAGTGTAAACAGCGCTAGCTGCATGCAGGCTACCTTCATGCACCTTGTTGAGGCAGTGACCAATGAGAAGGCGGGTGTGGTGTAATCTCAGTTGATGCGGGACATGCCACTGCCGACTCAAAGTCAGTGCTGGGCCCATTTAAAGATGGCTACCTCCGTCTCCTCGCGTTTCCCCCGGCCGACGTGATTCACGACTTTAAATACCTCGGCCTTCCTGCCCCTCGATTAATCCGCCCTCACAACACTATTGCCGACTGCGGCATTTGCCAGCAAAGACCCCTTCTCCATCCCTCATTCGGCCACAGCAATCGGTCTCGTGACTTGTGCGAGAATTAAAGCCTGCAGCGCATGGAATATTTCCATTTGCTCGCTTGAAATAAAGTACGGTCGCTTTAGTTAGCCTCACCGTCGTCCACACACACTTTGCCAGATTTGCTGAGAAGTTGAAGCTATTCCCAGATTTGCCACACCCACCTTGTTCCAGAAGAAAAGGGGCGCTGTTCCATGAGATTAATAAGCAAGCATTCACGATCACGACTTACTGCCGCATAAAACCTGTACTTGAGTCATTGTCGCTCATCTTCTCCTACTTTATTCACATCCTAGTGTGGAGAACCCCTATTCCCAAATTTTATCTTAATCCGACACCTGATAAACCTCCATCATAATTTGCAACCGCGATCATCACATCTCGATAAAACCACAGTGTCATAATACACTGTTCTTGTTCTCCGACTACATTTAACATTACACAGTGCCTACCGCTGATGAGTGGCGATCCTGCGATTGTTCACAAGACAGCCGGCGTCGCATACAGAGGCCGGTGTTGGCGCCATGGCCGTTTCCGATTCGGATAGTCGAATCATAGATACCAAGGGACATTTGACTCCGCCATCAGAGAGGATGGACGTAGACTTGGAGTACGCACAAGGGTAAGTCCCCGAACTCTCATCGTGTTACTTCCGTTGTGAAACATCATTTATTCATCATCGCATGTGTTACAGAGGCTCGCTCCCAAATGGCCACACTCTGAAAAACGCCTCTTTGAATGCTCTGTCTCCGGATCACCCGGTTGACCAGGACTTGCCGGACAACAATAAGTCATATCTACAAAATAGCGCCATGTCTTCGGAAGGTGCGCTAGATACTACCATTCAGGATACCAACGCCCACTCATCACATCTACCCGCCTCGAGTGAGCCTGATCTCACTTCAACAGCCTTCACATCTTCTGCACCTGATGGCAGTGTGGAGCAACCGCAATCATCACCTGAAAGATTCACAGCCGACCCTCTTTCTCTTACCGATGCACCATCGTCGATAATTCAAACGCCCACGTCCGATCTGCGCGAGGACCCGCAGCCGGCTATTTCCCAACAGTCTACGGAAACTAAGGACCAGAAACACGAGGAGGATCTCCTTCACGATCCCGTGCTAGCTAACGGCCTAAGTTCCGAAGGACCTGAGACGATAGAGAGATCTTCGCAAGCAGCCGCAATAGAATCACAGGAACGAGGGACGCCGCTGGCGCAACCAGCAGACCAGATGGATGTCTCACGGATTAGCACCGAAACGGTGCCCGTGATCACAACGGAGATTCCGAACCACCCCCCAATGCGTATTCCAGAAGGCGCCCATACAGAGGCACCAATTGATCCAGCGCCGTCACCTGCAGCTCCTATGGACGCGCAAACACAAGCGCCGGCGGAAACACAGCCCTCGAACATTATCGAGATGCATTCAACACCCCCGAAGGCTCCATTATCACCACCACCACCAATAATCATGCCGCAACATTCTTCGAGCGACCAGGTGATGCAGGATGTACCTCAATCACCTGCCAAGGTGGCACGACCTCGCGAAGACGACGATGTGAGTGAACCAGCTTTGAAGCGTTCCAAGACAGACGCCGAAGGTCCTTCAGCATCGGAGTTCAAGAAGCCAGACCTACCGGATGCGCCTACTAATGTCAACGCTGCGCAGTTTTCACATATGCGTCCCGACTTTGCCAATCCACCTACAGCTAATCAATACAAGTTGATTCTGCGGATCATAGGCAATGTCAAACGTACTAAAGACGCTGTTCTTTTCGTGGCACCTGTGGACCCGGTCGCACTGAACATCCCGACATATCCTACGATAATCACGAATCCTATGGATCTTGGCACCTTGGAGCAGAAATTCAAGGACCACCAGTACCCGACGATCACTGCTTTCCTTGCAGACTTCAACTTGATTGTTCTGAATTGTGAGGCCTTTAACGGGCTGTCGCATGCCGTGACGCACTCGGCGCACAAGATGAAAGCTTCGTTCGACAAGCAGATCGAAAGATTGCCGGGCCCCGATGTTGCTGACAGTGTTTCCGCAGATAAGAAGAAGAAACCCTCGGTATCTTCACTGGATAAGCCTGCGGCAATCCGACGCGAGTCAAGGTCTTCTCTTCCGGGAATTGCACGGTCCCCTATTACGCCCGCCTCTCCGCAAACCTTTGCCTTGAATCCTCAGGGCATGCCTCTCATACGTCGAGATTCAGCAGCCGATGGAAGGCCGAAGCGCGAGATACATCCTCCTGCGCCTAAAGACCTGCCGTACGCCAATCAAAAACCAAAGAAGAAGAAGTATCTGGGGGAGCTTAGGTTTTGCGAGTATGTACTTGGCGAGTTGAAAAAGCCACGCTATGCTTCTACAGCACTTTACTTCCTGAATCCCGTGGATCCCGTCGCTCTGAATATTCCTGATTACCACAAACTCATCAAGAGACCCATGGATCTGGGCACTGTGGGGGAGAAGCTTAGGGGTGGAGAGTACGAGAATGCGAAGGAGTTTGAGGCCGACGTGCGCCTTGTTTTCGCGAATTGTTACAAATTCAATCCACCGGAACATCTAGTGCATCAGGCTGGTAAATCTCTTGAAAGCGTCTTCGATAGCAAAATGGCCGAAAAGCAACGCTGGATTGAGAACAACGTTCCGCTCTCTGGTCCAACCTCTCCAGGTAGCTCACCCGAAGCGAGTGAAGACGAGGACGAAGAAGAGGAGGAGGATGTGGAAGAGCAGTCAGCCGCCGAGATCCGCAAACTGCAGGAACAGATCGCAGCTATGTCAAAACAGGTCGAGCTGATGAACAAGAACAAGAAATCACCTCCAGCAGCCAGTAAGAAGTCCACCAAAACTGCAGCGAAATCCGACAAGAAAGCAAAGAAAGCTGCGCCGGCACCGCCACATAAAGCCAAGCCTACTTCAAAGCCTGCGGCAAAGAAGCAGACTCGCTATGTCACGTATGAGGAAAAGCAGGAGATTTCTAACCGCATCAATGACCTCCCAGAGGCAAAGATGGCGACAGCTCTGCAAATCATCCGCAACAACATGCCGAGTTTAAAGGTACGGCCCGAGATCTATCGTAAATTTTCTTTGAGATTTAAATTGCGAGTTATTCTTGAACTACAACTTACCGTATCTGTGGGTGATTGCTTATCTTCTTCGTCCGCTTCAAAGGACTCACAGGGCGACGAACTTGAGCTTGATATCGATGAGCTCTCCAACGAGGTCCTGGTCGAGCTTCAGAAATTCATCAAGAAAAGTATCAAATCATCACAGGACAAGGCTGAGAAGGCGTCACCCCCGGCGTACGCACCGGCTGGATCAAGCGGTACCACACGCAAAAAGAACAAGCCGATGGGCAAGACCGAACAAGAGTCGAAGATCAAGCAGCTAGAAAGCCTCCAAGCGAAGTTCACGAATCCTGGATCGGCCGAGCGGTCTATCGAGTACCCCGCTGCACCTGGTATGTACCCACTATCCCTGATATCGGGTCGTGAGACTACTTACGGGTCATTAGATACAAATGCGGTCCAGGAAAATGACACGAGTGGCGACGACGATGACAGTGAGGAGAGCGAGGAGGAATGAGAGTCCCCTTCGTGGTGGAACATACAGATCGCTTTGCAAACGGCTTGGTGCAAGGTTGCCCGGTCACAGCAGCGAGACTCTAAAACGTGTAATTGTATGTCGATACGCAGCAGCGACTGAGGCTGCTTTAGCGAGCGAGTTTTTTGAATGTTTGAGGGGGGCTGAGCTGCATGAGAATTGCAGAGGCTCTCGAATGCCAGAATGTTGCTGCTGAGAAGGCGCTCAGCACGGCCGACACCTGTACAAATAAGACGGACTGCATAGAATGGTAAAAACCATCTCACACATACCCATGGTGTAGGAGCTCGAACCTCGAAACTCGCCAATGGACGGATGTCCTTGGTTATTGTGTTACTTTGGATTGCACCCGGTGACCTGCCATCGAGTCCTATATCTAACTTCTAGTCCTGCTACCTCTCATTCTCTAGACCTTTCCTCACAATACCGACAACCCAGTCCAAGTTCTCTTCCAGACTCCTCTGCCCCATGCCAGGTACAACCCCGATCACTTCTATACCCGCCACATCTTCTCTCACACTTGCCTGCACGTCCCCACCCTCGAACAGAAAGGCATGCTCCTTGACATAGTTCGGCCACACAATCTCACCGAAATAGCCCGGAGGATCCTCCCACCAGCCTTCCAGAGTCGTATACCCACTTCGAGCCTCCCTCCTTCGCTTCGAATCCTCGTATCGCGAGCGCAGCAAGACCTTCACATCGAAGAGGGCACGTATAGATCGCACACTAGGACCCAGCAGCAGAAACCCGTCCACAATCACAAGCCGCCGTGGCCGCCACCCTTCCCCCTTTTCTGCACGCATCGCCTCTGCCCACCGCTCCATCTCCTCCCTCAATCGTCCGACGACTTCCTTCCATTGCACCTCCTCGCCCTCGCCTTCGGGTATCTCCATACTGGCAACCCCATCGCGCACCTCCTCGACCCCTTCTCCGTGCTTGACGCGCTGCAGGGCGTTCTCGAGCTTCGAGATGTTGATGGCTTCGGCGCAGTCCCAGTCTTGGACACCTCGATGGATAGGGATCTCGGAGTCGGGGAGGTAGTAGTCGTCCGCGTGGAGGATGGAGGTGGAAGGGAAGATGCGGGCGAGGAGGCGGGCGAGGGTCGTCTTGCCGCAGGAGGAGGGGCCGGAGAGAGCAACGAGGAGGGGTGGAGCGGTCGACGGTGAGGAGGAGGTCATGGGATTGAGGATGAGTTGGCGGATCAAAGGCTGCCTTTTGCAATTATGGACGCTCAAAGGCGGTCCGCTCGCAATGATGATGCTCGGGACCTCATGCTTGTTGTCCTGCGTCAACAGCTATCGAGCGGTAGTCTCACCCTGGACATGAGCATCTTCACAAATGGCATCCCGGCGTCAAGACTGACGAGGAACGCGTTTGTCCAGGCCAACGGGCTGGGGTATGATGCACCTAACCGCGGTGCAGCGGCAATGTGCCCATACACGTTACTAGTATGTTATGCCTCGGTCGGTGAGTTTGTAGAGGTGAAGCCTTGTAGGACCCTGGTGAGTAGAAGACCACTAGACAGCCTTGGTAGGAGTGATTAGCTGCAGAAAGCGCACTCCTTGATCCTTCACATGCTCTTGGCGGGAGGGCTGATACATCGCCAAGAGGTCCGCAATCTTCTCAGTGTCAGCCTTCACATCAGTTGGGCCCGCTGGGCTCATATAACAGATGCACCTTTCCGTTGTTATGTCTTGTGCGCACTTTCCCATCAGGCTTCTCCCCAATATCCCTCCTTCGACACGATTTCGGTTGGTTTCATGAACGCTCTGCATACACATTTCGGTTCGATGCTTTGGTTGGCTCCTTGAATCTCCGAATATCACCGGCCTGTCGCGTGCTCATGGACTTGGCATCCTCTCCTGTTTTACGACGTATAGAGTAAAGAAAGTCGCTTGATTGGCACATATACTCGAGCGGCCAGACTATTCCAGTACTATCAAAAACGTTGTGGGGGCCCAAGGCTCGATGAGATTCGTTACTCGGTTTACTGCCATAATCGGCCTCAGCGTTTGCAGCATTCTCTACCTATTTTGTTTCCTTCCGACAGCTTCCAAGTTGAAGAACGAGTTACCGAACGTATGGAACAAATCGCCCAGGCGGCTCATTGTGTTCGGTGACTCGTGGAGCGACAATGGCGAGTATCCCGTAGACCCTCCGTCAAAGGCTCTACTGCCGTCAAGGGACTCAGCGCAAGGCAATGTCTGGACGGAATGGTTATGCATGGGCGTAAGTGGTTTGGAAGGTCTTCACACAAGGGGGTTGCTGACGACTGCTAGCTAAACTGCACCCATCACGATAATTTTGCACGGTCGTTACCATTTTCATGGATTGAAGGCTACAAAGGCGCAGTCGTAAACGCTGACATACTCAATAAGACCTGGAGCACAGGAACAGAGGCGGAGGAGCCACTTGCAGACTTGAGGACGCAAGTCCAACAATGGATCAGATTCGAGAAGTCCCAGTACATGAGCAGTAGGATACGGGAGACGGAAAGAAAGGGCACCATATTCACCGTGTGGTTCTCGTTGTGGGATTTATGGTACAACTCCAGCAGAACACGAGAAGAGGCTTCGAAAGCCATTGAAGAGACCGTTGACACTTTGTTTGAGCAACTCGACGAGGTGGCCAAGCATTGGAGCGGAGAGGTCAAGGTGGTCATGCCGGAGGCCATCGATCCAACTTTCTTGCCTGGATGGGTGGCCACGAGGACTGGACCGAACGGCAACGACAAGACCGGAGATGATCAGCGGAACGCCGTGCGACTGGTTGAGCAATGGAATGATATGTTGGACAACAAAGCGAGCAAGTGGGATAGAGGCCAGCTGTATATATACAATACGAATGAGTGGTTGATAGACCAGGTCCGCGAGCAGCAGCTCGTCGTAGGGAAGACGAGCGACCACAACGGGCTTGGCCAGGCAAGCTCACCATGGGATAACGTCCAGGCTGGCTGCTTAGGAAGCGTCAGTAACGACAACAATTCTTCGAGTTCACCACAGACTACCGAGGGTTTGGGAAGATGTGCGGATCCGAGCAGGTTCCTCTTCTGGTGAGCCGGAGAGTTAGGAATGACACCTATTTTTACTAATCAAGATCAGGGATGACATGCACTTGGGGCCGGAAGCTATGAAGATGATCGGCGAGGGTATTGCCAAGGATATAGCTGGAAATCGGGGCAACGCATGGTTTGCTCATGAACATGAACGCCAAAGCGGTACCGAATCTGCGTCGGTTTCGGGAGGAGCGAAACCTAGCCAGGAACCCCCGTGAACACATCAGTTGATACCGCATTCGTTTGCATGTCGAGAGACCAGGGTCATTTATCCTGGCATCTAACATGAGGTCTATCCACCTGCTGGCAAAGTGGGTAGAATTGCGACGACGCGACAATATATTGTCACACAGAAGAGATACCCTTATGTCATTGTATGTATAGTCTCGTATATAAAGCATGACGAAAGAAGGTGGCCAATGGGCGTTTGTACAGTTCGGCTTGCTAACATTCCTTGCTCGCATTCTTGCATCCGGCTTCCTTGATAATGTCTTACTCACTTTTTTCCGCGTCCGGTTTGAACGAACCTCAAACAATGAACAAAGAACCAGCACCCACCATCCCCTCATCTCCACTTCTCGCAGAGCCTTCCGCAACCGACCGACGGCAGACCGATACCACTGTGCCGCACCATGAGCTAGCCATGAGAACAAAGAACAGCAGGCCAGCGCTAACCGCCATGGCCTCCCCACCGCCATGGGCGAGCAGTACAAAGAAACGGCGATGTCTTCGCATTCCACTGCGGCCTGACAATCCTTATACATGACTGACGTCTTTGAGCATCAAAGCGCCTTCTTCTCCGATCCCTATTTGAATTGTTCAATCATCAATGCATCTTCTCTCCCTCAATGTCCTACCATCGAGTACTGCCTCTACCTGAACCCCTTCATCCCGATCTCGCACGACGTCAGAGCCAGGCGGACGCTCTGCTGCAGCAAACGACCATGGCCAACGAACAGTCTTCCACTACGAACCGAGCCAGGAGCCCGGTGTCTTCACCGAGGAGCTCTTCGCCGGTGGCGGATCGATTCCCGGGGTCTCCAGCTGCGGGTTCTGTAGATGACCATGTTTCTCATGGGCTGCCGGAGCCTATTCCTATCGGCTCGCCGAAGGATCGAGCGCGAGCTTCGTCTCAGGCGTCGAGCGGTGGGAGAAGAAGACTTCCGTCGATGACGAGGACGTTCCAGTTGGAATCTCCGAGTGATATCTGTCTCTGCCAGCCGGATCCTAAGGTCCCTAGGCCCAGAAACGGTACGGATTGCTATACATCCCACCTACTATGATAACATATTTCCAAATTGCACGACCTCTTCATGCATGTCCATGAGATGAGCCGATCGTTGACTGACAATATCCAGCATTCATCCTCTACCGCCAACACTACCAAGCCGCCGTCGTCGCCCAAAACCCCGGCCTCGCCAACCCCGAAATCTCCAAAGTCATCGGCGAACAATGGCGCGACTCCCCCTCCGAAGTCAGAACCCACTGGAAATCCCTCGCAGATGTACTTCCCCCCCCCCTCTCTCTCCCAAAAGCACCCCACCCCCATCACTCCCCCTCCCCCACAAGCACCCCCAAAAACCAGCATACACTAACACCCCATCCCCCCCCCCTCAGGAAGAAAAACTCCGCCACCAAAAACAACACCCCAACTACCGGTACCAACCCCGCCGCTCCGCACGCACCTCCTCCCTCTCCTCCGCCTCCCAACCATCCGCGCCCCTCTCCCCCCCCCGCTGCCACAAATGCGGCCGCAAAGCCATTTCCGCATCCACGCCCCCCCTCCCCACCTCCACCCCCCCCACAACGCCCTACACCCCCTCCCCCTCCTCGCGCCTCCCCCCCCCCGCAGGCTTCAAGTCCACCGCCGCCCTGCTCGCCTCCCCGCGCAGCAAACGCCCTTCCTTCACCCAAGGCCCCCAATCCCCGGACCCCAACAAGCGCCGCCGCGTCCTGACCCCCGCCCCTGCGGTCTATGGGCTCGGCATCCGCAACGTCGCTTCCCCCGCTACGCCCTTCTTCCCGCCTCACCACCACCAAAGACGGGACTCCGCCCTCCTCCCTGGCCCCAGCGCCATGTTCCTCCCGCGTCCGCCGTATCCGCAGAGCATCGAACATACACGCCCGGTCGGAGGAGCGGGGGGTTTCGCAATGGGTCCGCCACCGCGCCCGCATGCGCACCACCGCCATCAGCAGCCTCACCCTTCGCTGCACATCCAGCAGCAAGACGAAACGCTGCGCCTCCCGCCGATCCAGACGCAGGTGCAGGGGCAGGAGGACCAGCGGGCGGTGATCCACGCCATCAACGCGGTGGGGAAGATCAAAACCCTCGCGCGCATTGCGCCGCCGCTTTCGGAGGACGGGCGGAGAGGCGTGGTGGTTAGTGTGGAGGGGGAGGAGGGCGGGGGGGCGGTGGCGCAGGTGGTTGGGTTTCTGAGGGGGGTGTTGGAGGGGGGGAACGAGGTGAGGGTTTTTGATGTTGGTGTGGAGGGGGGGCAGGGGGGGGGATATGAGAGCTATCATGCGTTGGTGCAGCGGGGGTTGAGGATTAGTGCCCAGGTGGTGGCGTTTATATCCGGTGCGTCCTCACGAGAAGAGGGGGGGGAGGGAGAGATAGAGGCAGAGGAAATGGGGAGAGAGAGGGAGGATTCGAGCCCGGTGAGTCCGAAGACGGTTCCGATGCCGCGGAGTACACGCGCGACGCACAAGTCGGCGCAGGAGAAGGAAGGGGGGAAGGAGAGGAAGGGCATCCCGGTTGCGATTATCCCGCGCTATCAGCTCTCGCATGCGGATGCCTTTGCCTGCTCGATCCCGATTGCGGATGCGTATTCGCCGGCGGATCACTGGCAGTGGATGGCGTCGCTGTGGCGCGGGGTGGTGGGGCCGGATCTGACGATTGTGGTGAGGGGTGGGGCGGTGGATATGCCGACGGGGGCGGGTGGTGGTGGGGGGAGGGATGGTGGGGTGGGAGC
>JAABUZ0100000168.1_pt1 | contig 169797 bp, 204 predicted proteins | sample 5562091 | NCBI WGS metagenome assembly JAABUZ01 (sample SAMN12813069, study PRJNA571459) | rock metagenome | isolation source: Antarctica rocks | place: Antarctica: Victoria Land, Linnaeus Terrace sud | collected 2015-12-21 | reverse complement strand
CTAATGTATCGGGATGCTCGACTCCCAATGCCTTCTCGTATCCTTGTAATGCTCGTCGATATATCTTCTCCGCCGCCTCGTATTTGCCCTGGCCTTGTAGTATCAATGCCAGGTTGCTGACGCTGGCTAATGTATCGGGATGCTCGACTCCCAATGCCTTCTCGTATCCTTGTAATGCTCGTCGATATATCTTCTCCGCCGCCTCGTATTTGCCCTGGCCTTGTAGTATCAATGCCAGGTTGCTGACGCTGGCCAATGTATCAGGATGCTCGACTCCCAATGCCTTCTCGCGTCCTTGTAACGCTCGCTGATTCATCTCCTTCGCCGCCTCGTATTTGCCTTGATGCCGAAGTACGGATCCCAGATCTGAGATTGCGGTAAGTGTTACTAAGTGGTCTGGTCCTAGACCTTCGTCGAGCCGGCCCAATGCGGTTTGAATGAGTTCTTGCGCGCGATTGTATCTACCTGTTGCTTCGGCTAACCGCGCAGCAGGCAAGATGATTGCGGCCCAGGATTCCCAGTCATGCTCAATAATCGGTATGTACTCCAATGCAGCCTCTGCATGCGGGAACAATCTCTGAACTCTTCCCCAGTCAACGTATGGATTGCTAGGGAAGGCTGCTGACAGTATTTTAAGATATTTGAGCTTCCAAATATCCAGTTCGCCGCGCGTGTCCAACCATCGCTGCATGGACAATTTGACTAGTCGATGTATACTGAAAGAGTCGCTGTTGCTCCCGATGACTAAGAGGCTATAGCTTCTTAAGGTTGTTACGTCGTCCCTGAAAGCCTGGTCAAGCTCGTCCTTTGATTTGGCGCTTGGCTCGAAGTCTTCATTAACTACGTAGTCCCGAACCAGATAATCTGGTATATCATCGTGGTCAAAAAGACTCATCAGCGCCAGAAGTCGTACGGGAGACGGTGTCTTTATGTATAGATGATCAAAAGAGGCTTGTAAGGTCTTGGTAGCTGAATTGAGGGCGGTGGGGTCCCTTCGAAGATCGGGAAAGTCCGCATCGATGACCTCACGAGCTTTCGAGAATGCAGTCATGTATTCCCTCACTGTCAGTGTGCCTTGGCTCAAGTATGCTGCAGCTTGGCTAATTGCAAGTGGTAAGTACTCAAGCTGCTTAGTTAGTCGATTCACATCGTCCTGAGTGCATATCCCACTGAATCTCGTCGAGAACATCCTTGAACTCTCATGTACAGACATTGGCCAAACGGTGATTATGTTCTTGTTATTTCCAACCAGTCTGAAGGCAGCGCTCCTGTTCCGAGAGGTGACCAAGACCAATCCGTTCGAAGTCTGAGGAAGATACGTGGACAGCGGTAAAGGGCTTTCGCTCCAGACTTCCGCTGCGTCTGTATATCTGTCTTTGGGTGTATTTTCGAACAAACCCTCATCGTCAGCATTGTCAAGAATTATCAGCCAGCCATCGTTGGCCTCATATCGTAGCCAGTTACAGACCAGCCGAAAGACATTGCTTCCAGAATTTCGCTGATTTGGGATTTGCAGCACATTGGCTATTTTGTTGTAACTCTGCTCGAGTCTGGATTCAGTACTCGCGTTCATCCAAAATACTGGTCGTTGAGGGTAGCGTTTTCTGAACCGGTGGCCGAATTCAATTGCAATTTGTGTCTTCCTGGATTTTTCGATTTGGTCAGTACAGCCTCAAACGAAGGGCGAGGCTCACTGCCGACATCCCGCTTGATGCATGATTGACTCACCCGACTCCACCCATTCCCACCAAGGCAAGTCGATTCTGAAAATTGGACGTTTGGCGCAGCTCATCCAGGATCATTTCACGTCCAATGAAGTCATGATCTTGGCCGAAAGGGATCGTAGATATAGCCGGCTTTGACTGCGGCACATTGAATCCAGGGTTGATTGTAGGAACAGCAGGCTTCGACTGCACCACAGTGGATCCAGAGCTGCACCGTTCCACAATTATTTGCGCACACCGGCGGAGCTCAACACGCACGTCTTCCTGTTTCAAGTATCTCATACACTCTTTTTCAATACGCTCCAGAGTCTTGTAGATGGTTTTGCCTCCTCTTTTCTTCACCTTCCAGGTATCTAGAGAGATGCCTTTGAGTCCAGGGTCTATAGTGAATCGAAAGTAGTCCAATTCTGATATCTGCGCCACCTCTAACAGTGTGTTGTGAACGTTCTGCGTCTGGGTAATCAGGCGCGCTATAGCAGATATAACAACCTTAAGATTTGAGCCTGCAAATCTTTGGGTTTGTGTGCTCTGACCTGACCCGATGCTGATGACCAATGGTCTAGGGAGCGATTCTTTACGGGCGGAACCTTCTTGGGCAGTTCTTATCTCACAGAAAGCCTCGAAAGCGGGATTGTTGGTCCCGAGGCCCCCATCTACGTAGGATTTGTCTTCGATGGTAATTGGCGAAAAATACATCGGGGCTGCACATGTTGCTCGTGCGACTTGCCATAAGGGAACAACTGCAGCTGCTGGAGGTTTCGCACCTGACTGGGTATCACCATATGTTTCGTAAGAGCGAAAGATGTGAGGGCGACCGTCTTCAGAGTCAATGCTGTTTGCGGTGACCGCCCTGTTCTTGATGCGTAAGCAAGACAGTACTCCTACAAGACTCGTGACTAGTACGTTTTACACTTGCTTGCAGGGGATGCGAACAAGTCTCGCTTCCATTTTATGTCCTCGGGGCTTGGGTCAAAAGTTCTGAGGACCGTTCGAGTTGCCTGTGCGAGCTGTTGAGCGCTGTACTTAGAACCGTACAGACCCGCAGAAGCGCTATGTAGCCAATTGGGATGGTGGAATAGAGCATCTCCGTATTTTCGAAATGATTCAAGGCATTCATCCTCTGACATTCCTAGACGACCCAGCATGATGGCAATCAGACTTATTTGTGAGCGATTGAAGTAGTACTATGTGATCTGAAACACTTGGTGACTTACCCGCCACTGCTAGACCCAAAGATGTATTCGAAGACGGTTCCTGGCCGAATTACAGATGGCTCACTGGCTTCAAGCGGTATGTTAGATTTGATCGTGGTAGGGAGATCCGGAACAGACCTTGCGGTGAATCCATTGATTTTTTCGAGCACATTATCGAACGGACCTCGTCCATCAACGCTCGTATTATGAGGATACTCGAGTAGCTTCTCACCCCACCTCCGTCTGTCTTCCATTAATATAGGTACTTCGAGTACCGACCTGTTGAAAGTGAAGATTATAACGTACCAATACTTAACACAGACCCCTGGGCAGAGTTCCTGGTCGCGCTCGACAGCGCGCGCTCCACGTCTTCTGTCGTCATGCCAATGATACTCTTCTGAATATCTGTCTTCTGAGAATCCAGCTCTAGCAGAGATTGCTCAATGTCGATGACAGCCTCGCCTAAGTCCCGAATGTTCAATACATCCAAGGAGCCTGATATTTTCAAAGCGGCCGCCTCTATTCCAGTGAACGTTGCACGCAAGCTGTTTACGACGGGCATTCGGTGGCCGTCAATGACTCGCAGGACATCATGAGCTTCGAGATCCCGTGTTGCGAATGATTCCATCTTCGACGTGAGATCCTGGCAGGTCAAATCGGTCGCCCATATGCGCAGCTGAAAGACGGAGTCATCGAGCCGTCGGACGGCACCCTCGAGGTCGCGGCGCGCCGTATCATCTTGCGCACGCTGGGTATGTTTTTCGAGCGCTGTGATTGCCTCAATGGTTTGGTCTAACTTTCCAAGGACTTCGTCAAATCGATCCGCAAGAGATTTCTTGCCGACAAAGCCCTTGGTGGCCTCAGGGAGTACTTGCATCATGCAGTGTCTTCGAGTTCTATCTTCTGAAAGGCTTTGCTAATGAATACTTTCTCACGAGCAACGCACTTGGTGCGGGGCACGGATATCTTACTGGATGCGAGGAACGCCGCTAACGTACGGTCAAGCCTGAGAGGGGATCACCACCTACGCGCTGGAGACAGAAAGCAGTCGTTGTAAATATAACAGGAAAGTAATAATTGTGACACCGACAAGATGCCTGAGATCATTTTGCCAGCTGGTGCTTCCATATGCGCGTTTGCATTAGCTATATGCACTTGGTACGGCGCTTTACGCAATGGAGTCCAGCTGGTATATAATGACATCCAAGCAGCTAGATCCTTTGATCGAGATGTCGTGGCAATGGCGGAAGAGCTGTTGAGACAAAAGCGTGCAATTGAGGACTGGAAGATGGAATGGCTGATTCTCGAGGATATTCCAGATTCAATGTACCTAGAATTTTGGGGTGAGGTAGAGTATTGTGGAATTCAGGCAAAGCTCAACAACATGGTCATCAACTGCAATTTGGCAGAGAAGAAATTGAAGAAATTCACGAAGCTTGAAAAGGATAGATGGACCAACATGTCGAAAGCAGGGAAACGGTTAAGATTTATCAGCATGAGGAAAGACCATATCCAGAAGCTGATGGACAGCATTGTCAAAGATATCGAAGGGATTCGCAGCTCAGCCAAAGCCGGATGGCTACGCAATGAGTACAGGCGGAAGGACACAGTCGACTCCAAACACGTGTACCATGCTGGTATCATTCATCTTATCATCCCGATAGCCATGCGAACAAGAGACGACGCAAACGCGCTTCACCGCTCCTGTGAGGCTGTCCAAGGCAATGCAAGTCTAGATCTGGACCTTGACATCTTTGACCAGTGGAGTTCTGTACTTGCTACTCAAGCCGGGCTCCTGGCGCCTTCTGCAGTCGCCTCTAGGGAAACATGCGCTGCCGGGATTGCTAAAGCAGCAAAAGAGGGCCGTTTGGGGTGGAAGATCTTGGGTCAGAACTCCGCGACTGGGAATCTAGAAAGTGTTCGGATGCAGGTGGAAAAAGCGGAGCTACCGAGTTCCGGATGTCCTGTGGCATCAGTCGCTGTAACGCTTGTTATGCAAGGCAATGCGGAGAGAAGCCATTTCACGAGCTCAGGCACCTGCTTTAGTATCGCGATGGCCGCGATCCTGAATCAGTCCAGCCCAGAGCCTCGACAAACGTTACGGCACATTCTCTCTGCGGTCAGCCCCCCTTCCTTTGCAGATGAGAATCTCTTGGGAGAAGTTTCGAAGTTCAGGGTTGCGTTTGAGTTGGCGCAGGCCTGTCTTTTGCTTCTCCGGACCTCATGGTTTCCGGACATATGTAGCTGCCAAATTCGATGTGCGCGCTCATCCTCAGCTTCATCCCAGTTCATGTACAATTTTGGACTGCGAATGGGCGTTGTTGACCACGAAGCTCCTAGATGGGGAACGACTATCATGGACAACTGCTGGGGGTTTGCCGAAGAGAACAGCTGGAACTTCTTAACTCGACCATTGCGCCGATTTGGCCTCCTGCTGGTTGAGATCATTCTCGGCACACCAATTCTTTGCATCACGAGTAACCGACAGGGCATCATCGAAACCATTACTTTTGTGGAAGGTCGCCCTTCCGGCCTGGTAAGGCGCTCAGAGACCCTTGATCAAGTCTTGAATCGCGTATACACCGCGTTTGGCCGGAAACAAGCTGCTCGAAAGGCTGTGCGATATTGTCTATCCACAGTCTATCCAGAGGCTCCAATGGACGACGATATGAAAACGCTCTTGGCTGAGTTATACAGTGATGTTGTGGCTCCGTAAGTAGATCTTACTTTTCCGCCACTGCGGCGCAGATGACAGTGCTGACAGATTATAGGCTGAAAGATTATTATGATGACCTTCTTGATGATCATTTCCGGCGAAGGAGACAGGTTGAAATCGGACGACGAGGTGCTAGGGAACTATAGGAGATGCCTATAAAGAGATTTAGCTGTGATGTCGGGAAATTTTGAAGTGCAGACTTTCAAAAGGAGGAAGCGAGCATCAATTGCTGCCGGCTTCATACTTGTACATGTTGATCTGTCTTCGACCCCAATTTCGACGTGAAGCTTGTACACGGCCGTGAAATGGAGCTTCGAAGTCTACGCAGTAATGTCCCAGACTTTTTACACTAGGCTGAACTCGGGCCCTCCTTCTGAGTCTTTTGAGCTGACTGCCGTTGGGGCCAAAAATTACGTCCTTAGCCGCTAATCATGTTCATCCAAGCGTTACAGCAATTTATGTTTGAGAATCTCAACAGTCTGCATTATGATACTTACTATTATCACGGCTGTTCCCTTCGTCGTTCCAAGGCTGTCCAAAATCTACAACGGCATTATGTACGCTGAGACTAGGATGTTAACAATCCAAAGCGACCGTACATAAAGCCGCAATTCCGCCTATATCCTACGCCAGAGAAATATCTCTGGAGTTCGACGCTAATCTTGTCGATCGCACTGCCGTAGCCCGGGACCCAGTCCTTCCTACAATCTGTGCGGTCTACCTCTACCTTTCTCTCCCTCGAAGCCTCTACGCTATGGCCGGACTCACTCGCCTCCCCGGCTCTACCCTTCCCACCACGTCTCCTGCCGGCGACGAGATTATCAAGCCATGGTTAACTCCTCAGAACAGAGAGACTTCGAGCCCGGAGGCGGACTTCTCAAGCCAAGGGATAAGACTGATAACGACGAACAAGGTGAGGAAGGTGAGGAGGTGGAGGGGGAGGAGAGGGAAGACGAGAGGGAAGACGAGAGACAAGGCCGGGCGGAGGAGGGCGAGATCGCAGGGGATAACAGCGAATCTAACTCGCGGGGCAGTCCCAGTCCGGAGCGAGGTCACAACGATTGATGATTGAATTATATCCTTTGAGCGTCCCTATAGCTGCCCAGAAATCTCTCTCTCTCTCTCAACTGATTGCCGTAACATTTTGGGCGATATCTTCTGTGGGGAAAGCATTGCTGCGAGCGAAAGTAACTGGGCTGTCCCCGGCTCTGTTTGCATAATATATTCAAAAGATATCCTCCATGTTTGAAAGACCGAATCAGGAGTCCCCCACTGCCTCCTAGGATCTTGTAGCTCATAGCTTAGGAAATGTGTGAGGTTCTGCCGATCCTTACCAAGCGCTTCGAGGTACTCTTGCGTCCTGTAGTCATTAGATTACACCGCATGAATGCGGCAGCTTGCGCGATTGCTGGCGGTAAAGCGAAATCTGTGCCGTTTTTTAGAATTCGCCGAGAGCCTCATCAAAATTGAGTGTAAATCTTCAAATAGTGCAGAATTCGTATAACACACAAGTGGCTATCCGACATTAGTATTAGAGATACTCCATTTACCCTGAGCTTCTATACTTTCCTGGTAACACCGCGATCGGTTGATTGAGTACATGAGACGGGAAATGTCTTCTATGTGAATGAATGCGATGATGATGAAGTCTAGATACTTTCGGCATTCTTTAGTTTGGTGGCGTGGATTACGTTCCCTTTAACTTTCAGCATGATCATAGATTATTTGAGATCGTTCGAGCCTTCTATTCGTTCTAGTCACACAGTTCAAGCACGATATGGTACCCCCCCCCCAGCGCAATTCGGGCTACTACCAGCAGACCGTTGACAGGAAGAGCAACTTCCCATTTACTGAAGATCTATATGGCCGACCCGAGAGCTGATGGGTCCCCCATGTGGCAGTTTGGTCGACGACAACAAATTGCGGTGACAGCCTTTGGGCTAAACGGCTACGATACACAGTCAACGCATGCCATCAAGGCGGAATATGGAACACCATCTCGACCTATATACCAGATACCATCTTTCTCCTCTCAGATACACCGCGGCGGCGAGTCTCCTGATTTGCAGGTTAGCAGCGCAGCCACTAGTGCGCAACGAGAGCACTCCCTACATATTTACTTACCCCGAGGCCTTCATCTTCCATCTCTTTCAAGTTAAATATCTCTGGTTCCTCCGCCGCCTCAGCTTCTGGTTCCTCCTACCTTAAGCAGTCCTCGACCTTAGCCTCCAGACTTGGAGGATATTCCGGGCCCTACCAACGAATCACCCCTTTATGTCAACGCCAATCAGTTTCACCGGATTTTGGAGTGGCGCGTTGCGAGACAACAGCTCGAAGAAAGGTTGAAATGTACACCGGGGGTCCGCAAGCCATACGTTCACGAGAGTAGACACAAGCATGCAATGAGAAGACCAAGAGGACCTGGAGGCAGATTCCTGACTCGAGTTGAGATGGAAGGGCAAGAAAACAAAGTCCAAAACGGCACTTCAGATGAATCTCAATCGCCTGAAACGAAGACTAGGCCAAACGAAGTGAAGAGAGAGGTAGCCAAAGAGCGTGTCGTTAAAGCCATACCCAGGCAGCTTGGCGAAGCTGATATAGCGCGGCGAGCGGGTGCTGCCCCCTTTTCGCTGACTGCCAGCGCGGATATCGAATTGGGGGCGGTGCCGCTGCCATTAAGTTCCTCCATACAATCGCTGAGCTTCTCCACAGTGTCCCTTGTGCATGGTACCTTTGAGGAAAGGTACGGCGCAGAAAACATCTAAAGTTGTTGATGCACGTGATGCTCAGGGCCTATCCTAATCGGGTTAGTCAGGGGTATCTGTTGGTTTAGTTGGCTGAAACCTTCACCTTCATAGAATCTACACACTTTCACCTATCGCTGCTTCAACAAAAGTCAGACGGACCCCAAAGCCTCGGAGCAAAGACCGGATCAAAGCGAAGAACCAGCAAAGCGATGACGACATCATTCTGCGAAGCTGCCGAACTGGAAGAGTTGCACAAGAAGTATTCAAAGCTTGTTCAGGAGCATGATCAGCCTCGACCTCAACTTTTGAAGATTGATACGGCATATATTCCAGCCGTGGTCAAAGAACCATCTGAACTCTTTCCAGGATGATCAGGACAGCATCGGGGGGTCTGTTTCGCCAGTTTCGCGACGTTTGTACATAGCAAGTCTCCAATCACTAGATCCAAACCAATTCTGATCACGAGGTTTGACGAAAGAAACAATGCTCGCGCGGGAAAAGCTGAAGTGTACTTCAAGATCATAAAATGTTTTTCTTCTTTCTTGTTTATATATGATATTCTTTCCCGTCTGCAACAAGAAAGTTGACACCAATCTAACACTTACCAAAAACATTAAACCAAACCCCCCATCTCCGCAGCCCCTAGAACACCACCCACCTACCTACCTACCTACCTACGCAGTGAAGTACTCCGTACATAAGTGCTTATGCGTAGGTATGCGCACGAATCCCCGCTATCATTTCCACAGCCCAAGACGGCGTTTTTTTCTTGCCTCGGAATCATCTCAGACCCATTCGGCTTGGTCAGAGCATGAGTGCCAACGGGGTCTGCTGCAATCCGTCAGATTATCGTCATTCCGGCATCTACAGATGCGGGGTTTTTTATCAGAACGACATCTGAATGAAAAACAGTCGTCTCACGTCGACAGTCTGCATTTGTTGGAATACGAGGTCATATGGGGCATATACAGGTCCTTCCTGCAGCGGGCTGGACATTGCATTAGCTCATCTGGCTAGTAAGGTACTACCCCTACTGATTTTAACCAATAATTCAACGAAATTTGATGCCTTAATCAGCGTCCAAATCGGGTAATTACTGACATTCGATTAGATGAGCTCGCTTAGTTAAGCATTCAGGCCATTCAGGCCATCAATCAGGCCCCCATATTCTATTACTTCTCATCGCCACCAACCTCACTACCCTACTCACTACCCTACTAGTTTGGTAGCTGGGCTCGCCGATGACCTCCTTAATATGGAACTCACCGAAATATCACTGTTATGGCTCTGGACGGGGGAAATTAGAAGGATTTTCGGCCTGCCTGAGCTCGAAAACAGGAGAATTAGGGGAATTTTATCCCGTATTGCTACGAAAGTGAGGTTTTGAACCTGTTTGATGCTGACCAGCAATAGGAGTGAGAATTGGGGGAAAATACCTCAAATTGACTATAAAAAGGTGAGGTTTCTCCAAGCAAATCCTCAGCATCAACCACCGAATATCTAACATCAAACCTAGTACTATCAGCCAGTTCAATCCTCACTACTATCACTACCTTCCTACTACTACTATCACTACCTTCCTACTATCACTATTCTACAATGTCTTCAGCTACCATCGAATTCAGTGCTAGTGCTTTCAGCACCCCTTCACCCGGCTCTATCAGACCTTCAAACAATGGCTTACCAGATTCAGCTGCTCTCGGTTCTACAGGCTATCGAAGCACCGTTCAACATTCTATCTATGTAGATCTACCTTCTACTACATTCATTCAGCCTTCTATCTACCTCTGACCAGATGAAACTAATTTGAATTTCGGCTCGAATCCGGAACAATCAATGACTTCGCTTCAACGGAATGATTTTAGCAAATTCGATGCTATTATGATCGATTTGACCAGAACTACTTCTTACGTCAACATCACTGATGTTGCTGAATCAACAACAAGCACTCGAATCGAATTGAAGCAACGAACAGTGGTCAAAGCCCTCCGATATTATGGTAATATGACGCTTCGTCGAATTGCTCACCTGATCAAGCTACCTCTCAGCACCGTAGGTCTTATATGCAACGAGCCGATGACTCCCAGTCGTGAATCTGAACGCCCTTCAGTGATAACTACATCTATTACATGTCGAATTCTGAACTACGTCACATCAAGCGCTGAGCATCGTCAATTGACTTATCGAGAGATCAGCGAACATCTGAACCTGAATCTATCCGTCACTACTATCCGGAAGATACTCAATGATAATGATTACCATCGACGTGTAGCTGTTGCTAAGCTCTTTCTTATCGATAATGCCATGGTCAAACGACTAGCTTTTGCTCAGAAATATAGCCACTGGAACAAATCGGACTGGTTCCGTGTCATTTTTACCGATGAAGCCGCTATACAGAATGAAGGTAGCAATCGTCGCTGAATCACTCGAAAGCCCGATGAGGCCTATACTCGTGACTGCATTCGTCCGAAATTCCGAAGGGTTTCCTACTGCATGTGCTGAGGGTCTATATGTGGGGGTATCAGAGGTTCAATGGTAATATGGGATAAAAAGGCTTGGGGGAATATCACTTTCAAATCTTTCATTGAACACATTCTTCCCGTGAGTATTGTCAGCGAGCCTATCATATTTGTACTAATCACAGACAGACACTTCGAGATTTCTGAACGGATTGCAACGAGGATCATGAACCTTTCATGCCTCTCGGTGAAACATGCCCCGTACAAATGGATAAGGCCTCTGCTCACAATGCTATCAATTCACGAGCTGCTATTGCTACTGAAGGAATTACATTACTCGATTGGCTCGGAAACAGCCCTGACCTCAATGCCATCGAGGGTGTTTGGGGCCTGCTTAAGCTACGAATCAATAAACTTCGCCCCCGACCTTTGACTACCTCTCAGATACAGGCAGCTATTCAGAATGCCTGAAGCGAGCTAAAGCCGGAGGATTTTGTAAATCTGGTAGACTCAATGCCCGATCGAATTCAGGCTGTTTTGGCTGCTGAGGGGGGGCCTACTCGCTTTTAGGATTTCAGATATAGTCGGATATTTTCTCGTTTTCTCGTTTTCTCCTTCATAGACCGCTCAATTAGGCCTAGTTTTATATAATACCCTTGCACACCCCCCTGATGTTCAATATTCTGATATGCTGGTAATCTTACCATTTCGGGCTACCGCTGGTTCAAACGCTAATGCAATGTTCAGCCCGCTGCAGGAAGGACCTGTAGTATATGGGGTTGAAGCTATCTAGTAGGTAGGAACTTCGGAGGAAGGAAAAGGTGGGAGGAAGGTCAAATACCCTGAATCCCCTGAGTCCACTAGCGCCGGATGAATGCGGCGCCGGATGGATGCGGAGATTACCAACCAAATCACACCTGAAATTCCAACAGCATTGAGGATATTCAAACATTAGATTATCATCTTACACTCTGAACTACTTTCCAATCAACATATCTCGCGACGAGTATAGTCCGATTAATCCAAACATATGGTTGTTGAGGAGCTGTCACAGGATAAACATAGTGACAACCTGATCAAATTCGATAAATCTCGCCCTCAGATCCGCTGGCGCGGACTGCATGACTAAGCCAGCTGGTCTGAGATTCCGAGGCAAGCTTAAGCTTTTTTTCATCGGTCAATCCACAGCTGATCGATTGATTCAATGTGCACATCGGCAGATTCACGCCATGCTAACCTCTACCCGCGCAGCTAGTATTCTTCAGGCTGCCCTAGACCCAACAAAGGCTTAGTTTTACTATTTAGGACTAGCTTGGTCCGAAGCTCGGCTAATACCGACATAGCCCCGAAACTTGCACGGCTACAGTTGTTGGACCGGGGGCTTACCGCTATACAAGTACTACAAAAGGCTGATCAGTGCCCTAGTGGAGATGGAGTAAGTCCTATCGATAAAACCCACTGGGGTAGTAGTATACCTTAAGAAATGTGGGTTTGCTGTGCCCCATGTTGGTTTCACTCGCAATTCGAAACCATCGACTTGGCGATCTACTCGTCAGGGTCCACCACTTCTCCGCTTTTGAGGCTCAGATGAAGATCTATTTACGCTCCTGCGCAGACTTTGTGGTATCATCTTCGACCGTGGCTTTCACGTGTCCAGTAAGAGTACCTTGGGTTCAAGTGCATCGGATCGTCAAGGCACTTTTCCATGTGTGTGCAAGATACGCAGGCATAGAGTAGGAGCATGGAAGTCGAGGTGTTGGATGTCTGTAGTGGAAACTGCAGTGGGACTTTCATTCCTTCATCATTGGTGGTTGAAGGTTCGCAGCCATGTTGATCTTGTTTCTGTTTCGGGTGTCACGACGTAGCTGTCGAATGAAGAGCCAAGAGAGCATCATTACAACCAGTATTTCCGTCATTGTTCCCAAATTGGTGGAGATATACCTTTTCCAACAGGTGTAGCGAGCTTGCTGATTGCACAACTAGTATCTTCCTTGCGTATGAAACAAGAGCCTTCCATTCCATGGAGCCAACGTCCACAGGGGCAAGTATGCCGCGTTCAGAGCTTCCGCGGCGTCTTGTGCCGATCTTGCACATCGGCGGCACAACATGGAAGCCCGGCGATCGGTGAGAAAGCCTTGGGAGATCGTGACAAAGAGCAAGGTCAAGCTGTTGCCTGGATAGTCGACATGACCGGTTTCGAGGGACTGATACTGCGGCGAGGCAGACGGCGATCTGTTGGTCTGACAGTAGAAGTTTCGATGGTAGATATTGATCATGGGCTCAGGGAGAGTATAAAGCAAGCTTCGTGTCCTTCGTCAAACGATATCAATCATAGTTCAATCATCCAAGGACTCCTTACAATCAAGACAAACATCTTCACCTACAATCACATCCATCAGCCCACCAAGGCTTTGAAACTTTCAAAATCACAACCTCACCAACTCATATCACCATGTACTCCCCGGCCCTCGCCTTCACCTCCCTCACCCTCCTCACCCTCGCCTCCTCCGCCCCCGTCGCCACCACCCTCTCCACCCGCGGCGACACCTGCACCATCACCGGCTACGAAGGCGACTCGCAATCCGTCTCCTACGGCATAGGCGCCACCGGCACCTCCGCCTCAGGCAGCCTCTCCGTCTCCTGCACCTCTGGCCAGAAATGGAGCAACGGCGACCAATTGCCCAACCCGCAGACGGTCAAGGCGTCCGATACCAAGCTCGCGCAGGATATCAACTGGGATCAGAGCTGGAAGACGGGCGGGTATGTGAGCTGTTCGGCGAGTTATGGGGGCGGGGGGAAGGTGGATGGGACGACGGGGAATAATATCCAGCCGGGGGTGGGGGTGACGAGTAGTAGTTCGACGTGTGTGGTTACTTTCGACATTTAGATGTGCGTTGGCGCTGCTGTCGGAGGAAGGATTTTGTTGAATGGAGGAAGACATTCGCCCATGATGGGAGACCGTGTTGATTTTGTTGTACTATACACTCGCTACGAATCCAAAAATCGTTACATTTAGAATCTAGATACCAATCTCATAGACCCCCCTCAAATTCTCGTTGTGCCTACCTTGACTCTCTTTGTTTGAACATTGCTCTTGGTTAAGTTGTGCCCTGAATCTCAAACATTGAAATGGAATAGTCAGTCTTCTTGCAGCGGAAAGCACAAGAGAAGAAACAATCACAGATGGCGCGACAAATAGCAATGAACCTCGTCTAAGGAATCCTTGGTATAGAAAGACCGTTGGAGCATGTGTGTTTTCTCGCTCTAAGGTAGTAGCACGGTTTTCTACGTGTTCGGCCTCTATAACTACCTCTTATTCCCGACCGTCACCTGGGGCAGGTAACGCTCCCAAACCCCCCGGCGCCGATCGGCTTGGCACGTCGATCCGTCACCTGGCCCCGAACTCCGCAAAGATGCCCTCTGACAGCCGGTAAAATGAACGCTGAGAATTTAAGGAGGACACTGGGATGGATGAGCAAGGGCCTGGAGTATGGCGCTATTCTATCACTCAACAAGCCATGGGCCCATGACGAGCGATATTAAAAAAATAGATTAGCATTCATCAAGCTCATTGATATGATACTGGAATAGAGTAGGATCGATGTGCTGCAGAGTCAGTGTACCTACCTTCTGTGCATATGTGCGAGCAACGATCTTGGCAAACACATCTTCGGTCAGTACGAAGCGATTGATGATACAAATCTAATGGTTTATCGCAATCGGAAGGTGGGTAGACATATCTTTCATTGCCATCCCACGACAAGGCAGCAATAATTGTTTGTATGCAATACATAACTTTCCCCCCTTTTGGAAAACCAGAAAATAAAAATGTATTACTCGAGTAAGGTATAATCCCACTTCCCATCCGTACTACCATGCACCTTCGCTGTCATAAAATAAGGTAGAGTTAACCCAATGGATTCCAAGGAATATTTCGATATCCTGAGGTCCCGACCCAAGAATGCCCCTAATAGCCCGTCCCGGATGCTTCCTCTGTAAATGCTGCATGCGCCCTCCCAATAACAAAACGGGACAACGTCTCGATCCCTCTCCATCCAATAGGCGTCTGAACTCTATAGATATCGGAGCCGTAGTACGTGAAGTTCAGCGATCCATGACTTTCACTTGCCCCGCGACTACCCAAATTCCTACCTCCCGAACATGGACAGAAAACTCTTCCTTCGTCCCATCTTCTTCTGTACTGTCTCCGCCTTTTTGTCCATCGCACTCTTCTCGGTTGGCATTGCGGGCATTGCGGGCATAGGTGGACTCTTCAGCGGAGGACTTGGCGGCTTCTCTGCGGTTTGTGGCAGACTCGTTTCTTGTATGGCGAGTTCCTTGGGTTTCGGCGCCTTTCGGCTTCGACCTCTTCCGAGAGTGATAGCGCTTGGTCGTCTGGTGTCAGACGAGACAGTGCTTGGTCGTCTTGAGTCGGCCACATTGTCATCACCTTTGGTCAAGTGGTCAATTTCGCCAAGGACCGTCATGCCATTTGTGCCAAGGTATTCCTCCCCAATGCCAATAAATCTCACCACGCCTCTGTCTGCAGACACACCGAGTGAATCGGTCATGAAGGCTTGAATAAGAGCGGTGTTCCGCTTGTTCGTTACCGGCTGGATTTGTGAGGGAAGGGCGGTTATGGTGAAAATGTAAGCTGAATCGAATGTGCCGGCCAACAAAAGACAGGCAGAGTGGTCGAGGGTGATGAAAATGGAGGAGGTGGGCCTTTGGTACCGTTGAGAAAGATGCTCGGAGAGACTCTTCAGGAAGATGAATTCGTCTTTCACCTAGTGAAGACTCGTAAGCACGGCTCAACGACCTGGAGTCCCAGTCGGAAAAGGTCTTACAATGACATTAATCTTCACTTCCGCGACAATGACGGAATTCTTGTAAACCTTCTCTCGCGGCGAGAGATTCGGTTCGCGATAGGCAAAGACTTCTGTGAAGAATGAGCTCTTCCTTCTTGCAAGATCTATGCCCTCTTGGTCTCGGTGAGCCATCGATACGAGCGCGGCGTCCCCGGGAGCGCCTCGGGAAATCCGTCGTGATATCTTCTTCTGGTCGATTAGATCTGGCATATCTGAGACGGGTTGTGACTTGGGCTCATCGTCGTTGAACGAGAACGTTGATTTGGCCGGAGAGATGAGGCCGTTCTCAGGCTTCGACACTTGTAGAGTCTGACCAGCCTGTCGAGGGAACTCGTTGGCTGTAGGTGAAAGCCGTACGGTCGACTTTGGCGACACGGGGCGGGTCTGTGGAGGACGTTGCATAGCTGAGATGAGGGACGTGCGAGTGGTACAGCCGGTCAAGGCGAGATGCAAGCAAGAGAATGGTTATAAGTCAGGATTGTAAATTATGATGCAGGCATAGACCACGCAGTGGAAGGGGTTGTTTAGCAACAGTGGCTCGTGCATACAGGTCACGCGATCGAGGAATGTGGGTTGTTTCAAGTAAAAAGAAAGGCCGTGAGCGTGGTCTGGTTGGTGATTTGGTCAAAACGATGGAGGACAGTGTCTGCATATATTCTCGTATGGAGAGTCATGACAGAGACAGAGAAAGCACCTTGAGTAGGGTAAGGTCAGGTAGATAGATACCTTAGGGTCAGTTAGTACAACACCATCATAAAACAATCATGATACCGTAGATAAAGCAGGAGCCAGGCAAGTCCGCCAATGTCGGCAGTCGGTAGCCAGTAGCCACTAACGAGGAAGGGCTTGCGGTCGACTATGTACTGTATTATGTATTATCTGTATACATACTTCTGGTTGGGGGATTAATCTTCAGCTGCAGATGAGCGTGCTTTCGGTAGGGCCCTCAGATTATCGTTAGGTGGGGGTGGAGCAGGACAAGGGGGGAGCAGGGGAGGTGATAGGTCAGCATCCCAGTCCCGCTCCCCTGCTCCCGAAATCCTACTAACGATATAGAGTAAGGTAGTACAGTAGTAGGATCGAAGCATTTGGTGACTGCCTCGCGCCCGCCAGATTCGGACCAAAGCTTATCAGTACCACAGGACAATTACCCACGGGCCACAGCTGTACATAGTATTCCGTACGGTATGTACTCCGTTCAATAATTGACCAGTCGATCTCGATCGATCGGTTCTTGGCAGCCGCATGGTGTACTCCTGGTAGTGGCTGACACCTTATCGAAAGTGTAAATTACATTATTATTGTCGTTATTGATTATTGATTATTGATTGTTCAGCTTGGCTGTCTTCCACCAATCAGTAGAGAGTTGTGTGAAAGACTGACAGTGGCAGTCCTGTTGGAAGAGAAAGATAACCACAACACCATTGTACCAGCGCTGTTAGGAATCGAACCTAATATAAACTAAATCACTCAACGACTGTTGGGTGGGTTCCCGACCGATGCCTCTTGCGGCAATCCCTAGACCCCGCGTTAGGTGCACGGGACTTGAGTCACTCCTTCCCCCTTCCCCGCTTTGTCGGCGGCAATTCCTAGTCCCCCCCGACCTCCGGAGATAAGGTTCCTCAAGTACAATGTACTCTCCTGAATTGGGATTGCGGTATATCAAACCTACACAGGAAGTCCGGGTGAAATACCTCATTCATGATGCTATCAATCATCTTTCCTTCTCTCACCCTCCGGCTGGGATCTCAAAGAGCGGTGCGAACCGAGCCTCGCTACCTTGGATCAGGAGATTGCGACTGCGGTACTGTACAATGCAGACCCCGAATAGCTCGCATACGTGCATGGTTTCGTGACTGCAGACAGCCTCGAACGTAAAGCTGAATATGCAAGGCTTCGACCCCAAATAACATTGACAATAACAAGACACTTCACGTCGTATTCCGTATGGGTCTTGCATTCGTTGAAAGTCTCAGAGGCTTAAACTAGTGTTAATCCTGCCACTAGGGCTCAGAAACGTACCTTATATTACATGATACTTGACTAACCGCGTTAGGTAGTGTAAAGAAAGTTGTTTTAAAACAATAGGTCTTCGGCCAATGAGAGTTGCGTAGATATGGGGAAGGAACAAGGTTTTTGGTGAGTATTTCCCTTAACATGCAGTATTTATCCCACATTCAACAGTCGTTTTATGTTCTGAAGCAGTGTACTCTGCATCTGAGTATTATCAAACTTGAACAACATGAGATAGATACTTATAATCAAGAGTAAAACAAGTACGTCTAATGTTGTCGAGCCCGTTGATTGACTAAAAGCTTAGGTAATTACATTCGTTTATTTCAGGATTCAACATATCACGTGATGTATCATACACGTAAGTTCTACAACCCACTGTATTTTTCCGAGCTCTACCTGCCACCCCAGGATTTAAGGGATAGGAATTATTATACGTTCTTAACACATGTATCCGTACAGCGAATCAGCAATGCGAGTACAAGGGCGTCAGGGTCTTTGATCTGCGTGTTTTGACCCTTCTACCACTCGCGAGATACGTAAAGCATGGGTAGACCTCGTGCTGGGATCGATCCTTGGTGGATCAGCAAAGAGCAGTTTCACTGATCCAAACCACGGCAGACTCGAGGTATATCGAGTGCGTTACTATTTCTTTATTCACCAAGATCGCAGCATCTGTGGTAGAACTGGTGGATTGTAAAAACATGTGATCCCGGTACCTCATCATGCCGTCATTGACGTCAAGCGGATTCCATTACATCACCGAGCAATATGTTAAGGTCCACCATCTCATTTTCAGGCACCTAACGTCTCCCTTTGGTCAACATATCGCACTTGAATTTTCGATACTCATCAACCACAATGGACGGCGACAACACAGCAAAGACGTTCGAGCAAGGCGCCAACAGCGCGATGAAAGACCAGGAGCTTACCAGTGGTATCCATGAGTCAACCAACCAGATAGTATGCCTCGTGACCTTTATGCTTCTGTACTGTAAAGCTGATTGAAGGCTAGCCTGCTGCTGGCGAGAAGACTACAGGCACCGGAACCAGCATCTTCTCCAAAGATGGTGCCGTCGGTTCCATGTTCACCCGTACGTTCTGCAATTGTCACGGAGGATGCTTCCTGCTCCTCATCTTCTCCCCCTGGTAGTTGAGTTCAAGATTTGCTGACACGCGGAATCTCTAGCCACCGGCGCAATTGGCGGCACTGCCCAAAAAGTTGGCGGCCCCTTTGACCAGCAGGGAGCCATTGGCAAAAACTTCAAGGCAGACGGGACGATTGGTGGTATGGTGCAGGAGAACCTCGCCAACAAAAAGTGAGGATCAGAACCTTAAATGGTACATTGTGTATAAAAGGGAAAATGAATGCATGGAAATGGTGGCCCAGGAGTTCAAATAGTTCATAGAACAGCAATACATCCACATTATGTGTATAGAATCATATATATTCTACTTACCCACAGTGCCGGTTTTCTTTCGGAGCTCCAGGGGCTCTTCTCAACCCGCTTGTGCGAAATGGATAAACATTGCACCGGAGACTGCAGAGCGTGGCGACTAGAGTTGCAAAAGAAGGTAAAATTAGATGAAAGCAATTGGAATTGCAAGTGTATCGAAGGTCAATTGTCAATACATCTATCAATGTTGAGTAATCTCGACTTTGCCAGTGTTGGGGTTCAGTGCTGCTAGCGTGGAAATCGAGACGAATCGCATTCTCGTTCATATTCTTGACTGTACTTGCAGCGCATCGAAACTACCTAGTGAAACCGCAATACGACAACCCTCAACGAACAACCACGCCCCGAAGCCATGCCCGCTGGAACTTCTCACCCAGCGCCGAAGCGCAAACCCACCGCATTCAAACCTCCCCGCCCTGCATCGAAAGCCGCAAAGGCAGCCACTCCCCGACGCAAATCTGCCCCCGCCAGAGTTCCCTCCTTCTCTTCCTCGTCTTCACAGGAGCAAGATCTTCCTTCAGACGTCGATGCCTCAGAAGCCATTATTCCACCGGCAACACAAGACCCACCTCCTACGATCCCGCCCAAGCTCCTTACGAGACTCCTCCACCATCATTTCGAAGGCGAGAAAACGCGTATCAGTAAGGATGCAAATGCTCTGGTTGGGAAATACATGGAAACTTTTGTCAGGGAAGCTTTGGCTCGGGCGGCTTACGAGAGATCGGAGGCTGAGGGTGGCTTGGGAGGGCATTTCTTGGAGGTGAGGGAAGACGAAATCCTACATTGAACGATACTGAACTGATGAATTTGCACATTTCAGGTTGAAGATCTTGGGAAGCTAGCTCCACAGCTACTGCTGGACTTCTGAGACTCAATCGCCGCCGGGAAGTCATAATCTCGTCCTACCGGATGAATCATGCCATTTTTGATACAAGTTCTACAACGAAAGCGATGCTGGACAACAATGTCTCGCTACACCATTGCTAATCCCAAGATCCTCATAGGTCAACCAGCTTCCCTATTAGTTATCAATAATCAGAAGGCTGAAAAGACCTTTTATACTCTGGAGGCCAAGGATGGAGACCTGGCCAGATACGGAGAAGATTTGTTGAAGCCACCAGATAATGACCAATAGCAATACTTGCATGAACAAGTTATCCGAGAACTTTATTCGAAGCATATAGCAAGATGTCCTTTGGGTGCGATGCTGAAACATGGACTTCCAAAACTCGCGACGCAAGTCAAACCCTAAGCGCCCGGTTTACGCTAGTTGCTTATTTTGGTCAATGCCTCGCAACTTCAACGATAGACTGAAGTTTAGAATCCTCAATATTCCGATGCTGAAATCATGATCACTTCGGCAGGTCACTCTTGACAAGAAAGCCCTCAGATGACCGGAGTACACAGCACTACCTTCTGCTCGAGAGCGTTAAATCACGATATTAAACGCACATTACATAGACACGACAAGCATCAAACCAATCGAGTACGGTATATAATGCGCATTGTATACAACTGAAACTCGGAAGGTTGGAGGGCTTAGCAAGAACGCGTAGTGCTCTCGTGACCAGCCTCCATTCTTCTGATATTCTAGGTATATATTCTATCTTTGTTCCTGCGTTAGGTTTTTCCCCATCACCGAATATCTCTTTGCAACAATTTTCTACTACATTTTCGACATTTTCGCTATTTCACTACATCTTCTCATTACATTCGTTTGCTCCTAACAACAGCGCCGGACGCTTTTATAATACTACTACGACTCGTCTTATCCCAAAAATGTATTCAATGCTCCCTCTCGCATCTTCCGTACTCCTGGCTAGCGGAGCCTTGGCGCAATATGGCTACGGTGGTGGAGCTGGCATGAGCAGTAGTATGGCGACCGACCTGGCACCGTCATCGTCCATGCCGGTGCAAGATATGGCTGGTTCTTCAACCATGTCAGCCGCTTCAACCATGGCAGGAGCTGCTGCTCCCTCCGGCACAGGTGGCATGGTAAATATGCATGTGGTCAAGGTCTCGAACAAGAACGGAGATTTGGTATTTGAGCCAAAAGACATGCAAGCCAAGGTCGGAGAGATGGTGCAGTTCCAATTTTACCCAAAGGTATGCCTGTGTCACGTCATGGCAGAGGTACAGAGGTTAACGATCCGCTCAAAGGACCACTCGGTTGTACAAGCATCCTTTGATATGCCGTGCATGCCAATGAAGAACTCTATGGGTACGAAAGGCTTGTTCTCTGGTTACATGCCCGTCAAACCAACGGACACGACAATGCCTGCGTACACGATCATGGTCAATGACACCAAACCCATATGGTATTACTGCTCGCAGGGGAATCATTGCCAGTCTGGCATGGTTGGCGTCATCAACGCGTAAGCACTACCCCGTCCTTGACACACAATTTCCAATTCTTCAGTCACTAATCAAAGTCTCGCCCCCTAGACCTGCAGCAAACAAATCCCGAACCATTGACTCCTTCACAGCCCTAGCCAAGGTCGCCACATCCAACACCTCTCCCATGGAGGGAATCACAGGTGGCACGGCTTCGACATCCGGCAATGGCAGCACCACAATGACCACAATGTCTTCCAACACCACGATGCCCATGCCAAACTCCTCTGCAGGTGCTGCGACCCAGTCGAAATCCGCCGCGTACTCGAGCCGGTACGCGAGCAAGCAGGATGTGTTTACTGGGGTTGGGTTGGCGACTGCTGTTGGCTTGATTGTTGCATTTGTGCTCTGAGCTATGTAAGTGCACACTGTAGGGACAAGGATATAACGGTAGCAAAGACGGGAGGGATGGTATACCTGAGGAAATATAGGAAATGTTACGAGTAAAGGAACGAGAGAAAATAATAGGGGATAAGCGCGCAGAGTCGCCGCGGTAGATATTTGGAATGATCCGGCATCAGTATGTATCACGATCCTTTTATCACAGCATTAGCTGGCGTTAGGCAGACATCATTGCACAGATCGTAGGCTCTTCAAGAGATCAATCAAACCCTTCCAGCATTTCGCAAGTGAGGAGAAACGTTCCAGTCGCTGTGCCCTTGTTAACGCCATACACTTGACAACCACTTATGAGTAAGGTAAGGTACTGGAGTAAATTTTGGCATTGATTTTCACGAGGCCACGGGGGCCAAGACACTCGGCTAGATATTTTAGTTTGAGCTACAGTACGAGGCAGAAGATTGGTCCTAGAATTCCTATAGACTACAGACTACAGCGATATCTTTAACCTCTAGGATCAAAGACCTGCGCGTTCAGAGTTCGAAATCGAGAACGAAAAGACGATGTTGGAATACGAGGTCATATGGGGGCATATTGATACTTTATTTTGGTTGTTGCTGTTCGAAGGCTATCTACGAGTAGGAAGGAGGTGGAAGGTGAAAACTCCACTAGCGGGCCTCAGCCCTACCAGCCCTATGAAGCGAAGGTTACCAGCTCTCCTATTTCCAACACTCCCCTTTGGGAATCGGAGCCTTCATGGGCCAAAATTCGGACATTCAAGCTTCCCTTTTTGAAGCTTCCAAGCTCCCCTTTTTGAAGCTTTCGAGCTTCCCTTTTCGAAGCTTCCGAGCTCCCCCGGCTCCTACACGGAGCAGTACCATATGGAGCTGATCAGGCTCCCCCGTCACCTGACAAGGTGACCCCGTTTACCCTCATCCAGAGACCTCATCCAGAGGCCTGTCCACGGATTCCAGGTGGGCTATGCTTTCATATACCGCTTGCCCTCGTCCGAGGCTATCCACGGTCTCCATCTTAGTAGCTCGTTAGCTACATCGATCTGATGATTCTGACGCCGTTGGTTTTGTCCTTGCTAGCGTCCCATCTGGTCTTTACCTGAGTCTCATCCGAAGCCTGTTCCGGATGTAATTTCCAGCATCCTTCCTTGTTGTGACCAATCTTATTGCAATGAGCACATCGATTAGAGCCCTTGCTCTTATTGTCGAAATGACGCATCAGGCCTGTCATGCTTTTGGTCTCATTCACGTGATCCTGCCGGCGATCTTCTTCAAGCAACATGGCCCGAGCCTTTTCTGCAGTCATATCTTTGGTGACAGACCAGATTTGCATAAGGGAACGGTACTGCTCAGGCAAGCACATCATCAAGCACAGTATCGTACGTTTGTCGCTATCGAGAGTGACTTTGGTTGCATCGATGCGTTCCTCCAGAAGTTTGATATGTGTGAGCATATTCCCTGTACTCTTGAAGTCGATCGACGACAGCGTGTAATATTCCTTCGTTAAACGCATGAACTCCGCGTCTATAGAAGGTTGAAGTAAGGCTTCTAGATGTCTAAGCATCTTGTAGCCATCATTGAAATCTTCTTCGATCAGCTTTTGTTTGACGTCGACGCTGATAGTGGGAGTCATGGCATCAGCAGCTTGTTCAACCTTTTCCTGATTTTCCTTGTCATCAGAAGCAGTCTGAGTACACTGCCATAGCTTTTTGGGTCGTAGATGGGCTCGAATATCGATAAGCCAGTCATCGAAGTTTTCCTCCGTCAGGAGCCGAATTTGGTGATGAAGGGGGAGAGTCATGGTGGCAGTGAGCTTGTCGTAGTCACTGAATACGGAGCAACAACCCAGGCAGTTTGCACTAACCCGGGCTCATAACCTGTTGGAATACGAGGTCATATGGGTGCATATTGATATTTTGGTTGTTGCTATTAGAAGGCGGAAGGTGAAAACTCTACTAGCGGGCCTCAGCCCTACCAGCCCTAACTCCCCTATCTCCAACAGACGAAGGCATGATATCAGCGTCGACTTTTCAGTTCAGCTCGCATTTTTAAGAAAGTAATGTTTTTCTGCCACTTCCCACAAGGCGAATGATTGTTTTTCAGAATACTGACTTCCTCTCCTACTGTTGTCGTTTCTTATATTGTTACTCTATATGAGATGGAAGGAGTTCGTTACTGTGAAACGGGGACATCCGGCGGCGTTGCAGCTCGTGAGCGCTTCGATCAAGCGAAACCAATACAGATTGCTAACTGCTGTTCAGGAGCACTGCTATGGAAAGCCGGGTCGTCAGTACAACAAAGATGAACGCGTTTCCGGCATTGCTATTGAGACACTTGGAAGAAATCTACGTGCGTGCGCGCAAGTTTGAGAAGATGCGCCTCAACATAGCTCCATCGCAAGTCGCTTTCACGGGCGGCAGTAAGTAGAGTTTACTGACCGCCGGTGCACACGTATACCACAGCAACTCTCCAAATACCTTGCAGACACCTCGACCCGGAGATTTAGTCCTTGTTTGAATTTCCATCTCTTCGAGTCTGCACATATACGCCCCCCACCTTCGCCGCGTTCTGATCCATTGACGCAAAAGAGGACTCCCTATATCTTTCCAAGAGATGGCATACGGCCATGCAGCATTCATAGTAGTGATAAGTAGTATTCTGTTTGCAATTCTGGCATCATCGGCCCATCCTACCTGCCACCCATACTATGGTCGTCCAAACCTTCTAGAATGCCTCGCAATATTTGATGGCCCAATAAGGCCAGACCCGACTGGATTTGGCGGAATAAGAAGCATTGATCGGAAGAAACATCTGTTTCAATTAGCTGGAGAGGCAAGACCACGAGATATAAATGGTGACCCTGTCACGAATACTCAGTGGAATAACAGGGCATCTGTGCCAATGTTCTGGTCAAAGCGTAAGTACTTCGATTCAAACCTGCTGGTGGAAAGCTAATGAGGGCTTTGGCTCTTCAGCAAGGTGCAAAGTTGCGTTACTTCCGAAAATGGACATAGTAGGAGCAGGGGTATGTAAATTTCTTAGTCCTTCATTGCCATTTCTGGCAGTATTTTGAGTCCGAGACATGTTACGGGAGCAAAGATTCGCTTTTGTTTGTTATCTCGTCTGTAGACTTTTTCTGCGACTCTACCTAGTGTACGAGTATTCTTTATCCGAGACAGAGATGCTTAATCCGATACCATTACAGCCTATGGAATGGACCTTTCTAGCGGACACGAGCCGCTACACAGACATATCATGGGATGGACATCCAGCAGCCACTACGTGTGCGAACATAGGGCTCAACCCTAGACGTACCATCGAGGGAGGACACATTGAAGTCGGTAGGCTTACAGCATCAGACCCCCTAGCATTGATGATGCCCTGGATTAGGGCTAAAAGATTCGATTATTAGGAGATCATGGAAACCTAGCCATTCTAGTCTACCAGCCAGGTAGCGAAGCCGACGATTTTATCATGGCAATGCTAGCCGCAGGCAATCCTGTCGTTGCCAGATGGACCGGGTCTGGCATTATGATGCCCACGGTGCAACAGCCGCCAGCAACTGGGAATCCGAGCGATGCGGGTTCCGGGACCAATGCGAACAACCGCCAACCAGACACAGCAACGTCGGGTGGCGGAACGGGCGCACAACGGGGCCCTGCCCCTCAATGCAACCAATTTTGCTACGGACCAAACAATCTCTGCTCTACCGATGGAGGGTGCAGATGCATTGCAGATGACTTCCAAGGTCCTGGCGTCGCCTATTTCACGGGTATATGCAAGTATACATACCCAGCGTACACCAACCGGCGTAAAGTACTTGGAACCGATATTTTAAACTCGACAGAGATACTTCCAACGCTCAATTCAAGTTCAACGGGTTTCACAACCACGAACTCGACAGTTGTAGCTAATGCAACGGACTTGAATTCAAGTCTAGCGGCAAATCCATCGGATTGGATTGCAGGAGTGGACGTGGGGCGAGGTAGCGGTGTGCCCTGTCCTTGCAATTGTACGTATGTGTCGTATGCGTGCTGTGGCTCCACGACTGGAATGGTGTATGAATCGCCGCAAATGCGATTGGGAGCTATTAGAATGCCGACTGGTATGGTTTGTAATGAGGCCACAGGGGAGGCGCAGAAACCTTCATGACGAAGATGCAGAAGACGAGGATGGAAATGTGAGAGAGATGAGAAAGGCTCAGTCAAGAGCGACGAAGGAACAATGAATAGAAAAATGTCTTCGCTCTTTGCCTTCGAATCAAATGTTTCTTGGGATGAATGTGAACGTGAATGAAAGTGTTTTTGAATGAGAAAACTTTTAGACATCTTTGAATGTTATTCTTTCTTCTCGTATTAAGATGTCAACATGTGCATGTGCTAAGGGTCGTACGAAGTATGTACTCCGTACGGGTAGTTGTACCCTTAAATAATATGCTTATACTACATATCCCTTTAACCGCTGTTTGCCTTCGATTGATTTTTAAGGTTGACCCGAATCAGATGTGGTAAGGCTCGGTCAAAAAGGTAATTTTTTGTAAATAGAAACAATATCAACAAAGCCCCCTATTGTTCTTGCCCACCTCGATAAGAATGCCTTCCTGCGATGTAGTACCTGATTCAACTGATTTAGGAACTTATCGTCCTAATCTGCGTTCTATCACTATTGTAGACGATCGATTTGAGTCTATTCAGATGCCTTCAAACGTCAGTTGAATCAATATATCTACGCATACAATCGTCGATGTAGATCAGGAGAACACAAAACCTTGTACGAGTTCCTCATTGAAATCAGCATTATCAATGTCTACAAACTCTCTTTGCATTCAGATGTTTCAAAGAAGGCTAAATACACTATTCATAGCGAGTTCAGAACGGCTCTGACTACAGCCTACAGATCTTAGTCAGATCTCTCAAAGGCAGTTTCTGAAGCGAAAAAGAACGTCAATTGAATCAGCAATTGAACGTTCAATGATACCTTTAGAGAATCATCAAATCTGCAAAAGAAAGAGCTCTGGGAACTGTCATGAGTGCAAGGAGATAGGGCAATTGGCAGAGTCAAGAAAACGAAGGTCTCTCGATGAAATTACACCAAATTTGGGCCGCAGCAAGCGGGGAAAGCGCTCTACTTATGGCTGCAATATCTGCGATGTCTCCATCTGCAAAGACGGTCCTTGTTGGGCCGCTTATCATCATAGCATTAAGATAGGATGAACAATAGGAGTTCAGGGTGGAATCCTATAAACTGATTGGTGGAGTAAGCGGATACGCTAAATAAGGCACCCGGCAGCGGTTAAAGGGATACTAAGTTTAAGGATGTGATCGCGTAAACAAGTCCTCGCGTTCCCCGTCGCAAGTTTGCGACCACCATCTCTCCAGCTTCCAAGATGGCAGACTCAGCGCGACAAGCAGACGCCCTGCTTACAGAGCACTTCCAATACACCCCCCTCGTACGCGCTCTCCCAATCCCTCCCTGGCGCAATACTAACACCCCCCCACAAGTCCCTCATCGACGAAATCATCAACGCCGTCAACACCATCATCTACCACGCCATCGAAGCCATCGAGAACGGTCTCCTCTCCCTGCCTCCTCCAGCCCTCGGCTTCGGCTCCGACAAATCTTCAACTAGCCTTTCGATCGCGGATGCCGACGGCGACGGCAATGTCGAGTACCCCGATGCGACGGCCGAGATTGAGAATGGCGTGCATCAGCTCGAGACGCTGCTGGAGGCGACGGTGGATAAGACGTTTGACAAGTTTGAGATTTACACGTTGCGGAATATTTTGACGGTGCCGGATGAGTTGGCCGGGTGGATGAGGTTGGGGCATTATGAGGTGGGCTCGACATTTCTATTCTGTATTGTTTTTCCAGTGCGAAAGCACTCGTTTGTTGAATATGAATTGTTATATCGCCATTCCTTTCACATACGACCACAGACATCAGAAAACTGGGCATCCCGTCCGCTCTGCCATACATAAGCTGGTGATCGGAAGACTAGTAGTTGGGTCGGTGACGACCAGCGAATCCCTTCTGTTGTTTGTTTTTGCTTTTTTGCCAAGCAGATCCTCAAGAGCATCAAACCACATTCTCCTTATGTGCAGAAACTACATTCCAGCTTCCAGGTTCTAACACCCACCCACAGAACCTCTCCCTCTCCCTCCCCGCCATCGCCCCTACCCCCGAATCCCTCCTCGCCCTCCGCACCAAACTCCGCGAAACCAAAAGCCTAAACCTCGCCCTCCGCCACACCCGCTCCCAAAACACCGCCCTCCTCTCGTCCCTCTCCTCCATCCTCTCCCCACCCACCACCCCCTCCAACCCCACCCTCTCCTTCCTAACCCACCACCCCTCCGCCGCCACCCTCGGCCTCACATTCACCCCCCCCTCCTCCACCACGACGTCAAAACCCCTAACAACACACGCCTCATTCGCGCTCTCGCAGCTACCGGCGTTGCGCCAGCAGTTACAGGAGCTGCGACCGAAGACGAAAACTTTGCAGGGGGCGGGGGGGAGGGTGGATTGGGAGGGGAGGAGGGAGGAGCGGAGGAGGTATGTTGAGGGGAGGGTGAGGAGGGTTGTTGGGAAGGAGGAGGGGGAGGTTGTGGGGGGCAGGGGGGAGGAGGAGGTTAGGGGGTTGGAGGGGGTGGTGGGACAGTTGGGCGTGGGGGAGGGGAGGGATGCTGAGATGGGGGGGTAAAGGGTGGGCGTTGTGTGGAGGGGGATCTGGTCTCGATGTTGGGAAGAGGAAGAGGGAGTTTGCAGCTCGGGAGTAGGATGGTTCGGATGGCAACTCCGTGTTTACCTTTTTTATGTTCAATGTACATGTCTTCCCCATCTATGTATCTTCCAACGCACTCTTCCCCCTCTGCTTTCTCGGCCTTGCTTTCGCCCTCGCACAGTCTCCGTCGCCAGCACCGCCATCTCCGACCCTTACTCTCTTCCCGCGCCCGGGCTTTAGCTTCGCGGTCGTATCGACTCCCTTAATATCAACCTCGTTACCTGTCAACCTCGCTCTCTTCCCATGCCTACTTTCGTCATGTCCAACCTCATTCCTTATCTTCCAATTACCCTCACTATCCCCGGTCCCTCCCCTATCGTCCCTGTCCTTCTCCCCCTTCGCGGGCTGAGTAACCATAACGTCTCCTCTCTCCCCACCACCCTCCCCTCCTTCCTCACTACCCTCCCCCTCCTCCTCCTTCGGCGCCATAACCTTCATCCCCACCTCCCCGCCCTCCAAAACCGCCCTCGTCCGCCTCCACTCAACGCCAAATTTCCCGCTATTAATCCTAACAGCCCACACCTCGCCATCCCATCCCTTCCCCCTCAAGCCCGTAATTCGAACTGCCAAATCCCGCAACGCGGAGGCTGTGTTTTGTAGTATCGTTTCTGCACCATCGACGTTCTTGCCATACCCCACCGATGTGATGAGGCAGGCGACGTAGTGTCTCGGGGTTTCCGGCTGGGGAGAGGCGGGCGGGATCAAGAGGCAGGTGCCGGCGAGGCTGCGCTGGTGTATGGCGGGCGGCGTTCCCTTGGGCGGCGACTTGCAGTGGGTGGTGTAGGTCTTGAAGGCTTGTGGGTACTTCGGGGGCTCTGTCAGCTGCTGCTGCTGCTTGCTGCTCTTGGATTGCCGTGCGGGATTGGAGGGATGGAAAAAGCATACCCGCTTCTTGAACTCCAGGGCGACGCCGCTGCCCCAGGCCCCTTTGGCATTGCAGGCATCTGCAGTAGGAGTCAGGGGGTTTTAAACGGGACCAGGAAGGCAGGGGGGCGCACGGATGAGGATCGAGTCTGCGGGCGCGGTGAAGATGTCGCCGACGGTCTCGGTTATAGTGGGCATTATGGGGGCAAATGATCATGTGCTGGTCGAAGTATGTTGAGTGAGAGAATCAATGAAGGGGGTGTTGTGGTGGTGGTGCAATGGTGGGGGGGTTGGTAGAGGGGTTTTTGGTGGAGTAGGGCTGCGTAGGGCTGCGTAGGGTTTTTTCAATAGATGCAAGCTCATAAAAGACGCGACTGGGGGAGACGTGACGAAATCGCCAGAGGGTCTGGTCTAGCTGAATTGGGCAAATCATGTGTCATGAACCACACTTTCGGGTCGAGTAGTGGCGGAAGTTCCCGAAGGCTAAGATCCCGGGTTCTCGTCGTCAAATCCAGTGCTTCTACTTTCGGGTTAGTTTTTAGTGTGCCAACCGAGCATAAGCGGCCTAATTTTAGGTCGAGTCCCGACATTTCTACTCAACAGAACTACCATTAATTCTACCTCGTTACACACTCTCTATCATGCCTCATAAGGGATTTACAAAGGGAACAGCTAAAATGAAAGCCTTGCGAGTCAGTAAGTCAGATCGTCAGCAAATTCCTTCGGCAATTAGATCTGCAGCAACGGTCCTGAGCGAGATCTCGGGAAGCTCTTTACTTTCTATAGGAAAATCTTTGGATCTCATGCCGAATACAGTGCATTATATAGTCAAAGATGCAGAGAAGAAAGCTGAAGATAATAATCGGAAGCTTCTTGATCAACGCAATTTCGAAGACGTCTTGCGATCAGATAGATCTTGCATTCGGACGACAGCGTTGTCTCTGTCTCAGCGTCTAATTCGCTCAGAAAACAGAGTCTCGGGGTCATAGTCATAGATCAAAGTCATGCTCTTCTCATCGATCGTATCGCTTCGACGTTGCTCAAGATAGACGATATCGTTGACTTCAGAGCGTCGATGAGAGATAGAGAAGTTGCGAGGGCAGTCTATATACAGTAGTGTCAGAAGAGAGGGGGGAGTAAAGAATTTTGATGAACCTCAAACAAACTGAAACCTCTGAGCCATGTGATCTGAATAGCTTCAAAGAACGCAGCGACAGCGATAGCGATAATAGTAATTCTGATGGGGATGAGGCGGTGAATAGGCCCAAATTTGTATGTCAGAGGTGCGGGGTCCCCGCTTATGCTCGGTTGGCACACTAAAAACTAACCCGAAAGTAGTCCTCGAATTTCTCCACCCCACATTAACCTCCTGTACATATTACATCCTCATACACATCCTCCACCATGACAACTCAACTCGATCCCGACGACTACGACTCCGCCGCTGACTCCGACTTCGACACCTCCCTCTCCGCATCCTCCGCCTCCGACAGTGAAGATGGCGCTTCTAAGGGTCACAAAAGAAAAGCAGAAGAAGCTATAGATTCTGGAGATGAGAAGATTGTCAAAGAGGGTGTAAAGAAGAGGAGGAGGAAGGGAAAGAAAGGGAAAGGGGATAGGGGTGAAGCGGATGAGGAGGAGGGAGAGGGTGGGGTGGGGTTGAGGGTTAGGACTAGGAGCGGGAGAGGCGGGTGAGTGGGAGATTCATTGCTGGTTTAGATCCTTGAATATTGCAGCTGAAGTTTTATATTTCTTTTCATTACTGCAGAATAGTAAGAAGCTGACTCTCGATCCTTACCCTACATAGCAACGACGAGAAAAAAGCGCTGGCCAATACAGAAGCTTCTACCGTGGATGTAGACGAGCTATGGGCAAGGTTAAATAGTACGCCAAAACCGATAATTACTACGAGACCGCCTCATGCTGCAACGGAATTAGTGCAAGCCTCAAAAGGCACGACAGATGGCTCTCCTCCAACAACCAACAATCTTGATTCAAGCTTTTTGCCGGCGAACCCCTGCACAAGCTCCCACTCAGAAACTATGATAACAATTAAACGAACCTACGTCTTCGCCGGCCAAACGACCACCGAAGAAAAACTAGTCCCAGCCTCCTCCGCCGAAGCTCGCCTGTACCTGCAATCACAAGAAGCATCTCAGCAATCAAAACAACAATCTTCACCCGACTCCAACGGCAAACCCGCTCTACGTCGTCCGAAGAAGCGTGTCTCAATGTTCGATCCAAATCCAAATGGAGTATCCGGAGCGGCGGCAGCAAGCGATAAAGGCCCGAAATTGAACACGATAGAGAAGAGCAAGCTGGATTGGGCGGGATATGTGGATCAAGAGGGGATTAAGGAGGAGCTAGATAAGGCGGAGAAAGGGAAAGATGGGTATTTGGGGAAGCAGGATTTTTTGGGGAGGGTAGGGGCGAAGAGGGAGGATGTTATGAAGAAGAAATGAAGGAGTGCTTGGGACTTCATACTATATACCAACTCACTCAACACGTGGGCTTAAAGGCGGCCCGATTTTCGGAAAAGAAAGGGTTCTGCGGCATGGACTACATTTTCCCAGGCTTCAAGGGGCCTATCGTTCAACGGGTCTCGATGTTGGAAGCTGGAAAGGGTTTTACTGGCACAACTGGCTTCCCGCGATACCATCGCGGCAATGTTAGCTCGCGCGTCCCAGCATACTGAATAGTCTCGACTTGACGCAGCACCGAATAAAAAGCTATCATCTACCACGCCCCAGCTCAACGACAAGATGTTGCCCTTCGAGTGTCACATCACTCTCCGCTTTCCTGGTGCTATTAAGTACGCACGCCTTCGCCCTCTTCAGACCACAGAAACCTTGTCCGCTGCGCACGTGGGTGGAAACATTTCACGTGATCTTCGGCCTCGACAACAACCCATTTTCTCTGCCACTTAACATGCCTTCCGATTTGAGTGCTCTGATCGACTAATCGCCATTATCCATCACATTTCTGATTTCCTTTCTGGCTCTGACGTAGCTATACATGGAATATTCGCTATGTGGGGCCATCATTTTTCAGCTTGACAATTATAGAACACCAGTCATGGCCTGCACAATCATGCCTCTGTTTGTCAGGTACTACCTTCAATCCTAATCATGGAAAAAAGTGTCTCCTTGTTGGTCTTTGCGGCTGCGGTAGCCCAAGCTGTGCCAATCGTTGATTAATCAACAATCCAGAATATCACCTACGGCGCACTACTCCACACCCTACAGATGGGCTTTTGGACGGCTGTCTATAAATCTTACTCCAGTGGACCATACACGCAGGGTTGTCTTGTCATTTGATGGACTTCACCTCCTCGATCTTGTCGATTATGTTGCGAAACAACCTTATTCGACATGGGCCAGCATCCTGAAGAACTCAGTGGCATATCCTAATGCTTGGGCAAGCTCTCCGTCCGACAGCTTTCCAGGAACGACCGCACTTGTCACCAGAGCTTCGCCACGAGATTCGGGTATCTGGTGGGATGACGGCTGGGACCGCTCTTCTGTAGCCCCCGTCATCTAACCGCACTGGCCCTGTCGGTACCGAGTGTGACTGTTCAGAAGAGGTGGATCTAAACTCCAAGCCTCTGTCTGGTGGTGGTGCGTTCAATCTCTCTGCTTTGCTTATGCAAAAGAAATCGTGGGGGACGTGCGAGGTAGTCTATTCCCATAACTTCATCCGCCCTAATACGGTTTTCGAAGTTGGTAGGGGTAATTGTCTTGTGACTACCTATACGGATAAGCATCCCACCTACGAATTCCTGAACGGGCCATCTGGTGTTGGTCTATCGCAGGGTTATTTCCCTGAGGTTTCCTCGGTTGGAAGCCACAGCACAGCTCAAGAAGCCTGGGATGATCTCCACTGCAAATTGCCCTATGGTCCCCCCCCGGTTTTCATAAGCGGAAGCATTTGGCTCACCTTCCCAGGACTGCTCTCTGTGACTGGGTCAATGGCGACTTCGCCAACGGCACCAAAACCCCGAAGGCGATCCCTCCCTCTATGGCGCGAACTGCCAAGCAATCACCTGGGCTCAATCCGACGGCGGATACCTAGTCGCCAACGGCTCGCTCCCCAATCGCACACTCCAAGCCGCACTCACGTTCACCGACCGCCGTCTCGGCACTTTCCTCAAACATCTCTAGGCCGCGGGAGAACTCGATAGCATACTCGTCCTTCTCGGCTCTAAGCAATGCCAAGGCCTTGTCGACCTTAAAGCGCTAGATTTGTTTGACCAGAGCACCGTGGTGGACGGTGCAGGCGTTCCTGTCGTGGTTTCCACTGGCGATGACGGAGGGATCGTGTGGTTCCAGCACGCCTCGGACGCGCAAACCGCCAAGCAAAATCACCTTTCCAACTCCTCCCTCGGCATTCAGTACGTCCTGGCTAGCGAACAAGTCCAGAAAGCCGGATACAGGTCTCGTATCTCGACTCTCGCGTTCCAGACCTGGTCATTGGCGTCAAAGTGGGGAGGCTGTGGGCTCACAGCTTCCGATTCAAGGACCATGGATGCTTCTTGCCCCAGGGTTGAATGCACCTTTGCTGGCTTATAATCCGAAGATCAAGGCCAAGAGTGTCAACGAGACTATTAGCAATCGACAAGTGGCCACAACGTTGCTGCAGGTGCTAGGACTCCCATTGAGTCGGTTGGAATGGTATCGGAGTGAGGGACAACGAGTCTGCCGCGGTTCTTTGAGGGGGTAAGTGCGTCGTGAGTTCGGAGGTTATGGGTGCGGAATGCATGTAGATGAGATTTCATATTTACATCTGATTGCTGTTCCCATGCAATGACTTCCTTCATAAGTAGCTCCAACCCTCGCACCAAGTGCTGCTAAGAACATACTCTCTACCTAGATCTCTTTTAGCGTAAGAGTTCATCACCCTGATCCTCTGGTTCCCTAGCCACGACTGTGGCCCCAAAGTGCTGTACCCAGCACACTGGCAAGCTACTTTCCCAAAAATAATTATTATTGATCTGGACAACAATCTTCAGAGGTATAGCGAAGGTGAGGATGAGTATCAAAACCCAGAAAGGGTTGGATGCGTCAGGCTTGCTGTTTAAATAACCCCAACTTCTTACTCGGGGGCCAAAGACGAAGTTAAGGCAGATAGATACCCTGAATCGAAATTCGAGGATTTTCACAATGCTAACGTTGAAATTTTTTTAAAAGTCAATGTTTGTTTGATAAAGTATTCGACATAGGTCTGCGTTTACGCAAATTAGACTTCGTATCTGCCGGCTCAGAGGTGAACTAGGAATAGCTATATTCGAAGAATTTTGCAGAACTTAACAACACCCATGAACTTATCTCAGCCTCTTCAGGCGCACCAAGTAATTTCCGCTAGCAGGGAATTAATTCATTATCGAAGTCACCGCTGTAAGGACCAGAATAGCATCACTACTCATACAGAATGAACGGCTACTTTAACCAAAAAACCACCAGTCTCGATAGACCACGGTTCCGGGCCCTGGCCAACTTGCTGGCGATGCTTAATGGAGGCAGCTAGGCACACCAGTGTTCGAGGAAGTATGATGAGGTTGCTAACATCGATGCCGATGCGCTTAACGATGCTGCAACCGTTCGTCCAGAACTAATCTCAGTATTGAGACATGTGGAATTGGACAGAAAGTTCCTGGATAGGCTGGCGGAGGTGTTTTCGAGGGGCAGGACAGACCTGACGTATTCCGCATCAACCGGGTCGTAAAGATGTCTCAAAAAACCGAGAGCTCAGCTTTAACAGATTTAGACCCGCCAAATTCCTTTGCTGCATGTACTAGTCGATGAGAATTCGAAAACCGAGTTGACGTGTACGTGAGGTGAAATAATGGTCTTGACGACAAGGACCAAACAGTCTTTCGGAGACTGGAAGAGCTTTACTTCGGGTTGTGCTCGCGGACCTGTAAGCTGCGAAGTATATTTCTACCCTCATTTCCAATGCCAGGCAGATCCGGAGGTATTACTGTACTTTTGAACTTTTTATGTTACATGACAAGCTACCATCTTACCTGTTCATAGTCGCAATGCCTTGGAATGTCTCAAAGCCACAGAAGTTATATCTGATGCTCTTCATGTCGGCTAGAGTATCTTGGACGTAGTGCTGACAGGTGAGCCTTAATGAAGAATACGCTGCCGCAAGAGCAACTCTATGGGATGAGCTTGTGACCTGCAACCACGATCGTCTTGAAAGATATGTCTCTAGTCTTATAAAGGGACTTAATGAAATCCAGGTAGCTTCACACCAAAAGCCGTCAGCCCGTTCAGATCTTACAAAGGAAGCATATACATCAAAAGGTCATTCATAGAAAACGAAAAGATTGGGATTTACTTGAAGGAAACCCACCCGAGTACATGGACTTCGCCCGTCGAACGCTTAGAAATTCCGAAGAGCAGCGCTTGACGCTTCTGGTCGCGAAAAACCAGCAGCGCAATTGCATCCTGATCTGGTGAATCTGACCCATCTGCTTCGGTATTTGAAAAGCATCCGATGCTTGCTCAGAGAATGTCTGTCTTTAAGAGTTGCGAACCGCCTTATCTGTGACATTAGTTTCCTTAGGCGCCTCAAGTCTGCCTACTATATCATTCTAAAATGCACTCGAATCTTGCCCAATTTCGAACGTGTATCTCTTCAACTACGGAAAGAGTGTCCCGCCCTCCTCTTTTAAAGCAAGCGGACAGCGATAAGATACAGTAGATATGGCTGAAACTCTTCGGTCTGTTCGGCTTCCCCTGCCAGATTAATTATAAAGCAGTATATCCACAAGAATCTCAGTACTGCTCAAGCAGATGAGGAATTCGTGAAGCTGCAAAACAGCAAGCTTGAAAACTCACGCCGAGGCTCAGATGATACTCCGTCTCCTTAAAAGCCGCACAGGGCTTGACGACATTTTCCCTTATCTTGGCTGTAGCAGATTAACGCACTTTATTTGTAATGCAAGTTTGCAGCGAATTCGATGTTCGTGGGTGTCATGGAATTCTCTATCCAGAATGGACTTGCACCACAATCACTGGCTCTTCATAAAAAATCAGTAGGCACAGTGCGAAATGTGCTGGCCGAGAAGCTACTTGAGTCGATCGAAACGCCCAGCCAGCATCGAGCAGAGTCATCAGCGGGCGTCACTTCTACTCACAGCAAGCATGGAGAGGCAATTCCGACCACCAGTTCTGGTACTGGTTGGACTATATTCGATATCCAGGCTGCACGAGCTCGAGAACATGCTAGGCTAGTGAATTTTTTCCAAGGGTAAGTCAGGCTATTGCCTAGCTGATATTTCGTTAGCCTTCGAACTTCCAAGCAGAATGAGACTAAAAGCATACCCTCGACTGGTGATGCTCCCCACGATTCTGAAGTGACAGCGGAGAATTTCATACAGCACTAGATGGGACGAGGAGGTCGATTATCGATACCATTCGTTTCGATGCTCATACAGGCCAGTCGATTCTGTTGATCGTCTAGTTCTTACTTGTCTTGAAGAAAAGTTACCAGAAGACCTCGACACGCTTGAAAACTTTGGCTTGGCTGCGTTTTCATCTTTTGAGGGGAGATCACATCTGCTGGGCCTGTACCACGCCATATTTAACAAAAAGTAATTGTTAAATATCCCGAGCAGAACACTGCATAAGTGGCAGGTTGAAGGCACCCTCTATGATAGGATTGTATCGACCTACACCACGCTTACGGAAAATTGCAGAGGCGAATACTTTCCGTGGTTTTGGAAGCATCGCCATCTGCTGGAGGGAAACGCTAAAGACAAGTCAAAGCAAGCTGGACTCAATTTCCCAGTAAAAGCTCGTCCGTATCTCGGTAGTTTTAATAGAAATAAGGACTTATCGGCGTTGAAGCCAAAGCAAGGATTACGCCTCTAACTTCTAGGCTCCGATCCTTAATGGCTGGCACCCAGATCTACCGTTGGAAAACTGGTACAACTATGGCTTTTGCACATGCACGGACGAGCACACACGGAACAGAGACTAGCGCCAGCTTACAAAAAATTGATAAAACCATGCTCCTTTACAGAAGTCTAGAAAGCGTACCAAACTCACAAATTATTCTCTCCCTTGGTTGCGAACGTTCTTCGATCCCTCTGCCAAGAAATTCCGGAATCTCGATGTCTTCCTATCAATCTCGCCAGCCGGCAATCGTCCTTCTGTCTGGACACCTCAATCGCTTCCTGTTGCTCCACCGAGGCCGAAATCGACTCGATCTGTGTATGTGGAACATGGCTTTTTCTTCTGTAAAACCGCCAGAGATAGGCTTAATGTCAAGAACATCTATAAGCGCCCGCTTCCGGTGGTAGATCCCACGGATCTCTATCATGCATGTCTTGCAGGCGAGCTGTACGCTTTTGCTAACCGACACGTTGCTGTGGATGCTAGGTTCGAACGCTTGAATACTGGTCGTGATTTATTGACTTCTGGCACACGTCAGTGGATGGGACAAGTCTCTTCATATCAGCTTGCTTCTCTCCGTTTTTCATTTTCGTCGGCCGTGGCTAGCGATGACATGTTTGGAAGACCAAGCGAAGTACTGAAGTGGGAAAATCTGAGCGGAGAAATAGCACAGAGCGGAAGAAAGTCACCAAAGTTAGTCTGTTGAGTGATGGCTCTCTAAGGAGAATAATTCCTAGGTAAAAAGGCGGCAGTTCTTGTAAAGTTAGGTTTTTTTTGGAGGGATCGGGAGCTCAGCAGAGCAACGATTGAGGGTGCTTATGCATCAATGTGTGCCTGGTGCAACAAGCACATAATCCATGCACACACTGTCACAACGGTGGTGAAAGCCACCATGAACTCCGTACTGCCCTTTCCAATTCATAGTCACTCTCGCAATGCCACCAACCCCCGTCAACCACAGCTGCTTATAATCACTCCCCGCAAACGCCATATTCGTCACCGTGAAATTCGTCGCCACACGCATAATCACCGTCCCGTACCGTTCAAATACATCCACCGCATACCCCGACGTTGCGACTATATACCCGTTCTTGGCCACCTTCATGCCATCCGCCGCCAGGCTCTGCACCTGGTAGATCGGCCGCTGGTTCGTGAGGTAGACCTCGTCGACGACGTCGAAGGCGTAGACGGTGCGGTGGCCTGTGTTGTTGTAGACGGCGACTCGGTTGCCGAGGGTTTGATTGATGGGGTTGAGGAGGCCTGCGGCGCCGCTGTCGGTTAGGTAGAGAGTTTTTTGGTTGGGGGAGAATTCGATGCCGTTGGCCATTTGGAGGGATTCGGAGACGATGTTGACGGCGCCTGTGGAGGGGCGGAAGCGGTAGACTGCCAGAGGGGGTTAGTTGGGATTTCTTAGCGGTTTTATGTACAGCTATATCGTTTGGACAGTTGAAATAGTACCCAAAATAGCTGTTCAATAAACATACCGTATCGCCAGTGGTCGGGTCGGTCTTGTATATCCCCGAGTGCTGCTCCCTCGGAGGATTGCCAATCGAACTGTTGCTTCCTGCGACGGCCCAGTAGATCGAGCCGTTGACGTACTGGGCGTCATTGGGCGCATATAGAGGGTACAACTCGAGGGACTCAAGAGTGACCGGATCTTTGTTCAGATCTATTGCATATAGAGGCAGAAACCCTGGCGGTTGTAGCTGAGCGTTATAGATTTTGTTTGACGTTGGGACATAGACGGGCGCTTCGTGATAGTTGTTGGAGACGTTGAAGATGAAATCAAATGTCGGACTGTCTCCGAGTATTTCAAAAGCGCGCTGCTTGTCAAAGATGATGAAATCTGCCGACGGCACTAGCGATGTAAAGGAAGAGTCATTGATTGTCATGGTCCGGATGGAATCTTCTTCGAATTGCTCCCAGGCCAGCGCATTGCGGCCAAAGTGAGACGGCATGACTGCAGCATAATGATTAATGCATATGATATTTGCTGTCTTTGGGCCACATGCCTCCGCCAGAGGTTGGATAACGCCAGGCTGCTGTGCGGTTGTCAACCTAAAAAAGGAGGCAAGCAAAGTCACAATAGCGATCATTTTTGATAGAAAATTGTGGAATTTCTAAGCCAACGAGATTCATTTTCAGTCACGCCTCGCCTCCTTATATCTTCAAGGCATTACCCAAAGGTCCTGGCGGTCGGAGGAACCCCGATCGCCGTACTGTAGAATCCATGGCAGTAGGATTGGATTCCCGGCCTACCATTGAAAGTAAGTCCTGTTGGAAAACGAGGTCATATGGGGGCATATTGATATTTTGGTTGTTGCTGGATAGGAGTCTATCTAGGAGCGAGCAGGTAAAACTCTACTAGCGGGCCCCAGCCCTATCAGCCCTATGAAGGCGGAGATTACCATCTCCCCTATTTCCAACGTCCATAGTGTTTGGGCGATTAACCATGATAGGTTGCTGCACTGTAATCCGTAACTTTGACGGTGCCATTGAAGATGCTTGGCAGGTATGAGAAGACTACCGGCGTTGTCTTCAATTTGGGAATCGCCGAATCCGAAGTATCGCTGAAGCTCAATGCGGTAAGCTCCGAAATGTCGTCAAGTCTGAGATTCGGAGTGAATTCACAACCAGACGTGCTTGCGCGATCTTTACAACGACTGAATTTCTCGGAAGGGTTCGCTCCCTTAGGGGAAGCTGTTGTCACCAATAAGAAATGTGTCCATGCAGTCTTACTGATTGAGGGATGACGCTTGATCGGCAGCCGTCGAACGGCAGCAAGCTCCATCAGATTTTGCCAAATGTCACTTGAAGGCGCGATACTTGAAAATTATCACGACAAGGTGGTTCTTGGAGCGGTCAGACTTGATTCAGTGTGCCTGGGAAGCTCTTTTTCGCAACCTGAATGTACGGGCCAGCTGGCACAATCTTTCCTTTCCTTTCCTTTTCTCCGGCTTCTCTGTCAGTTTATTTACCCAAGGTACAAACAATTTCTCACCGGTTTATATCTATATATTTCCAACTTGCAATGAGCATTCATCGCAGCATCAGTGGATCTAGAATCCTCAGATATATCGAAAAGATAGCAACACATACAATCTTATGCAGTACAGTACGTCAATCGTCCGGAAAGATTCTTGGCTAGAGCCGGATGGATATACACGAGCTTTCTGTATACTATTGTCTGCCGTTGACGATTTTAGTAATACTCTCAGAGTCAATATGTGTGATCCGATCCGAAGCGTTAAGGATTACCGACACTGGGCGTAGAAGCAGTGGTGGTTCTTCAAGGTACTAGAGAGCGTTAAGTGCGAGCATCTGGTCTGCTTTTACCATTAGGCTACATATGATTGGCGCAAGAGCCTTGACCAATCATAGTAGGTATTGAATTCTTCCAACTGGGTGGTCTGGCTTAGACTAGCCCATTTTGAAAGACATAACGAACCCGGGCATTGTAACCTTCAAGCCGGGCCTGCCCCAGAATGGGCTGTTCTTACGCTTGAAGGTACTGATTCGACTGGTGGATTGGAAACCGTTTCGAGGCTCCAGGGATCTCTCTTTTCCGACCAAGCCCTGGGCTTTGTTGACGTGGGTGGAGCGCTGTGTGGCTTATCAAGGTCCGTTCTGGCATAGCTTGGCACACACATTCTCAAAAGGATTATGCAACCCGTTTGGAAAATCTGGGTTTTGCAGATGGGGCGGTAAAGCGGAACTGGGCTTTAAGATGGGTCAAATACTAAAGCCATGGACCAACATCTTCGAATGTGATACGAATCATCTGGTTCTTCCTGAAGCGTTTATAAGATATTTAGGAAAACACTGGAAAATTTTCTTTCGGGCCACTTTCGGTGCAGCAGCAATTGCCTTGGAAATCACGGTCCATCCTTCGGCAAACCTCAGGTGGTCTCTGGTCCTCAGCATTGGAGTTGCTTACTTGAACTCCCTGTGTAAGCCTTGCCCCTCTTAACACTCACTAGCACTTTGCCCATCGTATGAATCTAGTTCCAAGTTCAGATTTGCCAGTTCAAGACACAGCTAAGGACAGTATATCTATCGCCGCCGGCCAAGATAACGAAAAGCTTGTTCCCACACTCAATGAAAATCCGAAGCAAAAGCTGCTTGAGCACCTAATCTGTTTAAAAGGTGTTTGTTCAGGTCAGAAGCCCCAGAAGTCAGTTGACGAAATAGATTCCAGCTACGCCAGTGCCGAAGACGAGCAAATCGACGTGATCCAGCCTTCAAGAACTGTGCAAGAGTGTATCGAACTGCACAAAGCAAAAAAACTGCAGAGCTACGAGCTGATTGAACTCTCTCTTAGAGGGATAGTTCCTAGCCATCCACTCGAAAAACTGCTTAAAGATCATACACGAGCAGTCTACATTAGGCGAAGCGTGATATCGCGTACTCCAAGTACTCCAAATACCCGTGCTCAGGCTCCGGTCGAGTCGTCGTTTCTGCCTTTCGACAACTACAATTTCTCCAGCGTTTTCGGGTGCTGCGCCGAGAATTTTATTAGATACATGCCCCTGCCTGTTGGCGTTGCCGGACCAATTTTGTTAGATGATACATCAACTTTCTTACCCACGGCTACAACCGAAGGAACACTGATTGAAAGTACCTCACGCGAGTGCAAAGCTATCAATGCCGCTGGCGGAGTTCAGAGCGTCGCTGTGGCGGACGGGATGATGCGCGCTCCTGTAGTTCGGTTCAAGAACGTTATTTTGGCCGTGAGAGCCAAAAAGTTCATTGAAGTTCCAAATGGACAACAGATCCTTCGAGACGCTTTCGAGTCCACAACGCACTGGGGCAAGCTCCAAGGAGTCATTATGAGAATCGCAGGATCGTATCTATACCTTCGATTCAAGGCGTCCACAGGAGAAGCCATGGGCATGAATATTGTCGGCAAAGGCGTCCAACACGCACTCACTGTACTTATTCGTGAATATGGCTTCGAACACATGGAATTCGTCTCATTGTCAGGATTACTGTACAGACAAGAAGCCGTCAGCTATCAACTGGATAGAGGACGAGACAAGTCTGCCGTCGCTGAGGCGATCATCCCAGCCGAAGTGGTGCAATCGATCTTGAAATGCTCCGTCGACTCCCTCATGAAGCTCAACACGAGCAAAAACTACGTCGGAAGTGCTCTCGCAGGCGTACCCGCAGGTGGATTCTACGCCCACGCCGCCAACATTGTCACTGCAATATTCCTCGCAACCGGCCAAGACGCAGCCCAAAACATCGAGAGCAGCAACTGCATCGCAATGATGGAAAAGTAAGCCCTCCTCAACCCGCAACACTGAAAAACCGCTCTAACCACATCCCCCACTCTCTCCAACAGAACTGAAGACGAATGCCTCCAAATCTCCGTATCCATGCCCTCTGTCGAAGTCGGCACCATCGGAGGAGGCACCGATCTCGCGCCGCAAGCTCAAATGCTGCAGTTCCTCGACGTCAAAGACTCGGAGCGGAGCCATGGCGAGAACCCAACGATGCTGGCGCGGATTATTGCAGCGGCCGTCTTGGCTGGGGAGCTCAGCCAATGCGCGGCGTTGGTAACGAATGATCTTATCAAGGCGCACATGGTGTTGAATAGAAAGGAGGATGCGGGGATTAGGTCTGCGATCATTGCGGTCAAGGCTGAGGCGTGAAAACCTGCTTTTACAGTTGAAATTGGTTTTTCGAGTGATTTCTGTCTTGCAGTCCTGCTTAGTTGGAAGCCGTCTTGCAGGAGCTATTTCGATCCCTCACTTCAGCCCCAGCCCTAGCCCTAACCAATCGCTCTTTACTCAGCAACGAAGGGGAGCAAGGACTTCGAAAGTATCATTTGCACTCACAGTACTCCGAGAATAGCAAGCCCCACCTATTGTACGCCACTACTGGCTTTGAACCTAGAACAAAACATGCAGCTCCGCTAAACCCCACAGGTCTCTAGGCCACACAAGGCACTCCTCAAACGAGCACCTCCGAAACCCAGATGGCTTGATCCCCGCAACCGAATCTGCTTCTCGACGAACGCGAATGTGGGGCGAATATATCCCACTGAGGCTCTACAAGCTCTCAAAATACCCGGAACGCAGTCGCGCTCATTGCATCCATGGACTCCGCCATCGCCATTGATAGCCGCGTCCCCCGCTTGGGCATCTTCACAACAAGCTCGCTTGCGCTCTGCGCGACAGTCTGTCTTCCCCCCCAAACAACCGCTTTTCCGTTGAATGCTGGACACCATTGCTGATACAAGCGACCGTGGACGCAGGCCCTCCTCGTCGTCCTGACAAAGGTCGTCTATACCCACATCAGGCACCCGCTCCACAGATTCCCCGGCCCGTTTTCCGCCGCTTGGAGCAACGCCCTGCACTCGTACACCTTCCTCGGCGGGCGGCAGCCGTACAAAATCCTCGCCCTGCACGAACGATACGGTCCCGTGGTCCGCACCTCGCCGAACGAGCTCTCCTTTTCCAGCCCGGGCTCTTGGCGGGATATTTATGGCTTTCGCCAGGGGCACAAGCCGTTCATCAAGAGCGAGTTCTACGATGGCGGGAGTTTTGCGGATCAGGCGCATTCCATTGTCAGTGAGCGGGATCCGGTGGTGCATGGTCGGATGCGCAAGTATTTGAGCCGGGCGTTTTCGGATAAGAGTTTGAAGGAGCAGGAATATCTGGTGGCGGAGATGGTGGATTTGTTTGTGGGGCAGGTTGGGAAGTATGGAAGTGAGGAAAAGGGGGTTGATATGGTGATGTGGTTTAATTTGCTTACTTTTGATATTATTGGGAGTTTGGCTTTTGGCGAGCCGTTTGGGGGGTTGGAGTCTGGTATGTCGAAAGTCACGTTTTGGAGTGGAGGTTTGACTTGGCTAATTTGCATGTCAGCAAAGTTTCATCCATGGATTGGTCTGGTTACCAAAGCTCTCAGGCAGGGCGCTCTTGCGGACTCCTTCAACAGGTTTCCGTACTTCGCCAAGATATTCAAAACCCTTATGTCAGGAGCCATTGATACACTGATCAAAGATACCCGTACGCACGAAGCGCAAACCATGAGTCTGGTCAAAAAGTCTGTCAAATGTCAGGCATGCAAGAAAATCTTTACTTACTGTGGATAGGCGGGTCAACAAAACAAGCGACAGGCCAGACTTCCTAACGAGAATCCTTGAATCTCGTGACCAGGATGATATTTCAGATGTACAGATCGCAGCGCATTCATCAGATTTTGTGTAAGCAAGAGGACAATCAAGCAAATGTAAGAATATGGCTTCATAAACTAACAGGGAGTCACAGAACGGCTGGGAGTGAAACCACAGCAACATGTCTTTCTTGTGTCACATACTATCTTCTCAAGAATCCGGACGTATGCCGAAAGCTTCAAGAAGAGGTAAGAAGCGCGTTCAAGAGCTACGACGAAATAACTGCGAACCGCACATCTCCCATGAAGTACTTAAACGCAGTATGCCTTGAAGGGATGCGAATTTACCCGCCGCTCCCATTTGCTCTGCCAAGAGTGGTACCAGAAGGCGGTGACACAGTTGATGGGCACCCTCTTCCAGCTGGCGTAAGTCCTGCTGCGCTTGGTTTCTCAAAAACGGAGTTGCTAATATTATCAGACCATTGTTTCGACAAATCCAGTTGCAGCCAGTTTGTCCTCCGCGAACTTTGAATCGCCCCTTGAATTCCGTCCCGAAAGATGGTTTGATCGAAACAATAAGGATATTTTAGACGCGACGCAGCCATTTTCTTTGGGTGCAAGAGGCTGCTTAGGAAGGAAGTAAGCTGGGAATTGCCTGACTTCGAGAATCCCACCAGCTGACAGGTCATAGTCTTGCGTGGATGGAGCTTGATACTGTGCTTGCCAAGCTCCATTGGAAATATGACCTCGTACTGCTGAACCCAGAATTGGACTGGCAGAGGGATTCGCAAATGCACACATTGTGGAAGAAGCCTGAGCTTAGGGTCAGAGTGTCCCCACGTGTCACTGTCTGACCATGCTTTGGGAATTGAATGGGATTGGGAGGAATGGTGTAAAGTTGGCAGAAATGCGGAAAGGCTACTGTCCACCTCGTATACATACCGACGTCGCTATATGCAAAGCGATGAGACATTTGTAGGAGCGGACCTGGGTTATTCTGTAGAGATTATTGAGCGTAGCACCCTTCCATCTTGCATAACCCATTACCTCTAGCGAGGCGAAAGACTTGGAGCTCCATGCAATTTGCAGATACGAAACGCCAATCATGTTTAGTTCAACCAAGTTCAGTGGTCATTATTGGCTCGGTGAACCTCCCCTTTTGGAACCTTGACTATGCATAGGCCCCGGCGCGCAAACGTTTCACATGAACGTGATTGAACGATGCAGCTTGAGAACAAAGACCTAATATAATGAAGGATACCGTCCTACATACTTCTGGGCCGTTTGTAGGAGTGGACCTTATTGGATAAGAAACAGATAGAAACAATGACGTCTTTACATATCAGAGTCGAGGACATACCCTCACTGGAGGGGAAAACGGCGATAGTGACAGGTCAGAGCTGTAGGTTGGAATATAGAAAAATTGCTTATCTTCTGTTAGGAGGTGCATCAGGCATCGGCTTCGCGACGGCGAAGATATTGTCATCCAAGGGCGCAAAAGCATACATTTTGGACATTAACTCACCAGATGAAGCCCTTCCACCCAATGCAGAATTCATCAAGTGTAACATAACTTCATGGTCTGAACTTCGAAGTGCCTTCGAGCATGTAAAGAAGGTCGATATTGCCGTGGCCAATGCCGGAGTCTCTGAGGAATGCAGCTATTTTGAGGACACATTCGACGAGTCTGGGCAACTTCTGGAGCCGAAGTACGGCGTCCTGGAAGTGAATTATCGGGCTGTACTCAATTTCGTCAAGCTGAGTACCAGCTACATGCGCCGGGCTGGCGGCGGAAGCATGGTCATTACTTCGAGCGCAACGGCTTATGCTCCGGAACAGTCGTTACCAGTTTACAGCTCTAGCAAGCTCGCAGTAAGTCTAGGATCGTCCTCCCAAAGTGTGCTTTCAATCTAACGATTGTATGCAGTTAATAGGTCTTGTTCGTTCTCTCCGGGCGTCGTTGCATATCCATAACATCACAATCAACTCTGTTGCTCCTGCAGCAACAATCACAAAGCTCTTGCCGCAGAACTTAGCAACTCCACTGATGGCCGCGGGTCTCCCAGTAAGTTCTGCACACTTTGTAGGTTTGGCTATCGTCTATTCGGCCACTGCAGAACAGAGGCGAAGCGTAGAGCCGTATGGCAAGGATTCGAACAAAGACACACCGGGGAGGTGGAACGGCCGAACGATCTTGACGCTGGGCGACGCTTACACGGAGCTTGAGGAGCCTATCGCCAGATTACGACCACAGTGGTTCGGCGAAGAGAACACACGTTTGACGATGGCGCAGCAGGCAGCTACTGACTTTAGAGAGCTTCCAGTGGACCATTAGATGGCAGCGAGGTTGAGTGGACTGTGGATGCGTCTGTGATGGCGAAATCGTGTCCGGATACCTGCGACGTTACATATAACCAAGCGTTAGTGGCGCTTAGTCGTATTTTTAATCTTCAACAGGTCAACCTTTTCATGAGTCTACAGTAAAATCAATTTCAGAGCAGTGCATACATGTTCAAAAAAGATGAGCTTGATTTGAATTATACGATGGAGTTTCGAATTTCTAGCCTAGCTCTTTTGAATTGCAGAGCCACGCTCAAGCCAAGGATCCTGAATTGATTTCAGAAGCACTATGAACAATGACTTTGAGAAGTGAGATGCCGTGACAGCATTGATGATAGAACTTATCTTGCCAATTGGAGCACAGTCTTTGTGTCTACAATTCCTCAGTGCAAGATATCAACTAGATTAGTCGGCTTTCGCCCAATGCGGAAACGCACCGAAGTTTTACAGGCATAGGACATCTATCGCTTGTGGGCTTTCTGTTAAGCATTGAGACTTTTTGTTCGCGTTTGATTCATCATTTCGGGCCAGCAATGTTTTCAGGAAACCCTTCTACTTTTGCACTCTTTTCTCCCGTTCAGTCAAAGAAGCAGCTTTTCTTCGCTGTTGAGATTCTATGCTTAGCGGTCAGTTATCAAGCGCTCATCTATTCTGTTGACCAATGTTCCAATCGAGTTGACCTTGCTGTATATAGACGCTACTCTATGTAATAGCTAAGGGAGTCTATAATGCCTGGCTCCATCCGCTTGCTGGATTTCCGGGCCCATTCTTGGCCAGGGCCTCCTTGGTATCTCGTGCTGTTCTTTTACACCTAAACGCCCTCTGATTCTGTACAGCTTTGGCGGATTCTGCACTCCATGAACGGACGCTTTCACCGTAGCATCGAGACACAGCATAGAAAATACGGTAGGCTTCCCATATGCTCCCTCGACTGACCCAACATTGACAAGCTTCACAGGTCCCGTCGTGCGCATATCGCCAAACGAGCTATCATTTGCTTCAGTTGGGTCTTGGAAAGCCATTTATGGGCATCCAATCGCAGGAAAACCAACCTTTCCCAAGAGCGAATTCTATGATATGTACGGTTCTGGCTACGACTCGCTCTGCATTGGAAGCGAGCGTAACCCAAAGACGCATGGCCGTATGAAAAAATCACTATCTGCAGCTTTCTCGACCAAGGCTTTGACTGAGCAGGAACATATCATCCAACAATGTGTAGACGGTTTCATTCGAGCCATTAGAACTAGGGAGACTGGGAAAGGTGTGAATATGGTGGACTGGTTCGAAATGGTCGCCTTCGATATACTAGGAGAGATGGCATTCGGAGAGTCATTCCAATGCGTCGAAAAAGGTTGGCATACTTCATGGTATCTATCACGGGATCTTTGGTTATAGCTAAACAAGGAGCACAGGTGAACCACATTTCTGGACGAAGCTTATTGTTAACCATCTGTTCTTTATTACCCTCATGGACAACCTCCGTCGCTTCTCCTTTCTTGCATCTTTGGGCAGATGCCTCCTTCCACGATGGACAGTCTCGATCAGGGATAAGCATAGTGGCTACAGTCGGAAAAGGGTCGCACAGTACGTTCCAGAAATCTAGCTATGAGCTGAGCTGTGTTGAAGCTGATCCACTAGGCGTCTTGACAATAAATCATCACGGAAAGACTTCCTGACCAACCTCGTTGGAAAAGTCGAAACGGGCGAAATATCTAGGGAAGAGATGACAGCTCATGCTTCAACATTAATGTGAGTGAAAGTACTGGCTTATGGTCTTTCAAAACGCTGATCTCCAAAGCATTGCCGGAGGAGAAACTGTCAACACTTTCCTCGCTGCTGTCACTTACTACCTTCTCACAAATCCCGACACTTATCACAAGCTACGCCACGAAATTCGAAGCCGCTATAATAGCTACGACGAGATCGACGCGACGTCTGCCCAACAACTTCCATACATGCAAGCAGTCGTCAGCGAAGGTCTCCGCATATACCCTCCCGGCTCGCAAGGATTCCCAAGAATCTCTCCGGGTGCCGTAATCGATGGGGTATACATTCCTGCTGGGGTAAGAACAGATAATCTTCCCCACTGGCATCGAAAACACTACTAATCGTGTAACACAAAGGCCGAAGTATACACAAGCGCCTGGACCCTAACCCACGACCCCCAATACTTCCACAACCCCTTCCAGTTCAAGCCGGAGCGATGGACCGATCCTAACTGTACCGACGCGAAAGAAGCAAGCCAGCCCTTTTCGCTCGGTCCGCGCGGCTGCTTGGGACGCAAGTTAGTATCCCCCTCCTCCCATAGTCTCCAGCACAAATTAGGATGCCAAAGCTAACGGGCTTTCTTTCCATTCACAGCTTTGCCCTCGTGGAGATTTCGCTGATTCTGGCCAAGTTGCATTGGACATATGATTTGGAGCTGCTGGACAAGGACTTGGATTGGGAAGGGCAGAGCCATATGCATGTTATGTGGTGGAAGCCGGCGTTGAATGTGCGGTTGCTCAAAGTACAGTGAGCGCGAGTAGTCCATCCTCGGAGCTCGTCGTGATCGTTCTGGTTGGCTTGGTCTATTTTTTCTCCTGTCATCGTGCCCCTTATGGCGATTCTGGTTATGGAAAATACTTCAGAGACTGCTATCGGGTTATTGATGTCTTACGCAATGCTTGAAATAAGGCTTCAGATTATATGTTCACTTGTTCTTTCTGCAGATAGTGACTGTATCTATATGGAAATGATGTTCTGACATTATCCACTTTGCACAGCTTTGCACGTCTGTCAGTAATACTGCCTTGGGGGAATTATGTTTGTTCACATCGAAGTGCATTCTCATCGTTTCGAGGATTAAGACAAGCAGTATTTTGTCACTCCTCTATATGTAGGTGAAAGGACTATACGGAGAATATCTCGAGAGAAGAATACCTCGATAAACGAGCAAACCCCCCAAGTCTAACCAAACTTTCATTCCGCAATAACACCAATATACCTCAACGTACTCTGACTCCACAACTCATTCCCACTCATCTGATACTCCAACCCATCCATATACCTCATCACCTCCTCCCTCAGCCCCTCCCCCACCTCCCTCTTCCTCTTAGCCACAAGCTCCATATGGCACAACTCCCACTCGCGGCACATGTTGAACAAAATCCGCTTCGAGGCCTCCGTCGATAAATGCGCTTCCTCCGCCAGCACCTGCACCGAGGAGCAGAGCGCGGAACCCTCCTGGTGGCCCGTCCGGGAGGCCAGCAATTCCTTGTCCCAGCTAAAGATGTCGTTGATAACGGAGATGTGCTTGGCGCAGTTGACGTCGACGTCTTTGACCGAGTTGAGTTCTTCCGGCGTCATGGAGAGGCCCATGGAGAAGCGCATCAGAGCCGACAAGAGTCTGATAGGTTTCATTTGGGATTAGCCATAAGGCTCAAGGTGTAGATATGCTAGGGTTGCGGCTTACGCTTTGCCAACGTCCCTCTCGCGGTATTCCAGATAAGGGCCTAGCTCCTTGATCCCTACACGTGTCCTGTCGGTCTGGGCGCGCATGAATGTAAAGACAGGCTCGAGGATTTCATCAGCCAGCTTTCGATCGTAGGCACGCATGCTCTCCCATAGGTCGTAGGTAATGTACTCGACCGGGATACTTCGGTCTGGCAAGACGTTACCCCTTGATATTGGGATCAGCTTTTCGTTGTACGCTTCGCCTTCTTCGAAGGACATGTCTTCAAGGAGATCTATGATGGTTAATCAAAGGTAGTAAGGTAATCAAAGTTGCTTCATGCTTACCGTCAACGAGAAAAAGAACGGTCAGTAATCGGCAGGCGAAATGGATCCTATCATCCAGTGCTTCCGGGAAATATAGGCAAGTGACACGCGAGAAACCCGCACCAACAAATTTCTTGCGGGCCTTTTCGTCCTTGAAAGGCCAGTGCTCAAGGAAGTACCCGTCAACCTCTTGGGACACGTCCTGCATTCGGGGGTGATGGTTAGGCTTGAAGTATGACGAAGGTGGTTTTATCGCCGGAACCGCAACTTTAGGAGGTGGCAGACTGTCCAAGGAGGTATCCAAAGCAGCTGTAGCGGTTTCTACATCATGTTTCGCTGGTACTTGCACTGCAATAGGGATCTCTTGTACTTGAGCAAGTGTGTCGTCCGTTGATACAGTATTCCCTTCTGCTAAATCAATTTTCTCTGCAGTCAAAGTGGGAGTCTCTTCTGCTGAAGAAGTGGTCTCTTCTGTCGGAGTAGTTGTCGCTCTGTTTGAGTTACTTTTCTCTTCCGTGAGCTTGTGCACATCCTGCACTGTAGCTGAGCTTTCTTGGATTGCAGCAGGTACCTCTTGCTTTTGAGCAGATAATTCGTTCACTTGAGCTTGCAAATCTTCGATTGGAATAGGCAGATCTTGAATTGAAGCAGGCACTGCTGACATGGGCATTGCTAACGTAGCCATGGTGATAATAAGACTTGATATCAATGAGATGAAAGGCTATAGGGGGTAAGCACGATTTGTTGCAGTACAGAAATAATACAACTATGTATAGTCGAGATATATCAAGAATTCCCATAGTCATAAGGGGTCAGAAATACCGGCTTTAGAGGGTTTTGAGATAAATTACCCTAAGAAGAATAGCCACCGGTTTTTCCCAATTGGGACACGAGCACGTGAAATCCTCATCGATCGTTAATTCTTGTTGAGAACTCATCCAGACTGACCCATCCTACACCAGTTGTGGCAACTCCTGCCTTTGAATGGTATCTTTACAGTACGCAAACAGCGCCTTTATCAGTGGTGCCAGGACTAAGATTGGAGGGCCACCTCTTCCAGCTTCTTAGCAAAGAATTAGCAAAGGTAAACAGAGATAAATCGATATAGCAGGTCAAGTTATATGTACGTAAACTAAAGCACTGTTTCAGATGGCAAATACAATGACTCTATCTCCGGATCATATATTTGATCCTCCAGCTCCAATCGACGAAGGAAAATTTAGTGTGAATATTGAAGAATTGTCTCTGGATTTGCTTCCAGGAGTCGTGCCAATCCCCGAAGCACGATTAGACACACGAACCGACAAGGCTATCGTTGATAGTCTCATGACTTACCATGCGGTTGAAACCGAGAAAAACATATGGGCATTCTGGCACAGCGGCTTCAGCAAGATGAATCCATGGCTGCAGAGAAACGTCATCAATTGGGTACGCAGGCTCGGGCCCGAGTGGACGATTCGGGTCTTGGATCGTGCTGAAGGTTCCCCAAACAATGTATATCGTTTCTGCCCTGCATCGTGGTTTCCCCAAAGCTTCAACGAACAGACTATGCATGGGCCGCACACCGGTCCACATATGGCGGATATGGTACGCTTACCCTGCATTTATCTCCACGGTGGGATCTGGGTAGATGCTGGCTCGATTCTACTACGCCACGTTGACGACATATGCTGGAAGGTATTAGAGGACCCGAACTCACCGTATAAACTGGCTGGCTTCGAACATGAGCGAAGGCCCGGCTTTGATAGTATGAATAACAGTTTCATCGCAAGTAAGAAAGAGAATCCGTTCATTAAGAGGTGGCACACTGTTTTTCAGGAGCTGTGGAGAGACCGAACAGAGTGTAAAGGCATCCATAAGCATCCACTAATCAATCATTTGCCACTGCTACAGCATTCGACAATCGAGCATGACCCAGAGGATTTGTCAGATTATATAAGCCAGTGTATGGCATTCGACCGCTTGAGATTGTTGGAGGACCCTTCGGATGGCTTTAACGGAGTGCGTTACTTCGAAGAGAAGGTGTTCATGCTGTAAGCTTGCAATAGCCATTGAAGACTTGGTATCAGCGCTGATCGAAGTGTACAGAGACTGTTGGGAGGAGCAGTACGCTTACCAGAAGATGACGAACTGGGACGGCTTGAAGTCCTCGGAGCTTCTATCAAGGAAGCGCGACGAAGCGAACCCAGACTCTGAGGCAGAAAAGTTGGTGCAGTACATGCTGGCGCGGTCATCAATGATGAAAGTGTCCCATGGGATCAAAACACAAATGGTGCCGCTAGCAAAGGTGTGGGACGAGAAGCCTAGGGCGGATATGGAGCCAGGCACTTTTGCTGGGTATCTACGATGGGCAAGTGTGCATTTTGAGCAGACACGAAAAGTAGCTCCAGTACGCGTGCAGCCTACCACTGAGAAGATCCTGCACGCTGGCGTATTAGAAATTGTGTCTAGTTAGGAAATTAGTTGGATAGAGAGTACACCACCAGCACTGAGGAGTAGATACTTGTAGTTACATACAACAGCCTCGCTAGAGGTGTACTGTAAACATCGGAAAATCTTCCAAAGTACTGTAAGGTACATACGAGGGCCGGTCGGATAAGTCGTTGCACACCAAAACAAGCGACTCTCACCAAATGTGTGATAACCTCCGGAGAGGAGTTTGAATTTTTACCACTTCACGCTCATGATTGAGTCTTAAGATTCTGCTATACTGTAGATTAGGTGCTCCCCAGCATTTGAGGCTATTGAGAACGATTTTGGGATTTTTCTATCCTCTATAACAAGGGAGGACCATTTGAAAGTATGGACGCTGTCGTACTTCTCATTCAACATTCCATCATCTTGACATTGCTCCAAGACTTGCAATGGACTTTTCGGTGCTGCTGGCCACTTTCACCTTCTTGATATCAATTTTGATATCAATTTTGTACTGCATATACCGTCAGGCCTGCTCGCATCGACCCGTCCCTGGTCAATTTTCATGGGTAGGAAGAGAAAGGCCAGAAGTGTTAGATCAGGCTTCGTTTACAATCATTCCCTAAATATAAGGCGCTTCAGGAAGAAGATTACCGGAATGTAAGTTGATCTTCTACGTTATCGCTGTCCGTGCCAATAGGCGTTGTTCATTTCATACAGTATAGCAAGAATGGCGTACCCTTTGTGCAGATGTCACCATTCGATGGCCCTGTGGCTATTATCCCCAAGTCAATAATTTCGTGGCTCTTCAATCAACCAGATCCCGCCATCGTCAGTATCAAAGCAAGCATCTTAGAGGCTCTAAAAGCAGAGCACACAATCAAGCCCAACATTGTTCGGGAACACATCCATGTCCACGAGGAGCTTATCAAGCGAGATTTGACTCGGAACCTTGATAGTGTGATGGGCGATATTGCTGAAGAGCTCGAGTTGTCTCTTAATGACGTCCTCGGATCACATATGGAGAACTGAAAAGAAATTACGGTATGCGAGAGTGTGAGAAAGGTTCTCACGCGGGCTACAAATCGTGTTTTTGTTGGACTTACCTCTCTGTGAGTTAACCTTCGATCATGTTAGCCTTCTCTCGCATTTCTTAACTTAGACACCCGAATTCACGGGCGTATGGACGGATACTAACATGCTAGGCCGCAACGAGGATTTTCTAGAAGTTGCAAACATAGTCACGGATCTTCTTGGTAGTGGCGAGAACGTTATCAGAAAGTTCCCTGCGTTCCTCCATCCGCTTATCGCTTTCTTCTCGACCAGACCCCTACGATATCAAATCCAAAGATGCACCAAAATTATGACACCAGAGATCGAGTCACGTAAAGCCACACTTGCTCGCACAGCTACCGAACCTGAGCACAAGTGCAAGGCTCCCAACGATTGCCTAGTTCAGTCAGCTGTTGCGAACCAACCTCTAATTGAAACACAACCGCAAATTCTAGCTACCAGGCTGGCGATGGTAAACTTTGCAGCCAATCACTCGTCGACAATTACTGCCACACAGGCAATCCTTGAGATATGCAGTACTGACCCGGCTAGAAAATACGCTGAGTTACTGCGCGCAGAGTCCCTCCGGGCATTGATTGATGGGGATGGCAAATGGACGAAAGAGGCCGTAGGGAGGTTGACTTGCATTGACAGTGCAATTCGCGAAAGTCAGCGAATGAGCTCGTTCGATATGCACGTTGGAGGTAGAATTATAACGGCCGCCGAAGGTCTCACTCTTCCGAACGGTATGGTCCTTCCCAGAGGCTCTGAAGTTGAGACTCCATCACACTCGATTCACTTTGACGAGGGCATATATCTGAAGCCTTATCAATATGACCCCCTACGATTTTCACGTTCTCCCAGCATACACGATCCCCCCTCAGACCATCCCTCTTGCGAGGGGGACTTGGGCGACCCCTCAAAGGTAAGGCCGCTATCGATTGTCAACGCAAGCCCGGACTTTTTAGCTTTTGGGCATGGCAGGCACGCTTGTCCGGGAAGACATTTTGCAGCAAGTGTCCTCAAGCTTCTGTTAGCATCTCTGGTGCTCAGGTATGAGGTCAAGCCATTTGAATTTAGACCTTCGAATGTAGAACTCGGAGAGACTCTCCTACCATATACCAAAATCCAAGTATTGGTACGGCGACGAAGTGACTTAGATGGAGTGCGCTAGCTTGTTGAGGGGCCTGCACTACCACAGTAAGTTGTCAAACAAATGTGACAATGTTCCGCCACTCTCTTCATTGCGAGGAGGGACTAAAAGTACTGTGGTACTTTGCAGGCTGAACTGCATCTTCTTGCTCTCTACTACCTAGATTGGTCGCCCTGGTAGCCACTAAATGAACCAGACTATCTGAGTTCCATGACATGGATTTGAAACTACGGTTGTACCTTATCGCAGCTTGGTGGTCCCAGATTACCGTAGCATGCTGGTACACTAAAATTAAAGATATGAGTAAGGATTAATTAGTAGAACGGATAGCATTACAGGAAGATATGAACTGTCGGGGTTACAGTTGGTGGGGGGTTGGAAAAGTTGAGCCAGGGCCGGAACTTTTTTTTTTGATCCCGGCCCGGACTCAACTTTCTGCATATGCTAACCATGAGTTCAAAATTATTCCAACCCCGACTCAGCTTTCTGCATATGCTAATCATGAGCTCAAGAATTGATGTTATATAGTTAAAGTAACTAGAAGATAAACAGCAAGAGCGAAGTATTGAAGTCGTGCATATGCACAGCTTGAGCGAAGCATCGAGAAAACAGCACAATCACAGATCATGCATATATCATGAATAGCAAGACGAGCGAAGATTCTTCTACATATGCTTAGCATATGCACAAAACATGCTCAATCATGAACTCAACTTGTGACATGCTCATCAACAAGCTATCGCTCACGTTATTCTCATCAGATCTTTCTCATGCGTTTTCTTCTTCATTCTCGTTGTTCAGCTCATGATTTGCATCATCGCTTTTCTCGTTGTTTTCAACATTTGTATTGAATGAATCTTGAGCGAGCTGAGTTTCTTCTCAGTATATGCGCGGCATATGCGAAGTGCGACACTCATCTTCAAGTCGTTCATCGATGTTTCTTTGTGCTCAGTTGATGCTACGCATATGCACAGACGAGGATTTGGTGACCAGATGTGACATATGCTTCGCATAGGGCCCGGAGCTTTTCCAACCCGACGTCAGATCTTGAATGTGCGGGGCATATGCCAATTTTAAAGTTCAACTCGACGCCAAGAATTTTTTCCGACCTCGGCTCAACTTTTTCAACCCCCCGGCCAGCTGTAACCCGTGAACGGTCGTCGTGTGCAGAAACCTAGGTCGCTTATTCTAGGTTTTTGCACTCGACAACAAAGCACGTCAGGTTACCGTGGCGTCGAATCGACCACGCAGGCTTCAGTGCGGGCAATCAATCCGAGTAGCATCTTGACGGGAGTTCGTCTATAAACTAGGCAGAAGCTTCATCACCACTCGTTTATTCCCGTCATGCAGTTGAATTGCACAGCAAGGAAATTTGTATCGACACGATAGCGAATTCACGTGGATTACGACTTCCCTCAGCATTGTGCTCTATATAGGAATGCATTCTATCGAGCGGAACTACTCTTCATCTTGCGTCTTGGGAGAGTCGCTTCGATGTTGTCTATCTTTGTCATCTGCGCTGCGGGAGCAGCTCTTACATATAGGGAACGAATAAAACCGTTTTTTCTACAAAAAACGTGTATAATACCTCTTAGCGGCTTTTTTGCTTCGCTTTTTTGGCTTTTTATTATCTAAGCATACAAGGGTCATTGATTGGAGGATTACCCTGCTGTCGCCACCTCGATGTCGTCCGTTCTACTAGCTAACCTGCTTGCAGACCCCTATCTCTCTACCTCCAGCAATGCCTCCGCAACGTGGCGGTAGGCCTTTGAATCAGCTCGTCGTCGATAACTTTCAGCAGATAACCATACCTGAAAGGCTTGCTACTGTTCAGTGCCGTCACTGTCATAAGATCATGATCTCAGGAGCTACACGTCAGCAGATTCACCTAGATCAGTGTGATCAGTACAGAAGAAGAAGACCTATCAATCCGAATCATCACTCGATTCAGACCATCTTCGATGCAAATATCAGAACCCTCGCCGTCGGTGTAGCTAAAAGATTAAATCAAACTGCGGCAATGGCAGTAAATTGCTATGGTCAGGCTAAATCCTTCGAGCGAGAGTATCCTCAACGAGTATGGAGCTTTCTTTACATGGTGAAGGGGTCAATCTGCAGGCCAATTAACCCTCTATAATTTGCTACTATAAATATAAACCACCCCTGTGTTTAAAACCTCCTTTAAAAAACATGTATAAAACACGCTTTGAGCTAGCCTAAAGAAGGTAGTCAAAAAACATGTTTTAAACATGTTCGCACCCTACTTACATATCTATCATCAACGCCCAGCCCCCTATTTCTAAAGTCGCTAAAGCACGGGACCACTACTACCACAAGATCGTCAGACTATGCTGAGAATACATGTCAGGCGTCCAACACTAAATTTCATTCGACCAACGCTAATGCTTGGAGGATACAGGTCAGCCGACCAAGGCTAAAGCTCGGGCGACCCAACCATGCGCATAAATGTCTCATGAAGTTGAAGCGTCATCGCTTCGACTCTGTTGCGATTACATTTCTGTTGTCATGCTTGAATATTGAATCGTCATCTCTAAGAAGGATTTGAAATAATTAGAACTGTTAGAACTCGATCTGGACGATGCCTTGGCAGAGTCACAGAGCTAACCCAGGTCTGGCCTTCGGCCTAGCCCCTGGCCCAGCCTCTGGTCTAGTCCCTATATGTCAATCCATCATGACAAATTATGCTCGGACATTCTGCATGGTCAGCCAAGCTCTAGCGTGGGTCAGCCGACCTATAGTCTCGACATTTTGCAAGCTCGGCCGACCTCTAGCGTGGGTCAGGCGCCCTACACTGCCAGTTTCAGATCGCCTCGCGGACCTGGGGTGAGTTCGTTAATCAAGATAAGGTAAAGCGCCTCAATTCCACAGGCTCCCTGCGACAATTCTCGCCAATATACGGAAGTACTCCGTGCTCCGTTGAAACTACTACACCACATCGCTGACATGATTATCCAATGCTCTAATGCACGGCCTTGAGATCGCACCAACGGCAGTACTCTGATTAATTTGCATGCAGTAGGCTGTTCGAACATGAAGATTGAAGACCGCTAGAATAACGTCATTGCATAATTATCTTCAACATGCTGAGGCTTGGCGAAAGAAAGAAGTCTTGAGTGGTGCTCGCATTTGGTCGCAGTGCTCGAATTTCATGATCGTGAACTCTACTACCGAGTCTTTCATTAGAGAAACCGTCTGATACCTGTTGGCAAATTACGAGATGTTCTCAACCATGAAGTGCAAGGGCTCGGATGGGCTTATATCAATCGACAATGCCACTCATCCTTCGTATCTCGGTCCAGGTCGTACGCCAGGCTGTGCGCCAGGCTATCGTCATCTCGCCTGCAAGAGATGTCGTACTGGAAAGGTACGGTGCCCTCTCAGATCTATAATGCGTGTTACCGACTCGCCATAGTCCAGATGTAGTGGCCAAAAGAGTGGGTGTGATCGATGCCGGGAGAAGAACTTGAATTGTGTCTACTTCGTACCGTCTCGACCAAGGCGAAGAGGATCTCAAAGCCAACATCAGGACCCCAAGAGTCCTCACCTAAATTCAGTCGCTAGAAACAGGTCTACAACAAACGATACGGGCTTTGAAAATCCTCCGCCTTCTGATCAAGCGAGCGAGCGATTTCCCTTTCTGGGGACCGTGGGACAGCACATCTCCCCAATGCCGCCATCAAGCGAGGGTTCTTTTATATTCGACAAGGATGCTCAAGCTTGCCAAGCTCCACCTATCAATTCACCACCGACGTCGATGGGGTTCTCTTTTCTGGACGATCCAATTATGTCACCGACCACAAATCTGCCACCCTATACGCCGACAGACGAGGACTTCCATTTCGTTGGCCAGGAACGATTACATGCGGAACCATTAAAAATTGATGGTCGGTCGAGGGACGAATCGCTGGACTGTAAGTGCGGCTCTTGTGGCCTGGCTTGGCTGTCATGCTGACCAGTAACCCAAGCGATGGACGACTTTTCGGCTCTTCTCGCATCGCCCATACCAATCGCCTCGCCACACCCCATGCCTACAAATCAAGCACCAGAATACGAGCTTCAGCGATCACCACCGCTTTCCCGTCAACAGCGTACGTTATCTATTGCTACCCCGCGCAGTCCGTTTTCTCATATTTCGCCCCCCGGAAGTCCATCCTTATCTCCTTCATCCCGCCAATTCTCCAGCACAAGCCGACCGAGTACTGCCTCTTGCACATGCTTGGAGAACGCCACCGTGGTTTTGGAGACTGTCGAAACTAAGATGACTCGCGTCACTTGTACCCCTATCGATAATCTTCTTTCCTTCCAAAAGCGTGTTCTCCAAGACTGCCATGCAATTCTCGACTGCACAAGCTGTTGCGCAAAATCCTCTCTCATTTTACTACTTATCATCATTTCGGAAAAGCTTGTAGTATCATTCAAGAAGTTGCCAAGTGGCAACAATGATGAATGGCAGGATCTAGATCTGGGGGACTACAAGCTGAATTCGGCAGAGGAGCGCACTTGTGTCTACAAGGCACTCGTAGGGCTGCAGTTGGGTCGGATGAAGAGTCTGTTGACGAGGCTATGGGGCGTAACATCTCTGGAGAAATGGGAAACGCATCGGAACCTATTGAAAAAAACATGGCGACAATTTCGAGAGTGTTGCGGAGTAACAGAGTCGACTGGACGGAGAGCATAGCACATAACCGTGTACGACATTGGCCGCGTGTCGGCCCATTAGCTACTGTTGGAGCAGTAGGGGCTGCAGTAGGGGCAGCAGTAGGAGCTGCAGTAGGAGCAGGAGGAGTAGTCGTTCAATTAGGAACATAGTTGTTGCAGTGGCATTACACTGCCCGCTAGCCGGGTTGGGGCTAGCGCAAATTGCGGCACAAAACCTAGATAGCTTCCTGGTGTAGAAGACACACCTTGATGCAATTATCAGATTTACACTTCGTCAGCTACTCGGTCTTTGGCATCGGCATACGTCCTACAGAACCGTGCAGCACGGCACCATTGAGGTTTCTCACCTTTCAGCTGATTGGGCACAACATGAACTTTTCACATGAATCATCTGTGCCCTGTTCTCACTTGAACAATGATTCAAGCAAATAAGAACTTCCATCAAGATTCTCTGCGATTCAGAAGAGTCACATCAATCCGCTTGGCGGTTTCTTGACGGCACGGATGTATCAGGCCCGGCCCGCCATGATCGTGTTCTTTAAGAAAGTTCAAGCCAGATCAGGCGACGGCCCGAGCCCCTTTCTGAGCCCAAATCTCGGAGCCCGGTTGCACTCAGCCAGCTCGAGTTTTTAGGGGACCGGCCCGGCATTGCATGACAGGTGGCACTTCTGCAAGCTACGTACCTTACTACCTTATGTACGTAGTAAATTAGATGAGTCCCAGCCTCCCAGGTGCCTAACGCACGGGATGTACTACTACTATAATAGCGACGGCGCGGATGGAACCGATCCCTGTGCAATACCTATTGCTATGTACACTTGCAAGGCTTACCGGATTCGTCATTCCCTTTGAGGGGCTTGGCGAGAAGGAGACGTCAGCTTCAGGTGTCCCGACATCGGCAAAATGTTTGGCAGGACCGGGAAAAGCCGGCTCGGTCCAGCTAAAAACCAGCTAAAACCCAGCTAATAGCTGAGGGGGTCAGCTCTTTCTGACCGTTAGCTGGCATATGAGATTAACAGCTATGTAACTCAGCTAGTGGTTTATAAGGTAAACGAATTTCTAGGCAATGACTAGTCAGCACATTCTTCAAACGCGCTCAAGATCTTGACAACACGTTAGGAAATGTCTACAAATATACTCAATTCGTGAATTCCGAACGACACTCTATCTCAATTTGCTATGTACTCTGGCCTACTATATACCTTGATCTAACTGTAGACATCTCTCAAACCGGAATTCACAGTCCGAGTTTGAAGCCACTCGCTTCGTACTTCTGGAAAAAGCTCTCGGGATCATACCTCTTACTGATTTGCTTCATCTTAGGCAAGCTCTTTCCTCCCCCATAGTGTTCGAAGACTGTTTGTTCCCCCACCGCGTCATTCAAGTACACAAATGGATAATACACACCCGCAGCCTTCGCCTTCTGTTCGATTGCAGCTACAGTCTCCCTGATAAAGCTATACATGAATTCGTCATCTTTCTCATCCTGCCATATTGTAGGTAGGATCACCGCTGGAGTAATGTTAGCTCGTATTTACCTTCTGTTGTCTGGGTCGAACATACCCAAGAACGTGCCGTTGGCGGGATCAAGATCGATAGCATCGCCACCGAGATCTCTCGCAGCTTTCTGCCATCCTACGGAGATTGGCTGCATACACATAACCGTGTTGATGCCGTTGAGCGTCGCTAAGTGAGACGAACCAAGCACTGCTTGGTTGAATGTTTCATTTAGGATCCGTACGGCCTCTGGAGTCGCTTTGACCGATGTCGACCAGAATAAATGCCTATGCCTGTTAACAACCAATGCAATATACAGCCTCTCGCATTGATTACCTTCCACTCCTATCGGGCGGTACATCAATGTTCTTATTGTCCGTAAAAACCGCAAAGGTTGACCTTAAAGCTACGTCTTCCATGGATGCAGGAACCTTGGAGAAGTTCGCCAATGACCAAGGCGCTGGATCTCCTCCTCGGTGAAAAGACAGAAGATTAGATGACACTACTCTCCCCGAGGCATTTGCGAGTATACAGGGGTTGATTGCCACCTGCGGATCATCGACACCACCACCAGGCTTAAAGTAGCTCGTTACGGCATCCAAGAACATCGGAAATGCTGGGGGGTCAAAAAAGGTGGAGCCTCCGTATACCTCCTCGACTTCATATGTTATTAGATCGAAGCGGGTAACGATTCCGAAATTATTGGATCCGCCCTTTAGAGCCCAAAAGAGATCTGAATAGTGGTTTGCGTTGGCTTCCACGACGGTGCTGTTGGCCAGCACGACCTCATAGTTGCGAACGCTATTCATGGCCCAACCGTACTGGCCACCAAAGTAGTCGACTCCACCACCAAGCAGTAGTCCTCCTACGCCGACAGGACCGTAACGACCGCCCACGACCGCCCGCTCATAGGGCCCCATGAAATCATAGACCTCTCCCCAAGTGTTGCCAGGGCCAAGTCGTAAGACAGTATTACCATGGACAAGCTGTCTCGCTAAGAGATTAGTAGTCCCAATCATGACCCCGTCGTTAAGAGAAGCGGCTCCGGGAACCTTCAATGGTTAGAATATAGTGAGGGAAATTATTTGGGTCGAGATTATTTACGGGCATGTGACCTGCACCGCGCACAGAAAACCTTGTATTCGTTCTTCTTATAATTGCCAGACCCTCGGCAACGTCTTTTGTCGTGTTAGGCGTAAATACGCACCACGGTGATAGCACACAATTTTTGGCCCATAGAGCTGCAACAGGTTCAGCATAAAGTCGAGAGTGTTTGGCGGAAAGGAAAGAACCCTGATTCAAATGACAAGAAATAGCTTACTGTTTGATTCGTTGATATATCTCAACGAATCGGGGAAAGACAGTTGATCGGGGAACTGAGTCGCCAGTTCGTTGCATGCTTGATGAGGTAGAGATACAGCTACGACATTGACGAGTTTCAGAGCAATGAGTGATACCGCTGAAAATGCCTTCATCTTGGTGGTTGAATGATCTTGTTAATGATAGCAAGATCGATTGGTAGGCTGCACAAGTACTGTAGATGCATAGAAGTGCTCTCCTGTAGAGTTCTCGCTCTAGGCCGTCCACAATTCGCTTTTTTACCTTTACAGTATGTATGGGTTGAGGCATCGAACGGAATCTTATCTTGAGAGCCAATGAGGATCGATCCGCTCATATTCAGATTGGGCAAGTCCGGTACCGATCAGGTGCGCGTGCTGGCTTTGAAATCCAACGATACCTTGCGATCTCTGCCAAGACTTTACTTATCTTTCTCTCTACAATGCCACCAGCGTCATGAATTTCTTGCTGCCCGATCGCTACGGCTATAATGCATTAGGCTGTGCACGACTAGTTCTTGTGCTTTGGATCTAGCTTGCACCAGTAAAGAAAGCTCACCGCTGGTCTAGCAATCTACTCCTGTTTGCTTCATCAACAAAACAACAACGTTCGTAGATTGGCGAAAGCTACTGCGATGACAGTGAGGTGCAAGGTCGAGGAAGCAAAGATGAGCCTCGACGAGGGCAGCTCGAATGGATCCCCTAGTACGAGCTCTGGAATTAATGTCGAACAAGCGCAAAAGGATTATGCAGAGCTCAACCGTGAGCTGTCCGTAAGTTCCCAGCATATTGGACATGCTTCCAAGGAGCGAACACAAGAATCAGTCGAAGCCCCAGACCTGGAGAAGAACTCATCCTCAATAAGGACACATCAAGGCGATTGGGACCTCGAGAAAATCCTTCGGGGAGCACGGAGTCTTGATCAGGAGTCTGGGATTAAACCAAAGCGGGTAGGTGTGGTATGGGACAATTTGGCTGTCACAGGAGTTGGTGGAGTGAAGAATTATGTCAGAACTTTCCCCGATGCCTTTGTCTCGTTCTTCAATATTCCAGAGACAATCTGCCACCTCTTTGGCTGGGATCTCAACCGGGAGAAAAAAGAGGTCGACATTTTAAGAGGTTTACGAGGACTTGCAAAACCCGGGAACATGGTCCTAGTACTTGGAAGACCAGGCTCCGGGTGTTCAACGTGATTATCTCACTCCTGCCCTTGACTCCCCCAATTTTGTATGGTATAAGCTGATCTGCTGCAGTTTCTTGAGATTAATTGCCAACCAAAGGCGTGGGTTCACTAACGTCGAAGGCAATGTCTACTATGGCACATTAGACGCTCGTGTATTTGGTGAAAAGTATCGCGGCGAGGTTTGTTAAAATGATAATCGAGAGTCGTCAGGGAGCTTTCTAGGTAGTGCTCGCTGACAAGCGCAGGTTATGTACAATCAGGAAGACGACATCCACCATCCGTCTTTGACGGTCAAGCAGACGCTTGAATTTGCCCTAGATACTAAGATTCCAGGGAAACGCCCAGGAGGCATGTCCAAGGAAGAGTTCAAGAGAAAAGTACTCCACCTTATACTAAAAATCTTCAACATCGAGCATGCAACGAATACCCTGGTTGGCAACGCGCACATCAGAGGAATCAGCGGTGGGGAGCGAAAACGTGTTTCAATTGCAGAAATGATGTTGACTGGCAGTACCGTTCACGCTTGGGATAACTCTACCCGGGGACTCGACGCTTCCTCTGCGCTTGATTTTGCAAAGTCTCTGAGGGTCACGACTAACGTTTATCAATTAACAACCTTCGTATCTATCTATCAAGCGTCTGAAAATATCTATAAGCAGTTTGACAAGGTATTGGTTTTGAGTGAAGGCCGTCAGGTTTACTTTGGATCTACTACAACGGCTAGCACGTACTTCGAAGGTCTTGGTTTCAGACGAAATCCACGTCAGACCACTCCAGATTTTTTGACTGGGTGCACGGATACTTTTGAACAGCAGCTTTCTCTGGATGAGAACCAACATTTCTGCTACGATGCCAATGCCTTGGCAGTAAGCTATAGCAATTCCTTACAATCTTCGCTACTGGATCACGAGATGAGAGCCTATAGAGAAGACCTTGCGTACAAAGACCAGGCCCAGGCCGATTTTGATTCTGCTCATCGTGACTCCAAGAGAAGGCACGCGCGAGAATCTTCCGTTTATCTTATACCCTATCATTTACAAATATGGCTCCTAATGAGGCGGCAGTTCTTATTAAGATTGCAGGACAACTTTCTGCTTTGTACTTCGTGGATCACAACGGTTATCTTCGCGGTAATCCTAGGAACCGTATGGTTACAATTACCCCAAACCAGCCAGGGGGCCTTCACTCGAGGCGGGCTACTTTTCATTTCTTTACTGTTCAATGCTTCTCAAGCTTTTGGAGAATTAGCGGCTGCCATGCTTGGTAGATCGATAGTTAACAAGCACCGTGCCTTCGCTTTTTATCGTCCTAGTGCCTTGTGGATTGCGCAGATTGCTGTCGATACAGCATTTGCTAGCTGCCAGATTCTTACGTTCAGCATTATTGGTTAGTGAGGCAACTTTTGACCGCTCAATACGTTCGTAACCCATCTATACCCGTAGAGATAGCTGACCAAATCATAGTATATTTTCTCTGCGGGCTAGCACTAAATGCCGGAGCGTTCTTCGTATTTCTGATTACAATCATCTGCTCCTACCTCGCAATGACTGTTTTCTTCCGGACCATCGGCTGCGTTTGTCCTGATTTCGACTACGCCATGAAATTTGCAGCAATCCTGATCACACTGTTCGTTCTCACTGGGGGATATTTTATTCAGTATCACAGCGAGTTGGCCTGGTTACGGTGGATCTTCTGGGTCAACCCATTCGCGTTGGGTTTCTCCGTACTCATGATGAACGAGTTCAGTCGAATCAGCCTCCAATGTGTATCAAGGAACCTTGTACCGTCTGGTGTGGAAGAATATTCCCACACTGCTTACCAAGTTTGTACGCTACCTGGCTCTGTACCTGGCTCTGCGTTTGTATCTGGAACCGATTATATCAAGACTGCATTCTCTTACAATCCGGCCGTTATGTGGCGAAATTTTGGTATAATAATCGTTATGATAGTTGCATTCCTGTTCTTGCAGGCAAGCTGTGCGGAGTTCCTGCAGTACACAAATAAAGGCAGTGTAAGTCATCGAGATTTTCATTCAAAGGTCAATACACGAATTTGCATCAACAAGAGGGAAGACCTTCAGACAGTCGACCATAAAAAGACTACCAATAAGGTCATTAAAATCCCTATTTGTAGTGCATACCAATCGCAGAGTTTCTCTGTAACAGTCCCCTAGCTTCACGCTATTGGATTAGCAGAGAGGTTTCAAATTGGCCTAATGGAAAAGTCTGAAGAACTGTTGAGACGCTCGTGGTCTGTTCGTCGACAGTGTAGAGGCTAATTGACACTTTCGTCACAGAGAACTTCTTTATTTCTAAAAGAAAACCTTGAGCGAAAGAACCTGAATGAGAAACTCGCTGAGGGAAAGAAAAAGAGGCAGCGCAAAGAAGAGGAAGCGAACAATTTGAGCGCAAAACTACGTGTATCTTCCAAAGCTGTGCTAACCTTTCAAGATCTGTGTTACGATGTGCCTGTACCCTCAGGTCATCTGAGACTTTTGCACCAGATTTGCGGCTACGTACGTCCTGGTGAGCTTACAGCTTTGATGGTAAATGCATCCAGCTCTGGGTTTTCAAGATTTATCTGCGCTGACAATCGTTAAGGGTGCTAGCGGTGCGGGGAAAACAACGCTTCTCGATGTTCTAGCTGCGAGGAAGAATATTGGAATTATCTCTGGAGATGTTCTGCTTGACGGTGTTCATCCGGGCCCCGCCTTCCAACGAGGTACCGCCTACGCCGAGCAGATCGATGTCCATGAAGGCTCTCAAACAGTCCGGGAAGCCCTCAGATTTTCAGCTCAATTGCGACAGGTGTATAAAGTCCCTTTGGCCGAGAAGTATGAGTATGTGGAAGAAGTTATATCTCTCCTCGAGATGGAAAACATAGCGGATGCCGTTATTGGTGATTCCGAGATTGGCGGGCTGTCTGTCGAACAACGGAAGCGAATCACAATCGGTGTAGAACTGGCTGCAAAGCCAGAACTTCTCCTATTCCTCGATGAACCAACTACAGGGCTCGATAGCCAGTCTGCGTTCAATATTGTTCGCTTTCTGAAGAAGTTGTCCAACGCTGGTCAGGCAATTCTGTGCACAATCCATCAGCCCAACTCACTTGTCTTTGCCAGCTTTGACAGGCTACTTCTGTTGCAGAGCGGTGGTCACTGCGTATACTTTGGAGAGATTGGGGAAGATGCATCTACGCTTTGTGACTACTTTGCTCGCAATGGTGCAGAATGTCCCCTCGATGCCAATCCAGCAGAATGGATCCTGGATATAACTAACACCGGGTACACTCAATCGACTGCCAGCAATTGGGCCGACGTTTGGCGCAATTCAGTGGAGCTTGCGAGGATCAACGCAAATATTAGTCAAATCAAAAGAGACCGAAAGGACTCTGTATCTAGTCCGGTATCGAATTTTCGAGAACTAGAATATGCGACGCCTTTGTGGTATCAGGTAAAAGTAGTGGCTCGCAGAGCTAGTCTTGCATTCTGGAGGACACCGAATTACGGTAATACCACTACTTGCCCAAACCGGTTGAAAATATCTAAAATGACCAAACTGTATAGGTTTCACCCGATTCTTCAACCATGTCGCAATCGGCCTTCTTACCGGCATCGTATTCCTGCATCTTGGAGACTCACTAAAATCAGTCCAGTACCGAGTCTTTATTATCTTTCAAGTCACTATACTACCAGCCATCATAATGCCTCAAGTGGAAGCCAAATACGAGTCGTCACGATTGATCTTCTACCGAGAATCTGCAGCAAGGGCCTACAGACAATTGCCTTTCGCACTGTCAATGGTAATTGCTGAAATGCCGTATTCGGTTCTATGCGCCTTAGGCTTCTTTCTGCCACTGTTCTATATGCCTCGGTTCCAGTCCGCTCAAGCTGGATACCAGCTACTTATGATTTTCATCACCGAGGTGTTCTCAGTGACTCTTGGGCAGATGATGTCGGCACTGACCCCGAACAGCCTGGTTGCCATGCTGTTGAACCCCTTTCTGGGAATCACAATGGCGTTATTCTGTGGTAAATTGAAAGACATGAGTTCCAGACAATAGCTCTAGGACCTTGATAGCTAACACTTCTATAGGGGTAACGGTGCCGAAGCCACAAATCCCCAAATTCTGGAGAGACTGGCTCTACGAGCTCAATCCTTTCACTCGGATCAGCGGTATGATCGTTACAGAGTTGCACGGACGCGACATTCGATGCGCAGAATCCGAGTTCGTCACCTTCAACCCTCCGCCTGCGCAGAACTGCGGCTCGTACATGGAAAAATATTTCCAGAATGGCGGTCTCGGATACCTTGCTCAAAATGCGACTAGCACGTGCCAATTCTGCAGTTACAAGACAGGTGAGGACTTCTACACGCCATTGGGACTATCCTACGACAATCGTTGGCGAGACTCGGGGATCTATGCCTCTTTTATTGCAAGCAATCTTGTTATTCTGTTCATTGCGGTGAGTAATTATTTTCCAAGAAAGGGTTATGTTTAAGCTGAAACTGACGGGATTAGTCTCGGTTCCTAAACTTCAACCGTCGATAGAATCCTTGGAACAACTTCCTACGACACAAATAATTATAGCTGCATGCAGTCTCAGACAACTGCGCGATTTATCTCATGAGTATAGACTTGGGAAGGTAACACACGTAATGATCGCTCAAGATTGCTTCGGATGGCGTAGATCATCAATGGGATCATCTATCGTTTTGACATGATGCATATTTCTTTCCTGTAGTGTCAAACTATTATTACAATTTTAAGATCGATTCCCGTTTTCAGCGCTACTCCCCATTTTTCGATACTTACAATTCTCGCTTGCCACTACGTGTTATTATGGTGTGATCTATACAACGGCATTGCCTGTTCGGGTGAACCCTCAAAACAGCCTTAACCCTAAACGGCAATGCGTGGACATTGCGAGGTGTTAGCTTTTCCACAGTACACATCTGTCCTGTGTTTCTATCATTTGTAAAGACCCGCATAATGAAACATTGTTTCTTAGATTACTATTATCACGTATCCTACCTCATTCTCTGCAACGATGTTCCCTCTATGGAAGATGTCCGCTCTCTTGGTGGTCTCCTTGACTCTTCACAAGCTCGTTACATTCATCCTAAACATTCGCCTCGCAAGGAAAACTGGTCTCCCATATGTCTTCAGTCCTATACATGAGCTTGAGAACTGGGCATACTTTACCAACGCTGTTTTCCGATGGAGGTACCATGACTACCTGCTCGAGGGCAATGGATGGCCGAGGTACGCACGGTACACGATCAAAGATTGGATGTATGAGGACAAATATCGAGCACATTCTGAGCTAGGAGACGTGTTCTTGGTCGTTGCCCCAGGGGGACTCGTGTGCTACACTGCGGATGCGAAGATGGCCATGGATATTTGCACAAGGCGAAAAGATTTTGTTAAGCCGCGCGAGAAGATGAGTCAGTCAAAAGTAGCCTCAGCTGTGACAGGTTTCTTGTAACTAACGCCGAGCCCTCTAGAGTTAATCGAGCCTTTTGGGCCAAACGTAGTTTCGAGTGAAGGCAACCTATGGAGAATGCACGTTCGAATCACCGCTCCCCCTTTCGGTGACGCAGCCAACCAGCTGGTTTGGTCCGAGACCCGCCGCCAGACCAAATTCCTCATGCAATCATGGGCTGAGAAGGGATCCGTCGCGATAAAGTCCGAGATCTATCTCTTGGGCATCAACGTTATGAGTTGTGCGGGATTCGGGCAGCAATTCGACTGGACGGATGATAAGCAAGCTCTACCGCCCGGCCACAGCTTGAGTCTGGTCGATGCCATTTTCCAGGTCATCATGTTCCTGCCGCATATCCTGCTCTTGCCAAAATGGCTGCTGAAGCGGTCGCCGTGGAAAGCTGGACATCAGGCTTATGCGGAATTCGCATCCTACATTGGCGAGTTCATCCAGGTTGAGAAGATACGAATAGCCGCGAATTCCGAGTACGAGAACAAAATGAAAGGCAACCTCCTGACAGCATTACTCAAAACCAACGCCGGCGAGGCCAAAGGCTCGAGTCTCTCTGGTGGCATGAACCGAGTGACGCTTACCGATGAAGAAGTTACCGGGAACATGTTCATGTTCCTCATGGCAGGTCAGTAAAACCCCCTTTCAAAGCACTTTTTCCTTCACCTCTATTATTGACACGCAGAATTGGGTGTACAATAGGCTACGACACAACCGCCAACTCGATAATCTACAGCTGCGTCAACCTAGTCCTCTATCCCGAAATCCAAGACCAAGTAATCTCCGAAATCGACCGCATCTACGCCGAAGCCAACGCGCAAGGCCGAACCGAACTCTCCTACACACAAGACTTTCCTAAATTCCGCTACATCCTCGCCTTCCTCGTAAGTTCTCCTCTCCCTTTTCCTCCCTTTCAAAATCCCCACGACCTCCCACCCTTTCCCCCCCCCGCTCCGGAACTAACCCACACCCCCCCCACCACCCCCAGTACGAAGTCCTCCGCATCTACCCCATCGTCCTCCCCATCGGCCGCATCACCCTCCACCCCCAACCCATCCTCCTCCCCACCCACACCGCCCTCCTCCCCGCCGATTGCGGCCTCATCGTCAACAACACCGCCATCCACCACAACGCGCGCTTCTGGCCCTCCCCCCACATCCTCTGTCCCACACGCTGGCTCTCCTCCCACCCAAATCTTTACGACCCCCTCTCTCCGCCGCCGCCTTCCCCGGAACCACCCGCCGACGACACGGACGCGCTACCAGGTAGTAGTACTCTGCCGGCGCTGCTGACACCACCAGCAAAAGGCACGTTCATGACCTTCTCCGAAGGCGCGCGCGCGTGTATGGGGAGGAAGTTTGCGCAGGCGGAGTTTGTGTGTTTTTTCGCGGTTGTGTTGAGGAGGTATCGGTTGGAGCTGGGAGGCGGAGAGGGGGTGGGGATGGAAGGGGGGGCGGGGAAGGGGGGGGAAAGGAGGGAGGAGGTGGAGAAGAGGTTGAGGAGGAGGTGCGCGGGGAGTCCGGTTACGTTGGCGGTGGGGGAGGATGTTAGGGTGAGGTTGGTGGGGAGGGAGTAGGGAATAGGGGATAGGGGGTAGGGGGGCTTGGCATTTGGGGGCTTGGCATTTGGGGGCGAGATGATGAGGGAGGAAGGGGGGAGTTGAGGTTGAGTTTTGCGATTGCGACCTTTTGGGGCATTTTTAACGCCGGTCGGGCGGTGGTTTGGCTGGTATGATAGTAACCGGCTTACTGATTTCATGCCCAAATCAGAAAGTCGTATGTAGCCCAATGGAACACCGGTCCGAACCCGCACACAATATCTCGCCATTATGCCAGCTCGGCGCGTGTATGTTTGGGGAAGGGAGGATGTGGGTTGTTGGGGGGGGAGGGGGGAGATGGGGCTGTTCTGTAATGCAGGTACGCGGTTCGTTTCTGCCCGATAGGAAATGCGAAGTTAGGGTGGGTAGACTATGGTTTCGACTTTGGTGATGCCATTGATCGTCTGCAAACATGAAGCACAAATGTTCCGCCAAATCGAGAATATGACTTGATACCCAGACTCCCACCAACCATCTTCCTGCCGCCATTCGATTTCAATTCACAATTTCCCTGCCCTCAGCTCAATCCTCATAAACATCTCGCTCTGCATAAAATTCCCATTCGCCGCCACGCACTTCCACGGCCTTGTCGGATCCACCAGCGTAAGATCGTACCTGTGAAACAGCTATCTCTCCCCCCTTTCATATCAGCTCCATCCCATCATCACCAAGACCATAACGTCAGAAAGAGGAGGGAAAGACAACTCACCGTCGATAGCACCTTCCGCAGCTCCAACAGCGCCAGATTCCTCCCCAGACATTGGTATCTGCCGGATCCAAACAGCAGATCCGCGGACCGCTTCATGCGGACGAGGTCCTGGTCGCTGGAGTCGAGCCAGCGCTCGGGCCGGTACAGGTCAGCGTCAGCGCCGAAGACGGATTTGCTGCGCAGGACGCCCCAGGCGCAGGTGGCAATTTTGGTGCCGCCGGGGATGAAGCGGCCGTCGATGGTGTCGCCTCTGGGGGACAGGTATCAGTGAATGAAAGCGTGGTTTAGATATGTGGCCGGCGCGGGGACTTACTCGGGCGGGACGATCTTTTGGAGGAGGGCGAAGGAGGGCGGCCATATGCGCAATGACTCGCGGATGCATGCGAGCAGGTATGGCAGCTCTTGGCACTCGCGGTCTGTGGCGATTGGCTGCGTGAGCCGGCCAGCGGCTGCGGCATCGTGGAGCTCGCGGCGGAGTTTGGAACAGACCTGCGCGTTGGTCATGATAAAGAGAGTGGTGGCGCGGAGAGCCGTGACGGTTGTATCGGTTCCGGCCATGCTGTGGGGATGTTAACGACGGGGTCCTTCAGCTCGAGGGAAAGTGCTGACATTTGGAAAACGGCTTCGGTTTCGGCTTGTCTTTGGCTGAGGCCATGCTTTATGAATGATCCAAGCATATCCTGTTTCTCCTCTTTACCTTCACCGAAACGTTTTGAAACCAATCGCTTTGCAATACTAGGCACGAAGCAATTAGGACGGAGTAGATGGTCTGCAGGCAATACATACCCCATGAGCATTCCTACACCCGTCTTATCCTCTGCAGTCGGCATTACGAATTTGCTCACAAATGGCAGCCGAACGAATCTGTTCAGAGAAGGAAGTACCGCTGCCCACTCGAAGGCTGGGAGTGTCTGCTCTACAATGTGACAGTAGCCATTTATATCCTCATCCCTGATGGGTGTTAGTTGTTTACCTCGTTCACACTAGTATTCTCGTCCTGCTAGTGACCTCGTTTACTGGGCGAGACAAAGCTTCCTCCACCAAAGAAATGTCAAAGACCTTACCTTTCTAAGAACCCTAACGGAGCCCCAAAGGCTACGTCTGAAATAACATCCAAGGTGTAAAACTGCGCAATCCTGGCGAAATCTGCCTTTCTGAAAAACTTACCGGACGAAAGGTACTTTTCTTCGATAAGCTGTGTCAAATCGCGGGTACGGTCATCAACACTTTGCTCGAGGTACGGATTTTCCTTCCCAGAGTACTGACATATATTAGTGCCGCTAATTTCTCCACTACAGATGTATTCGTACACCAGACGACAATTTACTCCTTAGCTCTAGGTGACGCTCTTCGTTAACTTCGCTGAAGATATGGTTGACCTCCAAGTCGAATTGGGTACCCTGGTAAAAATCTCCCTTGGAATAGGGTGATCGAACAGCACTCATCCGAAGAAGCAGCTCCACATTGTCGGTCACAAGAGTATCCGGGCTGATTCGGGCAATGGAGCCTGCAAGCGAGTTAGAAGGAACTTTGGTCTTACGAGAAGAACAATAACAGTAGAAGTTTCCTCGTTAGAATCACAGAGTAGCTCACCGTACTGATCGCAAAGTTTCTTGAGCTCCCAGTGTGTGTTCTTGTGGTAACAACATTTCAGCATCCAAGCTTTTGAGGTTATCGCAAGAAGCGGTCCCTTGAAGTGCCTAAGCCGATAGATGCTACGGATGTAAGTGATTAGTGAAATGGTTGCGACGCAACTCAATATGATTCCAAGCAGCGATGGCATCGCCCGAAGTATTCCGCGTTCTTAGACTCAATTCTTTTGCTCCTGAATGGTTATCACGGCCTGGTGGATCAGAAAGCAGAAGGAAATCAGGACTACGAATTATCGCTTTCCAAGAATGATTGATGACACGACGAAAAGATAGCAGCCAGCGACTCTCTGTAAGGAAAGACCAGCGTGGAATAGGGCATTCGACTACCGCGGTTCTGGATCTGCCTTCTACCTAAACAACGGCAACTATTTTCACGCGGGCCGCTAGGCATTACCAACTGTATAAATCAGAATGTCAAGAAAGAGTAACATAAGTTCAAAAATGCTTTAACTATGTAGAGCAGGGGCCGTATGGAGCAGCAAATGTGATATAAGCGATCATCACTTCACCGGCGAAGCCAGAAGTGGAAGTCCGAAGAAAGCTTACCCCGGGACAAGCTGTTCTATACAGTACTCTTTCCAAAAATCAGCCAATACTTGAAATCTTGCGTAGTGGTTGGTCCAATATTCTATATCATATTGTGCGGAACATTGCATACACGAAATAAAGTGCTCTGCTAACTTTCTTCCTTCTCTTCCATCAGGCGTCACATCCTCTCTTCCACTATGGGCATCCTATCTGAATTACCCTTGCCAACATCCATTGATCTTGTTCTTCCGCCTGCGATCCTCAAAGCGCTAGCGGCTGCGAATCCTTATATAATTCTCATTAGTCTTCTTGCTTTGACCCTCGTTACTGTCTTTGGTCAATCTAAAAAGCGTCAAAAGATTGTTCCTGGTATACCAATAGTTGGTGGTAGCGACAAGGAAACTGTACTGCGGAATCGAACTAGATTCATCCACGATGGCAAAGCTATGCTCCTCGAAGGTTACCAGAAGGTAACCATTCATAGTCAATGCATTGAGCAAGAGAAGCATTAAGCCTGACGTATTCACAGCACAAAGACGGCTTCTTCTATATTCCAAGTATTCTGGGAGAGAGGCTTATGCTTCCGGTTCGATATCTGGAGGATTTGAAAACAGCTCCTATTGATAAAGTGGATTTTGTTGCGACTTTCCAAGAGGTAACGTTTACCACGTTCCTAAATTTGATTCTTCAGCTTTAAAGAACATTTCATGTCATTTGCTTCGCGGCGAGTGATTACACTAATGCGTTCTCAAAGATGTTTGAAGGAAAGTACACAACCATGGGCAGTCGGTCGACTTTGCACCCTCGCGTTGTCAAGGCACAGCTTAACCAACATCTATGTATGTCAGTCACATTGATGAAGCGTAATACTTTATTAAAAAATTTGTTTTGTAGTCGATGTCATGCCCGGGATTCAGGAGGAAATCAAAAACGCATTTGAACAAGACTTTCCGCCCTGCGAAGGTAACTCCAATCCAGGGCAGCTTCGCAGAAAACTTACTGTTCAACCAGACTGGACCGAGGTCCCGGTTGTGGGGCTGATCACGCAAATTGTTGCTCGAGTTTCCAGTCGCATGTTTGGCGGCACAGTCCTCAGCGAAAACAGAGAATGGGTAAAAGCCTCCATTGCCTTCGCAATCGACGGTTTCATTGGTGCTCAAGCCATAAAAAAGTACCCAGAGCCTCTGAAACCGATTGCCAAATATTTTATTCCTGCGATCCGGAACATCAAAAAACACTACAAGGCCGCCGAACGAGCCGCGATTCCGCTACTGGAGCAACGTGAACGCGAAGGAGAGAAAGCTCTTGATCTGCTATATTGGATGGCTGACCAGGCACAAGGTTCGGAAAAGGACAAGAAGTTCATTGCCGGAATTCTGCTCAAGGTTAGCTTCGCCGCGATCCACACGAGCGCCGCGGCTCCGTCGCAGCTAATCTTCGATCTGTGCGCTATGCCGGAGTATATCGAGCCTCTTCGGCGGGAAATGGAGACGGCAATGACACCGGACGGGGTGATTGACAAACAAGGCTTCGTGAAATTGGTCAAGCTTGACAGCATCATGAAGGAAAGCCAACGATTCAATCCGCTGCTTCTGAGTTAGTAGACCGTGATGTCTTTTCTTCCCCTTAAATTTTTCCAACCTCGATTTCCCCTTTCTAAATTAAAAATTGCATAACAGTAACCTTCGAACGCGTCGTCACCGAACCCTACACCCTCTCTGATGGCTTCAACATCCCCGCTAACACCACCATCGGCATCCCCACACAAGCCATAACCATGGATCCGGCCCTTTACCCCTCTCCAGAAATCTTTGACGGCTTGCGCTTCGAAAAAGTTCGTCAGAACAATCCCCAGAATGCCGGGAAAGCCATGTACGCTGCCTCGAATCATCAGAGCATGGCCTTTGGGTATGGGAGACATGCGTGCCCGGGCAGGTTCTTTGCGAGCAATGAGATCAAGGCGATCATGGTGTATTTGCTGATGACTTATGATATGAAGTTCCAAGAGGGGCAAAAGAGGCCGGAGAGTGGGTTGTTCGAGACGCAGAATTTGCCAAACCATGAGGCAACGGTTTTATTCAAGAAAAGGAGAGTTTAAGGGATCCGATGTTAGGTTTGGGGTGGGGGCTGGGGTCAGAAATTAATGTTACAATTCAACGGTCTGCTGTTTCTTCCTCTTGTGCTTCGAGATTGCCAACATGATGAACAGCATGCCACTTACGGTAACGTAGCATGTTAGCTCTGTATATACAACACTCATCATCAGCGGCGAAACAGTGCGTCTGTTTTGTAGAGCGCCTTATCACGCGTTGATGTCACCTCGGCAGGTTTCCCAACCATCTCCTAAGCCCGTATCAAGGTTGAAAGAAGGAGATGCTGCGCGTTCATGACGGACCGGGTAAACTGTGCGGAGAAAACGTTATTGGCGCTCGTGCGTTCAGGAAATGAGGAACGGAACAGTTCTTAGAGATCGTCCCTATAGAGTTTGCATCATTGGCCTGGGAGATACTGACAGAAGATGTGTCTGCTTGCCGCATTTTCCGTTCTAACCTTAGTTGAACCCCCCTCTAGCGAATAAGAGGCCTAACCAGTCAGATCTGAGGCTCTGGATCCAATCCCTCGGAGCCTTTGACACCCGGTAATAGACTACCGTACTTAATAGCACAGGACCACTGTGGCGCCAGTCGGCGCCACAGTGGTCCTGTGGCTGGCTGAACCTTCAAGTCCCAAAGCGAGACTGAGTTGTTCCGCCAGAGATCGAGCTAAGCCGAAGAAAGATCGATCGCGCGCTTAGCGCGTAGCCCTAAATAAGCGGAGCCCGAATTGAGCGATACTCAAATCTACTGAGTACTCGCAGAGCTTTTTTCGACAAAGCTAGCGACGCATTCAATAACGGTACTGGGAGACTCCAGGAGATTGCACATATCACTTTTTGTATTTCTCTTCGTCCTTACGCTACGCAGTAGGTAGCTGAGCCAGTCGGGCTGGGTGAAATACATGAGGAGTTGAACATTATCCGTGGTTCATCTCAAGACTAAACCTGGCATTCCAGATCGAGATCAGGAGAGCATGTTCGTGGCGCTATCGTGAACGCCATAGTATGCAAGGAAGAAAATGGAAGTAAAGCTTGGTGGTACCTACGTACCGTGCTGCTTATCCTTCTGATTGGGTTGTTACTTTCCCCCGGAACCCGAGACTGCTTGAGAGGCTCCGCTAGCAAGCGACCAAGGTGCTGAACTAACGCATTCTAGAACTTGAGTAAGACTACAAGAACGATATCAAATAATAGTGACCAGTCTCACCGTACCGTCGCTCCAAATCACAGCATCAAGGCCTTATCCGGGGATCGCCTGAATAAAATCATGCTCTGCTCTGCATTCTCGCTTTCTTCTCTTCACCTTCCGTTGTCTTGATCTTACAGTATAAGTCTTTCCAATAAACAAGCTGCTATTGATATCATTCCCTTCCAACATGTTTTTTCAAGCACTCATCACCGCCTTCTATGGCCTCTCTGCCATCGCTCCTGCTCTTGCTATCCCAGCTGCAGCTCCTGCCTCTACTTCTCCAAGTCCAGCTACAGCTCCTAGCTGCAACGCAGATAGCTGCGTTCGTGCGTTTAGGGCGGCATTACCTTCAACGAGACAAGCTGACGCCTCTAGTTACTGTAGCTCCTACCTTAGTATAAGCGTAGCAGCCGTTACCCAGTATACGACGACCACAACGACCACCACTTTCACTGCTCCAACGGAGAAGATCACTGCGTCAACCACAGCCACTGAGACAGACACAACGTAGGAGCTTCGGACCCTTCGCTGTAAATTTCTTGTGTTAACCAGACTATAGCTCGATCGCAACGACGACCACCACCACGACGTTCCTTTTCCCTATTATAGACAGAAATAAGCGACAGCCATCGGCTATCACGACTGGTAGTGTGCCTGCTAAGACCTTCCCCGCCTATGCATCACAGTGCTCTCAGCTTGGCACCACTAGCGAAGCTGCGCGCGTGTCCAGTGCTTGCTCTTGCCTGCTTGGGACCCGGTCAACCACAACAGCCACTGTGATCTCTACCATCACCGCAAAAACCACTTCGGTACGTATAATCTCTCAGCTAGTAAAGACTTTGACTGGTCTCTTTCTCATTGCTAATCATGATATCTGAACAGATGACCACCAGCATCCCTACAACCACCACAGCCACAACCGTGATTACCAGTACCCTCGATCATCAATACCATTGTTGTCTCGCTAACATTATTGTCTGATTTACAGTAATGCCGCAATGTCATATGTCCGATGGCTCGCAGCTTTTTTGATGTCATATTTACAGACATCGGCGGGAATTGTCCATGATATGCATTGGCCAAACCTATGATCTGGCTTCCTATACTTCTGTAACTATTTTCAGAGACGTTAATGTATATACTGCTCAGGACTCATATCTAAAACCCTCTCATTCGCCCTTACTAAACCCCTTTCCAACAGAAACCCTCACCATCCGGCCGATTGTTAAAGAAATAGTCTCAATTGAACAATATAAACTCAAATTTGCGTATCAGCAACTGAGAACAAAGCGAAGCTCAAATATCATCATCAATACGATTAGTCGTTCTCAGTAGCCAGCGGTAGAGTCGTTTTAGATATGGGAGGGGCGAGCAAGAGGGCATCCCTGAGCCCCAAACACTAACGCCAAACCAGTAGCAACAAAACCACCGCCCCCCACCCCATCCCCAACCTCCGGCCCCTTCCCCACCTATCACAGCCCCCTGCATCTACCGCTCGGCCGACCCCAAGGAGTTTGCGCTCTCGGAGCAAAGGCTTAGACGGTGGGGAAGGGGAGGGTCTACCGGGGCATGAAACGGTGAGGGGGTTTGGGCGGGAAGGGATAGAGAGGATGTGGGGGGTGGGGGGGGTGGGATGGTTGGGTGGGGTTTCTTGAAATACGAGGTCATATGGGGCATTTTTGGTAGGTAGGTTGAAGCTGGATAGGAGTCTATCTAGGAGCGAGCAGGTAAAACTCTACTAGCGGGCCCCAGCCCTATCGGCCCTATGTAGGTGGAGATTACCATCTCTCCTATTTCCAACAGGGTTATGGGACTGTGGAGGGGGTTGTGAGGGGGACGTGCAGGGTTAGTGATGAGGATATTGAGACGATACGGGAGAGACTGGCTGCTGAGACGTCTTTGCTATGAGATTGTGGAAAATGCAATGCCGGGCTTGTATCATTGTCGGCGTTTTGTGGTCCAATAGCTCCATTTTCGGAAGTCACAATGGAGCAAGCACGACCGATTCAACGAGCCTTAAAATCTGCACTTGGAGGTACATGGATGTGTAAGTAGAGAAGAAAGTACAGGTCTCCGAACACCATTGCTTGTATCTGCAAGGCCTACTACCAGTGCAAGCGCCCTCGGAATCTTTTTAATAAACGTTGTTGCTCATCGAGACACCAAAAGGTGCTCTCAACGAGCTCAGCATTCCAATCTGAAACGAGCGTTAATCGAGGATCTTTACCAATTGGTTAAAATCCCGGATGATAGGTAGATGTCCTCGATTGGCCAACTAGAAGGACGATGATAGAGGGTCGTCGGCTTCCTTCAGGCATGGCTTTTGCTATACGCTTACTGTACGTACACGTGCAGATAGTAGAGTTGGTTGTACAGAGAAGTATCATTGACCTTTTTTGTAGATTCCAGGAACCGATAAGGTAGCTGAGGACCATACCTCCATAATGATAACTAGACGTCATTGTTAATTGGATAGTATGGCATATCCCTGCCCGCCCTGTAGGGCGAAAAGCTACCCGCATTTAGCCTCCGTACGGTAATACGAGGGGGTCGCCATTTCCGATGGAAACTGCTTTGCACTACGTCTTTTTAATTAGGGATCGTTGATTGCGAAACCTGTGCCGTTTTTTAGAATTTGCCGAGAGCCCCACCAAATTTAGTGGCGAATCTCCTAAAAGTGCAAAATAAGAAACAGATTTGTAAAATCAATCCCACTGCCCTTCCGATGCTTCATATGTAGTATATTCAATGCTCCGTATGTGACGTATCGAGTGCTCCATATGTGGTATATCCAGTGCTTCATATGTAGTATATTCAGTGCTCCATATGTGACGTATTCAGTGCTTCATATGTGGCCTATCCAGTGCTCCATATGTGATATATTCAGTGCTTCATATGTAGTATATTCAGTGCTCCATATGTGGCCTACCCAGTGCTTCATATGTGACCTACCCAGTGCTTCATATGTGACGTATCCAGTGCTCCATATGTGGCCTACTCAGTGCTTCATATGTGGCCTACCCAGTGCTTCATATGTGACGTATTCAGTGCTTCATATGTGATATACCCAGTGCTCCATATGTGGCCTATCCAGTGCTTCATATGTGGTCTATCGGAAGCCAATGAGAAAGTTAATGGGGAAGCCAATGAGGAAGCCAATGGGGAAGTTAATGGGGAAGCCAATGGGGAAGCCAATGGGGAAGTCAATGGGGAAGCCAATGGGGAAGCCAATGGGGAAGCCAATGAGGAAGCCAATGGGAAAGTCAATGGGGAAGTCAATGAGATGTAGGAGACCCGTTATCGTTATTTCAAGCTCTTCTTCATACAATAGTTGATGTAGTCCTTCCTTCTATGCGAAACAGATAAGACGAAGGACTCGATGAAGCTTTGCGATGGGGAAGCAAACGGGGATGTAAATAGGGAAAGCAATGAAGAAGCTAATGAGGTAGAAAGCCATGTAGGAAGCATTGTTTGAAGCACTGTTTGACGTGTGTTATGCGCCCGACCGACGCGTATTTTGAAGCATGTAGAGAGTTCGATAGACAGCTCGATAAGGAGTTTAGTAGAGAGTTTGGTAGGGAATTCGGTAGGGCTTTTGGTAGGGAGTTTGGTAGGGAGTTCGGTAGGGAGTTTGGTAGGGAGTTCGGTAGGGAGTTTGGTAGGGAGTTCGGTAGGGAGTTTGGTAGGGAGTTTGGTAGAGCTTTTGGTAGGGAGTTTGGTAGGGAGTTTGGTAGGAAGTTCGGTATCGAGCCATGAAGGGTGCTTTCTATCGAGCTAATTAGCATGTTTGGTAGGGAGTTTGGTAGGGAGTTTGGCAGGGAATTCGGTAGGGCTTTTGGTAGGGAGTTTGGCAGGGAATTCGGTAGAGCTTTTGGTAGGGAGTTCGGTAGGGAGTTCGGTAGGGATTTTGGTAGGGATTTTGGTAGGGAGTTTGGTAGAGAGTTTGGTAGGGAGTTTGGTAGGGAGTTCGATAGGGAGTTCGATAGGGCGTTTGGTAGGGAGTTCGATAGAGAGTTCGATAGAGCGTTTGGTAGGGAGTTTGATATCGAGTCATGAAGAGTGTTTTCTATTGAACTAATTAGCATGTGCTATGAAGCATGTACGAAGCATACAGAGTGTATGAATAAACAGGTAAATCGGTAAACAGAGATGAACAAAGATTCAAAACACGCGTTGAATTAGGATCAAAGAAGTCATGAATGAGACGATTATGAGCACAGCGAGTACAGATGCGTTGAGACATGAAAAAGGATCGTAAAAAGAGATAAAGATTGATATATACGCGTACAATGAAGGTAATGACAGGTGCAGGTATGTACGGGTAAACAGGTAAACAGGTAAGAAAATTTCAATCGTCGATCAGGTGATTTCCGGTCACCTGATGTACGTACAACGACTTCAATGAACCGTAAAAATCAGGATGGTAGTTGAGGCGAAAGAAAAAGAAATGATGGCAGTTTAAACGGGAAAAAACGACTTGCACGGGTCAACGCAGCGAAAAAACATAGTGCGGGGTCGAAAAAGTTTTGATGTTGGGTCACGTGGTGGAACCCTTGGCAACCAACGATCAGAATACACTCTTGCTTCAGTACTATATAGAAATAATCCACTCCAACCTCTCTCTCTCTCCAAGAAGCACAAAGATGGACAGAGCTACTCTCTTTGAGACTGCCCTCTATGTATATTTCTGTGTACTGGGTTGAAGGTAAATTTTGTGTCCTATGACTACAACAAACATCACACTGATCCATACTTTGCGCGGGCGCAATGTGCAAGTTTGCCCGACTCAACTGAGACGCCGGTCATCACAGTAGAGCTACCAGCACTTCCACTTGCGGAGGAGGATGGGAAGAAGTAGTCTAACCGAAGGCCGTGGCTGCTTTTCTGACCACTTTAGAACGCTGTAGGAGGCCTCAGTAATATGTGGCTGAATACTAAGGCACTGAATCAGCTCAAGCCTCGGAGATTCCTTGGGACCTGTGCCAACGTTGGCTGCCGAGCCTAATTCGAAGCAGTTCTACTTGTATCTGACTTGAGTCGACAGTTGTTGTTCTGCTGCTTCGCCATATGAAGATGGAATAGATGTGTTACCAGGTGGCTCCAGCCCTCCGTGAGAGCGGGCAAGCCTGCTGAGGTAGTAGAAACAAATTCTTCGTGGCCGTCCTTTCTCAATACGTCGAGGCGGGGCATGCCTTCTTGATTATATTATCAGGGCGGTATCCCATGTGGTTGTTCCTGTCTGTACTTGTGGGCTCCCATGGCTGCTTCCCCCGGCAAAGGCGTTCTTCCTGATTTATCAACGGAGCATTCCCTTCCCTTTCTATGAGCTCTAGCTACTCCATCCTACTGACAAAAGTCTTGAATGATTCATGGATGCCTCACCCACCATTAAATCCCCGACTGTTGCATAATCTGGTTCCCAGAGCTTTTTCGTTCTGCTGTGGCGCGTTTATCGTTGGCAGCACATGTCGTCGTTGCATTGCTCCATTACAGCAAGGAACGGAAACTGCTGCTTCTCTCCCAATCTAATGGTGGTTCGGAAATTCTAAGCCAGCAACGCCTTGCCTGTTCTGTCGTCGTATCGGTGGGTACGATCTGGCTAGCAAATAAGGCAGTCCTTCTACCCCCACTGTTGTCTTCTGCTCATACGAGCACAACTTATCTTCCTGCTGAGTTGACTGTCGGAGGTGAGTCGAAGGTCTCAGCATCCTCACCTGCAAATCTGACTTCTTCCTTAGCAAACAAGGTTATTTGTCAAGATAAGGTTTTTGGGTGGTGCACATTCAACCGTCAGTGGTGATGAATGAAACCCAAACGACAAGTTCGCTCCCACCCACATCAACAGCCCTTATTACACCACCAGCATGGACAACTCCACCCACAAGTTCTACTGGCCCCATTCGACCGCTTGATCGGAGTGCTTCGGAAACAAGGCGAAACCAGGTAATGCAATCACGTCAGAAAATGGCAGCTCAAGATACCATAGCATTTGCTGACTGTAGCAGAGTACAGATCGAGTCCGAGCACCACAAATCCAGAGGAGCCTTGTACGTTGATCCTTCTGCGTCAAACAATTCGGTCAAGAGATGACATACTTATGGAAGTAGAGCTTGAATAAACTAGATAGTAAACTTCGTACCAAGTTTCAACTCACATCACGGTCGCCATCGACGGATATTGCCTTACGTGAGGAGGAGCCACCAACATTTCTAGGACGCTACAAAGCACCAAAGCTAAATCGACGCTGCATATCTCTTCCTTCCATCAACGAGTCATCCAGAGATACTGTTGAACCTCTATACATCCAGATTCATGGACAGGACCATCAACTTAATTTCTCTAACCTCAACCGTTCCTTTTCCATACGCCGAGTTGGAAAAATCGATACAATGAGCCACTCCAAACAGCCATGGTTTACGCCAAGTCAAATCTTCCGAGCTCAGCGATCACAAATGTCGACTAGCATTGCCGGCGAGTGTGGTAGCGAGGTTGGGGCCCCTCTAGTTGCTACAACTGGGAAACTGAACGATGGCGAGGTTCCTGTGAGAGATGATAGATCGTCTTTTCACTCGCGCCCAGGCGCTCGCGGCCAGCCAAGGGGCTTAAAACGGCTCTGGTATAAGACTGTTGAGCGAGTCATCGACTGGGCCGAACGCGTCCACCTCCTCCGCCGTCGTGATCGGCGTGATTGAATCTCCCGTTTGGAGTTATGGAACAGCGGGATTACCCATGTATTGCAGTCCAAGAGTGTTCTCCTTTGCAATAATATACCAATCTGGACTGACGGACGAGATTCAATTTTGCTGACCTGCATTACTGTTTTATAGATTACTATCACCACGACACATATACGACTAACATGATCCAACACAGCATCAGATACCCAAGTTTGATACATAACGGAAAGTTTTTCCATTACCTTTTCCTTCCAGAGTCACAAATTTCAAGTCATCCTTCTTATCGTCAATCATCCTTCGTACTTCTCTTTATTTCGAGGGTCTTTGGATGCAAGTCCCAACTCCTCTGCTCTCTCTACGCTAACCCAATCATTTTTACCACCCCCGTTTCTGTGCTTGTCATGGAAGTGGGTATTCTTGTAATGTTGCGTCAGATTATCCCTTCTTCCCACGAAAGGCGCTTTATCTAACCCCTTCTTGCAGTTAGGGATTAGACATGGGTACACGGGCTTCTCAACCGGCGATGGACATTTTATCCCTCTCCTCACAGCATCCTCCATTACGTTCTTGGTATGCTGTTCCGTTATTAGATGTCGCTTTAGATGTTCCGGCCGCTTGAATGCAACGCGCTTGGTAGCTGTACTGCATGTCAAGCAGGGATTGGTGTCGATACTCTCGATCTTCCTAATATCGCACATTGGAAATTGTAAGGCTGCCCTGTTCTCGGTTCTCCATCCCGATAATCTACCAACCTTACGAAGTCTAGTAAATCCACGGCTTCTGAGTGTGGGTGTGTTTACCATATCCGATGTCTTGTATCTCGAGATTGTCGGACTGCAATCTGGTGAAACGTCGCTATAAGGGCTCAACATCTCGAAGGATGCATGCTGTGGTGGGAGTTGTTCGAGTTTTATCGGTGAACCTAATTGCTGTGTAGGAGACCCTGGCGGACTTGAGAACATGAATGTGTGCGAGGGATCGACGGTTTCTGGTGATACCAGATGAGTGGACCAGTCAGTATCACTTGAGTAATTCTGGCTGTAATCAACGTCAGGGTCCGGGAAAGAGGTGTCGAGGCGTGTCGTTGCATTAAAATGTGGGATAGCTTCGACGTTTATAGGCGTAGCTTGCTCGAACGGAGATATTTGTCCATCTTGGAGGTCTTGAGAGATCAAATCTGTCGATAGGCTAGTGGATATACCGGGCATCGTCATCAAGAGCCCTTCATTGAGGACACCAGATGTGGGGTCGTTGGAGAAAGACGGCGATGAATTCGCGCACAGGTAAGACACATCAGGCAAGAGACATCCAAAAGTAGAGGACTGATCTAAGTCTGTTGAAATGCTTGATTCTTTGTATTGCAACGACTCATTCGGCGAGGAGTCTGACACCATTTGAGGCTGGAAAGTATTGTATGCTATAGAATGGTGTCGGGACGACGAAGCCGATGTCGATGATGTTGGTGTCGGAAGCTCGCTGAAAGAGCTGTAGTCTGATGTTGAGAAAGATCCTGATGGGAAGTGTCCAGAAGAATCGCAGATCACCAACGAATGTCTTCTAGAGGTGGCAGATCGCGGTGGGGTCATATAACCGTCCAAGAAGTTGGGCATGGAGGAGGAACACTCTTGTAGGGCATCACGGTATTTCGAGGATAGATCCATCGTTTGGGACATCTGGGGGTAGTTTGCAACACTCGAGGCTTTCTTCGAACTCCAAAATTAGGCTCCCGTGGAAAGGGGGAACAGAATCTAAAATCATTATAAGCACAATCTTGGAACTATGTCGAAGGCCTGGATCTGAACCTAGCGAGGACGCAGTCGGAGATGTACAATCAATCAGGCTGTCGTCAAGAGTAAGATCATCGAAGGGTTGTCGTGGTTTTGTTGGAGGAAGGTGATTGCTAGGCGTTGACCTTTTAAGATCTTTCGTTTCCCGGCTAATCTCTAGTATTCATAGCCACAATAGCAAAGCAAGGTGGATGGAATGCTGTAAAATTGAGCAGCCTCGACAAATGTTTCAGTCAGTATCGACGCTCGGAAAATCACCTTCGCCATGGAATGCCTAGGTAGTCCAGCAAACGTTCACCCAATCTTCTACAATGACTATAGGATCTTTCGGTACATAGCTATTTCCTCCTTACCGATGCGGGATGAGCGGGTGTGGGGAAGCTACAGGGTCTCTATAAAGCTATCTATTGGGCGCTGGCAGAGTTGTCTGACCTGCATCTGCATCTGCATCTGCATTGGTATCCGGGCGGTATGCCAGGAAGAGCCTCGTTCAAGTTGGCCAATGATGAGCAGATCCAGCTGCTGCGTATACTCGGAGAATTACGGTTCTAATGATTACTTACCGGGAGAAAATGGTGATTTCTGATCGATCGAGGGGAGAATCTGATAGACCCGCAGCCCCGGACGACGCATTTGGAAGGCAGGAAAGAACAATCAGTCACGGGGAAAACCGTTAGATCGATCGCCACTGCAGCAGCGCCCTGCACGTAACGCGCCCCACCTTAGTGCTGAAACAACAAGCCGCAAGGAATGCGATAAAACAGCTTGGCATGGAGAAGTCTATCTTTGCCATGGCTCATTAGCTTGGCTTCAGTCGAGTCAATTTTCTCAGATCGGAATGGTCCCAAGATCATGAGCGACGAGTAGCAAAGTATAGCCGGGGATCTGAAATATGCATCGTCAAATCCTGCTCGGTAGAGCATCATCGACCGCCCCTTGAGACCCTGAGTGGAGAGACCAGACCTGGGATCTACATGCATGAGCAAGCCTCTGTCAAACTCTACCTTTAAGCATCATCTGTCTCCACCAGCTTTGAACGTGCACTCTGTTGGGGGCGGTTTACTTCTCTTTGATATTGAACTCATACGTTGGTCGTTGTTTGGGACTTTCCCAATCGGTCGGGCTCTGGATATCTCTAGCACCTACTTTGTATGTCTCTCTCTCTCAGCCTTTCACAATGTAAGTCCTAATAATATAGAGCGAACTACTAACTACCGCAGATGGAGGGATAACTCCGCTTTTAACGCTACCGAATACCGGTCTTGGAGACACCCCACGACACGATTGGATCAACCATCGAAGCCTGGCAGCAAGTCAAGTGTCCTCTGGTGGATTCGGTTGTTCCCAAGGCTATGGGAACCAGCACATACATGATTCACTCAATTTGAAGCCTGGCGGATGTCTAAAGCGACAAATCAACGTGCTGCTTATTAGGCAAACTAGCTGTTCATTGGCTAGAGCATGCAGGAGTAAAGTCGCACACGGACCGCAGGCTTTTATATAGCTTCACGGAGATGTCGGACTGTGGTGTCACCTCACAAGGCTTGATTCTTCCTGCAACTAGACAGCATCAAAGTTGAGGCCGTGACAGCTCCACCAAAAGCTTTGGTGGAGCTCCAGGTTAGCCGGTATCGCTCTGACGTATGATTGGTCCAGCTATCAGGCAAGTCAGAGTAGTATTTGACTCTCACCACCATGCGCAATAACGACGACGCAAGTTTTACGACCCGCCAACAAGAACCATAGATGCGCCCTATGGTGGATCACAATAGGTATCTTTCACAGCTATTGGGTTCGGATTTCGATTCTAGCCATCGTATACTACTCCTGTCACACAGGATCAATAGCAAACCTTGCGAATTCCTTCAAAAGATATTAACTTGATTCTGTCACTTCGAGTTCCTCCTGGACTTTTGAACACGAGATAATTACTCAATCACTTGCTAGCATGAAACTTCAGATAAACGTTGAAATTATATTTGTTCCAACTCTTCGATGATCGACTCGCATTGCAAGTTGCATCGACGAATCTCCACGGCTAACGCTTCCCTGGTTCATGGCGTACGTGCGTTTTCGATACTTTAGCCTCAAATGACGCTTCAAGGTCCATTCTCTCCCAAAAGCCAGGTTAGAAGAAAAGGCTGTACTACTTCATAGTCTCTAGACGTACCATGTACTCTCGTCAAAGCTGACCGTTTGGCTTACTGTCACCGCTGCGCTTGTATTGCAAGGAATTTATTGGTAGCCACGTCGCTAACTAACAACCTACAATGAAGATCAGCGAGCTGGTTGATCATGGTATCACTTCCAAGGCTCCGTTGGCACACACAGAAACATCGTATTCCGGCAGCATCCGCGGCATTGCGCTATGCACTATGCATTATGTACGATATTTCAAGATCTTCCACAGTTAGTGAGTTAGCTCGAAGGACTCTATATTCCCTGGTGCCGCTCCGTGCCCCTCGTGTTCAGGCACATCCATGATATCATGCGATCACACTCAACAAGAATATGTATTTCGTGGCTGGGCCTGGGATTGATGACAGTTTTATCCATCTATTCAGCGGTGAGAGCCGGGTTCTCATCCGCGTCGGAGTCCTTGCGTCAAAGTCCTCGCGTCGAGCCTTGAGGATGGACAAGGGCATCATCTCAAAGACGCTACATGCCGATACGACACAGTACTTGGGGGAATCCTGCCCAAGGATACTCTGCAACAATTTTAGCAAGTCCATGAGACTGGAAGGCAGCGTTGACTAGTGCTGACGATGTGTAGCTGAGGTTCACATCTTAGGACAACTACGAGTAGCCAGTTTTTGACGATAGTGCCTCCAAGAAGACACACAACCAAGTCTAAATACCTTGATAATACACTCCGATCCTCGAAATCTGCCTAGATCATTGATATGCATAGTTTCCCCAGGACGAGCCACTTATGGATCGTGTCGACGATCAAGGCGCGGCCAAGTAGCTTATTGGTCACCTTCAGCATTTCCAAAATGACGACTCAGGACTTAGAGCTGTACTTATTCAAGTCGTATTGGAGTTCCCGACGTAGAAACAAAGCAAAGCAATCAGCCTCGGAGTCTTGAAACTACTCGATGTCACTAAGGTTGCTCGACTTTTGGTTCTATAAGCGTGTCCTCGAGGATCTTGAGTGCGACCCAAAGTCGTGGGGGTTTCAATCGTTCCAAATCCTCTGAGGCATTTTTCGACAACAACTTTGTAACCGGGTTCAGGCTCCAGTCTACGTGGCGATTTGACCATGGGGGCGCAACTACGAGTTCCGTCTCTAACATTTGGAACGGTTGGTTGGTCTCATCTTGACCTGAACGAAGACAACGATTGGTCGTTAAATAAGGGATCAATAAACCTCCTTATTCGGGAGACTGTGTTGCAAATAAGTATGACAAACCCCATGCACGCTCCTGCTACTGGATGATATCACCGGACTGCATCGTACAAGGTGTCCAAAGTCAAAACTCTCAACACCACCATATTCTCATCCGATGCCCAAATATTAATGCAACCATGTCCAGAAAACCTTGCGACAGAGCAACGATATTATGCAACAACCATTTTGCCTTGCCCAAAGCGCCAAGCAAAGACATCAATCCTGCACTCTGTCTTTGCTCTTCTCCTTTACCTGCTCTGGGAGTCGTCCACCTCTTCAGCGAGGGACAATCTAGTCGCCATTAAGCTCCTATGGCTTACAAAGAAGCCGAACTGCCATCTCGAGCTGAGGCAAAGCAATTGGTGCTTGGCAGAATACCCAAGCATGGAACCACCTGCGTTCTTGGATCAAGCACGGGTAAGAGGAGATTATACTCGACATTGTTGAAATATGCTATAGATATCTGAATAGGATTGTTCCAACGTGTGTTCACATCTTGGCCGATTCGTCAACCAACAGACATCAGACATCTGGCGATGCTTGCCACCCAGATTCGGATGGATACAAGACTATGTAATTGGACACGGAGAGGTCGAAGCGGAGCGTATTGGGTCCTGGCATGTCCTTCAAAGAGGATACCTCGTCACCGTTGCATAGAGATGGTGTAACGTGTATAAATAACGCGTCTTCCATCTACAAGAGTGACTTACTGAGAACGGATGTTTCTGCACTCATCTTCGGTGCTCCCGTCTGTCCCTTGCGAATCCAAAAATCCAGTGATTTCCAATCCCCGTTCACTCATCACGAAGGCACAACCCCACTTTGCTAGAGCCGAAGACCCAACAAAAGATTTCCACGCTGTTAGAGCCAGCTGCTTCGCTATGTAGATTACATACTACCACCATCCTCACCACACAACTCCCCACCAACATATATTCCTTTCATTTCACTCCAAACCCAGCATTATATTCATCCCACTCTCCAACCCAGCCATCCCCCCTCCCTCCCTCCCTCCCTTCTTCAAAACCAGCACAACCGCTCCTAACCAGCAAGGCAGATGTTTGCATCAGATCTCATAGCTGTCTTGTAGCGAGCTATGTTGAACTGTAAAGGATGGGATGGGGGGGGGGGGGGGGGGGGGGGGGGGAGAATAGCGACTTTCTGACTCTGGTAATTCGAGCAACGGATGGTTTTCTGGCTATCAATTTACCCCAAGCCTCGGCCTGTCTGTCGTTCCGCGTCTTGCGCACTCGTGTGAAAGGATGTTGGGGTTGTGTTTTTGACTTCTTGCACCTGCCTACTTACTGTATATCGTTACGTGCGTGCGGGAGGAAAGATGAGGGGTTGTGGAAAGTTAGGGAAATTGTCCTTTGTAGATTTGGGGTTTGAGTAGTCTTGTCTTACCTGGAATGTAAACAGTTCATTTTGTTTTTTTGGGGGGTGCAGGATATTTTTTGGCTCTGACTATTTGTTTCCCTTTCACGGGAGGGAGATCCGGCCTACAGTAAACCCTGCGACATTGGTATCATACCTACAGCTAAGGAGATATCCAAACAGGAAGCGTTTACATTTACATTTCAAAACACCTAGTCGAAGCTCTAAAAGCAGTATAGTACAGCCACAGATATAGCCTTTGAACCCGGACCTGTGGGATATCACTTCGCTTCCATGAAAACCTCAGAGTAAAAAACCCCCGTTTTTGACTCGCAAGAAACCAAGCCCAAAGGATGAGAAACACCGTCCATGCATCCAGCCCCCTTTTTCATCCATATTATGCTTCCGCATTATTCATAAACCCCCATAAACCCCCCTCATCACCCCATTATCCCATTCTCTTTTCTTGCCCCCTAACCCAGCCCAAAACCCACCTTACTGCATCCCACCCATTCCATTCATCCCGCCATTCATCCCCCCAGCGCCCATCTGGTTCATCTGCGCCATCATCGCCTGCTGCTGCTGGCTAAACTGCTGCGCCGCCGCCGCCTGCTGCTGCTGCTTCTGCATTGCGATGACTCTCTGCTGGCGCATCTGCTGCTGCGCGACCGCCTGCGCTTGCTGCTTCGCCTGCTGGACCTTCTCGGGTGGGATGTTCGGCCCGTAGTGCTCCTGCAGCTTCTGTATCTGTGACTGGTATAATTTTTGCTGCATGTTGACGAAATAGGCCTGCGCAGGGTGGGGAGCGGCGGGGTTGCGGGCTTGTTGGTTGGGTTGCTGGTTGGGATTTTGACCAGGGTGTCCGGGTTGGCCGGGGTGCGGTTGGTTGGGGTGGGGCGGGGAGGCGCCGTTGGCGATCTGGGCGCCGTGGCCCATTTGTTGGTGGTGGTTGCGGAGTTGTTGTTGGTAGGCTTCGTAGCTTCTTTGGTTAGCCAGTTGTTGCATGCTGACCATTGGCGGTTGGCGGTCGGGAGACATTTGATTTGGCGAGGAATTTTGGAGTCTTTGCTGGTGCAGCTGTTGTTGCTGTAGGAAATAAGCCTGGGTCTGGCGGTTTGCCATGAGTTGCTGTTGCTGTTCTCGAGTTAGTTGGCCGGAGCCCATCAAGTGTTGTGCTGCCATGGTATTTTGCGCCAAGGTAGGAGTTTGTGTCATGGAATTAGGAGGACTTGCGTGCCCCATTCTCGATGTCGGAGTAGCATGGTTCATGACTGGTGTCGCGTTTTGCATGCTTGGTGTCCCGTTCATCTGTGGGGTGCCTCTACGGCTAATTGGCTGCTGACTTCGCTGATGTACCATTGCTGCTCCTCCGACAGGATGACCAGGCTGTAGGGCCGAGGGAGGTCGTGCTGGACTGCTCGTATTGCCTTGACCGGAAGAAGTGACATTCATTGGGACGCTCTGTCCAGGATGGCTAACCATAACATTACCAACTACGGGCGATGAGTTGCTATGTGGCGTCATGTTTCGCACTATGGGCGATGAATGGTGAGGCTGCGAGGCTGGTACCATATGTATCTGACCGTTCGGTAGCATGCCATTGGATACCGGAGGATTAGCATGCTGGTTCTGCCTAGCTTCAAGTGCCTGTGCATTCTGCAAAGCTGCCGCGTTTGCTTGGTTTTGAGCTGCTTGTCTCTGGGTGTTTTGTTGATAGTTGCGGATTTGGAGTTCCCTCGCAGCATGATCCGCAAGTTTCTTTTCTTGCGTTTGTCTCACCTCTCGCTCCTGCTGTTCGTGCTTAGCTTTCGCGGCTGCTTGCTGGACCTGTATCTGGTGTTTGGCTTCCTTCTCCCGTTCGGCTCTTTCCGCGTGAGCGAGTTTGATTGCTTCCAGAGTTTTGAATCTCTCGAAACGTGGTTCGAACGATGCAGCTCCGGCCTCGCCATCAGATGTTTTAGACTTGCCACCAGTAGCATTAGACGCGGAAAGCGCCAGTCTTTCGTCCATGATCAACATGAAGCGTTGTTCTTGTGCCGCGAGAGCCTCATCAGCAGCCAGTTCAGCAACAGTTCTCTTCCGGGTTTTGGGAGCAGGGTAATCTTCACGGTGACGCGGATCAGTCAGGGACTGCAATACTTTCTGCGCGTCTTGTAGATTATCAACAGGCTCCAGATACAGTGGAGGAGCGGTTGCTTGAACAGCTTTACTCTCGAAGGAGCGGATATCCTTTTCCCCAATAAGCATTTTCTGTTTCTTCGCAGGAGGCCCAGAAGTGGACGGCGTAGGCGGTATGGCAGATAATGGGGTAGGAGGTTGTGGCATGGTTGCAGATGATGGTGTGCGATTGATGTTGCTGTGTTGTGGTAGTTTTCGATTACTGGATCGAAGATCAGGCATGTTGGCAAAGACTAACACTTCCTCATCTAAAGACAGAGGTGTGGGGAAGAGGACGACAGTGAATATTTTAGGTGCCTTCACAACGGAATCTCCGCTTGACTTTTGGTTGTGATCCGAGGCATCTGTCGCTGGATTGTTCGAAGTGTCTGCTGCGCCTGATTCACGGCTTGGGCCACCGACTTCAGGATTAGGAGCATTCACACGTGGATACGGCACGTATGGTGAGGGTGTGAGATACGGGTTATAGTTGTGGACGGAGAAAGGTACATTTCTGTCTGTGCCTGAAGAGTCCGTAGAAGCCTGGGAGATTACTGCGGCGCTTTTATGATCATGTACTTGTACAATAAGACATCCTGGGTACGCCTGGGTTAGTATATAGACTCTTGGTCCTTCACAGCGCCCATACCTTCATAAAATTTGATGCTAGCATACAGCAGCTCAGGCACTAAGTCATGTGGTATAGTTCGAGTCTTTATATGTTCCAAAATAGCCTTCATCTCTGAGCTGTATGAATAAGTATCATCCCCTTGTTCGAATCGGAAATGAGTCGGATAAAGATGGAGAACGAGCGATGGAGGTTTGTTCTGGTATCTCTTAAGGATGTTGCCTTCGGTTTTGGCTACACACGGGAAGTCTCAGTAATCATATCTGGGCCACAGTGTGGGATAGCCAGAGACATACCATATGGTTCAGCCATTCTCTTCAGTGACTTTCGATCCAGATGATTGTCGGCTTGTCCAGCCTTACCACTTCTGTTCTGCCGCCCTTGGATATCTCCAGGTTTCTGTGAATCTCGCCTCCGATTGCTAAGGCGGGGCGCTACCCCATTCACATTGCCATTCATGCCACTTGCCGCGCCCGCACCCGGGGGATGCTTGAAACCCGACGGGGGCCTTTTTGAACCGAGAGATGGAGAAGGTGAAGACTGTGAAGATCTAGCACCATTGACGGATGTCTGGACCGTTGGAGGAGGTGGGCGCTTCATCTTTTGGTGGGGCGGGGCAGGTTTGGTTGCGATTGCAGTAGCCATTCTTCCTACTTTCTCTTAATTCTAGGCTTGTAGGAGCCTTCAGTCCGTCCCTCACGGTTTCAGTTGTAACCTTAGAAGACCCATGGGGCTTTAATAGGGCCCAACCACGGTCGCGATGACATGTGAGAGAACCGGTAGGAGTGAGCTGCAGGCTTCAGGGAAAGGTTTGGGATGTTGAAGCCGGCGGACACGCTGTGCTCATGCCTAGAAAATAGTAAGTGTGTGTTGTAGGTACAATTTCGAGCGAGTTGATAGATTGGTGAGAGCGCATTTATGAACAATGAGCAGTGGTGGTCATGAGATTCCGAGGTACTTATTCGAATTAGGGTTACTGGGCGTAGATTTATCACATATTATTAGGATTTATAAGGACATGATTTTCGTACTTCTTGATATATTGCTCTTCTTAAAACACCATATATATATATGGTACTAAATCTGGAATACGAAGCTAACTGAAGCGTGTAGGGTGAGACTTATGGATTGAACTCTGTGGGGGGCATGTGCCTAATAGTATAAGCATATTCGTTCAACGAAAGATGCTCAGCCCTCAGTGCGCAAAGGTGGTTTCGCGAGCAGTGGTAAGCAGTAGAGAGCAGCGATGTGAACGATGCATGGAAGCTTCCATTTGCTCCATCTTAACCTAAGGTACTGTACTGTTAGTCCAAAAGATGAACCCTGAAGCGGGAAATGTACGCCACATTAGACATCATCTCCATCCCATTAGTCGTGACCACCGACCCTCCTGCGCCAGTCCTCACCAACCCGCAAACCCTCAACAACTTCCACACCCTTCCCAAGCCCTATCCTCGGGTCGTTCTGCCACCAGTCTCCTCTAGTATCATCACCAGAGTGTCCGCGCTCGTCTTCACTGTCGACCAATCCTCCATGTCCACCTTTGTCGCCTACAACCAGGACTATCTGTCCAACCCAGTTGGAGATATGGGTGACTGCATCTCCACCAGAACCAGATAACGATTCCTGGATATAAACAATTTCGGGGCCGAGATGGCGAAGTAAATGAATATGTCCAGTCGGCGTAGTGAAAGGCATGATCATGGTATCCTTTTCTACGAGTGCCTGGGCTTGGCTGTAGATTGTATCAAACATTTTGGATCTTGAAGGCGAGGACATGGGATCTGGAGAGATTGCGGCAAGAGGCTTCTCAGCTTCGCCACTATGACTTTCTGCGTCCTCATGACCTATGTTCGAGTATGATGAAGTGATGGATAGGGCCGGCTGCGAAGATTGCGGATTTGTAGATAGAGGGTGTTGCTTCAGATCGGGGGCGTAAATAAGGACGAGAACCCTCGAGGCAGAGTCTATGTGATGAGGGAGATATGAAAGTATAGACTAAAGCAAGCTGTCAGCCTCATGTGGTGTTGGCAAGCTCTGTTAGAACTTACTGCATGCTCTTGCAGATATGAGACCGCTTCATCATGGCTATCGTAATGAGAATCTGCAGACAAAACAATCGCGACTGTCTTCATCTTACCGCCAGCTCTCGCTCCCGCGTGACTAACTTGAGGTGCTGACCGTAACGGCTTTACCACTGTTGTACTTGGCACTTCTGGAGCTGCTGCACCGACAGGTTGAGTTTCGGCCTCTTCGGACCACCTTGAGTGGTCCTCAAAATCTCCCCTGTCTTCCTCTCGAATCGAAGATAATGCGCCCCCAACAACGGCTCCGGCAGCAGTAACCCCCGCTACCACTCGTCGGCTTGCGCCGTCAAATAGCTGCTGTGGGCTTGGTGTCCGCCTGATCGCGCCAGACATGCGCGCCATCAAGCTTCCGTCCTCCATCTGTGAGCTCTCCGCTTCTGGAGCATAAGGGAGATCTCCAGGCCCGTCGTCTCCATAGCCCGATGGGGGGGGGCCCTCTCCTACATTTCCGTATCCTGGTGGAGGGTCCCCTGCTTTTCTATCGTAGTCATCATCGTCCGCATCTCTTCTTTCACTCCAAATCCATGCTACAAGGCCAGCCGTAGCTACTGTTACGGTCAGTGCGAGAGGAATCCAATACCCTAATGCACTTCTTCGCGTCGACGCGCCGTACGCTTGACGGCGTTGTCGCTCGTAGCGATCGTAAGAATAAGACATCTGGTTCTTGAAGAAGATGAATCGAAACACCAAAACATTTCAGTCATGGAGAAGCAGAAGTCACCAAAGGAAAGTCCAGTAGCTCCTTGTTTATTGACGAGGCTGGCATCGGGAGGGCTATGGACATATACCGACACAAGATTTAGTAAATCGACCGCACCAACTCGCTTTCGGCCAAGAACGCTACCTTGTTCCCTCGTTTTTCTTCTCTGCGGGCCTGCGGCTGATGTTCGAAGATACTTTACCACCAGAATTTCGTCCCAACATATGGTTGAGCTCATGGAATTTGTCCATGCTATGGAATGTTACAAACGATGTGGTACAGTATCTTCTGTTAACTCTTCCACCAATCGCCAGGCCTGCAGGAAGATCGCCAAAGCTAAACGAAGACTGTTGATCCCAACCAGCAATCATCGTGGTTTCCTCTTATCAAATTTAACCTATCTGCTGTTGTTATACCTACAAATACTGACTCAACCAGCCTGTACGATAGTTTTTGGCAAATCTTATCTACCATCATGCAGATTCTCGTAGCTCTGATATGGTTGCTCTCCTTGGCTGGGACGGCTCACTCCTACTCCTCTTGTTCAGATACTGCCGCCGAGCTGCAGATTCGTAGCAAGCTATCGCTTTATGCAATTGCAGTCGATACGAAGGACTTTGGGCTCCTTGCTGAGGTGTTTACCCAGAGTGCAATCGCCGACTACAGTGCCCCACCGCCAAACAATATCTACCGTGGTCTTCCAGCAATTCAGGAGTTTCTCAAATTCTCCGTCAATACTTCGGTCACCCAGCACACTATAAGCTCAACAGTGGTCGATTTTACCAACATCTTCTCCCCAAATTCTACGGCTTACGTGGTCGCGAATTGCTTGGGCCAGGGAAATTTAACAGGCCAAACGTTATTCATCTATGGCAAATACATGGATCAATGGGCCTATGAGTCAGGGTCCTGGAAGACGAAAAATCGCCATTTCACCCTCTTTGTAAGTTGAAATTTCTTTTAGGGTTGACAAATCTAGTTGCTGAAATCAATATTTAGCCTCCTGGACTCATTGGGAATACGGATATTCTTCGTCAGTGATTGGGCAACACCTGGCTGAACTTTATGATATCTTGACTGGCCAGCAGGCGACGATAAAATGGGCGGGCATTAGAGATTCTCTCCTTACGATGGGCACATATGATAGTAAATTAGAAGAACTTAGCTTGCTCCTTGGTGATTTGCCCAGATATCTATCATTCGTCAAACCAGTAGCCGTTCTAGCTTTCAAAAACGCCAATTCACATGCTCGTTAATATTTCTATGAATCCATTCTCTCTACTATACCGTCACTAGTGAAACCATTTGAAAATATTGACAAATTGTCCATATGAGGACTGCTTACTACCCACGGAAATCAGAGCAACTGGACTCCTGGAGATATCGCGCTAAAGCCGGCAAGATTATGACTAGCTTTCGCGGCTGTTTAACAATCTACATGAGCTTCGAGGTAAAGGTAATATTTCAGCTGCATTCGTGAGATTCAGTACATTAAGACCTACCATATCCTATCATTTTAGGAGGACTGGCGTTGATTCGGTCCGTTGGAGCTGTTTCCAGCTTTGAGATCTCGCGTATAATCCGAGATACAAAGGAGCTACGATGCCTCATGCGTTAGCAATGCCTCCTTCTAGCTTTCAGGCTGTCATTCTGTGCGGCCCCGGAGTGTCTCTGAACACATTTACTTCTACCCCCGATGAATTCCCAAAAGCACTCGTGCCTATCGCCAATAGACCCATGATATGGTATCCCCTCGATTGGTGTTACCGTATGGGTATTACAAGTAGGTGCCATCTCGCAAACCTGTCTCATACTAGTTTATTCTATTACCGGAAGAACGAATTTGTTTTAGTCATCTATATATTCTCAGGCACGACATATTTGCCCAAAGATCAATGTCCTATCATTATATTGTACCGACGATTGGAAACGTTGGTGGTTCATTGCATATCTGCAAGGCGATCTTCCCAAGCTATTTCGCTTCCTACCCGTATCTCCCTCGAATTTACATTCTCTCCTCGAAGCATCTTGTAGCTGTCTAATTCTGACTCAGCGCCAAGACATACATCTCATCACACCACCCTCATCTGCGAAAGCAATTGAAGCCGCCCTCTCTCAGATTCCATCTCTTACCTCCCTACCCCTACCGAGAGCGGACATTCTCGCGCCAGAAGGCCTATCTCAGAATACCGGAACAGCTGAGATACTCCGTCTCCCTGAGGTGCAAGCAGCTATAACAGGTGACTTTCTAGTCTTACCCTGCGATCTTGTTTGCGAAGTTGCAGGAGATTCCTTGCTAGAGGCATGGATGATCCAGCAGGCCGGTTTAGGGGGTGCTACTGCAGCTGGTGTTGATTATCTCGGGCCGAAAATGGGGGTTGGTGGCGAGAAGGGTGGACGTAGGGGTGGTCTTGGGCTTTGGTTTCCGACCAATGGCGAGGGTGGTGCCAAGGGGGAGGAGACAGATTTACTTATCACTGCCCCTCTGCCGCAGCCTTTGGTACCTCCACCTGAAGGCTCCATCCAATCCCACATGTCCAAGGCGGTCTACGCCACGACGACAGATACACTGGGAGACATCACGGAAGAAAAAAGTGGTTTTCCTATACGACACGGCCTGATCCGCAAACATGGCAGAATAAGGATGCTGACCAACCATCGCGATGCTCATGCTTATTTCTTTCCGCATTGGGTCCTAGACTTCATCAAGCGCAATGAGAAGTTCGACAGTATCAATGAAGACGTAGTGGGCTGGTGGGCCAAGGCTAGCTGGCAAGTTGGCTTGGCTGACAAACTTGGTATCCACGACATTTTTGACGATACCGATGATACTAAAGGTGGTGAGATGGGGAGTATTCCAAGCGATACAATAGAAGATGAAATCGATCTTGCTGCCCTGAGCACTACTTATACGAGCACATTGCGCCCCAAATCCTCCAACTCATCGCCCGTTACGTCTCAATCACCAACCACCTCCCCTACGAGAACACAAATTCCGCCTATGCTCGCTTACGTGCACCCTTCAGCTCCTCATACGCCTCTTATCCGCCGAGTTGACACACCTGCTCTTCTACTCTCCACTTCCCTCTATATTGCCGCTTTACAACCTTCCAATCCGAACACTACACCGTCTCCCTACACGCATCCTTCCCCATACGGGACACCAATATCAATAGCTCCTCAGACGACCATTACCAATTCCGACAGTCTCCTCGGCCCTAACACAACTATAGAAACTCACGCTATCATCAAAGCCACGGTCATAGGAGCAAACTGCCACATCAAAAAGGGAGCTAGATTGACCAGGTGTTTGCTGATGGACGAGGTAGTTGTGGGTGAGAAGACACAAATGACGGGGTGTATCATAGGCAAGAGAGCAAGGGTGGAGGGTGCTTGTGTATTGAGCGAATGTGAGGTGCAGCCACGATATGTGGTGCCTGAAGGAACGGAGGCGAAGGGCGAGAAGTTTATGGTGTCTGGTTTGGATGATATAGATGATGAAGAGATGGGAGAAGGCGATGAGGATGGTTTAGGTGACGGGACAGAGGGTTCCCAGCTTGGATGGTAAGGACGCGCGTAGTCAGCATTACTCGTAAAAAATTGTCAGCCAAGGCTATCATTTTCCACACCCTAAAGTAGACACTTTCACAAGCCCACTTGAACATACCATCCTTTGACTAACAGACTCCCTCGGGGCAACATAACACCCGCCCTCCATTATGGCCTCCATCCTCCGCTCCCGCCCCACCAACAAGCCCGACCCCCCCTCATCCTCCTCCATAACCCCATCCGAAACCCAACTCGACAACGCCGATCCCATCCCAACCCGCCTCTCCCTCATCGACGTCCTCCGCGTCCTCGGCGGCCTCCTCCTCCTCTCCACCACCTTGTCCTACTTCATAACCTCCAACTCGCTGACCTGGGGCTACCGGCCTTCCTTCACGCGTCCTGCGCGCGTTCTGGCTTATCTGGTATAACTTCCTCGCCCCCCCTTACCTTCCCTCGGGGTTTGTTTCTCAACAGCGAGGAACTAACGATGATGTTTACAGCGCGGACCAGTCATCCTGACAGATGCGGAGTTATCTCGCTACAACGGCACTGATCCGACACTACCGATATTCGTCGCCCTGAACGGCAGCATCTACGACGTCAGCGCCTCGCCGCACCTCTACGGCCCCGGCGGGTCGTACCACTTCTTCGCGGGGCGGGACGCCACGCGGGCGTTTGTGACGGGGTGTTTCCAGGAGGATCTTACGGGGGATCTGCGGGGGGTGGAGGAGATGTTTGTTCCTGTTGAGGAAGTCGAGGGCGGGACTACGAAGAGTGAGACTAGGGATGAGAAGAAGGAGAGGAAGTTGAGGAGGGAGAGGGAGGTTAGGGTTGCGAGGAAGAAGGTGGTGGAGACGGTGGATGGGTGGAGGAAGATGTTTGATGGGGGGAAGGGGGGGAAGTATTTTTGGGTGGGGAGGGTGGAGAGAGGGGTGGGTTCTGGGTGGGAGGGGTGGGGGGAGAGGAGGGAGTTGTGTGAGAGTGCGAGGAAGGGGAGGCCGAGGAGGACAGCCGAGGAGATATGAGGGTTTGGGGTTTGGGGCTGGGGTCGGGTTACGGAGTTTGAGCGGGTTGAGCGTATATCCGTATATATCACGTTTCCCAGTCACGTCAAACATCTCCGATGCCTTACGTGCGTCGTGAGAATGCCATTTCAAATTTTACAAGGGATTTCTAGAGCCCTAGAGGGTTTCGCCTTGACCACCCAATGCATGATTCGTTGCTACACCTCACGCGACTCGAAAAATGAACATGACGAGATCCATCCCAAACTTGCAATTCACTCCGCTGCCGTTACAGCCCGAGCTATACCACTTTGTCAGCAATGATACGCCACACTTCGTCGAAGATAGTCCCCAGAATCACATACTGTAGATGCTCAACTTGCTATGCCCCACAACTTTCTTAATCTGCCCCTTCTCCTCCAAGTCGTTCAATGCTTGTCTAGCCAAGCTCCCATTGATCTTTAATCTATCGACAAGCGTGGCAACGGTGATGAGGCGGTAGGACTGGACATCTTTGTAAAGTTTGTCGGAAGTGGCTTTGTCGAGGACAACCATGTGGTTGGCCTTTTCCTTGACTGCGGTGTAAACCGAGGGTCAGTAGGCTATCCCAACGGGTGTATGGAGGAAGGTGGTCCGGATGGATTCGAGGGAAGAAGCAGAACGTACCCTTGCCCTTTGACCACTTCTTCTTTTGCTTTTTGCCAGCGGCTGCGGCTGCTGCGGGTGCCTACCGGACAGACTGTTAGCAGAGCGTAAATCAAAAGGATATGAGCTTACCATGGTTATGGATAGAAATTTGATGGTGAACAATCGTTGATGATGTTGGCAAGAGTAGAAGTCCAATGTGGGGCTTAAGCGAAGCTAGACCGAAATTGGGCTTAGGGTGGATGAGCCCTACAAGGGGAGCCTTAAAGTCAATGATGATAGTTAGCCATCCATAGTGATTGAACGTATATAAGACCAAGCGACTGGGTCCGTGTATAGAGGCTGGAATATTGACGGCAAATGGGTGATTAGATACCATATCCCATAGCAACTGCCGCTAAGCCGCTATCTCTAGAGAAGGGAAGATATCTGCTCATCGAAACTTCGAAAGCAGGAAGATGGGTCAGTAGCCTAAATGATTAGGAAGCTCGGAAAACCAGTCTTGAGTCTTCCTCATAGTCTTGGGGTTACTGTTGACGGAAACTACATATTCACCTCTAACTACTGGCACAACCTGGTGTCATCCTAAACTAGGTTCGTTGGCTGCCCGAGCAAGTCTGTTACCAATGAAAAGCAACGCAGTTTTCAGCTATTGCTGACTCAGAACTTATTGATTATTGCGATCGTATAATAGGTTAATTACTAATTAATTTGACTAACTAAATAATAGCTATTTACACAATTTAATATATGCGCTGGGAAAGTCAATGGGAAAGTCAACGGGGAAGTTAATGAGAAAGTTAATGGGTAAACTAATGAGGTAGAAAGTCATGAAGAAAGTCATGTAGAATGTTCGATAGAGAGTCACGTAGAATGTACGATAGAGCTCATATTTGATGCTCGATAGAAATCAAATTTGATTCTTGATTGCGAAGCAATTCGAAGCTTGATAGAAAGTCATCATCGGCAGTTTGTAAAGTGGACAAAATTCGTAGGGTTTAGCTAAAGTGACATTTATCGCTTAAAGCGGGATAAAATCCGGATTTAAGCTGACCTCGTTAGGCTGCGATCTGCTTTTGCCGACAAAATCTGTGTTTGTCCATATGTCTCTGAACTGTATCTCGCTTTTGCCGGTAAAATCTGCGTTTGTTCATATGCGCTGAGCTGAATTCCGCTTTCACCACATATGTTGCATATGTTGCATATGTCGACAATCGCTCACCTACTCGCCCACCTACTCACCACCCTACATGCTCGCCCACCTACTCGCCCACCTACTCGCCCACCTACTCGCTCACCTACTCGCTCACCTACTCGCCCACCTACTCGCTCACCTACATGCTCAGCACCCTACTCGCTCACCTACTCGCTCACTTACTCGCTCACCTTCTCGCTCTACCGAATTCCCTACCGAATTCCCTACCAAACGCCCTATCAAATACCCTACCAAACGCTCTATCAAATACCCTACCAAACTCTCTACCAAAAGTTCTACCAAATACTCTACTAAACGCGTCGGTCGGGCGCATAAAACACGTCAAACAGTGCTTCAAACAATGCTTTCTACATGGCTTCCTACCTATAGTACTCGTCACCCTAAATGCTCAGCTACCTACCTTACCTACTCGGTAATCTCCGCTTCGAGCTCTATAGGGTTGGCGCTAGAGAGTTCGAAGTTTTCACCTTCTTTCTTTCTTCGTAGTTCCTACCTTCTAGAACAACAACAATCAAAATACTTACATGTTCAGCTATCAACTCAGCTATCACCTCAGCTATCAACTCAGCTACAGCTCAGCTATCAACTCAGCTATCTACTCGTTCGCCTACTAGTCAGTCTACTCGCTTCAAAACATGCTTTATGCGACGTGTTTAAACACGAGTTATTCGCTTCATGATCTACTTCATGATCTACTTCATGATCTTACTTCATTCTTCATTGCTAATTAGCTCAATAGAAAGCACTCTTCATGAATCAATATCAAACTTTCTATCGAGCTTTCTATCGAACACTCTACGTGCTTCAAAATACGCGTCGATCGAATGCATAACACGAATCAAACAGTGCTTCAAACAATGCTTTTCACTGAGCTATCTACTGAGCTATCTACTGAGCTATCATCGTCTTTCTACTGATCTTTCGATCGAACTTTCTATTGAGCTACCTACTGAGCTATTATCGTCTTTCTACTGATCTTTCGATCGAGCGTTCTACTGAGCTATCGATCGAGCTTTCTACTGATCTTTTGACCGAGCTTTCTATTGAGCTATCTACTGAACTATCATCGACCTTTCTACTGATCTTTCTACTGATCTTTCGATTGAACTTTCTATTGAGCTATCTACTGAGCTATCATCGTCTTTCTACTGATCTTTCGATCGAGCTTTCTATTGATCTTTCTACACATCATTCAAGAATCAACTTTGTTCTCTATCGAGCATCAAATATGACTCTATCGTACATTCTACGTGACTTCATATCGAACATTCTACATGACTTTCTACCTCATTAAGTTTCTCATTAAGTTTCTCATTAAGTTTCTCATTGGCTTCTTCATTGACTTTTTCAGCGCATATATTAAACTGTGTAAATAGCTATTATTTAGATAGTCAAATTAATTATTCAACGTTGCAACTATCAATGCTACAAGTGTCAGAATCATGTTTGTTGAATCAAACATCAAAGACACATACTGCGCTCATAGAAGTTCTAAAGATGTTGATGCTTTTATGAATATGCATCAGTTAAAAGTGACGCAAATCTGAAACATGAGATTAAATGAATATTTGAAATATTGATCGCTAAAAGCACTAAAATCTGTCTCTGTCACTCTTTACAAATTGCAGATGTAGAATGATCAGTAGAATGATCAGTTGAAAGATTGATCAAAAGATCAGAAGAAAGATCAGTAGAAAGCTCAGTCGAAAGATCAGTAAAAAGCTTGATGAAAAGCTTGATGAAAAGCTCAGTAAAAAGCTCAGTCGATAGCTCAGTAGAAAGCTCAGTAGAAAGCTCAGTTGAAAGCTCGATGAGAAGCTCAGTAGAAAGCTCAGTCAATAGCTCAGTAGAAAGCTCAGTAGAAAGTTCAGTTGAAAGCTCGATGAAAAGCTCAGTAGAAAGCTCAGTAGTAGAAAGCTCAGTAGAAAGATCAGTAGAAAGATCAGTAGAAAGATCAGTAGAAAGCTCAGCAGAAAAATCAGTAGAAAGTTTGATATCAAGTCATGAAGAGTGCATTCTATTAAGTCAGTTAGCATTATTGCATACAAAATAGAAAGTATAAACTGTTTTATGAAGAAAGAAAGAAGTGAGAAGAAGTAAATACTTTGAATTTTCTGAATTTTCTAGCATCGATCTTCAACTGAGAGCGAAGATTACTAATCACAGAGATAACAATACTGTTTTCAAGTCATGTAAAAAGCATTGTTTGAAGCATTGTTTGATGTATTTTATGCATTCAATCAACGTATTTAATAAGCGTTTGATAAAGCATTTGATAAAGAATTTGACAGAGCGTTTGGTAGAAAATTTGACAGAGAATTCAATAGAGTGTTTGATAGAAAATTTGATAGAGCGTTTGATAAAGAGATTGATAGAGTGAGTAGATGAGCGAGTAGATGAGCGAGTAAATGAGCAAGTAAATGAGCAAGTAAATGAGCGAGTAGATGAGCGAGTAGATGAGCGAGTAAATGAGCGAGTAAATGAGCAAGTAGATGAGCGAGTAGATGAGCGAGTAAATGAGTGAGTAGATGAGCGAGTAAATGAGCGAGTAAATGAGCGAGTAAATGAGCGAGTAAATGAGTCAAACTTCATTGAAAATTAAATGATTAACTGTAATAGATTTAACTTTTGCAACTTTGATAAAAGAATCAATCATTTTACAGATTAAATAATTAAGATTTCAGCACGTTAGTGAAAAGAAATCAAAATCAGTCAATAGAAGTAACTGCGTTGCTAACTAGATTCATTGACTGCTCAAGCAAGTCTATTATTAATAAAAAGCAACGCAGTTTTCAATCTTTGCTGACTCAGAACTGATTAAGTAGTTTCATTAACTTGTCTCAGTTTTGCCTCAGTTCTTAAACATAGTAGATGAAATCTAGTCTTATGCTACATCTTTTCAAGTAAGCGATGATGACTAAGCTTCTTTAAGTTAGTTGTCTTGCTTACTATGTAAGATTCAATTACTACATCTGAGAGCATGAATTTGAATTACAGTCAGAATTTTCTTAAATCTGAAATAATATCAAACTTTGTTATCATCTTATTTGATGCAATAAGCTCAATGAATATTTTATTCACATTAACATAATTTAAGAATAATAACATATCAGAAACATTTATGTGACATTAAATGAACTTTTAATGATAATAGCTGCAATCATGATTCACGATGAAGAATTCAACAGTTTATCAAACGTGATGATTGATTACATGCAGATGAAATTCATTGTTCTAGTAAAGTTGAGCAACAGTGATGAAAAAATAGACTTTTATCAGAAAGATCATTGCAAGATCAAGACATCATGATGACAAGATGATAAAGCATATTTATTGTTATTTTAATATCAATCATGTCTCATAAAGATAATCATTAATAAAGTTGCATTGTATAACTTTATTGAAGAATCTAAATCTTGAACTATTTGCTCTTGAATGTTCTTGACTTACTTGATTTCTTGAATATCTTTGATGTCTGAAGTGTTTTTGACATCTGAAATGTCTTTGACGTCTTGAATGTCTTTGACGTCTGAAGTATCTTTGACGTCTTGAATATCTTTGACGTCTGAAATGTTTTTGACGTCTTGAATGTCTTTGACATCTTTCGCTTGTCAAAAGTCTTTGAAGTCTCTTTATCACTTGACTCATCGTCAAAGTTTGCATTCTTGTTCAACTGCTTTTTCTTTTGAGACTGCAAAATCGCTTTGTTTCTTAATTTGAAAGTGAATTCATTCATCAAGAATCTTTCGTGAAAAGAATGAATGAGATAGTTCTCGATATCTTTGACTTCGCAAAGATGATGTAGTTCACGTCATCACTTGTAGTAATATTCTTCATTTTTTTTATTAGCGTAAGTTTCATTCATACTCACATATTTATCTGAAACTCATATCTTGATTGCATTACTCAGCGACATGCAAGTCATGCAAATCATGCTCACTTGATCAAAATCAACAGATTAGTTCTTATTAAGATCTTGAGAATTGAATTTCTTAATGACAAGTGATATTGTAAGATCATCAAGATGAACGCAAGAAATGAAAACATCTTTGACATCTTTTAGATCAGCATTGACGTAAAGAACATAGTTCTTGAAATCATCAAATTTGACAAAGAAATGAATGACAAAGAAGATGATGAAAGAATTGTCACTGTCATACAAAGCATAGTTTCTTATGATAAACTTCTTCTTCATCGTCTTGAAGAGAGTGCAAGAAGAATGAGTGATATGCTTGAGTTTCTTCAATTTCTTGCTGAAAGTCAACTTTTCATCATCACTGATAAAATTCTCATTCTGATGCTTCTTTGTGAAAGTCTTTGACTCGACTTTCATGTTATCATTGAGTTATCAATTGATATCAGTAAAACATATTGAATTAAGTGAGAAAAGTTGATGTCATACTGCGTTTGATACATTCATTCTTGCAACAATATTTTCTTTCACTTTGACATCATTAATAAAGTTCTCATTCTGATGCTCTTTGATGAAAGTCTTTGACTTGACTTTCATGTTGTCATCAAGCTGTCAATTGATATCAGCTAAATATATTATATTGAGCGAGAAGAATTAATGTCATACTGCGTTTGATACATTCATTCTTGCAGCAATATCTTTTTTTATTCTGATAATGAAGTTAGATTAATCAATTGTGTAGTGAATGAATATTAGATGTAAACTAGTCATGAGCGCTGATTCTTGAAAAATTTAATTCAAGAACAGAAAAAATTTGATGAGCAAAAAGCTCAATGAAGATATGAAGTACTAAGATTGAATGTTTGATTGTTATGATCATGATGATAAATAATGAGTTGATTGTGATAAAGTGTTGAAGATTTTGATTATCTTGAAGATTGTAAACAAAACTTATTTATTTTGTTGAAGTTCTATTTCTTTCTCATTCTAAATCTCAATTCATCAGTTAAACTTAATGATTTAATTTCAACATCTTTGTTCTATTATTAATGTTTATTCTGATTGCGCTGTCTTACATTTTAACATTCTCATAATGAAGAAGAATGTCAGCTCAATTATGACAGCAATATTATCTTTTGATCAGCTGAGACTTTAGATAGACTTCTTCTCTGAGATAGATTTCAGAAAACTCATCAACAAGTGAATGTTAAATCATGAAAGTAACAAGAATTAACTTAGAAAAATCTTGAATATTTTTGAACAAGCTGAACTGCATGTAAAAAAACCGAACGATGTTGTTATGAAAGTCTGAGAAATGCTGATCGATGAAAAAATATGAAAAGCAAAGTTCAAGACAAAGAATGATGTTATTAAAATGATCAACATCTCATTTTTGAAGAACTTTCGCGCTTGCGCTTAATCAAGTCAAAATAGAAAGAAGTGTTATATTATCATTATCAAGATGAAATGAGAAATAAATGTTCAAGATTGATGATTCAAGACTTTGAATAAAAATTATTTTAACAATGTCACATTTATTGTGAAAGATTGAATCTTTGAGCTGATAAGTAATCTGATTCAAAAGATCATCATGAATCATTTGCAAAAAACTCAATTAAATCAAGACTCAATTTGATTGATTATTACAAAGAATTAAAAAGACATGCAATTACTTGATGAAAATGAGATCAAAGTATTACTTTCTTGAGCGTTGATTTCAAATCACAAGCTTGTCAGATTCAAGAATTCAAGCATTCAATTATTTAAAAGATGAGCATTCACAGTTGAAGAATTCAATCTTGACATTGAGATAGATAATATAGATTATGATAATATTGTTATGAACTCAAAAAATGAGAATATAAGCATGCTTAATTTCAAGAAAGATGAAAGTGATATGAGTTCAGTGAAGTTTGAACATATCAATGAAGTTGACAGCGCAGATGATGAAGATGAAGAGATTGACAGCAAGATTAACATCATTATTCATTGCAAGAAGAAACATTTGAGCTGCATTTGCAAAAACATTGAGTCTAGTCTGTTAAAAAGATTAAGACATAAGAATGCAAGAACATTCAATTTAAAGACAGAAACTTAATACATTGTGACACTTTAACGCATAATTGAATGCAACTTCAATGAAATGACTTTAAAACATGTCTGTCATAAACATCTTCATGCTTTCATCAATCATTTTGATCTGCAAATGCAAAAGCTGATCTTGAATGAATTGAAAACTCATCTCAAAGCATGTTGAAATCATCGCGATGATTTAAATGTCTTCAAGACTAGCTCTGATCACATGTCATGATTTTGATTAAAATTTCGTTCACAAATTGAGAATAATCTACATGATGTTTATGCAAAGCAATCAATAAGAAAAAGCATTGTTTATCAATCAAGTGTGCATCAAGTCAAGATCATTATGAATGAGATTAAAAAGTCTGAGATCTGAGTGAATTGACAAAAGAACAAAAATCTGCTTGTACAGAAAATGTTTCTTTGATTGTGAGATGAAATTACTAGTGATGAACAACATAAAAAGAGTATTGATGACATGATAATCAAAGAATTCAATATGTATCTGCATCATCAGCGTCAAAGAAACGATCAATCAAATAAGAAATGATTGCATATCATGTTTTACTTTCTCAGTTAACAAATCATGAAACAAGACATTGAATACTGAATGCTCTATGCATGTCTAAGACTTGATAGAAACATTCAACTGATATCTTATTCATACTATGTCAAGTTTGTAACTTCTGATGATTCAACATTCTTTCGTTACATAGACATGAACATTTCTAAGTATCTTGTCGACGATCATAAGAGAAACATTATTCAGAAGTCATTATCATTAGATGATAAAAGTCTTGAGAAGTGCATCAAGATAGTCTTTGATTTTCATAAGCATATAGAAAGATGATGAGTGAAAGTGAAGACATGCAAGATGATAATCAATGATTATATTCATGATCTGAAGAAAATCTGATTGAAAGAAGATGTTGTCAAGTATGATGATTTCGTTCTCATTTTCTATCAATAAGATGAAGTTCATGTTATGAAATCAAAGATTCTTCACGAATTAACTCATAATAATGACAACATCAAATGTAGAATCATTCTTTCTTGATTTGTTGCAGTGAATCAAAATGATCAGACATTGAATAATAAGAAATTCGACAAGTGAAAGAATATCGCGCGCGCTTACGCTATTCAAAAAGTCATCAATCTTACACTTTTTAATCTGATCAATAAATTTGAACTCATTCTTTACAAATTCTCAGCGTCAACACAGCTATATTTAGACAGCTTGATCAGTCAGACGTTGATTTGTAAAATCATCTGAGATGATTTTGTTGTACAAGTTCAGACAAATGTGATGTTGAGAGTGAATCATGAATGAGCTGATCATGCTATTAACAGACATCGATTTGAAGCGCTGCAAGCGTTTAGAAGAGTTTACAATATGATGAAGATGATCGAGAAATTATTTTATGAAGCAGATAGTTTTTTCAATAAATAAATAGAAATAAGTAAAATGTCATTTTTTCATAAACATTTTAACAAAGCTTTTCGTCTTTCAGATGAACTCTCTCTCTAATTGATTGAATGAATGATAAAGTCACGTCATGCTGTTTTAACTTGTTCAAATTTCTTGATCATCTTTCTCTGTTTAATAAATTGAATGATAAAGTCACGTCATGCTGTTTTAACTAGTTCAAATTCTTTGATCTTTACTACAAACATAAATCATACATTGACATTGAGAAAAAAGAAGAAAAGTGATGTAAATCTTTGTCAATGATTTTTATCATTAATGCGTTTGAAAATTGACTCATCATTACGTTAAAAGAAACGATCATAGAAAAATGAAATTTGAAAAGTAAGATCTTGAATTCAATGAACTTGTGATAGATTCACATATGTTAAATCTTGACAGAAGTTCAACATAGCAAGATTGAGAATCACTTTGATTAAAATAAGCTTTTGACTTTTGTGAATGATGATAGCAAAGATCAGAATCAGAGAAAATTACTTATGAGAACATGTATTATCATTATTATTTCACGTAGCTGTTCTGAGAAAAATAGAAACAACATTTCAATCATTGATGAGCATGCTGATAAAATCAACATAGTCATTCATCTTCATCAAAACAACTGCAGAAAGAGTTGTAAAAGAATTGTTTGTATCATCATTGTTAAAACTCTTTCGCATGAAATTATGTAACAGCAATGATTAGATAATCATTGAGTAATCAGAGTCTCGAAGATGATCATTCTGATTGCTCGAATCAGAAGTGATCACAGTAAGCATGACGAGCGTAGTGCTCATCTTGCTCATCTTGCTCGAAGATGATCAAAGCAATCATTCAGAGCAGAAACGACTTGACATGATTCTTTTATATTTATATAACGATGATCGTTCTCTTAAATAGAAGCTTCGTGCTCAACTCATGTAATAGTCAATACAGTCTATTGTCTTAGTTATTCTCAGACTTTCAGTCTAGTGATTAGTTTGTTACTATACTGATCTCTGTTTATATTTTGTGTTGTTAAAGAGACAATCATTACACTTTGAGCATCTCGCTTTCGCAAGATATCAAAGCATCATCTTATCACGATCGTTATGTCATTTTCAGAACGAATCACATCAGCAGACATCACTGCATTCTCAAATAGCAAGTCATTGATTAAGATATCTACATCGAATCTGTACTATGAAGATAGAGATAAGCTTGACGCTTTTCTTATACAAGTGAACGTCTATGTCAGAGCACACAAGAAACTAAGTTCATTTCATGACAAGATATTGTTTGCATTCTCATACTTCAAAGAAGATGTCTTCAAATGATTTAAATCATTGATAAAGAATCACTTGAAGAATAAGTCAAAAGATCAAGAAGATAAGATTAACAGAGTCTTTGAAGACTTTTCTAACTTTAAGCAAGCAATACAAAGAATGTATGAACACATAAATGCGAAACGAATCATCGAACGACAGCTGTATGATATTAAGCAATCAGAATCAGCATTCAAGTACATCGCTGCTTTTCAGTCAATTGCAGCAGAGATTGAATGAGATGACTTGACTCTTACAGCACAGTTCTATAGAGAACTGAAGAATGTGATAAAGAACGAGATAGCTTGTATGAATAAACTCGCGACTTTGCATGCTATGATTAGCAAGGCAATCGTGCTGAATAATTGACAGTACGAGCGAAGACTTGAAAAGAAGAACAAGATCGCTTATGTCTCAGTTGCACGAAGCAAGAGAAAGAAGAAGCAACTTTATTACGATTCTCAATCTATGAAGTTAGACGCAATTCGAAAGATATCGATGAACGCTTGCGATAAAACTGTTCAGCAAAGCAAAACATGTTATACATGTGAAAAGCTAGATCACTTCTTTAGAGATTGTACTCAGAACAAGTACAAGAACAAGTCAAAGCTCTATGATAAACAAGACAGATCTTTCGCAGCAATGAAAGAAGATCAGAAAGACAAGCATCAAGCATTGTCGTGAACAGCATGTTACAAAAACAACTGTCACACTCATCTGAGCAATAAGAAAGATTCTGAATGATATTTGAAATTCTCACGAAAGAATCATTTCTACGCAGCAACTCATCATCAGTCAGAAGCGCACAATGAGAAAAGTGACGAAAGTTTGTTCACTATGATCGCGAAATCAGAGATTTTCGACAGCGAAGCATATAACTCGAACAGGTCGAACAGCACTGAAGAAGCTATTCATCAAGCAGTCGAGAAAGAAAATCGACTTAGCGAAACTCTACAAGCATTCACTATCGCAGCAGAAGACATTCTCAAGCAAGAAGAAGATCATCTTGAAGTAAAGAAAGATCTTAGAAAACTTACAAATTAGACGAGTTTTATAAGCATGTACAACGAATTGTACACTCTCTTCAGACAGAAAGAAGAAGATTTTTCACAGCAAATGCAACAGATCAAGAATGATATACATCAAGCTATCTATGACACAATGCAAGATGAGTCGATCGCATCGCGCAAGAGCATTCAATATCATAACATAGTCATGAAGAAGTCACTCACAGAAGTCAAGTTCATCAAGCAAGAAGAATATGTACTTCTTGATGAAGATCATATATTCAGAGAACTTAGACAGATGACAGAAGTCATCAGAAAGAGATTTGATCTGTGTGATTCAAAGAAATATTCACGAAAGAAGATTGATTTGAATCAATTTCAGTACATAGAACAAGTACTTGAAAAGTGAGCTTCTAGTTCAAAAAACTAGAAGACTCTTTGATCGACAGATCATTGAAGAAGTCTAGTCAAGAGTCAAAAATCGAAAGCATATTTATCTTCATGAATGACTCAACGCAATTATGAGTCTGAGTCAAGATCAATGATCATACAGCACGTCTATTCATTGACAGTGACTGTACGAGAAACTACATGTTCTCAGAATTTGCTAGAAAAGCGCAAATATTTATGCAGAAGAAGAAAGAATCTTACAATCTGTGAAACTTCGATAAAACATTCATGAAGTATAACAATGAACTAATAAATCAAGAGATTCAATTCATTCACTTAAGACTTGAACATCACTGAAAAAAGTTGCGTTTAGACGTTATAAAGCAGTCAGACAGCAATATAGTTCTAGACGAATTATGACTTCGTATGATCAATTCAATGATAGATTGAGTTAATGAGACAATCGCTTTTCTTCATACAGAAACGACGCGATTGCACTCGATATTGAAGTCATCAGAGAGTGTGAAAATCTTCGTAATGACAGCGAATGATATGCGCAGCGAGTTGAAGAACAGCTCAGATGCACAGATGTTATAAAGCAGAAAGATTAAAAGTAATCTCACTATCATTAAAATTTTTAAAGAATATCAGAAATATAAGATTCTGTTTGAGAAAGAAAGTGATTAAGAGACACTACTCAAACATCAATCGTGAAATCATGAGATCAAGCTCATAGATGACAAAAAATTCACGAAAAAGTTCATTTACTCATTGTCAGCAGAAAAGCTTGACGCTTTGCGACAATATCTGAAAGAGAACATGCGAAAAGAATTCATTAAAGAATCGCAGTCGTCAGCAGAATATTTAATTCTGTTTGTTTTGAAATTGAATGAAAGTTTAAGACTATGTGTTGATTACAGAGCACTGAATAACATCACGATTAAAAACAGCTACTCGCTATCGCTCATATCTGAACTGCAGAATCGACTGCAGAGAGCACAGTGATTTATGAAATTTGATATACTCGAAGCATTCAATCGAATACGAATTAAAGAAGAAGACGAGTGAAAGACAGTCTTTCATACTCGACTAGAACATTATGAGAATTTGATCATGTCTTTTGATTTAATCAATGCTTCAGTCACGTTTCAGACATTTGTAAATAACGTGCTACGACGTTATCTGAATCAGTTCGTCATAGTATATCTGAATGATATACTAGTATATTTCAAGACGAAGAAAGAACATGTGCAACATGTTAAGAAAGTTCTACAAACTTTGAAGAAAGTCGATCTGCGCATCAAGTCAGAGAAAAGTGAATTTCATGTACAGAGTGTACAGTTTTTGAGATTCATAGTCACGTCTCAGAGTTTAAGAATGAACTCAAAGAAGATAGAAGCTGTTACGACTTGATCGACGTCAAAGTCAAAGATCGAAGTTCAATTCTTTTTAGAATTCGCGAACTTTTATAGACGCTTTATAGAGAGATACTTCAGAATTGTCTCGTCACTTACGAATCTTACGAAGAAGAATATATCGTTCGTGTGAACTGAGAAAGCAGAAGAAGCTTTCGAGAAGCTGAAGAAATTGTTCATCTCTCAGTCAGTACTGATCATGTTTGAATCAGAAAAATCTATTACGCTCGAGATGAACGCATCAGACGAAGCTATTGAGACGTGTATCAGTCAATCAGACGAAAAAAGACGTCTGCATTCTATTGCTTACTACAGTTGTAAGCTTACAGTCGCTGAATTGAACTATGAGATACATGATAAAAAGCTATTAGCTATTGTCAACTCTTTCAAACAATGAAGAGTGTATCTGAAAGAATCTAGACATCAGATTCAAGTATATACAGATCATAAGAATCTGCTATACTTCATGATCACGAAAGTTCTAAATCGAAGACAGATTAGATGATCGAAGAAATTGTCATCGTACAACTTTCAAATTCAATATCGAAAGAAATCTGAGAACTTGAAGATTGATGTCTTGAGTAGAAGAGCAGATCACATGACAGATAGATCACAGGTAAATCAGACTATCTCACAACAGAATCAGAATGATTTCATTGTCTATAATAAACAAAATGCAGCTATACTACGAATCTACAATCGAGATTTCAAGAAACGAATAAAGCTAGAGCTAGCAAAGAACTCAGTCGCGCAGAATATTATAGAGAATATTGCTGACAACGCGAACTTTGAGATAACTAACGAAATACTGACATTTCAAGATCTCATCTATGTTTCAACAAGATGCAGACAAGAGATAATAAATGATTATCACAAGTCAATGATACATGAGCATCAGAGTTCGAATAAAACCATTGAAAGAATATCTAGAATCTACTACTTTCTCAAGATGAGAAAACAAGTAGAAGATATCATAAGAAAGTGCGATGTATGCATTTGAACGAAGCATAGTCAACACAGATTCTACGAACTTTTAAAAAGTCTCAGCACATCAGATCATGCATGAAAAAGCATAGCTTTGAACTTTATAGTCAAGCTATCAAAGTCAAAAGAAAGAGTTACAAGAACAACGTATGACTCTATATTGATAGTCACAAATAAACTAATCAAGTATGAATATTTCTTGTCATACAAGAAAGCAACATTCGCAGAAGATTTGACTTACACATTCTTGAGAATGATTGTAGCAAATCATAAATTATCAGACGAGATAATTTCAAATAGAGACAAGCTCTTTACATCGAAATTCTGAAAATCGTTGATGAATCAACTGAGAATTCATCATAAGCTGTCAACAGCTTATCATTCACAGATGAATGAACAAACAAAAAGAATGAATCAGACACTGAAACAGTATCTCAAATGCTATATCTACTATAGACAGAATGATTGAATACAGTTACTGTCAGTAGCACAGTTGACTTTCAATAGCATAACAACAGAAGTAATCAGTGTGTCATCATTCTTTGCAAACTACGAGTTCGAGTCAGAAACTCTTAAGAAATCGCGTGAGTTTGTGCAAATAGCTCAGAAAGCTACAATACAGATTGAACAAATACATTTGTTGCACAAAGAGCTGCAAAAGAACATTCAGTTTCTAAGCAAATGCATGACTCTGTATGCGAATAAGAAAAAAGATAGAGAATCTACTTTTAAAAAGAGAGACAAAGCTTATCTATTAAGACGAAATATCAAGACAAAAAGATCAAGTAACAAGTTGAATCACACGAAACTAGAATTGTTTGAAATTCTAGAAGAAAAGAGATCGATTAACTATGAGTTGAATCTTTCAGCATCTATGAAAATACATTCGATATTTCATATTTCTCTTTTGAAGTCTGCAGACTTGAATACATCAATTCAAACAGAATCTTCAGATATTGATTCAGAGAGTCAGAACATTGAGTACGAAGTAGAGAATATACTGAATCAACAGAATATCAAAGATCAATCTCATTGATTAGTCAAGTGAAAAGATTACGAACATATTGAAGACACTTGAAACTCAAAGAGAAATCTCAAGAACTGTCAGATGCTTCTGTGACAGTTTCAGTTGAGAAACTCAGTTAGTCAAAGTCTGATGAAATCTCAATCTGCTCGAAAGACACGTCAAAGAAAAGATCATTCAGCAATGATTCGCTAGTCTTTCTCTCTTCTTTCTCGAGTTCGACAATGTTTTAAAACTTTCGTTCAATCATCATCTGTTTCTTGTTCTCTAGAAACACAAATTGATTTTGCAGACAAGTAGTTCTTGCGAAGATCTCTTGCATCTGCTTGTGAGCATTCAGCAGCTCATGAAGAACGCGATCGCGTTTTGCCTTTACTCTTTTTCACTTCATCATTGAGATGCACACACTCGATGCAATGATCAGTTTCGTTGTCAACACAACATTTCTTTTGCAAGTGACTGCAGTGTTCACAAAGACGTATGACAGCACGCTCAGAACTTGTACGCTCAAGAAAATCTTTGCGACGCAAGATAAAGTTTTTCGTTGTGCAATAAGAAGACATGAAAGAAAAGTGATTTTCAAGACGAAAATTTTAGAAGAGAATCTAGTGTTAAAACTCTTATGCATGAGATTATGTAACAGCAATGATTAGATAATCATTGAGTAATCAGAATCTCGAAGATGATTGTTCTGATTGCTCGAATCAGAAGTGATCACAGTGAGCATGATGAGCGTAATGCTCATCTTGCTCATCTTGCTCGAGAATGATCAAAGCGATCATTCAGAGCAGAGATGACTTGACATGATTCTTCTATGTCTATATAACGATGATCATTCTCTTAGATAGAAGCTTTGTGCTCAACTCATATAATAGTCAATACAGTCTATTGTCTTAGCTATTTTCAGACTTTCAGTCTAGTGATTAGTTTGTTACTATACTGATCTCTGTTTATATCTTGTGTTGTTAAAGAGACAATCATTACAATCATCTTAAATAACATCAACAACAATGTTCATTGAATCATTGATCAAGTTCTTCTCGATAAACATATTGAACATTAGCATGACTTGAGCATCTTTGTTGAAAAGCAATGTGCAAGAGAGTTTATCAGCGTTGTTGAATAAGATCTTCTTAATCTTTTTGTCAGCGTGTTTGATGCATATCTTAATAATCGACTGATTTAATCGCTCAAGACAATTGAAATTATACTTATTAATTTCATGTCTAATGACATAAAAATATAATGCTTCATTAAAATTGATTCAGCTTTTTAGAATCATATTTTTCTTCACATGAGTTAAAAGAAAGCTTCAATTCTCAGAACTCAGCTTGTCATCTTGCAGCTCATTCAAGATTTTATGAAACTGTTGAGATTCAGCATTTTCATCTTGTTGTTTCATGATTTGAGACAGAATAATGATTTGATCAAAAGTGAGATATGTTTGCAGATCAGTCAAAGCTTTCATGAAGAAAGACGTGACATGAGAATTATACAGTACTCAATCGCTGATCGAAGAAAGTTGATCAAAGTTGTTGCAAAAAAGAATGAAAAGATTTTCAAAGAAGACATTCAATCAAGCATGAATCTGACAAAGATGTTAATCAATGTAATGAAGAGTCTTTAAATCAATCATAAACTTCTCATTGATGATAAGAAAACAACAACAACGAAAGTGATTCTGCAAGTGAATAAGACTTTTTAACTTCAGAGACTCAAAGACACTTTGAATGAAAAGATTTAACAACTGATGAAGAGTAAAGCTTTTAATGTTAAAGACAGTTACATTGATGAAAACTATCAGCTCACAATACTGAATTGCTCATATTAATTTGTACAGCATAGTACATCAAATGACTGAAGATTAAATTAATGCAGATTGACTTGTCAATCTTGATAATATCATTCAGATGCAGAAGAAGTTGAGCATCAAAGCAATAACAATAATGATCAATAACTTGATCAACAACATCTCGCTGCTCAACATTCAAAAGAGAAAAACTATCAATCTTTTTAAAAGTAACTGAGATGAAAGCATTTTTACAAGTTACGCAAGCAACGATCGAGTGATCTTGAATGATGATCAAAGTCGCGTCATATATAGATTGCAATCAGTCGTGATTCTTGTTCATGAATCTTTCGCTCAAATTAATAAATATTTGCATGAGACTATTGTCATGATTCAATCTGCGTCAATTCAGCAGTTCTTCATGATGAAGATGCTGATTCTGCTCAATCTTATCATGCTTTAAAGACTTGATTTCAGAGTCAATCTTAATTGTCTTAAGCATGATTTTCAATGAATTGCGCAAGTGATCATGATTGATCACGCAAGCGACATAAGCAGACATTCAATTCTCATCATCATTGTTTAATAAATCATTAAGAATGACACTTTAAAAGCAGTGATGAAGTATGAGTTTGATTCTGCAGAAATTCAAATAATCGACATGAGATGATTAATTTGAATAGCAAGAAAATAAGTTAATCATCTTGAAATGATCACGTCAAAAGCGAAAGTTCTGAGTTTTGTTTATTCATGTGTATTCTTGAGTTGCAATCAGAAGAGTTAAATGTTTTTGATGAGCAAATTGCTCACAATAGTGTTTCAGAAAGATTTTGAACACAGTGATATTATCATTCTGAAGATTCAAAGCACATTGTTGCTTCTTGATTGATCATAAATCAAGATTCTGCACAATTCATGAGAAATTTCATAGATTTTGCTGAAGAAGATGATGACACATCTTTTGAGCAAATCAGTTTCACTTGACAATTAACTTGTTCATTAGCTTGATAGTAAGAAACAGTAAGAAAGTTCTGTCAGAAACTTTAAACATAATGAATTGAAGAAAACTTTTGAATGATTCAAACTTCTTTTCGATCTTGAAGTAATACTTGATCAAATAGTGCATCACTGTCGTTTGATTCATACAGAGAGAAAGATTCGTGTTAATCATTCATTTCATGATCATCGTGATGTTATAACTGTTGAGCAGAGCATCATTTTGAGCGAAAAGATAAACATGATGATTTGAATTCATCTTGCAAGAAACTTCAAGCAAAGATTACTTTGATCAAGAGAAGTGAAAACGACAAGTCAGCTCATCTGTTTCTCTGATTTTACGTTGACAGTGACTTGAAGTACAGCGAGTGTGACGCTGAAAGTAATTCAACAGTTCAATCAGCTTGCGAAGTGTATTAATACACTTTGAGAAAGAATGATTGTTTAAGTGAACAGCAGTCGTTGACAGTTCATTAATGAGATTGAAGATCATGATCTGTACATTTCAGAAAGCAAAATATTGATTAAGATTTGTGACATTCAAAGCATCATTAATTTACAGAAATTCATGAATGTGATTGCTTTCACAAGACTGTCACTCATAGCAATATCAGAAATTTTGAATTTTGAATTTCTTTTTAATAACAAACTTCATAAACAGCGTCATTCTGCGTTTTAAACACTTGATGACAATGTGAAAATTCTTCTGAAGCAGTCTTCAAGCAATTTTAACTCGTTCACTTTCGCTCGCTGTCATGTAAGTTTTTTGATCAGACATGTATGCATAAAGATCATGTCACTGTAAATCAGTGACATTAAGAATAATGAATAGCAAGAAACAAGTAAGATCATAAATTATAGTCTTCAGTTTTGTTCTGACTCTGTTTCAGTATGATTGAATATTTCACACAGTCGCTGTCTTGCAAACAATCATATCAATTAGATGAAACTTTGAATTTTTGATCATTTCTTAAAGTACGTTGATATCATTCATTTTCTTTGCATTGCAACTTATGTATCATTAATTGATTTGATAAATCTGCTTTTGCAGCTGATTGTTAAATGCTCAATAGTGAAACTGAGAATGACATGCAAAGCAATTATCTTTATATCTCATTAAATGATTATGATAATTGACTAAAGAAGTTACAACGCAAAGATAAATGCTGTTGAAGAAGATGATCTCAATAGAAAAAAGAGTAGAAAAGATTATATGAGTAATGTGTAAAGAGAAATCACGCTCATTAAGAGATCGAGAACTTAAAGTGATCATGAAAAACGAAGTTTGCTTGTTAAAACTCTTTTGCAGATGATTAAATAATCATTGAGTAATCAAAATCTTGAAAGTGATTGCTCTGATCACTTGAATCAGAAGTGATCACAGTGAGCATGATGAGCATGATGCTCATCTTGCTCATCTTGCTCAAGAATAATCAGAAAGATTATTCAGAGCAGAGATGACTTGACATGATTCTTTTATATTTATATAATGATGATCATTCTCTTAGATAGAAGCTTCATGCTTAACTCATGTAATAGTCAATACAGTTTATTGTTTTAACTATTCTCAGATTTTCAGTCTAGTGATTAGTTTGTTACTATACTGATCTTTGTTTATATTTTATGTTGTTAAAGAAATAATTGTTACACTTTAAACATCATTCTTTCACAAGATATCAGAGCATCATCTTATCATGATTATTATGTCATTCTCAGAATGAATTACATCAGCAAACATCACTGCATTCTTAAATAGCAAGTCATCAATTAAGATATCAACATCGAATCTGTATTATGAAGATAGAAATAAGCTCAACGCTTTTCTTATACAAGTGAACATCTATGTCAAAGCATATAAGAAACTAAGTTCATCTCATGCCAAGATATTGTTTGCATTCTCATACTTCAAAGAAAATGTTTTCAAATGATTTAAATCATTGATAAAGAATCATTTGAAGAATAAGTCAGAAGATAAAGAAGATGAAACTAACAGAGTCTTTGAAGACTTCTCTAACTTTGAGCAAGCAATACAAAGAATGTATGAAAACATAAATGCAAAATAAATCATCGAATGACAGTTGTATGATATTAAGCAATCAGAATCAGCATTTAAGTACATCATTACTTTTCAGTTAATTGCAGCAGAGATTGAATGAAATGACTCGACTTTTACAACACAGTTCTATAAAGAATTGAAGAATGTGATAAAGAATGAAATAACTTGTATGAATAGATTCGCGACTTTGCATGCTATGATTAATAAGACAATCATGCTGAATAATCAACAGTACAAGTGAAGACTTGAAAAGAAGAACAAGATTACTTATGTTTTAATTGCATGAAGCAAGAAAAAGAAGAAGCAATCTTATTATGATTCTCAATTTATGAAGTTAAATGCAACTTGAAAGATATCAATGAATGCTCGCGATAAAACAGTTCAACAAAGCAAAGCATGTTACACATGCAAAAAGCTAGATCATTTCTTCAGAGATTATACTTAAAACAAGTATAAGAACAAGTTAAAGTTTTATGATAAATAAGACAGATTTTTCACAGCAACAAAAAAAGATCAGAAAAACAAGCATCAAATGTTGTCATGAACAGCATGTTATGAAGATAACTGTTGCACTCATCTGAGTAATAAGAAAGATTCTGAATGATATTTAAAATTCTCATGAAAGAATCATTTCTACACAACAACTCATCATCAGTTAAAAGTGCATGATTAGAAAAGTGATGAAAGCTCATTCACTATAATTATGAAATCAAAGATTCTCAACAGTGAAAAATATGACTTGAATAAATTGAACAGCACAGAAAAAGCTATTCATCAAGCAGTCGAGAAAGAAAATCAACTTAGTGAAATTCTATGAGCATTCATTATCGCGACAGAAGATGCTTTTAAACAAGAAGAAGATCATCTTGAAGTAAAGAAAGATTTTAGAAAGCTTACAAATCAAGTAAGTTTTATAAGCATGTACAATGAATTGTACACTCTTTTTAAACAGAAAGAGAAAGATTTTTTACAATGTATGCAACAGATCAAGAATAAAATACATCAAGTTATTTATGACGAAGTTCAAGATGAGTTGATTGCATTGTGCAAGAACATTCAATATCATGACATAGTCATGAAGAAGTCATTCACAAAAGTCAAGTTCATTAAGCAAGAAGAATATGTACTTCTTGATGAAGATCATATATTCAAAGAATTTAAATAAATGACAAAAGTTATTAGAAAGAGATTTAATCTATGTGATTCAAAGAAGTATTTACAGAAGAAAGTCAATTTAAATTAATTTCAATACATAAAATAAGTACTTGAAGAGTAAGCTTCTAGTTGAATAAACTAGAAGATTCTTTGATCAATAAATTATCAAAGAAGTCTAGTCAGAGATTGAAAATCAAAAGTATATTTATCTTCACAAATGATTTAACACAATTATGAGTCTGAGTCAAAATCAACGATCATACAGCATGTTTATTCATTGACAGTGACTGTATGAAGAACTATATGTTCTCAGAATTTGCTAGAAAAGCGCAAATATCTTTGCAGAAGAAGAAAGAATCTTACAATTTGCAAAACTTCAATGAAACATTCATGAAGTATAATAATGAACTAATAAATCAAGAGATTCAACTCATTCATTTGAGACTTAAATGTCATTAAAAGAAGTTGCATTTAGATGTTATAAAACAGTCAAACAGCAATATAGTTCTAAACATATCATGACTTTATATGATCAATTCAATGATAGATTGAGTTAATGAGACAATTGTTTTTCTTCATATAAAAATGACATGATTGCACTTGATATTGAAGTCATCAGAGAGTGTGAAAATCTTCGTAATGACAGCGAATGATATGCGCAGCGAGCTGAAGAACAGCTCAAATGCACAGATGTTATGAAGCAGAAAGGTTAAAAGTAATCTCGTTATCATTGAAATTTCTAAAAAATATCAGAAATATAAAATTCTGTTTGAGAAAGAAAGTGATTAAGAGACACTACTTAAACATCAATCATGAGATCATGAGATCAAGCTCATAAATGACAAGAAACTTATGAAACAGTTCATTTATTCATTATTGACAGAAAAGCTTGATGCTTTGCAACAATATCTGAAAAAGAACATGTGAAAAGAATTCATTAAAGAATTGTAATCATTAGCAAAATATTCAATTCTGTTTATTTCAAAATTGAATGAAAGTCTAAGACTATGTGTTGATTACAGAACACTAAATAACATCATGATAAAAAACAGTTATTTGCTATCGTTTATATCTGAACTGCAAGACAGACTTCAGAAAGCACAATGATTTATGAAATTTAATATATTTGAAACATTCAATTGAATATGAATTAAAGAAGAAGATGAGTGAAAGACAGTCTTTTACACTCAACTAGAACATTATGAGTATTTGATCATGTCTTTTGATTTAATCAATGCTTCAATCATGTTTCAAACATTTATGAATAATGTGTTATAATATTATTTGAATCAATTCATCATAGTATATCTGAACAATATATTAGTATATTTAAAGATGAAGAAAGAACATGTGCAACATGTTAGAAAGATTCTACAAACTTTGAAGAAAGTTGATCTGCGCATTAAGTCAGAAAAAAGTGAATTTCATGTACAGAATGTACAGTTTTTGAAATTCATAATTACATCTCAAAGTCTAAAAATGAATTCAAAGAAGATAGAAGCTGTTATGACTTGATTGATGTCAAAGTCAAAGATTAAAGTTTAATTCTTTTTAGAATTTATGAACTTTTATAAATGCTTTATAAAAAGATACTTCAAAATCATCTCATTACTTACAAATCTTATGAAAAAGAACATATCATTTATGTGAACTGAGAAAGCAGAAGAAGCTTTCAAGAAGCTGAAGAAATTATTCATCTTTCAGTCAATACTGATCATGTTTGAATCAGAAAAATCTATTACGCTTGAGATAAACACGTTGAACGAAGTTATTGAAGCATGTATCAATCAATTAGATGATAAAAAATATCTACATTCTATTGTTTATTACAATTGTAAGTTTACAGTTGCTGAATTGAACTATAAAATACATAATAAGAAACTACTAATTATTGTTGACTTTTTCAAACAATGAAAAGTGTATTTGAAAGAATCTAGACATCAAATTCAAGTATATACAAATCATAAGAATTTGTTATACTTCATGATCATAAAAGTTCTGAATTGAAGACAGATCAAATAATTGAAGAAATTATCATTGTACAACTTTTAAATTCAGTATCAAAAGAAATCTGAAAACTTGAAGATTGATGTCTTGAGCAGAAGAGTAGATCACATGATAAATAAATTACAGATAAATCAGACTATTTTACAACAGAATCAAAATAATTTCATTGTTTACAATAAACAAAATGCAGCTACGCTACAAATCTACAATAAAGATTTCGAAAAATGAATAAAGTTAAAGTTAGCAAAGAACTCAGTTGCACAGAATATTATAAAGAATATTGCTGACAACGCAAACTTTGAGATAATTAACGAAATACTAACATTTCAAGATCTCATTTATGTTTCAACAAGATGCAGACAAGAGATAATAAGTGATTATCATGAATCAATGATACATGAACATCAGAATTCAAATAAAATCATTGAAAGAATATCTAGAATTTACTACTTTTTTAAAATGAAAAAGCAAATAGAAGATATCATAAGAAAGTGCAATGTATGCTTTTGAACGAAGCATAGTTGACACAAACTTTATGAACTTTTGAAAAGTCTCAGCACATCAGATCATGCATGAAAAAGCATAGCTTTGAACTTTATAGTTAAGTTATCAAAGTCAAAAGAAAGAATTACAAGAACAATATACAACTTTATATTGATCATCACAAATAGACTAATCAAGTATAAATACTTCTTGTCATATAAGAAAGTAATATTTGCAAAAGATTTAACATACACATTTCTAAAAATGATTGTAGCAAATCATGAATTATCAGATAAGATAATTTTGAATAGAAATAAACTCTTTACATTGAAATTCTGAAAATCATTGATGAATCAATTAGAAATTCATCATAAGTTGTTTACAGCTTATCATTCATAAATGAATAAATAAATGAAAAGAATGAATCAGACACTGAAACAGTATTTCAGATGTTATATTAACTATTGACAGAATAATTGAGTACAGTTACTGTCAGTAACACAGTTGACTTTCAATAGTGCAACAATGAAAGTAATCAGTATATCATCATTTTTTACAAACTACAAGTTCAAGTCAAAGATGCTCAAGAAATCTGTAATGATTGTCTCTTTAACAATACAAAATATAAACGAAGATCAATATAGTAACAAACTAATCATTAAATTGAAGATTTGAAAATAATTAAAATAATAGACTGTATTGATTATTACATGAGTTAAGCATGAAACTTCTATTTAAAAGAATAATCTTTATTATATAAATATAAAAGAATCATGTCAAGTCATTTCTGCTCTGAATGATCTTTCTGATCATCTTTGAGCAAGATGAGCAAAATGAGTAACACACTCATTATGCTTACTGTAATCACTTCTGATTCAAGCAATCAGAGCAATCACTTCAAGACTTTGATTACTCAATGATTATTTAATCACTGTTTATTTAATCATTTGCAAAAGAGTTTTAACACTAAATTTTCTTCTAAGATTTTCGTCTTAAAAATCACTTTTCTTTCATGTCTTTTCATCACACAACAAAAAACTTTACTTTGCATTGCAAAGATCTTCTTGAGCGTATGAATTCTGAGCATGCTGTCATGCATTCTTGTGAACATTGCAATCACTTGCAAAAGAAATGTTATATCAACAATGAATCTGATTGTTGCATTGAATATGTGCATCTCAATCGCAAGTGCAATCTTACTTTTTCAATGATGAAGTGAAAAAAAATAAAGACAAAACATGATCATGTTCTTCATGAGTTGCTGAACATTCACAAACAAATGCAAAAAATCTTTGCAAGAGTTATTCATCTGCAAAATCAATTTATGTTTTTAAAGATCAAGAAATAAATGATGATTAAATAAGAGTTTTGAAACATCATTAAGCTTGAGAAAGAAAAAGCAAGAATTAGTAAATCATTGCTGAATGATCTTCTCTTTGATGTGTCTTTCAAGCAGATTGAGATTTCATCAAACTTTGATTAACTGAGTTTCTCAACTGAAACTGTCACAAAAGCATCTGACAGTTCTTGAGATTTTTCTTTGATTTTCAAGTATTCTTAATATGTTCATAATTTTTTCACTTGACTAATTAATGAGATTGATCTTTGATATTCTGTTAATCTAGTATATCTTCTACTTTGTATTCAACATTTTGATTCTTTGAATCAATTTCTGAAGATTCTGTTTGAATTGATGAATTTGAATCTGCAGACTTCAAAAGAGAAATATGAAATATTGAGTGTATTTTCATAAATGCTGAAAGATTTAACTCATAGTTAATCAATTTCTTTTCTTCTAGAATCTCAAATGATTCTAGTTTCATGTGATTCAACTTATTACTTGATCTTTTCATTTTGATATTTCATCTTAGTAAATAAACTTTGTTTCTCTTTTTAAGAGTAAATTCTTTATCTTTTTTCTTATTTGCATAACATGATCTGATGTGCTGAGACTTTTCAAAAGTTTATAGAATTTGTGTCAACTATGCTTTGTTTGAATGCATATGTTGCACTTTCTTATGATATTTTCTATCTGCTTTCTCATCTTAGAGAAGTAGTAAATTCTAGATATTCTAGATATTCTTTCAATGATTTTATTTGAATTCTGATGTTTATGTATCATTGATTCATGATAATCATTTATTATTTTTTGTCTGCATCTTGTTGAAACATAGATGAGATCTTGAAATGTTAGTATTTCGTTGATTATTTCAAAGTTCACGTTGTCAGCAATATTCTTTATAATATTCTGTGCAACTGAGTTCTTTGCTAGCTTTAGCTTTATTCATTTTTCAAGATCTTGATTGTAGATTTGTAGCGTAGCTGCATTTTGTTTATTGTAAACAATGAAATCATTCTGATTCTGTTGTAAGATAGTCTGATTTATCTGTGATTTATCTGTCATGTGATTTGCTCTTCTGCTCAAGACATTGATTTTCAAGTTTTCAGATTTCTTTCAATATTGAATTTAAAAGTTGTATAATGACAATTTCTTCAATCATTTGATCTGTCTTCAATTCAAAACTTTCATGATCATGAAGTATAACAGATTCTTATGATCTGTATATACTTGAATCTGATGTCTAAATTCTTTCAGATACACTCTTCATTGTTTGAAAGAATCAACAATAGTTAGTAGCTTCTTATCATGTATTTCATAGTTTAATTTAACAACTGTAAACTTACAATTGTAATAAGCAATAAAGTGCAAACATCTTTTATCATTTAATTGACTGATACACGTCTTAATAGCTTCATTTGACATGTTCATCTCAAGCGTAATAGATTTTTCTGATTCAAACATGATCAATATTGACTGAAAGATGAATAATTTCTTTAACTTTTCAAAAACTTCTTCTGCTTTCTCAGTTTACACAAACAATATGTTCTTTTTCATAAGATTTGTAAGTGATGAGATGATTCTGAAGTATCTTTTTATAAAGCGTTTATAAAAGTTTGCAAATTCTAAGAAGAATTGAACTTCGATCTTTGACTTTAACGTCGATTAAGTTGTAACAACTTTTATCTTCTTTGAATTCATTCTTAGATTCTGAAACATGACTATAAATTTCAAAAACTGTACGCTCTGTACATGAAATTCACTTTTTCTGACTTAATGTGCAAATCAACTTTCTTTAAAGTCTGTAGAATCTTTCTAACATATTGCATATGTTCTTTCTTCGTCTTTGAATATACTAGTATATCATTCAGATATATTATGATGAATTGATTCAAATAACATCATAGCACATTATTCACAAATGTCTGAAACATGATTGAAGCATTGATTAAATTGAAAGACATGATCAAATACTCATAATGTTTTAGTTGAGTGCAAAAAACTGTCTTTCACTCATCTTTTTCTTTAATTTGTATTTGATTGAATGCTTCAAGTATATCAAATTTTATGAATCATTGTGCTCTCTAAAGTTTATCTTGCAGTTCAGATATGAGCGATAGTGAATAGCTGTTTTTAATCATGATGTTATTCAATGCTCTGTAATCAACATATAGTTTTAAACTTTCATTCAATTTTGAAATGAACAGAATTGAGTATTCTGCTGATGATTATAATTCTTTAATGAATTCTTTTTGCATGTTTTCTTTCAGATATTGTCACAAAGCATTGAGCTTTTCTGTCAACAATGAATAAATGAACTGTTTCATGAGTTTCTTGTCATTTATGAGCTTGATCTCATGATCTCATGATTGATGTTTGAGTAATGTCTCTTGATCACTTTCTTTCTCAAACAGAATCTTATAATTCTGATATTCTTTAAAGATTTTAATGATAGTGAGATTACTTTTAATCTTTCTGCTTCATAACATCTGTGCATTTGAGCTGTTCTTCAGCTCGCTGCGCATATTATTCACTGTTATTACGAAGATTTTCACATTCTCTGATGACTTCAATATTGAGTGCAATCGCGTTGTTTCTATATGAAGAAAAGCAATTGTTTCATTGATTCAATCTATCATTGAATTGATCATATGAAATCATGATATGTTTAAAACTATATTGCTGTCTGACTGCTTCATAACATCTAAACGTAACTTCTTTCAATGATGTTCAAGTCTCAAATGAATGAGTCAAGTCTTTTGATTTATTAGTTCATTATTATACTTCATGAATGTTTTATCAAAGTTTTGCAGATTGTAAGATTCTTTCTTTTTCTGCAAAGATATTTACGCTTTTCTAGCAAATTCTGAAAACATATAGTTTCTCATACAGTCACTGTCAATGAATAAACGTGCTGTATGATTGTTGATCTTGACTCAAACTCATAATTGCATCAAGTTATTTATGAAGATAAATATGCTTTTGATTTTTGATCTTTGACTAAACTTCTTCAATGATCTGTTAATCAAAGAATCTTCTAGTTTTTTGAATTAAAAGCTTACTTCTCAAGTACTTGTTTTATGTATTAAAATCAATTCAAATTGATCTTCTTCTGTAAATATTTCTTTGAATCACACAGATCAAATCTTTCTTTAATGACTTCTGTCATCTGTTTAAGTTCTTTGAATATATAATTTTCATCAAAAAGTACATATTCTTCTTGCTTGATGAACTTGACTTCTGTGAATAATTTCTTCATGACTATGTCATGATATCAAATGCTTTTACGTGATGCAATTAACTCATCTTGAACTACGTTATAAATAACTTGATGTATTTCATTCTTGATCTGTTGCATACGCTGTGAAAAATCTTTCTCTTTCTGTCTGAAGAAAGTGTACAATTCATTGTACATGCTTATAAAACTTGCTTGATTTGTAAGTTTTTTAAAATCTTTCTTTACTTCAAGATGATTTTTTTCTTGTTTGAGAGCATTTTCTGCTGTGATAGTGAATGCTCATAAAGTTTCGCTAAGTTGATTTTCTTTCTTGACTGCTTAATGAATAGCTTCTTTTGTGCTGTTCAATCTATTCAAATCATATTCTTTGCTGTCGAGAATCTTTAATTTTACAATCATAGTGAATGAGCTTTCATCACTTTTCTCATCATGCACTTCTGACTGATGATGAGTTGCTGCATAGAAATGATTCTTTCATGAGAGTTTTAAATATCATTCAGAATCTTTCTTATTGCTCAGATAAATGCAACAGTTGTTTTTATAACATGCTGTTCATGAAAATGCTTAATGCTTATCTTTTTGATTTTCTTTCATTGTTGCTAGACTGATCGCGTCAAGTTGAGTACTTAAGTTCAAGTTGAGTACTCGACTCAAAAAGTATCAAGTTGAATTGAAATTTTTTTGAAAAAGTATCGAGTCGAATTGAGAAGTTGAACTCAAGAACTCAAGTCGAGTTGAAAAGCTGAACTCGACAACTCGACTCAATAACTCGACTCAACTCGACAAGAAGTAGATAGATAGATGTAAATAGCTTGATCAAACAGTCTTCATGATTTCTCGTCATGACTTTCTATCAAACGATCTTCATGTTTCTCTTCATGTTTCTCTTTATATTCTTCTTTATGTTTCTCTTTATGACTTTCTACTAAACGATCTTCATGTTTCTTCTTCATGACTCTCTATCAAAAAGATAATAATAATAATAAATTCATACACTCTTGTGACATTGATTAAGCCGATTCATGAGAGACTCTATGCTATCTATATTGAGTGAACAAAACTCTCTGAGATAGAAAATCACTCGCTGTCTATACGACTGCTTCGCGCAGTTAAAACTATCATTATAAGACTATGTATCAAATTAGTTCGCGTTGATCGCACATTAGAGAATGAGTGACTCAGTCACTTTAAATTGCTTCAGAAGCTTCGTTTTCATCATCATTCTCGCAGCTGCTCTGAGATTCTTCGTGATAGCGATGATTATTCGATAGTTCAAGAAGTTGACGTCTCGTAGCATTCTTGATCGCAGGTGCGATCAGTTCAAGCAGTGCATGAGTACATGTTTCGTCGTCTGATGATTTCAGTCGCAGTCGCATCGCACGCTATCTGCGTCTGAAACGTTTTTGAAGTGCAGATAAGCATTCAGATCTATGCGTTCGATTTTGATGTGAGTGACGAAAGTGCTTTCGACTTTCTGAAGATCGTTTTGCATCTTTATCGTCTTGTTGAACAGCTGCGATCTTTGTGTTGAGATGACGTGAACATCTGCGATGCGTTTTCTATATTTTTTCCATCGTTGCTTTCACTGACTTCTGTGATACTGCGCTATTGCGATGCTGTCACTAGTCGAAATCGTCGCAGCGAGAGCTAATCACTCGAGTCTCGACTGTATTTTCGCGCCTTCTCGAATTGAGTTGTTCAGAAGCGTCACTTTCTTAATGACGAGAAAGCGAGAAATGATGCGATTGACACTCATCAGGCAAGCGCGTATCAGTTCACATGCTTGTCTGATTTTCTGTGTACAATTGTTGACTTGACTGCGTAACGTGATCTTGTCTTGCAGCATGTTCAGATGAACATGCAGCGAACTTGTGTACATTTCTGCTTTCAGAGTCTCGATGCTTACTCTTTTGAACATCTCTGCGACGTGACACAGAGTCTGATTCTGTAGTGTTTCAAGTCTGCGTTCTTTGCCTGACAACTCTTTCTCTTTTTCTCGCTGATGTCAGACTGATGCTTCAAATGTCTATCGAAAATATGTTGCATACGTTGCATGCAACATACATAAGACACGACTTCTATGCTGATTTTCCCCTTAGCGAGAAATAGTTTCTCGCAGCAGATTCACAGTTCAAGACGAGCAAAATCTCTCACTGCTCAGATTTCGGCAGTTTACTTCTTAAGCATGAATCGCAGGCGTTTCGTCAGCGATACGTATGCATATCACAGTCAATTTCTTCTTTAATCACATCGACACACGCTACTGTTCTCTTAAGCTATACAGACGATGTCTTCAACTAGAGATTGACTCTATCATCAAGACATTCGAGAGTCAGAGTTCAGTGAAGAGATGAGATTCTCAAGATCGACAGTTGTCGTCATTGTATATCACGTCTCGCAGACGCTCGCTTCGCTTGTAAGACGTGCGACTCATCTGTTTCGCGTTATCTGTAGAGATATCTCTCATGCAGATCGATCGTGTCTTGTAGAAATGTTCATATGCTACACTTCTAATCAGACAGCGTAGTTCGATCATTCTCTATTAACTCGCTTGTGTCTCTCTTCTCTTAATGAAGTCTTCTCATCAGCGTATCACTCACGTATAAAATGTCTGTGTCTGAACGTCTGTTAAACAATATTAATGAGACTATCAAGTTTGTCTGTGTCGAACTTAACGAGTCTTGTGAGTTGCTCATGTCGTAGTAACAGGCACGCAGTCTTAACAAGATCTATACGTAGTTAGCATGTAGATTTAAAGAATGTTCGTGATTCAAGTTCTTTCTGCTAATCATTCTCAACAGATCAAACGCGAGAGTGTTCTGTTTCAGTTCTTGTCATTGCGACGACAAGATACTGAATCGAATGATTTTCATAAGCGATTTTCCTCGTAGTTCTGCATTCTATTTGACTTTCTCATCTGCATGCAGATTGCTTGTAGCATGCACATTGAGATTATTGAAGTCTGCGCGATCGCGAAAACTCTGCACGCGATCAACGCACAGCGCTTCATCATCATGCAGCGTCTCGATGTCATTCAAACTTTTGATAATCTCTAGACTCTACTGTAGCTAGACAGTAGATTCGTGATCAGCATCGCGTACAGATGAGTTTCATCGCTGATCTCAAAAAGATAATGCAAAAAGATAATGCAAAAGTCGAAAAAATTTCTATATTTAGTTCTCTTGATGTCAAGCTCAAGTTCTTGACGAGTCGAGTCGAGTTGACTCAATTCTCAGTCGAATCAAGTCATGTCAAGTTGAAAATATGTGTAACTCGACTCGAGTCGAATTGAAAATGTGAGCAACTCGACTTCGAATTGAGTCGAATTCAAAATGTCAACTCGAAACTCAACTCGATGATGAGTCTAATTGTTGCGAAAGATTTGTTTTATCTATCATAAAACTTTGACTTGTTTTTGTATTTGTTTTGAGTATAATCTCTGAAGAAATGATCTAGCTTTTTACATATGTAACATGCTTTGCTTTGCTGAACTGTTTTATCACAAGCGTTTATTGATATCTTTTGAGTTGCATTTAACTTCATAGACTGAAAATCATAATAAGATTGCTTCTTTTTTCTCTTACTTCATGCAACTGAGACATAAGTAATCTTGTTCTTCTTTTCAAGTCTTTGCTTATACTGTCGATTATTCAGCATGATTGTCTTGCTAATCATAGCATGCAAAGTCGTAAGTTTATTTATATGAGTTATCTTGTTCTTTATCACATTCTTCAGTTCTTTATAAAACTGTGCTGTAAAAGTCAAGTCATTTCATTCAATTTCTGCTGTAATTGACTGAAAAACAATAATGTACTTAAATGTTGATTCTGATTGCTTAATATCATACAGCTGTCATTCAACAATTTATTTCACATTTATATTTTCATACATTCTTTATATTGCTTGCTTAAAGTTAAAGAAGTCTTTAAAGACTCTGTTAATCTCATCTTCTTGATCTTCTGACTTATTTTTCAAGTGATTCTTTATTAATGATTTAAATCATTTGAAGACATTTCTTTTGAAGTATGAGAATGCAAACAATATTTTATCATGAGATGAACTTAGTTTCTTGTGTGCTCTGACATAAACATTCACTTGTATAAGAAAAGCATCAAGCTTATCTCTATCTTCATAGTACAGATTTGATGTCAATATCTTAATCAATGACTTGCTATTTAAGAATACAGTAATGTTTGCTGATGTGATTCATTCTAAGAATGACATAATGACTGTGATAAGATGATGCTTTGATATTTTGTGAAAGAATAATGCTTAAAGTGTAATGATTATCTCTTTAACAACACAAGATATAAACAAAGATCAGTATAGTAACAAACTAATCACTAAACTGAAGATTTGAAAATAACTAAAACAATAAACTGTATTGATTATTACATGAGTTGAGCACGAAGCTTTTATCTAAAAGAACAATCTTCATTATATAAATATAAAAGAATCATGTCAAGTCATTTCTGCTCTGAATGATCTCTTTGATCATTTTTGAGTAAGATGAGCAATACACTCATCATGCTCACTGTGATCACTTTTGATTCAAGCAATCAGAGCAATCACTTTAAGACTCTGATTATTCAATGATTATTTAATCATTGTTTATTTAATCATCTGCAAAAGAGTTTTAACAAAATCATGTAAGTTTGTACAAATAATTCAAAAAGCTATAATATAAATTGAATAAATACATTTGTTGCATAAAAAGCTGCAAAAGAACATTCAGTTTCTAAGCAAATGCATGATTTTGTATGTGAATAAGAAAAAAGATAAAGAATTTACTTTTAAAAAAAGAAACAAAGTTTATTTACTAAGATGAAATATTAAAATGAAAAGATCAAGTAACAAGTTGAATCATATGAAACTAGAATCATTTGAAATTCTAGAAGAAAAGAAATCAATTAACTATGAGTTAAATCTTTCAACATTTATGAAAATACATTCAATATTTTATATTTCTCTTTTAAAGTCTGCAGACTTGAATTCATCAATTCAAACAGAATCTTCAAAAATTGATTCAAAGAATCAAAATGTTAAGTACGAAGTAAAAAATATATTAAATTAACAAAATATTAAAGATCAGCTTCATTAATTAATCAAGTGAAAAGATTATGAACATATCAAGAACACTTGAGAATCAAGAAAAAATCTCAAGAACTGTTAAATGCTTCTGTGATAGTTTCAGTTAAGAAACTCAGTCAGTCAAAGTCTGATGAAATCTCAATCTGCTCAAAAAACATGTCAAAGAAAAAATCATTTAACGATGATTCATTAATTCTTGTTTCTTCTTTCTTAGACTGATCGCGTCGGGTCGAGTACTCGACTCGAAAAGTGTCGAATCAAGTTGGAATTTTTTTGAAAAAGTGTCGAATCGAGTTGAGAAGTTGAATTCGAGCACTCGAGTCGGGTTGAGAAGCTTGACTCGACAACCCGATCCGAAAACCCGACTCGACCCGACAAGATATTAGGTAGGTGTAAATAGCTTGGTCGAACAGCCTACATGGTTCCCCTTCATGGCTTTCTATCATGTTTTCCCGTCATGACTCTCTATCAAAGTCAAACGGCCTTCATGTTTCCCTCCATGTTCCCCTCCATGTTCCCCTTCATGTTCCCCTTCATGTTTCCCTCCATGTTCCTCTTTATGTTCCCCGTTATGGCCTTCTATCAAACGGCCTTCATGTTCCCCTTCATGTTCCCCTTCATGTTCCTCGCCATGACTCTCTACCAAACGACCTCCATGTTCCCCTTTATGACTCCCTACCAAACGACCTTCATGTTCCCCTTTATGACTCCCTACCAAACGGCCTCCATGTTCCCCTTCATGGCTCCCTATCAAAAGATAATGCAAAAAGGTAATGCAAAAGCCAAAAACCGGAAAATTTTCTATATTTAGCCCTCTTGGCGTCAAGCTCGGGTCCTTGGCGGGTCGGGTCGGGTTGATTCAATTCCCAGTCGGGTCGGATCGCGTCGAGTTGAAAATATGCTCAATCCGACTCGAATCGAGTTGAAAATGTGAGCAATCCGACTTCGAATCGAGTCGAATTCAAAATGTCAATCCGAAACTCGACTCGATGATCAGTCTATTCTTTCTTAAGCTTAATGATGTTTTAAAACTTTCATTCAATCATCATCTGTTTCTTATTTTTCAGAAACATAAATTAATTTTGCAGATGAGTAACTTTCGCGAAGATCTTTTGCATTTGCTTGTGAGCATTCAGTAACTCATAAAGAATGCAATCATGTTCTGTCTTTATTCTTTTTCACTTTATCATTGAAAAAGTAAGATTGCACTTGCGATTGAGATGCATACACTTGATGCAATGATTGAATTCATTGTTGACACGACATTTCTTTTGCAAGTGACTGCAGTATTTATAAAAACATATGACAGCACGCTCAGAACTTGTACGCTCAAGAAGATCTTTGCAATGCAAGATAGAATTTTTTGTTGTACAATGAAAAAACATGAAAGAAAGGTGATTTTCAAGATGAAAATCTTAAAAGAGAATTTAGTGTTAAAACTCTTTTGCAGATGATTAAATAAAGCAATGATTAGATAATCATTGAGTAATCAGCGTTTCAAAAGTGATTGCTCTGATTGTTTGAATCAGAAGTGATCATAGTGAGCATGATGAGCATGATGTTCATCTTACTCATCTTGCTCAAGAATGATCAAAGAGATCATTCAAAGCAAAGATGACTTGACATGATTCTTTTATATTTATATAATAATGATCATTCTTTTAAATAGAAGTTTTATGCTTAACTCATGTAATAGTCAATACAGTCTATTGTTTTAGCTATTTTCAAATCTTCAATTTAATGATTAGTTTGTTACTATACTGATCTTTGTTTATATTTTGTGTTGTTAAAGAAACAATCATTACACTGTTGAAAACATGAAGCAGCTGCAGTAGACTGAAACTGCTTCAGTTCAGTTCAAAGTTAAGCAAGCTCAAAAAATTCAATAATTAAGTCAGAAATAAAAGTGATATCAATGATGATTAATTCTTTCATCAAGATCTGAGCATCTTGATTCAACTTTTATTCTGTCACAGTCTTTTTATCATTTTGAAGAATGTAAAATAAGTGATTCAGAATGAGATTTTCATGAGATAATTAAGAAAGTTGTTCAGCATCAATGACAATATTTGTATAATTCAAATGATGTTCTTTCAAAAAAATTAGTCAAACTTCTACATTACAACAATGTACATAAAAGATATGCTTAAATTGATGATTTGCATTACTGTTCTCAGCAATCAAGATGATGAACTTCAAAAGAAGAACTTGCAACTTGAAAGAAAGAGAGAGTAATTAATTAACAATCTTGAGAATGTTTTGCACAAAGTTAATCACATGATCAATATATTTATACTGATGTTTCTTTACATGATGAAATTTCATGATAACGTGAGCTCTGACTATCAATATTTTCTTGATCAGAGACAATTCAGAAAGATTGATGAGCAAACATAATGAATTCATGTTGTTCTCAACAGATCACAACGTGAGATCATCAAGATTGATCATTTTATTCTTGATGCATCAATGATAAAAGCATCGTTTCTTTCAGTTGATCAACTTCATGTCAAATTCAATCTTGTTACAGATGTTACAAAGATCTTGTTTGAAGTTTTTAGAAGCGTTGTAAAACTCATGAATAAGATTTTAATCATTTTCAGACATGATCAAAGCATTAAGATTTTGATTCTGTGTGACATGAGCAAATGATGTTGAATCAGAAAATACAAGTTTACAGATAACATATTGACTTGATTCAAGATCATTGATGCATTGAAAGATCAAGTGAAGAACATTGTGATCAACATTTATGCATCAACGCATCTCATTTTCAGAAAGATCAGATATGTCAATGCAATAAACATACAAAGTGAGTGAATCAATCAAATTTCTGAAGAGAAAATCACTCAAGACTCTTGACACATCACAATCAATACACAGATCATAATGATGCAAAATTAATGATTGACTTGAAGCTGAGCGAAGCTTCTGCAAAGTGATAAGCAGAGAACTCAATGAAGTGCGATTCAAATGCATAGCTCTTTCACAATATCATTGATATTGCTGTCTAATTTTCTTTCATCGATTTTGCAACTTGTGTATATCAGAGCAATCTTCATTATTCTGTCTTGCAAACTTCATCTGCTGAGCAGTTTTTCTTTGCTTGACAAATGACATCGGCTGTGTCTCTTCTCTGATAGAACACTCTCTTCTTCGCTTTGAAATCACATTCGTATTGAAATCGCGTTCTTGCAGCATCATTATCGAAGAAGAAGAGCGAGCGAAAGAAGAAGATTGAGCAGAAGAATCTCGATGAATCTGAAACGCAGATTGTCTGTGACGTGCGACGACAGCAGCAGTCTTTCAAGCATTGCTCTGACGTTTCTTATTTATATAGCTGTTAGAAGATATAGAAGGCATATCGCAGAAGGTAAAAGCACGCTGTTAGCGATGAAGAACGAAGAGAAGAACGAAGTGAAGAACGAAGTGAAGCAGTGCAAACACGAAGCCGAATAGAAAAATCGATCATTGAAGATTGAATGATTAACTGTAATAGGTTTAGCTTTCGCAACTTCGGTAAAAGAGTCAACCGTTTTACAGATCAAATAATTAAGGTTTCAGCACGCTAGTGAAAAGGGGTCAAAATCAGTCAGTAGAAGCAACGGCTTACCTACCTTAGAACACTATACTTTAACTTCATACCTCTTTTTAATCCTCAGGGTGTAGAAAAGGGTACATCGCAAAATTAAGACACTTTCCCTAAATCAGCAAGATGGGTCGAAACAAAGGTCATTTCAACCCCTTGTACAATTGGCAACCCAAACTAGCCCTTCCAAAAATCTAGCTCCTGGACCCTTACCCCAAAGTCCTATCCTTAACCTCCAGACCCCTGATTACACGTTCTTGACCTTCACCTCCTCGGGCTCCCCCAAGGTCAGGACAGCATCCTCCAACCACAAGCCCACCTTCCACCTCCCCAATTCCGGCCACCATTTCTCTTCGATTCGGATCTCCCTTCCATCTTCTTCACTCACCCCATTCTGCCTCAAATCAATCCAACAACCCCTCGCACCCGGACTTCTCAATACTGGGCTACTGGCCTTCCACGTCTCCGTCCCCACCTCTATATCCTTGAACTGGCCCTTTCCCTGGGGCAACGGTGGTTGCACCATTGTGCTATTGAAACCGAGGTAGGAGACCCAGGAACTAGAGAAGGGGAAAGTAAAAGAGAGAAGAGAGGGGAATGGATGGATTGTGAATGTGAAGGGGTTGCCGGTATTGGGGGAGATTGTGATTTTGAGGGGGAGTGGAAGGGAAGGCGAGAGGGGTTGAAAGGTGAAGCGTGCAAGATGTCTGTTGGTTGTGAACGTTAGAGACCTTCCCAGGGCAAAGGGGAGAGGATGGAATACTTTGGGATGTTCCAATTCTTGCGACCTGATGTTTGGAATGAGATAGCCATTCATAGCACACCTAAGGTCCTGGTGGGAACCTACCATTATAACAAGTATCGGCCTGACTAACGTAAATAGCTGTGATCCTCGTATTTTTGCCTCCTCCGGGCGAGTCAAAATATCCCGGTAGCAACGCGAACTCATCGTACGCTCCTACTGGAGTCTCAGAGTATCGAATAGTTTGCGCCATGCAAAGCCCGCCTCTGTAAGTTCCGGCCTCAGACTCGGCGCTGAAGGCTGCCGAGGAGGCTTCGAGGGGGCTATATGCGACATCACGTGGCAGTCCGGAAGAAGCGGGCTGGAAAAACGCAAAGGCGTAGGCGGTGCACTTGCAGCTCCATGGTGGAGGGGCGATTTTAATACCGGTAGGTGAAGCGTCCATGTCCAGGCTAGGTAAGAGAAACAGCAGGAATATTGTATGGATAATTAAGCTGCTCGGGTAATTCTCATAGACTTCCTAATCTAAATTCTTGATGATTGATAGTGTGAGGTAATTGTCAACAAGATTTGAGTTCTGACATAAGCGCGCTTAAGCGCTTGAGGCGATCTCAATCATCGATTTCATCCGACAGATCTTGAAGCCTTCAGTGTGATCATGATGGCTTTTCCGCCATGGTAGGATCAAGGAATATAATATCACTTCGATATAAGCTGCAAAGTATCACACTGCCACCTTGCCCTGGCGCTTGTAGTGAAACGTATCATCCACATCATCCACATCATCCGAAAAGTCCAGGTGTCCGGATTGGCCATGGCCTGAGGATCCCTCTAGAACCTCGGTCTGCTCTTCCTTGGGAGGAATTTTGACAGGCGACAGGTCAATGGAATTTCCTTCGTCGAACATGTCTTCCGGTCCAGCTCCGAATGATCTCGCGTTGAGAGACTGAATTATTCCCTGGCCATTACTCATGATCTGTACAGACGTAAAATTCTGCGTGGTACTTAGCATTAATCCAGGGGCATCTTCAACCTCGCTCTGTAGCCAGCTAGCATCCATCTTACCAACCATCTGATCGAGGTGAAGGGCGATTACTTGTGGCAATTCCCAGTTAGCTCTCCATAGATGAACGGCCGGTTCGTTGATAGCGCACTGTATTAAAAGCAGGTCGGCGATGGCCGGATGCCATTGGATCTTCTTTACCGGCGAATGGTGTATTATGACTGCAACTGCGGCCGAGGTCTTGATAGACCAAATCCATATTGTTGATGGTATCGCATCACTCCTTGTTGCAAGTAGATCTCCTTCGCTATTGAATTCCATTATGGATATTCCGGTCCTCGAAAACTCTGCAACCGAGAGCATGTTCTGCGTTGGTGCGCACGCAGGTTGCGATGCAACAATGTAACTTCGCTTTTTAGTCACATCTATTTGCTCTTGCCATACAGTCCCACGAAGAAGAGATATCGCGTGCAGATGGTCAAATACTTGTGTTGGAGAAAACTTTGAGAATGTCAGCACATGCCATTTTAAAAAGCACTGTTCCAACTCACGCTATTCTTGCCAAGCAGGGTGACACGTCCATTATAATCTCCAATTGCTAAGAATTGACCTGTTGGACTCCATTCGGAGCTCTTCACGCCTAGTCCTATATTATTCGCATCTTGTCTACCTCCATAGGTCTTGAATAGATGCCCATCTGCCGTGTAAATCAAGACTTTGAAGCCGCTACTAGCAGCATCCCAAACGGCCAACCATCGGCCGTCGGGACTCCATTTCAATCCTTGCGCCTCTACCGTAGCTGGGTCAAAAGTCTTGAATATCTCGTAAGAGCCAGGGTTGAGCAGCATCAACGTATCATGAGCCGTGGAACGTGTAAGAATGGCTAAATGTCCCGTCTTTGGTCTGTAGTCATAACCATGCAGGAGTGTCTTAGGATCTCTAATTTCCACACCTCTATTGGTGATAAGTGACCAGATCGTGACCTTGAACCTAAAATCAGAGGAAACCAGAATCTCGTCCGGGCTGTAGCCAAAGTTGACATTTGTTATTGTATCAAGATTACTTGCAGCTCCACTTATTTCGGCTTTCCACTGAGCATCGTTTGCGTCAAAAATGAGTACATTATCCTCATTTGCCAAAAGCACCCGTGCGATCTTTTCTCCATATTGCTGACTTTCGGGTAGCCTTGTTTTAGACTTAGGTTCTTTGTACCAACGAAGGTATTGACATTTTGCTGAAAATTCTTGAGGTAATTGGAAAGTCTGACGTGCATCGCCAGTCGTGGAAGAACGGATTATCAAACGTGACTGATGAATTGTCGCAATTAGCGTGCCGTCTGGAGATACAACGGAAACCCGAGATGCTAGAGTTTGTGTCAGAAGCTGAATCTTATCCTATACAGGTTTCGAGTTACACGGAAAGCATTGAAGAACATCCATGGCTCTAGGTTCCACCTATCAGCTATCAAAGACCAGGCCGTTGTAGACTTCAGAAGAATCAGAGTGACGATAACTATGACGAAACTAAACAAATCAGCGAAAAATAGCCGCGCGGAACGCACTAGCCACTGGGTTCAAATATAGAAACATGGTTTATCATTCACGACATACCTTAGTACTACTACCCTGTGCCAAATAGTGGCATCTTATAGCAAATTAGTCTTTCGGATCTGATCTATTCTTTGAATCTAAACTACGTTATATTAAGGTACATTCTAGTAACCTGGGCTCTCTATGCGTGCTGGGAAAAAAGGCTCGTCTAAGTTCGAGGCACACGCTTCTTTCCAACTTTTAGGTGTAAACTTGTCAGCAATAGCCTTGAATGCTTCCTAGTACGGTCTCAGTACAGAGAACCGTCGTAAATAGTAAGGATACTTACCAGAGTACAGAAACTCTCGTCGCCTCTAAAATGGTTTCCAGGTAGCCTACATCCAGGAATAACCATTGGCCGATCGTTATAGATGACACGGACGTATCTTCCCTTGAGCTCTTCCTTCTCTGCTGGGTTGAGCTCCGTGATTGGCTTTCTCTCGATACCTCCAGCGGTCTTAGAGTCTGGCTCAGTGACCTCGAAGAGACTAAAACGGAATGTCGGCGGCTTCTGGTTTACAGTTCTTTCTTCGTCATAAGAGACCTTGCTGCTGTTGGCACTCTCACTGAAAAGTTCTATAGCCACGTGACTCGTGTACGGGGGCCACTGTTCTCCTTCAAATGCGCCTAAGCTACTTAGCAATGCCGCTAATGTAGTATCATGACATCCACTCATGGTGAACTTGATGAGTTTCTCTCCTCCTCTACCGCCTCCTAAATTACCATCTTCTCCACCAATCTCGAGCATACCGTCGTTTCCGCCCCTCTTTATGTGACCAACCATGCGTGACACAATATCGCCAACCAATGCGCCTATACCTACTCTCCGATATTCTTCGCTTTCTTTGTAACCGGAAAACCATTCTTCGACCCCAATCTTATCTATGATGTCTCGGCCTTTAGAATCGTAGAACTTTGAAGGCAAGCGAGTCTTGGGCCCGTGAGCCAGCGTTGAATTTATCGTGTCCATAACCCCTGACAGACGAGGATGGGAGTCAACTGCCAGGCGTTTAGAGTCTTCTGGCATCCACTTGGAGATTAGAGAATTAAGATACTCCATTTCTTTTGATTCGTTCCCTGGAATGAATCAGCAAGGTGCACTTCTCATCTCTAAAGAGTCCGAGGTCTGCTCCATTGTGAGCTCACATCGATCTGCCGTCCGCTGCGCAAATGCTCTACTGAGCTGATTGAATCTAGCACAATTGCTGTCATTAGGGAACAATGTCTCATCTATATGTGTCCTGGTGATTATGGTAGGAGGCGGGAAAGAAGCTGTCCTGGCTGAAAGTGGATACATTCCCGAGAAACTCTGCTGAACTGATTCCAGTGCTCGAGCCAGAGGCGTAGCTCGTAGATAGATCATGTCTGCGTCTGTGATGATTTTTGGCATGAAGCCTAGTTGATTGACATATAGATAGCGAAGACGCTGGCCAAGTAGAAGGGTAGTCTCACGGCCCTTGTCAGTGAGCTCACCTAATTGACTATTCAGTCAATCAGCACAAGCGCATCTTGGAAATTCACAATCTCGATTCACCAGATACCGTCGACTTCTCCATTGGGACCCGCTGACAGTACAGGGGTATCATTATCGCCGAACGTTTCCAACCGCCGGCGCCATTGAAGGTCACCCTAAGCTGACGAATCGGAATTGGTCGTGAGGACACTTGATAGTCGCTTTGCTGCATTACAATAGGGCCAATCTATTATCGGGTTCAGAGCTTGGTTGGCTCGGAAACCAAATTGGTTCAGTACATACATGGAGGTAGACCCGCCTACGCTATTTATTAACATACTCCCTGGATGGCAATGGAATGAACACCCTCACATTCTTGAATCTGGCTGAAACAGGGCTCCTTTCACCTGTAAAGCATTTTATTCAATTTTATGTTCATTCACAGATAATAGAAACCTGCTGAACATGGAGGGTTTACCGTGTCTTAGCAAAACCTGGACTAATTGAAGTTTCAAATTCGAGGGGTATAGCTGCGCAAGTTCATCTTCTGAGTAAGGTCCTCGAGGAACCCGAGTCGTCATTGTTCAGAGTAATAGATCTGAATTGACCTCTACGTGTACGTTGGTAGATTTTATATTGACTGTCGGCGCTAGAAATCGGGAATGAGAATGATCAATCACCTTCGAGCAAGGATTCACGCCGTTTAAAAACGGCGCTAGTTGAAATCCTGTATTAATGAAATACAACTCTCTCTAGTACTGAAATGCGTTCAGTGATTGACTGTGATTCTGATGGGCATGCGAACACTTTTTGACTATCTGGACAAATTTGAAGGGTCCTTTGGATGAATGCCCCTCATATATGTCTGCGATGTCGACTACAAATAGCGCGCCGCAGCTCCAATCTTGGGAAGGCGAGCTTCGTCTCTCTAGGCAAGCTCGTGAACAACGACGATAGTAGCGAATCAACGGCACGAGAGCTTGGGCGAACTCAGGATGGCAATCCTACGCTGTCAGCATCTCTAAAAACGGCCCCTCAGCGCAATTGGCGCCCAAAAGAACCACAGCCTCGGCGCACAGGTGTAGACAGTGTCCTTGAGACCCTTTTTGCTTCCAACCAACGCAATGTGCCTCCGCCATTGGTATCTCGATACTCTCAAACACTTGCAGAGAAATCTTCCGAGTCTACTGCACTTCAAGACAGCCCAGAGATTCCTCTTGAAGCATTGAAGCAGAAATTCTACACAGACAAAGCACCACTGGAAGAAGTATGGGCGCTATGCCTCAATCTTCTTGGGGAGGGCTCGCAAGGTGGCATGTCGAAGGAACAGATTGCCCGGATTCGCACTAATTGGACTGAGAAAGTGTTCCGGGATATCCTTATGGTTACTTCTCGAAGCCACTTACGGGGACCAGCATGTCCTTCGCTTCCCACTTCGGCAGAAGTCATTCGAGTATACAACAAGCACGGTCTGATGCAATATTGGTGGGATCAAACGCTATGGGGCCAGCTGGGGGGTCTGGTGGAGTTGAGGTCTCTTAATTTATCACGCACGTCTGGTGAGGACCTCATACATCAAGCCCGCGGGATACTTGAGGAGATCTTGGACGTCTGGAGGCTCTTCGCCGAGAGGTATGGAGGTCGTTCGACTTCATCTCTACGCCAAGAAGTGATAAATGATCTTGATCAAGATATTGGCGCTTCTGGAGCTCATTTTTCATGGCACAACAGATCCAACGGCTGGCGAGGGTTGCCCACTTTTACTGATCTGCTCTCGGCTAGTGCCAACCTTCCTACTGAGTCAGTGGACCGATTGCTATACCTTATGCCGCGTCATCCGAACAATCGCCAGGCAATCCGCACTTCAGCGGCCGCTATCATGACTGTCGACTGTATTCAATGGCTTTGCGGCTCTTTCGAGGCTGGAAAATCAGAATTAGTGGATGCCGAACCTTTTGTTGGATTCGCTACGTATCTTGGCCGTGAAAGTAAGAAACAACGTATGGCTGCTACCAAGTGCTTGTCAGATGAAGGCTTACCTGACGAGACTATTCAATATGTTCTGACTGGATGGGGTCCAGTACCAGGAAAGACTACCAAAAACGGACGGCGGATATCGGCCAAACGAAATCTTCTTGGTGTGGACGCCAATGTGCCAGGAATCGAGGGCATGCCTGTGGAGGATGATGATGCTTTCCGATCAGGCCTGTCTAGAAACAGCAGTGAAGTAATCTCAGTTCCCCATGTGGATCCATTACCTGAAGATAGTACATGGAAGAAGAGCGAAGTAAGGTCACTCTCAATAGATCTACATCAGGCTATTGATCGATCAGACACCGGGCGTGCAACTAGTCTATGGCAGACCTTTCAGGGTAAGCTAAAAGTGGGCAGTGTCCAAGAGTATGTACGTGAGGAGCTCTTTGCTCAATTTCTTTCAGCGTTCTTCGCACTCCGTCGCTCGGAGCAGGTGCTTCAAGTGTGGAACCACATGGTGAGATCAGGTCACCAACCCACTTCAAAACACTGGCACGCTATGATAGTAGGATGCACAAAATCAAAGGATCTTGTTTCCATGCTACAAATATGGTCGAACATGCTTGCTGCAGGAGTCGAGCCAGATATGCTATTGTGGACAGCCCGGATTAACGGTCTGATCATCTGCAGGAAGTGGCAGCTGGGTTTACAAGCCCTTGAAGAATTAGGTAGGGCATGGAAGGCTGAGGCAGCTAAGGCTCCAGAGCACAAGTCTCAAAATGATGCCTTATCACCATCAATCGTTCCCATTAAAGCTACTGTCCGTGGCCTCATCTCAATCGGCAAACCCAACATTGCCCAAAGCGTGCTCAACTGGGCTAAATCCCACAATATCCCCCCCGACACCCAAATCTTCAACATGCTCCTCCGTCCTGCCGTCCGCGCCTCCGACTCCTCCGAAGTTGAATCCGTTCTCTCGCAAATGCAGGCCCGATCCTGCCCTCCGGACATTGCCACCTTGACCATCGTCCTTAACGGCCTCCTCAGCAACTCGTCCTCCCCCTTCCATGCCCGTTCTCCTGCTGACCAACAATTTGCCGTCTCCGGTGTCCTCGCCAACATGGAAGCCGCAGGCTTAAAAGCCAACGCTTACACCTACGGCACCATGCTCGATGGCCTCCTCGCTGTATCCCATCTCAACATACCCGCCGCGCGCGCCGTGCTTGATCACATGGCCACTAACAAAGTCAAGCCCTCCCCCCACGTCTACACCATCCTCATAACCCACTACTTCTCCACCTCGCCCCCCGACCTCCCCGCCATCGACGGACTATGGCGCCGCATAAAACTTGAAAAAGCGGTCCTAGACCCCGTGTTCTACGACCGCATGATCGAGAACTATGCCCACATTGGCGAGATCGAGAAGATGACATTTTTCCTACGAAGAATGCCGCAGGAGGGCAAGAGCCCGAGCTGGGTGGCTTTGGGGGCGGTGCTGAGGGCGTTGGTGAGGGCGGAGGAGTGGGAGAGTGTGAGGGAGTTAGTTAGGGATGTCGAGGACGAGAAGGAGGGGTTGTTGAGGTATGGGATGGGAGGGTGGAGGGGAAGGAGGGAGTTTATGGAGATGGTGGGGGAGGTTCGGGATGTGGCTGGGATTATGGGGCGGAGGGATGGTGAGACAGGCTAGATGTATATGTGGCGTTGAGGATTTACAATATGGGTAGGATTTAGACAGCCGTTTTCGGAAACTTGCCTGATCCAACCAGAGTTGTCGATTACGGGCTTCGATCGTCATGCACAACGACTTCACCTTATCTTTGTGCAACCCGAGTCAACAGGTTCAATCGCCCATTACACCAATCACACAGCACTTCCATTGTTTCTTCCTAACGTACAATACAATCTCCATTTACATTAAAAGTACCTATTCGTAGCAGCCCCTAGACCCACCCCCGCCACCCCATCCTTCCTACATCACCCCCCTCCCCCTCGCAAACACCTTCGCCAACGTATCCTGGAAGATCTGGATATTATAGTCGACCAGCGGCTTCTCCTGTTCGAACTTGGTCTCTTTCGATATGCCGATGAAGGCGAGGTAGCTGGGGCAATATGTCAGTGTTTCCAAGTCTACGAAGCTTCAGGAAGAATGACTATACGTGTTTATTTCTCGTAGGTAGAGGTTATAGCCCCTAACGCTACTGACGAAGCTTTCGGCGCTCTGCCGGTTAATGTCTCTCTCGCGCTCCGTTTTTCGGTCTTCGTCCCGCTCTCGGTCCCATCCGTAGACTTCGGAGAGGTCGACTATGACGTCGATGAAGTCGGAGCAGAGCTCGTAAGCTGCCATGTCGATGGGGGTGGTGTCGCTGGCGATGTAGATTTTACTGAGCACGTCGAAGAGGTAGACTTTTTCGAAGCGGCAGGAGCCGCTGATGGTGTTGAGGAGGGCTTCGAAGGTAGGGAGCTGCGGGACGAGGCCTTGGATGACTTTGGAGAAGGCTTCGAAGATGCTGTGGTCGTAGATGCTCGTAGGGTAGAAACTGACGGGGGGGTTTTCGAGGCCGGCGTCGAAGAGGTCGTCGCTTATTCTCTGGATAATATCGCGAACGGTATCAGCGCGGAAATCGTCGGTTAGGCTGTCGGTTTTGTGGATGAAGACGCTGTATTTGATCTCGGTAAAGGATTGTTGGAGGTGAAGGATTGTTTCGGTGAGACGGCCGATGGCCTCCATGTAGTTATCTTGTGAGTCAAGGACCCAGATCATGGCACCGACGCCGCCGAAAATGCTGTCGGCGTCGAAGGAGGGGTCGAGGTAGTCGATTTGGCCGGGGAGGTCCCAGACTTGAAAGTCCATGAAGGAGCTGGTTTGGAAGGAGGGGAGATGAGCTAAGGTGTTGAAGATGGGCGAAATGGGGAAATAAAGAAGGAGGAAGCTTACTGCATGGCTTCTTTTTTGATAGTGGTCGTGGTTTCCAAGAAGAGGGTTTCGTGGGGGGCCATTTTGCGGAAAACGACGTTGGAGATTGAAGATTTGCCGCTTCTGCGGGTTGATGTGAGTATGGGGTGTACTAAGAGTTGAGCCTAGAGAATTCACCTCTTCAGACCCATGAGTAATAAGCGCGGCTTTGGTCCGACTTGGGCTATATTTGAACCTTGAAGACCCCCATGAACCTTAGATGCTGTATTGAGATTAGCTATATCATCTACCAGATCCGTAGCATCAAGACCGGGGTCGAGGAGTGTGTCATTTGCTTGAGAGGCCTCGAACTGCGTTAGGTTTATTAGCGATATGCTACAACTATGATGACAGGAAATATTGCTTAGACCAGCTTGATATACTGAAAACCATAGATCAGGTTTATCGCTCCCAGCAGGCGTAAAGGCGATTTAAGATGTTTTTAAGGATTGTAGAACCAGGAGAATAGCTTTAAGAGGTGGGGCTTATGCGACGAAAACAATCAATTATAAAAGGTGATAGAGGGTTCAGAGTATTAAATTATTAGAGGAAGACTTTGTGCTTACCTCTTCTGCTGTGTCGTCGTCAAAAGACATCTTGCTTCGACAATGTTCCTCGCCTCCGGAGAGGGTAATTTGGTGGGTCGGAAGTGGTAATGTAATTGCAATTAATTGGTACACCGCCGAGACAACAATATTTATGCCGCAAATATCAGCGAAATTGTCGAATTGTACCGTAAATTATCGCGAATGCAAAGACTGCCTTCAAGCAGTCCACAGCATGTGATTTGTCCCTGAATATACAAGCGAAGCTGCAAGTACTCCTGGTTCTGCTCGTCAGATGCTTCCATGAAAACAATGTTGGGTTATCGATAAACATGGCAGACAGTGAGGACCGGGTTCGGAAGAACGAATGACCGATTGGTTCATCTTGACTGTGCTACCCTGTGAACATTTCTTATGAACATGTTCCATCCTTTTGACAGTTGCAGAACGTCTGCCATTGTACCAACAGATGGTGTGTAACAAGGCCAATCGAACAGATGAACATAATTATCTCAAACTCCATGGGGGTAGACAAAGACATCGTCGAGACATTAAGTATCTGGTGCTCTCAGTACAAACCATCCTCAAAATAATACATTAGAGCACAGCAGATTCAACACACAATCAGCAATACATTCAGTTGAATGGCACACCAGAGAATGAGCTTCATTGCTGATGGAATAATCGACCTAGGGGGGAAAAAAGCCCGAGATCCTCTGAGACCCTCCAGCATTTGAGTATCAGTCGAAAACCCAACCAGCTAATGCTGGTATCTGACCGAAATATCGCAGTTACACCTAATGGTCTTGAATTGTCTCCTTGCTCGGTTCTAAAAGTAGGAGCTTATAGTGCTTGTTCCTGCGATATGCTTAGTAGGCTATCGCGCGAACAAGATTGAAGCGAAATTCATCATTTGGGCGTACTCAAATGACTCTTATCATTTCAATCTACCTTCGTGAAGACAAGTACTCTTATGGGCTTAAGAGTAATACTCTACTGATAATTGGGTGAACACCCTTTCCAACGAACAATCAGAACAAAATGAAGACATGGAGTGTGAGCAAAAGTCCTGTTTACGTTCTGAACTTCACTAGTCTTTCTTTACTCATCTTGCTATTTTGCAGTATATATATCCCTTCCTCTTTCACCAAAACGTCTCTCTCCCTTTTCCTTTCGTTGATACCAAACATATCTTACTTGAACTCTGGTGACTACAACGCCACTCAGCCTTAGCAAAACCGCAAACCATGGCATTAGAACTTAAGAAGCAGCAGGATATCACTCACAGACAATCATCCTTATCCTTGTTACCAGTGGAGATTCAGCACGACATAGCTACATACGTACGTTGGATGAATCCACATATTCATATCCGAGATTCTAAGACTGATCGCTGCCACAGCTTGTACGTCCTTCACAGCTAAACAGTCTTAGTCGTACATGTAGGAGAATCAGGTCTATAATACAGCCGAAACTCTACCAGCACCTTACCCTGAGCATCCCTCGCGACTGGTCGAATCTGGTATGCCTGGAGAATCTACTGGATCCGAAAGCAGAAGGGCTACAATATACTAGGGGTATAACAGTCCTGACAAAACCTCAAAAGGTGGAAACGGAAGATGATTACGAGCCAAACACCTACAATGACTTGGACGATTTCCAAGATGTGGACTATCTTTTCCTTGGTAGGGACGACGATCGAAGTTTCACCTTTCGCAAGCAGCGGTTGAAGGCCCGATTCCTTAATACCCTTGTGAGACTCATTCTCAGCAGGATTCCAGAAAGTCGACTCCATTACTTCTAGTACGTCTACCTTTTTCTGTTTCGCCTACAATTGTGTTTACTTTGTTCCTCTCCGATTACTTCTTTGGCATGCAGGTCGATGACAGTGTGTTCGTTTCCAAAAACTGACTATCTTACCTCCGGGAAGCTGGTATCTGCATTATCAGCTTGAATCATCAACGCTAGTTCTCCTCTCGAGTCGACACGACTCTTCGCTGAGAGACTTGCAAGTTCACAATGCGGCGCTACGCACTTGTGATTTGTCAAACCTTATTACGCTACATTATAAAGATCTCAACCCCCTCAGGCTTAGCTTTCAAGTCCCCGAGTTACTGGTCAAAAATCGTAACACACTGCGTCACCTCAAACTGGGATTCGAGATGTATCTCACATCGAAAGATTCGCCTCTCTCCAATCGTGAACAAGAAATAATTTTGGAGGCACAGATACATTTCTACAACGAAGCGAAGTACAGTCTCCAATATTTCGGTATTCAAGAGGAATTGGGAGCTTGGCTGTGTTTAGAAACGCTACACCTGATCTGTTTTGATGTCACCGAGAGTAGTCTTCCAAACTTTGACTTCACTAATCTCAGATCATTGCGCATAGAGTCATGCACCAAGCAGCCTGGGCTTGTTTCTCTGCTAGGTGGTCGTAGCAGTAAGAACAACTCGACATGGGTACCCAAACTCACAAGCTTCCAATTAAGACATGAGGGCTCTACTACGGATTTCCAGGCCCGTTTGAAGGCATTCCTCCTGTCCTTCACTGGGCTCATACACCTTTCCCTCCTACTTGAAGGGCCGGACCCAGTACCCTCGATCGCTCCATTTCTCAGGAATCATGGCAAAACTCTCCAAACACTGGTTTGGGACCAGCGATTCGAACCGCGACACCTTGCATTAAGGCCTACCGACGTTTTCCAAGACGGATGTTCATGGGGTTTGGCGTCGGAAATTGTATCGTGGTGTCCAAATCTAAGAGAACTCGGATTTACGTTAAAGGTTACCCACGATAACCTCTCTTACAAAGTCAGCACCGTAATCTATTCTACTGGGTTTGACTGATTTCCTGCGTAGCATATTTGGCGACTTACAAAATTAAAGCATCTCGAAACGCTGAATATTCGTAATTTGCCTAAGCAAGCTGACGATAAAATCAAACCAACGTCCTCCCGGCAGAAGCACGAGGCTCTCGCAGCAGATATTGCAAAGGAGTTCGGGAGCGTATCCACTCCAGCCTGTTTCCCTAAGCTAAAAGTCGTTACGATTGGATCAATTACACACAGAGACATTTGGCCCGGACGATCAAAGAGGACCAGTGGCTCTTGCGACCTCTATCTCTGCCCTCGATTCTTTCATGTCGCGTGGCCCATCAACATTAAGAACCGCCGAGCACCCGTTCTCACACAAATTGCTCAAGGCACGGCTACCGATGCACGAGAGTATTCGAGCAATTTGCACATCTTTGAACCGTACTGGTTGTGGTGATGGTCTGCCATTAGGATGCCTATAAACGCTCCTCTATTGCTCTGGCTTAAGGCCTACTACCAGTATGCATATGTACCTCCTAATACTGATTCAGCTCACAGCCTGTTGTCAGGATGCATATGTAGCTTCCTTTGCTGCTTTGATTTACTGCCTGCCGAAATAGTTCTTCTACTGTTCTAACTTACAGCCTGCATCAGTATGCATATACATCTCCTACTACTCCTTCAACTTCCTAGCTCAAAGTTGATCGATTAGAATAATCACTCCAATGCATTCTACCCAGTCACAGCCAGAGCTCAATGCAGCTACATAACCCAAAACTCTCGGCCACCACCATCGGCAATCCCGTGTTTCCAAGTATAGTCCCTAGCTAATAGGTCGGCTGCACAAGAGATCTTGCCACTGTCTTCGCTCAACATACGTGAATTGACGAAAACAACAACATCGACCATCCCTCCCGCATAACTTGCACAGCCGTTCACTGGCATTTCACCCATCGACTTCATCGAAATTACGGGTCAACATTTCAGGGACACAGATGTCCCACGCCGCATTAACCAACCTCCCTCGCATCCTCTTATCGCCCTCTTTAAATCTCCTTCCTCAGCTCCCCTCTACCCCTCCTTCCACAGCCTCTTTTCCAATTCCCTTTACTATTTCCCCCTCTCCTTCACTCTCCCTATCCCATCTTCTATCCCATCTCTTTCCTGATCCCCTCCCACCACTTCCCACCTCTCCAACCCCCCCCCCCCTTCCCGATCTCCCCCCTGCAATCATTCCATTTTCGAGGCCGTATTTTTTTCACAACAAGCTTCCATGGTGAGGGTACGAAAAAAAAGGGAAGGATGACGAAAAACGAGAGAGTGAATAAAGAATGGAGGAGTAAGCGGGATATGAGAGATGACAAGAAAAGATTCTTAAAAGAGTTTTTTTTTACTGGACGAGAAAGCGAAGGCGGAAAATGCGAAGAAGAGACCACATCCCCTCAATCCCTCAAATCATCATCACCACCGCCCCAGGAACTCCCCGCCAAAAAAACCATCTATCTACTCGTACGCGAGAAAGTGATTTTCAGCACGGGGGTATGAAAAGTTGGCGCGGGGTGTGCATGTCTAATATGATGGATATTCATGTGGATGGGGGGGGTAGGGGATGTGAATGGTGAGATGTGAGTAGGTGTCCGAGTGGGGGGTTGGGGGGTTGATTGCTGTTTTGCTTATGTCCAGCTATTGTAACTCGCCCATCACACCCTCTCTCTCACACCCCTCCCGCCTCCCTACGTTCCCTTCCCTTCCCTATCACCACTCATCTCTCGCCAGCACAACCGCCCCTTATTCCTCTCAACATCCAAACCGTTGAAAACGTCAAACTAACTCGGCTGCCACCGCTTCCACGGACCGGTGGTTTTGGGAGATGGGTCTGCTGTGTGAGGATTTTCGGTTGTTGGGAGTTCGTGTTGTTTTGCCGGAAACATGGCGGCCGCTGTCTCTTTCGTGCTTTCTGCTTCGCTGAAAGCGCCTCCGGTGGTAGCGCCTTCGGCGACAGACTCTTCAGTGAGAGCGCCCTCACTCCCACCCTCCTTCCTCTCATCTCCTTCAACCCCTCCCTCCTCATCAGAATAAACGCCCCAACCCCCCCTCCTCCCCCCCTTCTTTCCCACCACCCTCACCCCCTCAAGCACACACCCCCGATCCACCGCCTTGCACATATCCACAACGCTCAGCCCGGCCCCCATAACGCCCGTCAGCGCCTCCATCTCGATCCCGGTTTTCGCCGTTGTTTCGACGTGGACGGCGATGTGCACGCCGCCGTGGGGTGAGATGGGGGCGTGGAGGAGGATTGTGGTTGGGTCTTGGTCGTTTTGGTCGGAGGGAGAAGAGAAGGTAGCAGGGGCAGCATCAACGACCTCGACATCCACGCGCACCCCCTCGACAGGGACGCCAGAGTGGCACAGGGGTATTATAGCAGCTGTGTTTTTGACTGCCATTACGGCCGCCACGCGTGCGACGGCGAGGACGTCGCCTTTTTTCATCTGGTGACTGCGTATTAGGTCGGGTAGGCCGGGGACGGAAAAGCGGATGTGGCCGGTTGCGAGGGCGAGGCGGTGGGTGGGGGGTTTGGGGGTGATGGGGATGATGTGGAGGGTGCTGGTTGGGGTGAGGTGGGGGAGGGATTTGGGGGGGTTTGGGGGGGAGAGAGGGTCAGGGCGGAAGGGGAGAGAGGGATGGGGGGCAGTGGAGAACAGACGGATGAAGGGATTAGGTAAGGTGGATGTCGAGAGGAGGTGGAGAGGGATCGAATGGGGGGCTTGGGTGTTGTTGGAGCTTAGTACGGCGCCTTTCTGTGTAAAGGTTGAGGTAGGTCTGTTCCAGGATTGTGTTGTTGTATTTAGAGATGACAAGACATTTGCTGGTGGATCATCTAAATGGGCATGGAGAGTCAGTATCAGCTTAATCCATTACACATACATCTTCATATCCAACAGACACATATTTACAAGCTCGCTCCACAACCCACCCAAAGAGAAATAAACCTACCCACCAATCAAGATCATCGGCCTATTCTTCATATTCTCCAACTGCCCCATCCCTGCATGCTTCTCTTTCTTATTCTTTACTGCAACGCCAATCACCTCCAGCAACTCTCGTTCCCTCTCGCCATATCCCAAAGACCCTGTGCTTTCCGGCAGAGCCTGTCTTCGGTCCATTTCCACCCTCTCAATCGCCTCCATGGCCTCTTTGTCAATGGGTTCGCCTCCATTCTCTTTCCTTAAGAGGTCTCTTAAACTGACTTCTGCATTGCCAAACAAACACACTTTCAGATTGCCATCGCTCGTGATCCTTAGGCGGTTGCAGCTGCCGCAAAAATTGTGCGTCATGCTAGTAATGAATCCAATCTTGCCCACAAATCCTGGGACCTTGAATGTTTTGCTCGTGTCATTCTCGTGGTCCTGTACTTTCTGTAAAGTAGGATACTTTTCCCTAATCATACTCAACATTTCCTTGTAGCTGAGCATCTTTCCTTTGTTCCACTTATTCCCATCAAACGGCATGTATTCAATGAACCTGACCTCCACATCCTTCTCCCTCCCCATCTCAACGAATGGCAAGATTTCCCGATCATTGATACCACGCATGACAACGCAATTGACTTTGAGCTTGATGCCCGCTCCGAGTTTGTTCATCTCCAAGATCCGATTCAAGCTCTTCATTACGGCTTCAAAGCCCTTCCGCCTAGTCATAATCTGAAATTGATAAGGGTCAAGAGTATCAAGACTCAGATTTACACCAGTTAAGCCTGCTTCAGCCATGCTATCCAGCTTGCGATACAACGATATGCCGTTGGTTGTGAGGCAGAGTTCTCGGAGACCATTGCGGCGCAGTGCACCAATGGATTGCATCAAAGGTAGAATATCTGATCTTATGGTGGGCTCACCACCGGTGAGCCGTATTTTTGTGACACCTTGAAAGACAAAGAGGGAGGAGAGGTAAGAGATCTCTGGAGTTGTGAGCAGATGCGAGGGTGCAGATAGGGGGACGCCTTCTTCAGGCATGCAGTATGTACAGCGGAGATTACAGCGCTCCGTGATGCTGATGCGTAGGTAATCATGTTGGCGGGAGAAATTGTCTGTGAGGAAGCTGGAGAAGGGTTTGGTAGCTCGTAGCTGGTCTTTGCGCGAAGATTTGATGCTGTGGAGAGGTATGGGCGTATCATTGACTGGCAATGGAGGGAAGTCTTGGACCTGAGTAGGCAATTGGGCTGCTGCTGCGGAAGCTATGCCACGGTGGGGTCGGCTACGAGCGTTCAACGAGACAATAGCGGTTCTAGAGGCCGGCGACCTGCAGACGGTGCGAGGCAGCAGGAGTTCCATGGTTGAGGTGAGGAAATATGCAGTTCACAGACTGCTACTGACTTAGGAGCGTTCATGTGAGTAGAAATCTTCATCATAAGGTAATTAAGGTACAGAGGGATAGCTAGGAGGGGCATCGGGTTAGCGTCTATCGCTATCGGCTAAGTGGCCCGTCTATTTCCCCGGTTGAACCGGAATGAATGAATGGAATGCATGTCAGCCTTGTTAGGTTCTCTAGCATGAGGTGTCCCATGATGATCTCAGTCTAGGACAAGGGAGAGAATTGATTGAAGCTTAAGCCGTAAAAGCTTCATTATCAAATTCTAAGCAGAACAGAGGCCCACAATAGAGTCCGCCAACCGTTCCAATACAATATCCTCTATGTCGTAGTTCTCATAAATACTCATCCACAACCAGTGGAGAGACGAAGAGCATGCCAGCTCGCCAGTAACGCCAGTCCTAGTGCTCTCATAGATGGGATGTCACCGCTGATATCCTTTCCGAAGCCGCTTCCATCATCGAACACAGACGCTGAAACCTCTCCATTGTTGCAGAGCTGACTTGCTCATCATCGCATAGTTCGTCCTCAAGTACTAATTCAACTCGACCGAATGCTTTTTCGACTCCGATACTTCCAAATATCTGCTCTTGTGGTTCGAGCGGAGTGGGTCGGTAGGTCGAGAGGCTATCAGCGAAGAGGGCAAAGGCCGGATCAGATTCGTCAAATTCAAAGTCGTCGTTCGACTCGTTGGCTTCTGGGACATTCTCAGCCTCGCTCGGCAGACTAGGCATCAGCTCGATAACCAGGGCATCATCCTTGCAGTCATTCGCAGCGTACGATCCGACTGTATTCGACGACTTGCCGGAAAGAATATCCGAGTTGAGCTGATCGAAAGATGGCCCTTCTGGTATTTCCGTAACTGCAAAGACTTGTGCATCATACAGACTGAAGTCCATGTTGTTGTCTGTCCAACCTGGGTTGTTGGTATCGAAAGCGGTGTAGTCGGTTGATGGTTCCGGCATCAAGATCATACCAACTTGTTGATCGTTTGGTTGACTGTTCCGTGCTTGCTGCAGGGCCACTTGATGGGGGTTGACATCTTTGTGGGGGCGTGATGGAGTCTGCTCAGTCTTCATGGTCGGCGTCTGTCCTGATGATGACGAGGCTTGTGCGGGAGCAGATGAGCTGGGGACACTGCCACTGAGATCGTTGAGAAACGTCGAGAATGCTGGCGACGCGAGAAGCATCCGAGTCAAGTCGGACAGGCGAGTGTTCTCAGCCATCAAGTCTGAGTTCTTCGCTCTTAGATCATCGGCTTCAGCTGCCTTGGCGGCAATCTCTCCTTCCAGTTGGCCGATATATTCTAGTTAGACGTTAGCACATAGTTGATACAAATGTATAAGACCAAGTACCCTTTCTTCGAGATCGGAAGGCTCTAGCCGACACCTTGTTTCTTAGCTGTCGCCGTTCCTTGCTGCTCAGTTTCTTCCCTTCTTCGCTAGCCAGTAACTTCTCGTCCTCATCCATATCTTCTTCCTCCTTCCTCATCCGACTCGAATGCGGCCCACTACCACTGGCAGTAGGGGTTGCGGCGTCATCATCGTTAGATGAAGCGACGCTGCTATGCCTCATCTGATTGAGAAGGCGAGATATCCGCTCTTCAACGATTGGATCGGTTGGTGGACGCGAAGTGCTCCCAGTAGATTTACGGGTGGGCTGGCGAGGTTGAGACGCTGCCAAGGTACGGGCGGGCTGTGCTGCGGCCTGCTGTTGACTCTGCTGTTGTGCTTGTGCCTTCAAGGCAGCCTGTTGCTGATGCATTCCAGGCCATACCCGACCAACGGTGGCAGGTGCAGCTGGTATGACATTCGAACTGTCTTCTTGTCCCCCAATGGCAGCGGGGTCGATAAAGTCAGTGCTCGATGAACCCATACCCTGCATAAACATGTCCTGCGTCGGAGAGCCAAAATCAAGTTCCATGTCCGCTCCACCGACAGATGGGTTTCGGCTAGGTACGGTACCAAAGTCGAGGACGTCGTCAGTTGAACTCATGCCATAAAAGCCATCGAAAGACGGCATGGGAAGGAATGACTGGCCCCGACCACCGAAAGATAGGTGGTCGGCTTGATTGACGGCTACGGTGTTTGCCAAAGCACCAGGAGCAAGACCAGCCTGTTGATGGTAGGCATCGTATTGATGGTTTGGTGGAGGGAAGATCTGTTGGCTTTGCTGATTCGGAAAAGGCGAGGTGGCCAAGGTTGCAACTGCCGTGTTTGGCGATGCGCTTGGCTTCGATCTTGACGACACAGGTGAAGTGGATGGAGACGGGAAGAGGTTCTGGTCGTAGTTGATATAGCGGTCAATATCGAGAGGATCGAAGCAGCTCTGCGTTGACGACGACGGAGTCGTCGTAGGCTTCTGCAAGGAGGTGACCATTGTGACTCTGAAGAACTCTAACACTGCCTAACAATTGACAATGTGACGTGTGTGATGATGAATCTGGTGAGGGTAGATAAAGGAGACTCGTGGTGTTTATTGTAGTGGTTGCCTAGTGGCTCTCGGTCTAAATTTCAGCCGCCACGGCCGGGAAATTTGTCGCTGTACACGGGGACTGGAGCCGCTCGATTCCTGAGCAAGTGAGTCCTGCGTGAGGTTGCGTAAGGTATTGTTGGGAGTCGCGGATCTTGATGATGGATCTGATGTAAATGTATAATGTGTAAAGCACCGATAATAATTGAAGGAATAAAGCTGGCGGAGGCGATGCTGGCATTCGCGCGCAACCCTCGCAACGGGGCAGTGCAAAAAGATGAATACGCGGCTTCTTCCAAGGCCGATAGTCCGATAGTACAGGGATGTCGAGTTGTCAACAAATAAGAATGCCGTTTCGGCCCGGAGTCCTATTCAAAAGTTGGCCCAAATGCCCCAGGGGTACTACCCCTCGTACCTTTAGGTACGATAGAAGTACACTGTCACGGTGTCACCCCCGTGTTCGCGAACAACTAACTACTCGTCTACACGGTACTCCTACTTTATATAGGTAATCTTTGCGAGTTGCGACTCGGGATTCCACTGATTGTCATTCGGTTCTCATCTTCTCTGCGACTTGATCACTCATACAGGCACACGTTCTCATGTTCAGGGTAGCATACGAGTATTCAAGCCTATGGCTAGCGTAACTGTTACCTGCGACACTTCTCTAACGAGCACGGCCTATTCGAAACCACAGGGACCACCTTATTGAGCCAATCACCTGTCAACTCATCCCTTCAGCCATGATTTATCACTTTACCGTCCAATGCTCCCCACCTTGGGCAAGTATACATAGGCTGTTGTTAAACTCCGTTCCTTTAAATCCACGATTTCTTTATCCATTTCTTGTCGCCTGTCTGTTGTCTTGATGCTTATAAGTGCTGCCAATAGAGCTGCACACGTTGTGCTGCAGGGGAGACATTCAAGATTGCACTGTTCGTACCGGTTGGCGTGGATGCTGTATAGAGGTAGCCGGAGTTAACATGACCGAAGGTGATCAGATATCCAATGTTCTGTAAACGGTAGACAAGCAGGCATTAGCAAGATTTCCGTCACTCTGTCCGATTGTCTCTTTTCGAAATTGTTTTTCCCTCTTCGATTCAAGCTACAATTGACATGCAGAAACCTCTTCGACGAACTGGATAACCAGGACGGCTTGATAACATTGAGAGCACTCCGGGACGGAATGGGAAGCTCGAAAAACTTACATGCCAGTTCTCAGGCCCGTTCGGATTCCCAACCTCGCAGACAAGCTCAAAAGTCGTGTCCAAGCCGCACTGTCCGGCCGACGTAGTCAATTGAGTAGCGACTCCTCCCTGTGGCGCTGCTGAAAACACCGCACACTGTCCGCCGGTCGTCCAATGCCCGTTGGCGTTGATACACCCATTCGTGGTGCTCCCTTGGCGCACAGCGAGGTGTCCTTGGCCGGAAAATGGCCCGACGTAGCGGGTCTCCAGAGTAGGAGCTGCCAAGGCGACGTTGCCGTTTGGGTGTAACGTTAATTGGCCTGTGCTCAACGCAAAAATTGCGAAGGATCGCAGGGAGCGGAAAATGGAGAACATCACGGCTGTGGTGTGACGATACAACAAAGGATGGGCTTATAGCTGCTGGCTGAGGTGAGGAGGCGGGATGTGGAGAGGTGCTGGGAGAGAGTGCGGTGAAGATGTCGAATGAGGTAGATGGGCAGAGCGAAGAGGCGCGGCCCTTTGTGAATACCTTGGATTGGGGCAAGCCAGAACCATATAGATGGCATACATATGACGCAGCAAAGTACCTAGCGGTCGGCATTCACTAATTTCCTACCGCACGTTCCTGCCACCATGCGCTTCACAGTTTCGGGATATAGCATATGGTAACGGAGAGGTCGGTGTTTGCTCAATTTAAAGCAGGTGCTTTTTGCTCCGCTGTAACTCAAACCTGGTAACACCATTACATTGGCCACCCTTGTCCCCAGAGAAGCACCCGAGTGACCCGACTCTATAGCGAGAGGGAGAAGCTGTCTGCAGTCGGCCCGTACGTCTGCAGCACCTGGAATGGATCAAGGCAGGTTGCATGGAGTAAACGTTGATCCGCCGGCATTGCTATGCCAGGGAGGCATGAAGCTAACCATGACCAGCAGGTCGATCAGTCGGGGCACCGGGCAGAACGATGAGTTTACCAAGTAGCCAATCAATCCGAATCATCATTCCATTGAGGCGCCGGATACTACCGAATGTGAAAGCATCCAATCACAACAGGTATGTTGTAAGCGACTATGTGTTCCCTTTACAAAGCATCGACAATTACGGAGTACAGAAGCATCCTTCAGCACTTACCGTTCTTTCCTTTCATCAGTAGAACTAGTAGTGTACTTGGCATCATTGAACGTTTCAGTTTGATGACAAGACTCTTCAAAACCAAACATCGAGATCCGGGTTTAATTCTCGACTGCCAGAGCGCACTCCAGTAGTCATCTGCTGCAATGATTGAGGAAATTTTCTCCGCCATGTGATTGGGGTTGGTTGTGTCGTACGGATGTACCTTAGCTATCTACCTTACATTCGGAAACAGTCTAGTCAGCATGAACTCCTAGCGCTTAGACCTACTTTTCGCCCACACAAGATCGTACGTCTGCTTCAACTATCCCAGCTAGCTAGACGTATGATCTTCACCAACATAGACCCCATCCATAACACTGGTAGCAACAACCAAGGTCGTAACCTGAGGGATAATATCTTTGTGCCTAGCTGCTGAGCATTACTCTGTCAGGTCGACGACAAAGACATCTGGCCACGAGTACCTAGCCACAGAGTAGCATCGGAAGCAATCTACCTATATATTTATTTATCTCTTCATTCAGCATGAATGACGCTAAAAACATCACTGACTTGGCCGAATACTTGAAACAGCATGCTCAACAAATTGAGCTACATGTCAAGCCTTTGCTTTACAATGGGGTGAAGGAGGTGACTGACACTGAAAAGCGTCTCGTTGAGCATAACCGAGCGGTTGAGCTGCCGAGACCGATTAACCGAACTTTCGTTACTACACTCTTCCAAGGACACTTCACACAAGATGCGGACAGTCGAGGTAGGCTTGAAAAGAAGCAGGAGCAGGGAGGCCAGACGCGGAAGGAGCTTCAACAGAAGACATGAGGCGTTTTATATGGAAGGAGAAGATTCGTTTGGAACAGGAGCAGAAGCTTCAAATTGAAAGGGCCGTCGATGCTCACCCATATTTCCTTACAATATCAAGCAACGCAAATCCCAAGAAGCCTACTATTCAAACCTCCTCATTCTACGCCTGAGACCCGAGGACAAGCAGCAGCAGCCCCGCCGCAGCTCTCTTTCTCACTCGTCACTTGTATCGAAATCCAGCTTTCTCCGCCTCTTATCTTGCGAAACCACAGAAGACCACGACATCATCTCGACAACATCCATGAAAGAAAACCCTTGTAGTAATGCAATTCCGAGATGAAGGGAGCCTGAAACGCGATGCGTTTCTTCGGGTCTTGAACCAAAATAGGCTCAGTATACCTTAGCCGAGATACCACGGCCCAAGGGTCTACCTAAAATAGGACTGTTCAGCCCCCAAAACCAGCCATGCCGTGTACAGTAAAATGAACCAAAACCAGATTGAATGTCTTCAACGGTTCGCTTAGCCATCATCTATGTAGGGGCCTTAGCGTGCAGATGATCAAAGGCCGCTTTGCTTATTCTGAAGCTGGAAAGCAAACTGCATGGCGGCACCTAAAGTTATGCGCTCCAAGCGCTCGTTCCTTAGAAAAGTGGTGGTACTCGTACATCCCTCAGTGGGTCTTATGCTTGCTCCCCCTTACGGATACACATCAAGGGAACTCATTCCCAAACCACCTTCTTCCCGCCCTTAGACCTCCCTTCACATACCCAGTGAAACTTGCTTAGCAGAATCCTTCAAATTCCGAGCAGGTAATAGCGAGAATGAAGCAAAAGTACAGAGGAGCGAAGCTAGCGATGACCCTTTGAGAGAGGGGCCGAGAAATTGGGGCAGTGAAGAAGGACAATCGTTGGAGAATGAAAAAGGGAGAGGGAGAGGGGAAGCGGAAGCTGTGGATTCGTTCCGACGACAATTATCTCTCTTCCTCTACCCCGGAGGGAAATGTAGCTGAGATTAGTGCTTCAAGGCTCCGTACACTTACTATTCTTAACGCAAGTCTGAAAAAGCTCACCATCTTGTTGACTATGGGGCGTATGGCTAGGAAATGTGAAGTACATGGGTAAAGAAAGGGGTGGCTTAATAAGAGATGGTTTTCCTTTTCTCCAACTCGAACAATTACTGTCACCTACATATCTATCAAAATTCCTTTCTCAAAACTTAGCCACTTACCGCAGCCACTCCATACCCATATACTACTAACACCAACCCCCACCACCACCACCCCAAGAACTCACACAACAACATCATTAACACAACCCAACCCAATCCAACCACACAACACAACCAAAACAAACAACCAACAAATTCCATCCATCTCCACCAAACCCCCCCCAACTTCCCCAAAGCCCCCCCCCAAACAAACCCAAAAAAACCCTCCAAACCAACACCACTCCCACCCACAAATCTTCAACAACCACCCACCCAACCAAGCCAATTCGCCTGAGAACTGAAATCCCAACAACGAACATACATACATACATACATACATAGCCAGCCAGCCAGCCACCACTTGCGTTTCGACTCCAGGGTACGTACATAGCAGAAAACCAGCCCATCTATGTACCCCCCTTACCGAAATTCTATCCGCTATCCGCCAGAGACGGTGTACATAGTGTAGACAACTCTTGTTCGTTCCTATTTTATTTTTTTTCTTCTCTTCCTGCCTCTTCGTCTATCCGCCCCCTGGCCCCCCCCCCTTCGCCGCGGGCTGAGTTGAATGATTTGTTGTGTTTGGATAGGGGGATTTGGGGGGTTAGACAGATTTTTGTCGGGACGGGGAGGTTTAAGGGGGATAAAGGATGCGGGAAAGTGCAACGGTTCTTCTGGGATCGGATGGGATAGCGCTTGGTGAGGTGTGTAGGTGTGTTATGGGAAGGTAAGAGGGGAGGGGGGATGGTGCGTTTGTGGTTGGCGGGGTTGGCGGGGTTGGCGTCATTTGGGGGGGGGTTTAGATGTGTTTAAGATTGTGAGATTGAGTTGTGGGAGGTTGGGAGTCTGTGGAAGAGGGAAAGGGGGGGGGGGGAGGAGTGAGAGGTGGGGTTCAGGTTGAGGATTAGAAGTTTTGTGTTTGGGAGGGGTTTTTGTGGTGGGAGGGAGGGAGGGGGTTGGGTTGGGAGAAAGAGTGGGGTTCGGGGGGGTCGGAGGGGGGAGGGACGGAAGGATGTCAGTGAAGGATCAAGGGGTTGCTGGGGTGGAGAATAGAGTGAGAGTGGCAGAGCGGTAGACTGGCTTTGGAATTATGTGATGTCGATGTCATTCTGATCTTGACTAGGTCATGGAGTCGAAGTCTTGAGACCTTTTATGTGCTAAGATCAAGATTTTAGAAGTGGGGGAGGCTTTGTCGAGGTACAGTATCGGTGATGTGAGGATGTGCAGGATAAGGGGGTTAAGGCTTTTGGTTTTCGTTCGTTCACGGATGTCGTGTGAGCTGAGTTGCTAGGGGGATGGAATAGAGGTGTTCGAGACTTGTATTTGCCAAGGCTGTGGTTTTGTTATTGACAGGGCTTTGTCTTTGTGGGGCTGAGTCGCTAGGTAACGGAATAGAGATCCTTGGGGCTTTTGGTTGCTAAGGTGGAGATTTCGAGTGAGGAGGCTTTGTCGAGATACCGGTAGTGTGAGGAGGTGAAGGATAAGGTGGTTAAGACTTTGGCTTCTTTCGTCTACCGCTGGAACTTCCTCCTTCAGAACCAGGATCTAGACTTCGTTTTTGATTCTGGCCTCTGCGGCTTGGTGTAGTACCACCACCGGAGGACTGAGTAGGGTACGCTCGGGACGCTGGTGGGAGATGCGGGGCCATCGCCTGGTGCTGTTGTGCTTGTGGTTGAGCGGAAGGCTGGGGGTATGCTTGGGCGTATGGCTGAGGGTTTGGTGGGGTGTATGGCTGAGGGTTTGGTTGGGCGTAAGGGTTTGGCGGTTGGAAACGAACGTTCGAGTATGAGGGTTGAGGGGAGTAGATCTGGTTGGGGTGGTTTGGAAGTCCGGGTGTACGCGCTCCTGCCGAAACTTGGCTTTCATAGGCGCTAAACGGGGTGTAATAAGGGACTGGTTCCAAGCTCTTGGGGTCGATCATGCTGGCATAGTATTCTGAATGCCCTCGCGAGCCTCCCGTAGTGATGGAAAAGTAATTTTCCCATCTACGGCCACTGGGTGGAGGATGTGGGATTCTAGGCGGTGCTGTTACCAGGTAGTCTTTGGCAAAGGTTTCGTTAGGAGTTGTGTCGTAGTATGCGTTCAGGTATTCGAAAGCTCTCGGTTCTTACAACAGTAATCAGTGATAGTATTAGACATGGAAAGAGAGTGGAAGCACCTTCCATTGGATCTCGATAATATCGATTAAGCTCTCGATTGCATTTTCCACACACTTTGATATCCTCGTTTTGCGTTTCCTAGAGATTAGGTTCGGTATTTACCCACCTACAATCGAGAAGCTTGCATCCCCAATAGCGATACCTCGCTCCCATTGTGCTCGCCGGCGAAGACATCGATTGTAGTCAATTTCTATGATAATATGGCTTTGTTTTGAAATCGAACCTATACTCTATCGAAAGCGGATACCCTCAAAACTCAAGAACTTACGTACCGTATATATATACCACAGAAACGCAAGTACTTCGCCATCGCCACGTTCGGTTCATTCCAGACCGCAGGCATCACTCCTGATAGACACGGCCAATTGCGCCATCGGTAGCGTACTATCCTGCCAGACGAAGCAACGAACACCAATAGAACGAGGAATGCCGGGGCCGTGAAGCCTGAGAAACGCACATTCAATCGAAATCATGAAGCCGCGGATGACGATCCAGAGAGAAGTATCATTCATCTGCGGGATCTAAGTCTCAATGCGGCTCAATGCGCAATCAATAGCGTACCCTCTTGTGTGAAGAGGCAATGGAAACCCAATACAATAAAGGCGGCATGGTCTGTGAAGCCTGGAGAAAGCGCATTCAACCCCAGCCTCAAAAGAGTGATGAAATCCGTGAAGTCCCGAGATGAAGATCTAGAGGCAAGTATCATTCATCCCCAGGGCCAAGACCCCAGTGCTGACGCAAAATCGTCTCTAGCACGAAGTCGATCGAACGAGTATCCTAGAAACATAATGATCAATACCGAGCGTGCTATTTCCAACGGGCTCTTTGTTGATCTGCCTCGCTCAAGGGTGTGGACATTGTCGTCATGCGGTAGAGAGTTATGGTTCGGACCGCCTCTAGGAAACGTAGATTCGTAGTACTAAGGGTACAGCTCGAGGAGTGATGGAGGCCTTCTGAAACAGAATAAAAATTGGCCCAGGTTCAATTACAAAGCTTCAGCGACAAGAAGCGTCAGGCAAAAGAACACATTAAAATAATCGGATTTGACTTTCCATGTGGAAATCATCAATAGTAAAATTTCGTACCTGAAACTGCCACATAGTTTTGTAGTTGGCCGAACATGTGGAAACGATCGAGCTTTACCTTCTACGCTTGTAGATATCATTATACCCTGACCATCACACCAGGACTGCCGCCTCTTCATGTAGTTAACCAAACATACGAATTCGATGAACCCTGAGTTCCCATACCCAGACTACCTAAGTCCGATCATTGACTCGATGTGCCTGGCTATCGGTTGTTGTTTGTCAATTGTTCAAGGCCTTGATATCTTTGCGTATCTCGAGATCTGTTTGGCGCGGAAAAGCACACTGACATAGCTTCACGGCCCTTCTTGAATCTTTAGTTTGGCTGTTAGTAGGATATATTCCAAAGTCTACGAAATTCTGTGCTTGGCCATGCTATACAACTCAGAGTGCATATTGATTCGTTAACGTCGTGTGCTCATACTATCAAAATCATAGCTTCTCCTCTGCGCCCCTTTTCCACTTCTCGTCCTCATCCGTCCAGTGCTCCACATGCGGTTCCGGCCCTAGAGGCGTGATCCCCAGCGGATTGACCCCCTTGTGTGATTTAGTGTAGTTTTCCTTGATGTGCTTAAAGTCCGTAGTCTCCTTTACGCCGGGCACATTCCAGTAGATATTCTTCAGCCAGCGATTCAAGCGTGGGTATCCGTGGCGGATACTTCGTACCATGAGCTTGAAATGTTGCTGGTATACAGCGTCGAATCTGACGAGGGTGGTGTAGAGTTTGATATCGATCTCCGTCATATTTGGTCCTGGGAGAACATAAGGGCCTTTGTGTTCTGCTAGCATACTCTCGAGCCGATCGAGGGTTTTGAACACGACAATACAGCTCTTTTCATAGTCTTCTTGATTATCTGCGAAACCGGCTCGGTAGACGCCGCTGTTGAGGTCCGGCATCATCCAGGAGCTGATCTCGTTTATTTGGGATTTTAAGGACGACGGGTAGAAGTTTAGCTCGCGCTGGAGGCTTCCTTGCGGAAGAAGGTCGTTGAAGGCAGTGTTGAGCATGCGCATTATGTCTTCGCTTTCGTTGTTGACAATCTGATTCGTCTTCTTATCCCACAGCACAGGCACTGAGTACTTCCCCTTGTAATCTTTGTCGGACTTGAAGTACACGTCGTGGAGGAATTTCGAGCGAAAGAGATGATCGATTGTGCTGCCCGGGTATTCGTCGTCAGTTGCTGGGAAACGCCAGCCGCCGTCGTCCTTGGGGTAGGCTTTCACGATGCTCATCGGGAGGAATTGTTGGAGGCCTTTGAGCTCACGGGTGACGATGACGCGATGAGCGAATGGACAGAAGAGGCCCACGTAGAGGTGATAGCGGTCCGGCTCGACGGGGAACTCGTCGGAGCCAAGCTGATGGCGCCAGGAGCCATCGGTGGGTGGGTGATTGCCGTCGGCCATGGTGAACGAGTCGGTGAAGTGAAGGAAGTCGGATAGGAAAGACTGCCCTGGTTCTTTTGTGAATGAGAACGCAACTGCAATACCACAAACAACAAGACCTGATCCGTACAGCAGCTTGGATGGCAAATTCATGTCCAACTTTTGGTTTAGTAAGCAGAGAGGGCCTTGTTCCAGCTGTTAGGTAGGCAGGTCTTGGCATTTGCTGAGGTTGACTTAGGGCAAGGGTTTTGCCCACGTGCCGACATCCACATCCGCGAATAAGCGTAAGGCATCCAATGCAGTCTAGCGAGAATCCAGCGGGACGAATGACGATGGGGGGTTGCCGGGGGTTCGGAGGCCAAGCATGAGCGACAGGGATGTGCTTATCGGACCCTGACTACCTTACAATATCCCAGACTGTTTCGGACTTTGACAGGCGACCTATGACGATCTCTGAATCGAATAACGGGCGCGGAGTGGTCGCCTCCGAGGCCATCTGGGGGAGATCAACATCGCAATGACGCTGTCGCCAGTATCCCACGTATTCCCCCTTTCCCCACCCTACAACTTCACCGCCAGCTGTCCAAGGTAGTTGGTACGGAATACTGTACCAGAGACAATAGGGTATCGATTTCCCCAGACTGATCCAGACTGGCTCCACACTGTTGCATGAGTGATTTAATGGCATGCGACCAGTTCCCCGAATGATCTTCGTCGTGGACGCTTCTTCTTCTTCTTGTTCTTTCTTCAGTCCCTCCGCCCTTTAGGCGCATCGAATCCGATCAGACTTTCCCGGGGATTGGTTAGCGTGCGTTAGTCCCGATCAGGGTAGATGTTGATCAACATTTGTTCTAGTCCTGCCGCCCGAAGGGAGAGAAGGGGAAGAAGGGAAAGAAGGGGAAGAACTAAGACAAACGAGAGCAGATGTTGGTTGACGGTAGTTATCAGTTGGTGTTGGTGTGGGCCGTGGTCGACATGGATCCTTCTACAGCTAAAAGAATTCTTCTACGTCCACGTCCACGTCCACTTCCAATTCCCATTCTGTTCTTTCTTTCATCCCTCTTCACTACTTTACTGTACATACCTTACCCTCCCCCCGCTATCCTTCCTTCTCCTTCACTTCCTCTACCATTTCAGTAATCATATCGTTCCGCTAGAATTACATCCGAGTATCGATTCGCGTGTCGGTTGTTGTTGTCTAGGAAGTTCAGGGCTCAAGATCCCCCCACCACCCCTCGAAAGCGCTCAATTGCCCCTCGACGGCTCATGTCCCGATTCTTGCCGACTTCGGTCATTCACTCTGATATCAGCTCGTTCGTCATGAACTTGATATAACAACAACAAGCTGTCGTATTCTGGTCGCTTCGAAACGTGGCATTGACAGCTGTCGAGCAGTCTAAGGCACTTCGTACTTTATCTTTGTACAACACCACATGCAGAATAATCTCCGATTCGTTATCACGTGTGATTACGTCCCCCCTCCACCACCTTTCTCTCTCCCTAGGCTCCTCTCAGCTCTCCGCCCCTTAATACGTCTTTCAAAGAGTGGAGGGCGACCAACATCTACTTCTTTGTCGCAAGTAAGCTTTTTACCATGACGACGAGCTTTCCCACCAGTCAAGCATACACGACCCCTCCCAACTCACACGGTTATGTTCAGGCGCCTCAGCAACCGCTAGGATACGTTGGAGGCGACCAGCAAACTCAAGGGTGCACTCAAGCGACCCAGCAGTTCTCCCCCATGGACTCGGCGTCGGGGACGCCCATGGACCAGTCTCCATCCTCACCTCGCAATGCATCAATGTTTCCGAACCTCCCACTCGCGACACGGCAGCTCCGACCACCCAAATCACCCATGTATATACCAGCTGCGCTGCGCCCGACAGAAAAACCCCTTCGGCCTGCACCCCTTACACCACCGCGCAGTGTCCACGGGAGCACCGAAAGCTTGGAACGCTCGCAGACCGGACGTCCCATGAGCCGGCGATCGACTGCCTCCGGTAAAAGAAAGGCAGTGCTGGCGGAAGCCGCTGAGGACGATCTGCCCCAAGTGGCCGGACTCCCCACGCGGGAGCACTGGAAGCCCGACGCAGACGCCCTGATCTGCGACGCCCCCATCTGCCAAAAAGCGTTCTCCCTCTTCGAGCGCCGCCACCACTGCCGGTACTGCGGCTTCGTCTTCTGCAACACCCATTCCGCCTACTCCGTCCCTCTGGACCAAACCGCCGAGTTCCACCCCAACGGCACACCATCGCGCGCTTGCAAGCACTGCTGGGATCGGTATCGCGAGTGGAAATCTGCGAGGCTTTCGGGGAACAACAGCTTGAATTCGGAGTCTACAACGACGCCGGATACGCCTGTTGCGGTTGTGGCTAGGGGTGGGACTGGGAAGAGCGTCGAGGGGCAGAGGGGGGGTGTTGCGAGCAGTGCGCCGAAGGATTGGACCTGGAGCACCTTCTAGCAACTATGGATCACCCTCCTACTTATCGTATCCACCACCCCTTGGCAAATCTTACCACCACCCGCCCTCCAAGCTGGCTCCACCATCTGCCTCTCCCAAACAACCACCCTTACTCACCTCGCGCTACTACCGCCGTCCATCTTCCCTATCCAGACATCCTCAAGTCGTCTCATTTCAGCAACAAAGCGTTTATACATGTTAGATTTAGATACCCCCGCTTCCCTATTTTTTTTTTAACCATTTAGACTAGAGTTTCTTGCACCTGGCGTTTTGCAATTGCTATCTGGATCATGCTTTGCTGGGCTTGGGATTGCGGTTTGGCGGGCGCTGTGCGGGTAGCGAGGTGAATAGATGCATTTTTTAAGAACAAATCAATCCATGGCTTCCTGGTCGATGGTGTATGGGCTTTAATCCTCGAAGCCGAACAAACATCTTATGACCGCGTGCACAAAATGCCCTCAGACCCGAAGCCCCTGTACCGCTTTCCGCATCGATCACCCAATTCGTCCAAGCCCCCGAAGATCAAAATATCTCTCGACAACCAACACTAATCCAGTCCGAGGAATCTTCTATAATCTCCTCTCTCCCCTCTCCCCCCCTTCCCCCGCTAACCATACCTTTCACCCCCATCCACCAACTCACCACCTCACCAACCAGCCTTTC